>Ga0208249_1000458_pt1 | contig 13577 bp, 11 predicted proteins | sample CryBogmetaGMA1M_FD_184546 | JGI IMG/M metagenome (GOLD analysis project Ga0208249, IMG submission 184546) | Freshwater microbial communities from Crystal Bog, Wisconsin, USA - MA1M (SPAdes) | ecosystem: Environmental > Aquatic > Freshwater > Lake | place: Crystal Bog, Wisconsin, USA | collected...
CCCCACCCCAGCGCGCCGGAGGTGTTGGCCATGCGCAATGATGAAAGGAATAGGAAGACTGCCGCCGTGCCGGAGACCAGCCATTGCCTCCGGCCGCCCGATCCCGATTCCGATCTTCCCGGTTCCGGTCCGCAGTTGTCCGACCGTCCCGACAAGCCTGAGGAGGCCTGCGGCATTTTTGCGGTGATGGCCTCTGGTCAGGCCGTGGCCAACCTCACCTATTTCGGCCTCTACGCTCTCCAGCACCGCGGCCAGGAATCCGCCGGCATCGCCGTCTTCGACGGGCCAAAGGTGCGCCTCCACAAGGACATGGGCCTGGTCAGCCAGGTGTTCGGCCAGGAGGTCCTTGACCGCATGCCTGGTGACCTGGCCATCGGCCACAACCGCTATTCCACCACCGGCAGCAGCAAGGTCTGCAATGCCCAGCCGGTGGTCCTCAACACCCGCCTCGGGCCCCTTGCCCTGGCCCACAACGGCAACCTGGTGAATGCCGCCGAGCTGCGCCACGATCTGGCCCACATGGCTGGCGAATTCACCTCCACCACCGATTCGGAGCTGATCGCTTTCGCCCTCCAGGAGGCCATCCAGGGGGGGCTGGGCTGGAGTGAGGCGATCCGGGCGGCGGCGGCCCGCTGCCGCGGCGCCTTCAGCCTCGTGATCGGCACGCCGGAGGGTCTGTTCGCGCTGCGGGATGGCCACGGTATCCGCCCTCTGGTCTTCGGGCGCATGGGTGAGCCGGATGGGGCCCAGTGGGTGGTGAGCAGCGAAACCTGCGGACTCGACATCATCGGCGCCAGCTTCGATGACGATGTCCAGCCCGGCGAACTCGTCCAGTTCCTGATGGGTGACCCGCAGCCGATTCGGCAGCGCTGGATCGAGGAGCCGGCGAAGCTCTGTGTCTTCGAGATGATCTATTTCGCGCGTCCCGATAGCCGTTTTTTCGGTGAGTCGCTCTACAGCTACCGCGTGCGCATCGGCGAGGTGCTGGCCCGGGAAACCCCAGTGGCGGCCGACATCGTCATCGGTGTGCCCGATTCCGGGATCCCGGCGGCGATCGGCTATTCCCAGGAGAGCGGTATCCCCTTTGCCGATGGCCTGATCAAGAATCGCTATGTCGGTCGCACCTTCATCCAGCCCACCCAGGCGATGCGGGAGGCGGGCATCCGCGTCAAGCTCAATCCCCTGCCGGATGTGCTCAGTGGCAAGCGGGTTGTGGTGATCGACGATTCGATCGTGCGCGGCACCACCAGCCGCAAGTTGGTGCAAGCCCTGCGGGATGCCGGAGCCACAGAAGTGCACATGCGGATCAGTTCGCCGCCCGTCACCCATCCCTGCTTCTACGGCATCGACACCGACACCCAGGACCACCTGATCGCCGCCCGTCTCTCCCTCGCGGAGATCGAGCAGCACCTTGGCGTCGACTCTCTGGCCTATCTCAGCAAGACCGGCATGGTGGAGGCGGCCCAGACCCACTCCCAGCATTTCTGCACGGCCTGCTTCGACGGCCGCTATCCGATCGAGATGGACGAGGAGGTGCGCAACAGCAAGCTGATGCTGGAGCCGGCGGGGCTCGCCTCCAGGGTCTGAGTCAGTCGGCGCCGCTGTTCGGGGCCGTGTTGATCACGACTGGGTGATTTCGGCTGTGTTGATCAGTGGCAGCAGCCGTTGCACGTTCTCGCCGGGCCGCAGGGTCACCACCTCACCAGCTCCGGCGCTGTCCTGCCGGTCCAGTCGGTCGGCCAGCAGGCGCTGGTGGCGGTTGTCCCCCACCAGCAGGTTGAGCAGGCCGTCGCCGCTGCGCACATCCACCAGGGTGTCGCCCCGGGCCAGGAAGCGCAGGCCGATCTGGCCAAGGTCGCCCCGCCGGCACAGCCGCAGGCTGGCCACGTCCAGTCGTTTGAGCTGCCCCAGCCGACTGGCCAGCACCACATCTCCGCCGGGGTCCACCGCCGCGGCCCCCACCACCGCTTCGCCGGGCAGCAGCCGCAGCAGCACCGGTCCCTGGGCTGCCCGACCCATCAACGGCAGATTCGCTTCGTTCACCTCCAGCCGCAGCAGGCGACCGGTGCTGCTGGCCACCACCAGCTCCTGATCGCTGTCGCAGGGCACCACCCGCTGCAGCTGTACGCCTTCCTTGAGCTTCAGCACCGTGGCGGCCCGGCCCGACAGCTCCTGGAAATCCACCACAGGTAGCCGTTTGAAGCGTCCATCGCTGCTCAGCAGGCCCACGCTTCCCGCCAGCGGCAAGGGCAGCACCTGCACCACCGTTGCGCCTTCGAGGCTGTCCGGCAGGAAGCGTTCCAGGCGTCCGGGCTGCTGGGCCGCGAATTCCCAGCGCAGCAGTGCCACCCGACCATCGGCGGTGAAGGCCAGCAGGGCGGGCTGCTGGGCGATGGGCAGGATCAACATGGCCGGTGGCGGGTTCTCGCCCAGCTCGGCCTCTTCCTCCAGGTGCAGCCGGCCCAGGGCCTGGGGCGCCAAGATCCTGACGTTGCCATCGCTGAGGATCAGCAGCCGGCTGTCGCCGGGCAGGGCCTCAAAGGCCTGCTGGCGTTGCAGTTCGGCATTCGGACGCACCGCCGCAGCCCGCTGCGCCACCAGTTCGTCGCCCCCTTCCACCAACCGGGTGCGGCGGGGGGTGGCATAGCGCTTCTTCAGGGCCCGGAATTCGGCCACCATGGCATCGAGCAGCGTGCTGCGATCCTCGAGCAGGTGGCGCAGGCGGGTCCGCTCCAGCCGCAGTTCCTCCGCCTCCTTGCGCAGGCTCTCCTGTTCCAGGCCGGTGAGCCGTCGCAGCGGCATCGCCAGCACCGCATCCGCCTGGCGTTCGCTGAGGTCGAACTGCACCTGCAGGCCGGCCCGGGCGGTGGCGGCATCGGCCGCGGCGCTGATCAGGTCGATCACCTGGCGCAGGGCATCGAGGGCCTTGATCAGCCCTTCCACCACCTCCAGCCTTTCCTCGCAGCTCCGCAGGGCATGGCGGGTGCGGCGGATCAGGGTGAGTTCGCGGTAGTCGAGGAATTCCTGCAGCAGACGCCGCAGGCTGAGCTGCACCGGCTGGCCGTTTACCAGGGCCAGCAGGATCGCGCCGAAATTGCTTTGCAGGGAAGTGCGGCGGCGCAACTCCTCCAGCACCCGTTCGGGATCACTGTCGCGGCGCAGCTCCACCACCACCCGCATCCCATCCCGGTCGCTCTCGTCGCGGATGTCGGCGATGCCGCCGATCTTGCCGTCATTGACCTGCTCGGCCAGCTTCTCGATCCAGCCCGCCTTGCTGAGCTGGTACGGCAGCTCGGTGATCACCACGGCGTTGCGGCGGTGGCGCCCCTTGCCCAGGTGCACCTCCTCGGTGTGGGCCACCCCCCGCATCGGGATGCTGCCCCGGCCGGTGAGGTAGGTGTCGCGGACGCCGCTGCCCACCAGCACTTCACCGCCGGTGGGGAAATCGGGCCCGGGAACCAGTTCCAGCAGGCGCTCATCGCTGGTCTCCGGTTTGCGGATCAGGGTGATCAGGGCATCCACCACCTCGCCCAGGTTGTGGGGCGGGATGCTGGTGGCCATGCCGACGGCGATGCCGGTGCAACCATTCAGCAACAGAAACGGCAGCTGGGCCGGCAGCACCGTCGGTTCCTGCTGGGAGCCATCGAAGTTGGGCGCGAAATCGACGGTCTCGTTGCCGATCTCGTCGAGCATCGCCTCATTGGCGATCGGCGCCAGCCGGGTTTCCGTGTAGCGCATTGCCGCCGGTGGGTCGTCGTCGACCGAGCCGAAGTTGCCGTGGCCATCGAGCAGCGGATGGCGGCTGGCGAAGGTCTGCACCAGGCGCACCAGAGCGTCGTAAACCGCCTGGTCGCCGTGGGGGTGGTATTTGCCGAGCACGTCGCCAACCACCCGCGCACACTTGCGATAGGGACGGTCGGGGGTCAGCCCCAGCTCGTGCATCGCATAGAGGATGCGGCGCTGCACCGGCTTCAGTCCGTCCCGCACATCCGGCAGGGCCCGCCCCACGATCACGCTCATCGCGTATTCGAGATAGGAGCGCTGCATCTCCTGATGCAGGGCGATCGGCTCGATCCGCTGGGCGTTCGATTCGGAGTTGGGGTCTTCTGGGCGCTCCTCGGCCATCCGGTGCTGGGGTCTGAGGGCGGAAGTTGGCGCTCAGCCTACAGATGCCGATCGGGCGCCTCCTGGTTCACTCCTGGGATTCGCCACCCGGAGAGGCATTGGCCTGGGCCCGTTCCACCGCGGCCTTCAGTTCCGGCAGCGTCAGCAAGACACGGGTGGCGCCGCGTAGCTTCGGTCCCCACAGCTGGTCCTTCTGGTAGCTGTCCAGCACGTAGCTGGGCTCTTCGGCCAGGGCCCCCTCGGTGAGGCGCACCGCCTCGGCCCGATGGCTGGGGCTGGCCTGCAGCAGGGCTGCGGCCAGGGCCAGGGAGGGTTCCGGCACCCCCGGCTTGATCTTCAGCACCCGCCGCCAGCGGTCGATGGCGACGTCGCGTCTGCCGGATTCGAACAGCACCAGGGCCTGGTTGTTGACAGCTTCCCAGAAGTCCTTGCGCAGGCTGGCGGCCTTTTCATAGGAGGCCAGGGCCTGGCTGCTGTCCCCGAGCAGCAGCTGGGCGTTGCCGAGGTCGAAGTAGGCGCCTGAATTGCGGGCGTCAAGCTGGAGCCCCCGACGCAGCAGCCCCACCGCTTCCTGGGGCTTGCCGTTGCGCAGGGCCAGGGCCCCTTCGGCGAACCAGATGCCTGGATTTCGCGGGTCCAGTTGTTTGGCCTTGCTCAGGGCGGTGATGGCCTTGGCGGTGTGGTTGCTGCGCAGCTCGGCTTCAGCGAGCAGCACCCAGCCGCGCGGATCATCGGGCAGGAGTTGCACCATCAGCTCGGCGAGCCTGGCGGCGTCTTCCGCCTGGCCGAGCCGCAGCAGCCGGCTAGCGGCCTGGGCGATGCCGAGGCCTACCCCCTCCAGCTCCTGGCTCTGGGGCACGTAGACATAGGGCACGAGGGCCCGGGCCGGGCTGATCAGGGCAAGGCCACTGCCGATGCCGAGCACCAGGGCCAGGGGCAGGGAGGAGAACAGGGGCCACCGGCGCCGTGCCACAGGGTCATTCCAGATGCGATCCACCCTAGGCATTGGGACCTCGTTCACCCATGGCCGCCTGGATGTTGCGCCGCCACATCCAGGGCCGCAGACGCCGCAGGGCCGAGGCCCGCAGCCGTTCGTCCCAGTCGGCGTCGCTCCATTGCAGGGCGGTTGGTCCATCCAGGGCCAGCAGCCATGGCCGCGGCTGCAGGTCGGGGTCGCTGCTGCTTTCAAGGGGGCCTTCGTTCCACGGGCAGACCTCCTGGCAGATGTCGCAGCCGGCGACCCAGGGGCCCATGCCGCTGCGGATGGCGGCCGGCAGCTCGGCTTCCCGGTTCTCGATGGTGTGGTAGCTGATGCAGCGGCGGGCATCGACCACAAACGGCTCGCTGATGGCGCCGGTGGGACAGGCAGGAATGCAGCGGCTGCAGCGGCCGCAGAGGGGTATCGACGGCCGATCGGCCGGCAGCTCGAGGTTGCTGAGCAGGTGGCCCAGCAGCAGCCAGGAGCCACGACGCCGGTTGATCAGATTGCCGTTCTTGCCGATCCAGCCCAGTCCGGCCTCCTCGGCCCAGGCCTTGTCCATCAGTGGAGCGCTGTCCACACAGGCGCGCCAGCGGACCCCGCTCCCCGTACCCTCCAGCCAGCGCCCGAGCTGCCGCAGACGGCTTTCGATCACCCGGTGGTAGTCGCGTCCCCAGCCGTAGCGGGCCACCGCCAGGCTGCCGCGGGCCCGTTCCACCTGCACGTAGTAATTGAGTCCCACCGCCAGCACACTGCGGACCCCGGGCAGCAGGGTCTCGATCGCCTGGCGACGCGGTGCCGCCATCCAGGCCATATCCGCCTGGTGCCCGGCCGCCAGCCAGCGCTGCAGGGCCGCCGTGCGCAGCTGCAGGCGCTCGCCGCCGGGCACGGCGGCGATGCCCACCGGATCGAAGCCCAGCTGCTGCGCCCGCTGGCGCAGCTCCTGGCCGATCCCCTCCAGTTCTGGCTGCACTGCTTCACTCACTGGCGCCTGCAATAAGGGTCGGTAGAGTCCGCACCAGTTATGGCTCCGCGCGTGGCATCCAGCTCCATCACCCGGTTCAGTCCACTTCTGCGCTGGATGGGGATCACCCTGGTGGTGCTCACCGTCCTGCAGCTGACTGCTGTGCTTGTGCTGTGGGACTGGGCCGAGGAGCCCTTCCGCCAGCTGGTGGTTGAGCGGCTGATCAACCAGGCGCCGATGGCCCTGATCGGCCTGGTGCTGATGTATCTCTCCTCACGGCTGGAGGACAGCAGTGAGGACCGTACGCCGGTTCTCTGGACCGTTTGCATCGTCAGCGGCCTGATGGCGGTGTTCCTCACCGCGGCCCTGCCGGTGGCCTTCAGTGGCGACCAGATCATGGCCCAGCAGGCCGATCAGCAGCTGGCGGCCAAGCGAGGACAGCTGGAGATGGCCCGTCAGCAGAGCAAGGATCCTGCCGTGCTCCAGCAGGTGATCAAGCAGGCCGAGGGAGCCGGCCAGGTGCCCCCGGGCGCCACCGAGGCTCAGAAGACCCAGTCGGCCCGGGCCTTTATCGATCGCCAGCTTGACCAGCTCGAAGGCCAGCTCAAGCAGACCGAGCAGACCGCCAAGGTGGGCCTCAACCAGCGGCGCTTCGCCGGATCCGGGGGCGCGATCGTGCTCATCGTGGCCTTCACAATCCTCTGCCTCGGCAGCGTCCTCTGAGCCGCGGCGGGTCGCGATCCAGGTCGCGACCACCCCGGACCGTCGGCTGGTTAGCGTTGGATGCCGGAAGCGTCTGCACCGACCCTTGGTCTCCTCCAGTCCCAGAACAGACGATCCCCTGGGCAACCGCCTTCAGCAGGATCTGAAGAACGATCTGATCGCTGGGTTGCTGGTGGTCATCCCGCTGGCCACCACCATCTGGCTGGCCACCACCGTCAGTCGCTTCGTGCTGGCGTTCCTCACCTCCATCCCCAAGCAGTTCAACCCCTTTAACACCCTCAATCCCCTTCTCCAGGAATTGATCAACGTGGGGGTGGGTCTGCTGGTGCCCCTGCTGGGAATCCTGCTGATCGGCCTGATGGCCCGCAACATCGTCGGCCGCTGGCTGCTCGAGTTCGGTGAAGGCACTCTGCTGAGGATCCCCCTGGCCGGTTCGGTCTACAAGACCCTCAAGCAGCTGTTGGAAACTTTCCTGCAGGGCAGTTCCACCAGATTCCGCCGGGTGGTGTTGGTGGAATACCCCCGTGAGGGTCTCTATGCCGTCGGTTTTGTCACCGGTGTGATCGGCGGATCGATCCAGGCCGATTTCAGCGAACCGATGCTGAGTGTGTTCATCCCCACCGCCCCCAACCCCACCACCGGTTGGTACGCGGTGGTTCCCGAGCGTTCGGTCAAGGACCTCAATCTCAGTGTCGAGGATGCCTTCCGCACGATCATTTCGGCCGGCATTGTCAGTCCGGATGAACGTGAGCCCACCTCCAACCGCAGCTTCTCCAGCCTGCTGGCCCAGCTGCGGGCTCCCCAGCTTTCCTGATGCAGAGTCGCACCCTTGCCCGCGAACTGGCCCTGCTGATGCTCGGCCAGGTCAGCGACCGCGGCGCCGCCGCCACTCCGGCTTCCCTGGCGGATACCCCCCTGCAGAGCCTGCTGCATCAGGCGCTGGCCAGCCTCAGCCAGCACGTGCGCGATGCCCTGGATCGCTCCGCTGAAGATCTGCAGCAGGCCCAGCAGCAGCTGCTCGACAGCGAGCTGCAGGAGCAGGGTGAACAGCAGTTGCCGCGGGTCCGCCAGCATCTGCAGGACGGCCTTTCCCACGCGGAACAGGCGCTGAACCGACTCTCGGCCAGCCTTGAGCTACCCCGCCTGTTGATGCTCGCGGATCAGGACGCCGTGCGCCGTGGCGCCATCGACCGCACCCGGGCGGTGCTGCGGGATCGCAACGCGATCGACGCCCGCCTCGATGGGGTGATGGAGGGCTGGCGCCTGACCCGCCTGCCCCGCATCGACCGCGACATCCTCAGGTTGGCCGTGGTCGACCTCGACCACTTTGATGCACCCGCTGCCGTGGCCTGCAACGAGGCGGTGGAACTGGCCAACCGCTACAGCGACGAGCAGGGCCGCCGCATGATCAACGGCGTGCTGCGTCGTTTCACCACGGCGAAGGTGTAAGGGCCATGGTGTTCGATTGGTTTAAACGTGGTGCGGTTCCCCAGGACTTGCCGGTGGCCGCCGCCGACTCGCCCCCGGAGCCGCTCGCCGACCCCGCTTCCGAGTCTCCCCCGGAGCCGTCGGCCCAGCCCCAGGCCGCGTCGTCCCCGGAACCATCGCCCGCTCCGCAAGCAGCCGCCGCCCCAGCGCCGCCTTCCCCCGGGTCCGCCGCCGTCGATAGCAGTGGCGTTGATGAGGATGCCCTGGAATGGGCTCGCCAGGCCTATGCCCGGCTCAAGGCCCAGCAGGAGGCTGCCCGGCAGGCCGAGCAGCAGGGCCAGGTCAGTTCAGGGCCGCCGGCCGCCGCAGTGGCTCCCGTCGAGCCTCCGCCGGCCCTCGAGACCGTGCCTCCCCAGGAGGCCCAGCCCTCCCAGGAGGTGCCGCCCTCTCCTGAGTTGCCCGCCGAGGCAGCTTCTGTGTCTGCAGCCGCTCCTGTCGGCGAGAATCCGCCGCCTCCACCGCCGCCGCTGGCCGGACTTTCGTTGCTGGAGCAGGCGGCTGCCGAACGGGAGCAACGACGCCAGCAACTGCTGGCCGAGGAACCCGCAGCCCCTGAAGCCCCCGTGGCCGCGGCGGCTGTCACGGCGCCGCCGCCGGCGCCCCTGGCCCCCGGCAGCGACGGCGAGCCGACCCTTGGAGAGTTCGATGCCGATTTCACCTGGTCGGCGGAGGTGTTGGCGGCCCAGGGCCGTCGTCTCGATCAGGTGTCCCTGGAGGAGATCGACTGGCTCGGTCGCCTGCGCCGTGGCCTCGAGAAGACGCGCCGTGGTTTCGTCACCCAGCTCCTGGAGCGTCTCGGCGATGATCCGCTCAGTCCCGAGGTGCTCGACGACCTCGAAACCACCCTGCTGCGGGCCGATGTCGGCGTGCAGGCCACCGATCTGGTGCTGGAGGCCCTGCGCCGGCGCCTCAACGAAGAGGTGGTGGACCCCGCCGAAGGGATCCGCTTCCTCAAGGAACAGCTGCGCTCCCTGCTCGATCAACCGATCGAAGCCTGTGGACGGCCCTTGCTCGCCCCCGAGCACGACCGGCTCAATGTCTGGCTGATGGTGGGGGTCAATGGGGTCGGTAAGACCACCACGCTCGGCAAGCTCGCCAACCTGGCGGTTCGCAGCGGCTACAGCTGTCTGATCGCCGCCGCGGACACCTTCCGGGCCGCCGCCGTGCAGCAGGTGAGTGTCTGGGGGGAGCGCAGTGGTGTGCCGGTGATTGCCAATCCCAGCGCCAATGCGGATCCGGCCGCCGTCGTCTACGACGCCATCGGCGCCGCTAAGGCCCAGGGCACCGAGCTGGTGCTGGTGGACACGGCCGGCCGCCTGCAGACCAAGCACAACCTCATGGAGGAGCTGGCCAAGGTTCGGCGCATTGTCGACAAACTGGCCCCGGAAGCGGTGGTGGAGTCGTTGCTGGTGCTCGATGCCAGCCAGGGCCAGAACGGCCTCAGGCAGGCGATGGCCTTTGCCAGCGCTGCCGGCCTCACCGGCGTCGTGATCACCAAGCTCGATGGCAGTGCCCGTGGTGGTGTCGCCCTGGCGGTGGCCCATGAGGCCGGCCTGCCGATCCGTTTCATCGGTGCAGGGGAAGGCATCCGCGACCTGCGTCCCTTCAACAGTTTCGAATTCGTTGAAGCTTTGCTGGGGGCCTGATCAGGGCGCTCAGTCGCCCAGCAGCCGCTCCAGCGCCCCTGCCCCGACCTCTCGACCCTCGAGCCAGTGCACCGGGCAGCGCGCCTGCTCCAGGGCCCGGCCTGCCAGGTCCCGATCGGTGTGGCCGTCGCAGAGGATCAGCACGCCGCTGAGGTGGCCGCTGGCCGCCAGCCGATTCAGTTCATAGAGGCAGCCCTGGTTGGCGGCGGTGAAGCCCCGCAGGTCCATCAGCACCGCGTCGGCCCGGGCCAGCAGGGCCTCCAGCACCATCTGCCAGGTGGTGTCGTAACAGCAGAACTCACTGATCCGCCAGCGCCGGTCATGGTCGGGTTCCGTGGGCAGGGCGGCTAGTTGCCGCTCCAGGTCATCACTGCCGGCGATGTAGCGCTGCCGGGTCCGCCCCTCCAGGAAGCCCACCAGTTGATCCGGTTCCACGGTCCGGCCCGCCAGGTCGGAGGCCGAGATCAGCAACACCGGTCCCAGCAGTCGCCAGCGCTGCACCCCATGGTCGAACAGGCGGCCCATCGGGCCCGGCCTGCGGAAGACGCGCAGCACCAGCAGGGTGGCAGCCGCCGCCGGCCGCCGGCCAGCACGGCTGAACAGCGCCATCGCTACGGGAATCCACAGCCAGGCCAGCAGCGGCAGCAGCGCCACCAGGCCGGGCTGGCCCGCCAGGTTGGCGCTGTGCCAGCCAGGAATCACCTGCAGCAGCAGGATCCAGGCCCAGCAGCTGCCATACAGCCACGACAGATCGGAGAACTGTCGCTTCCGGTAGGCGTGCCCTAGCCAGCGGCTGAGCTGGTGGGCCAGCAGCACCCCCAGCAGCGCCGGCAGCAGGGTGGCCAGCAGCAGCACCCCCGGGCCGCCGAGCTGTCGGGCCAGCGCCGGCAGCCAGGGCGCCTCGGCCTGGGCCAGCAGCGCCACCTGCCCCGCCACGGCGAGCAGCACCACCAGCAGCACCGGCAGATTCAGAAACGGTGCCACGGCCCGCAGCCTGGGAATGCCGAACAGCAGGCCGATCAGGGGCAGGGGAAGCAGCAGTTGGCTGGCCACGAAACCGGTCAGTTCACTCCACTGTCTGGCGTCGCCCTCCAGGGAGGCCAGCCGCAACACGATGATCAGCAGCCCGGCGGCGGCCGCGCTGATCGGCAGGCTGCGGCGCCAGGACCAGCGCATCAGCGGCAGTTGCAGCAACCAGCCCGGAGCCGCAGCCCAGAGGCCGATCAGCAGCAGCAGCATCGGGCTGGGCTGGGCGCTGAACCCCACCAGGAAGAGGGCGGCACTGCTGAGGCCGATCAATCCGCTCAGGCCCGCCATTCCCCACCACAGCGTCCGTTCGCGCCGCCGCAGCAGGCGGGCCGCGGGCAGGGGACGGTGGTTGCTGCCGTTACCGTCGCTGGCCATCTCCCCTGGACAGGTGTCCTGTCGGGGTCCCGGGGCGATTCGCATCAGCCGTGTGAGCGTGGCCTGGTAGCGCCACAGCACCAGCGCCGCCAGCCCCAGGGTCAGGGGGACGGCAAGCAGCATCGCCAGACTCAGGGCGGTGGCGATGGAAATGGCCGCCTGGTTGCTCACCGCGTCATTCATGGCCGCACCGGGGTCGCTGTCAGGCTGGCCCGATGCTGTCCTTCCATTCCCACCGCCTGGAACTCGAGACCAGCTCCAGTTTCAGCTGCCATGACCTCACCGGCCAGCTGCAGGCCTGGGTCACGGCCTGCGGCATCCAGCAGGGTCTGCTGGTGGCCGCCGGTCAGCACACCACCACAGCGCTGGTGGTCAATGAGGCCGAGGAGCGTCTGCTGGCGGATATCGAGCGCTTCTGCCTGCAGCTGGCTCCCCCCGATCGCCCCTATCTCCACAACGATCTGCATCTGCGTCAGGGCATCCCGGCCGATGAACCCCGCAATGCCCACGCCCACCTGATCGCCCTGATGCTCGGCAATCACCTCACGCTGCCGGTGGTGGACGGCCGTCTCGGCCTGGGGCGATGGCAGGCGGTGCTGCTGGTGGAGCTCGATGGTCCGAGGCGCCGGCAGCTGCTGCTGCAGCTCAGTGGCGAGTCAGGTTCTCCCGCGCAATCGCTGCTACCTTGAGCGCCACTTCGCGGCCGCTCCTTGAGCAGCAAGCCGCCTTCCCGACCCGCGGTGTCCGCCTCCCAGGGGCCTCCAGCGCCAGCGCGGCCTGCCCCGGGTCTCTCGGCTGCGGCTTCGCTGCGCCAGCTCCTCGACAGCCTCAGCCGCGAGCAGCGGCGTAACCAGGAGCTGCTGGCTTCCCTGGCCTTCGCGCTGCGCAGTTTCACCAACCTCGGCCGCTTCCTCGAACTGGTGCCCCTGGTGGCGGCCCGGCTGGTGGATGCCCAGGGCAGCGTGCTTGTGGTGTTCCACCCCGATGGCCGTCTCTGGCGGGAGCAGCTACAGGCCAGCGGCCCCGAGCGTTGCGCTGAGGTGGTGCGTCAGCTGGCCGCCCTCAGTGACCGGCAGCTGCAGGCCCTCTCCGGCGATGAGGCGGTGGCGGCGCTGCTGGATCCGCTGATCCGCCGGCTGCTGGGGGGCGCCCAGGTGGTGGCCACCTCGGTGGTGGCGCGCAACCGCCAGCGCGGCCGCCTCTACGTATTCAGCGACCGGCGCGGCTACAGCTGGAGCGAGGTCTTTCGCCGGCATCTTCAGCTGGTGGCCGATCTCACCGGGGTGGCGCTCGAGAACGAGCTGCTGCAGCAGGACATGCGCCGCCACGAACGGCTCGACCGTCAGATGAGCATCGGGGCCGAGATCCAGGCCCAGCTACTGCCCGACCATTGCCCGGTGATCGATGGCGTCGAGCTGGCCGCCCGCTGCCGGCCCGCCTTCCAGGTGGGCGGCGACTACTACGACTTCATTCCCACCCAGCCCCAGTTGATCGGTCGCCGTCGCGAGCAGGGTCGCTGGGCGCTGGTGATGGGGGATGTGATGGGCAAGGGGGTGCCCGCCGGCCTGTTGATGACCCTGCTGCGGGGCATGCTCAGGGCCGAGGTGCTCAGTGGTCTGCCACCGGATCGCATCCTCCACGATCTCAACCAGCTGGCCCAGGAGGACCTGGCCCACTCCCACCGTTTCGTGACGCTCTTCTATTCCGATTACGACCCCCGCACCCACGTGCTGCGCTTCGCCAATGCCGCCCACAACCCGCCGCTGATCTGGCGTCGGCAGCAGAGCCGGGTGGAACGCCTGGATGCCCCCGGGCTGCTGATCGGCCTGCAGAGTGAAGCCGAGTATGGCTGTGGTGAGGTGGTGCTCGAGCCGGGAGATGTGCTCCTCTATTACACCGATGGCGTCACCGAGGCTTCGGGCTACAGCGGCGATCGTTTCGATGAGGAGCGGTTGGTGCGTTCCTTCCATCGCGTCTGTCGTTCCGGCATCGGTGCCCAGGGCATCCTTGATCAGTTGTTCGATCGATTGGATCGCTTCGTCGGTGATGATCGTCAGCTTGAGGATGATGCCTCGATGGTGGTGCTCAAGGTGCGTGAGGAAGTGATGCTGCCCTCCCTGCCGGTCTGACGCCGGCGGCCGGTCCGCCAGGGCTCGGGTGCCAAGCTGAAGCGCTGAACAGGCCTCCGATGGCAGCCGATCCCTCGCCGATTCCCCCCGCGACCCCTGCGACTCCCCCCGGCCGGGGC
>Ga0208249_1000459_pt1 | contig 13561 bp, 13 predicted proteins | sample CryBogmetaGMA1M_FD_184546 | JGI IMG/M metagenome (GOLD analysis project Ga0208249, IMG submission 184546) | Freshwater microbial communities from Crystal Bog, Wisconsin, USA - MA1M (SPAdes) | ecosystem: Environmental > Aquatic > Freshwater > Lake | place: Crystal Bog, Wisconsin, USA | collected...
GCGTGAGCGGTGGGGATGCCCAGAAAGCCCAACCGCGTGAGCGGTGGGGACAGTGGAGGCAGGCGCCGCGCGCCCGATTCAAGTCTGCTTGACCGCCGTGCCGACCCTGCTACAACGTCAGTGAACCTGCCCCCATCGTCTAGTGGCCCAGGACGTCGGGTTCTCAGTCCGAAAACCGGGGTTCGACTCCCCGTGGGGGTACCTGAACAGCCGTATCGCTCGTAAATGCGGGCGATACGGCTGTTTCTTTTTCGTCGGAAGGCCACTGAAGGCCGCTGACGGCTGCTGAGTGCACCGGATTCTGCACCGCTTTTTCGGCGGCTCGGGCGAAGTCCTCATCGGTCACCATGAGGTAGTGGTCTTGGGCGACCTCCCGGGAGTTGCCGAGCCACGCGTAGACCACGTGGGCCGGATGGGTCCGCATCAGTTCCGTCTCCCGGCTGGCCCGCAGGTTTTGGAAGAGTTTGGGCCACGGGCTGACGGAAGCCCGCCGGAGGATTCGCTGGAGGCCAACGCGCAGGTTCATGTTCCCAAGCCGGGCCCGAGGTGCCACCCGGCCTGAGCCCTCGGGGGCTTCATCAAAAGCCTGCTCAAGGTAGGGCCGAATCTCGGGGAAGATCGGGATGACTCGCTCCCCGTGGCCGTCGAGATGCTCCTTCTTCGGAACCTTCACCCGGAAGCGATTCCCCTCCCAGTCGATGTCGGCCCATGTCAGTCCGACCAGTTCGGAAGGGATTCTCAGGCCGCCGTAGCGAGCGAGAACCACGATCAGCCGCCACTCCAAGTCAGGGCAGGCCTCAAGGACCTTCGTGATCGTCCCTCGATCAACGAAGTGTTTTCGGCTGGTGTTCCGCTGGGACCCCGCCTTGATCTTGGCGAAGGGGTTTTCCGAGATCAGGCGGCACTCACGGGCATACTCGAAGAACTGCCGAGCCCTCTTGATCTCCCGGGCGGTGGTCGCGGGGGCATACTTCCCAACCAGCCACTGCCGGTAGTCACGCGCGTGGCCTGTGTGAACAGAGGCGACAACCCGGTCGGGTCCGAAGTGTTCCTCAAGGAGCCGCTTGGTGGTCAGGTAGTTTCGACGGGTGTTGGGCTTCAGGTTCGAGTGGCTGTCGAGGTACCCCTGAAGCATCGGCCTGAGGCAGACTGCTTGCTGCTCTTGCCGGGGGCGAACCAGCCCAACCCGCTCCAGTCGTGAATGGATCGCCGGTGACACCTTGCCCAGCCAAACGGCGGTCTCTTGCGGGATCGGCTGCCCGGAGACCTTGGACGCCCGCAGGTGTTCGACATGACAACAGATCGTGACCGCGGCCTTCTTCGAGACCTTGCCAAGCCTGATGGATCGCCGCCGATCTCCATCGACGAACTGGATTGTTTTCGACCCGTTTGCTTCTCGGGAAATGCTGGCCATCGTGCGGGTCCTTTTCGGGTTTTGGGAAGTGACAGACGAGCGTTAGCAGTGGGCCCTCGATGAGGTCAAGCAGTTGGTGCCTAGGGGCCTATGTACTTGCCGAGGCGCTTGCTCTCCTCGATCCATCCGGCCCTGTCTGCCTTAAGGCGCGCGAGGGCACTGGCCTGCCGGGCGGCTCCTTGCTCCTTCCACAGTTCGTGGGCGATCTCCTGATAGTGCCGCAGGATGTGTGGACGGAACTCGGGCGGCAGGGCTCCGTCCGCCCATATCGGGTTGCTGGAGTCACGCAGGCCGATATCAAGGCCCGTGAGGTCGGCGATCGGTTTAGGGGGATCGTGGTCCATCTGGACTCTTCCGGGGGTTGAATGGGCAAGGAGAAGCGGCGAGTGCCTATTCAAAAGGGCACGGACGATCCGTCGGTTTCGGTGACGCTGATGTTCTGGATCGTGACCTTGGGGTATCGCCCCGGGCCTTCGCCCTCAAACACGATCAGTCCCGCTTCGGCGAGGGCTTTGAGTCCCCTGCTTACGGTGGAGCGTGAAAGTTGGTTGCGTTCTCGCATCCGTTGGTGGACCCGGATTGGCTGGCTCTGCCTCTTGCCCTGTTTGAAAAACGGGTCCTTGTTGAAGCCCGCCTCCTGCCACAGGCCGACCCCAACCTTCACTGCCGCCATCGAGATGGAGTGGGTCCGACGGAGCCACCGACCGCAGACGGGGCCCGCAATGAAGTCGTTGAGTTGTCCCGGGGTGCCGCGGGATTGCCGAGGAGCAGGGTCTTCGTCGAACGGCTCTTCAAATCGGTCGATGGACATTGGGCAGACTCGGCCTCTTCAAAGGCAGGCGCAGGCAGGGAGAAGACGGAGGCGGGGGGAATCAACCAGACCCCCTCACCCCTACGATGACACTAGACGGGGTTGCAGAAATGCGACGCTTCCGTTGCAGATTTGCGACGGTGGTGTTGCAACATTGCAACGCTTCCGGCAGGTGGACCGTTGCAAGATCGCAACACTTGGAGTCGCCTCGGGAGGTCAGCATGGTTCCCCCTCTTGGCTGTCGTTTGGGGAAGAGCCTCTATCCGATTCGTCATGGAGTCCGATAAGGCTCAGGTCATTGGAGGCCAACCCTAGTGCCGCGATTGCGGCTTCGGTCTCTAGGTCTGCTATGTCGTCGCCCCATGGGAAGCAGACAGGTGGCACCACCTCAAGGCTGGCCACGATTGGGGCGAGGAGCCGAACACACTCTTGGGCGTACTTGATCCCGGGCATGTCGTGGTCTGGCACGATGACGACCCTTCGGCCGGACAGGGGCGACAGGTCAGCATGACGAGCGCCGTTGCACCCGCCCCACGTGCAGGTCCCCAAGAGGCCGAGGCTCGTCACCCAGTCGGCACATTTCTCGCCCTCGCAGAGCCAGACGCGGGCGTTAGGGTTGCCAAGGACCTCTGGCAGGCGATAGATGACTCTTGGAGCGGGAGGGTGGGCCGTAATCCACCCATCGGGGACCCTCGCCAACGTCCGGACGTCCTTGGCTTGATAGCGGTTCCAGCGAAGCACCCTTCCGACCTCAGCCCCTTCGGCCGTCGTATAGACCCATGTTCGATGAGGGTGGCCCATCCGGTAGCAAAGGGCGGCTTTCTCGGGGGTCGAATGGACCTTCTTGCTCTTGGGCGGCCACGGCGGGTTAGCCGAGCCAATAGGAACGGCCGACCATTCGCTAGACAGGCTGTCGGGGCGGTCGGCAGCAGACCAAAAGAGGTCGCCCCAAGTCAGGCCTAGTTCCTCGCGGACGGTGTTGGTTGGGCATCCAGCGTGACAGCAGAAGACGATGCCGTCTCTGCCCGCAGCGACTTCGAGGCTCGCGACACGATCATCGTGAGCCGGGCATCGGGCGGCGTAGCCATTGCCTCTCCGGCGTGGCGCGGAAAGCCGCCCCAGAACCTTCTCAAGTTTCGGGTGCATGGCTGCCTCCCTTCGTCCGCAGCCATTCGTTCAGGGCGGCGATGGAGAACAGGCGGATTCGCCCCTGCCGAACAACCGGGATGTCCCCGGAACGGGTCAACCTGTCAAGAGTTGAAAGGCTGATCCCAAGAGCCGCGGCCGCTTGCCGAGGGCGAAGAGAGATGGGCGGTACAGGCGAGGACTCGTATAATGAGCGCAGACTCATGGTGGTCTCTCCAAGTGGGACGAGCGTGGGTTTTTGAGCCGCTGGGGTGCGATCCCGGCGGCTCTCTTTTTTGGTGGTCAGCCTTGTTCGGCCAGCCAGCGTTCGACCGACTGCCGCGACCAGCGAAGCAGCCGCCCCGCCTTCACGGGCTTGGGGAACTCGCCACGTTCGGACAGTTTTCGAATGTGCTTGGGGGAGCAGCCCACGTAGGCCGCTATCTCCTTTGCTCGAACGAGGGCGGTGGAAGAATCGAAGGGGGGGTGGGGTCTTTGCATCTGATGAACCTCTTGAAGAAAAGGGCTTCTTGGTGGGCACGGCTGCCCGCTGAAGTTCTTTATGTGCGCGTCTTTCCTGAACGTGACATCACAGGTCCAGAAAAACCTTGGGCTGCCCAAATGACTCGATTACTCGCACGATTCAGTTCTCCTCAGGCCCTCGATTAACAGGGCGAGCAGTTCCGCATCGCTTCGAAGGAGTTGGGGGGCAGTGGTACTGGAGGTGCTAACCGAGAGTCGCGATCTCCGGGCCCGCTGGTTCGTGGCCCGGCGTGCCCGATAGTGGGCCAGTCGCGTCTCGTCTTCCTTCACTCGTAGCCAGTAGGAAGCGTTTCGTTGGCGGCGGGTCTGTGACATGGAAGGCTCCTGAAGCGAGGGCTGCGAGCGGTCGTTGCTGGCTATCCCCCTGTTCTCAACGGCAACGTCGGCTGGCCACAAGGGGCATTTGTCGAAGCAAGAACGGCGGGCTGCCGAGGAGCGGCAGGCAAGGCCTAGTCACCAACTCCGTTGGTCTCTTTGGCGACACGACCCACGGAAACAGCGGTCGAACCGCTAGGTATCGCCACTGTCGCGAAGGTCCAAGGCAAATGCTCGGCAACCCAAGGCCAGAGTGGATAGGTGTGAACGGAGAAGCCGAAGGACGTTTCCCGAAATCGAAAGTTGGAAAAAATCCGGAGGGCAAACGTTGATCTATGGTGATCGGCCGCGGGGGGGATGGCGGTGCCTGAGGAGAGTCAACTTCCACTCTTAGCCACGCGCGCGTCTTAAGGGCCGATACCGCAACGAACAGAGCCCCCGACACCCTTAAGGGAAACGGCTGGGATCGCTCACCGCCCACCGTTCCCGCTGAGGATTCTCGGCCCAGAACAGTCGGTGGACGACGGGGATCACAAGGGAGACGCCCTGCATGGCCCCCGTTGGGGCCGGTGCCAGTTGTGGTGCTGTCACCGGTCGGCCAGTCGGGAATCGGCAGTCTGGCCCCGCCAAGGGTTACAGCGTGCGCGTCACCCGCACGGCGGCCTTTGGCCGGTCGTCCAGTTGTAGTGCTGTCGCCGGTCGGTCAGGCCGGTCAGCAGTCTGGCTGGGCCACAAGGGTTACAGCGTGCACATAGCCCGCATGGCCCGACTTCGTCGGGGACTGGCAGTTGTGGGTGGCTGCCGGTCGCTCACCGAGGGCTGCTGCCTCACCTGTCGGCATCGGCCTGTCCGTCGATCGCCGCGACACCACGGAGAACCACGCTGTGTGGCCTCTGGTGTCGCGGCATGCCCCTTTAACTCTGAGGAGTGTGTGTTCATGCGATTCGGTCCGTTGAGTCATCCCAGTTCCAGAAGGGCCCCACCATGAACGAGCGGCATGGCTACTCGGCCTACATCGCCAGCCTGACGTGGGCCTCGAAGAGAAGGGCCCGGCTGGAGATCGACCACCACCGCTGCCAGACCTGTCTCCATGACGGGAGCCAGTGGCGGTTGGAAGTTCACCACAAGACCTACGACCGGCTCGGGGATGAGGACGTTCTGCGTGACCTGATCACGCTCTGCTCCTCATGCCACGAGGCCATCACGACCGTCATCAGGCGTCGTCGGTATGACGGCCAACCTGTTTTTGTTTTTGACCCTGTTTTCGAAACCCAGATCAGAAGGAATGCGAACAATGGCTTGGAAGAGAATCCAGTATCGTTTGAAGGGCGACTCCGCTCTCTTGATGCACAGCGGCAGTCTCGCCGACCCGCTCGGCAAAGTCGCCAAGGCGATGAAGCAAGTGTCGTCGAAGAAGGCCAAGACGGACGCCGATCATGAGCGGATGGCCACGCTGGAGTTTGCCGGGAGCCTGTACATCGACTCCGCCTTGGGGCCGTACATCCCCGGGGAGAACATCGAGGCTGCCATCTACGAGGCGGCCCGTAAGACGAAGGAGGGCAAACTGGCTACGAGCGGCTTGTTCGTCCCCGGCAAGTCCAGACTGGAGTACGACGGCCCACGAGATGCCAAGGGTCTGCTGGACGCTGGTGATGCCTTCCGCTTGTGTGTCCCGGTCGGCCTGAATGGCAAGCGGGTGATGCGGACTCGACCGATCTTCCGTTCGTGGTCGGCGGTCACAGAGATTGAGTATGAGGACTCGATCCTCAACCCGGAGCAAGTTGACCGCTGGGTCCACACGGCGGGAGTCCAGATCGGTCTCTGCGACTGGCGTCCCCGATACGGCAGATTCACTGCCGAGAAGGTTGAAGCCTAGACGCTGCTAGGCCTGACAGTTCAGGGCGTGGCATGGCCCGGCATGGCCGGTACGGGCTAGGTTTGGCGAGGTCTGGCGTGGCGTGACTTGGCTAGGAACCACTGAAAGCGTCACCCGGGTTCGCAACCGGGCAGTGGCTTGGACTGTGGCGAGGCGATGCTGGGTGAGGCGAGGCAAGGTTTGGCTGGGCTTCAAACCGCTGAAGGGCGTAACCGGGGATCGCTTCCCGGCAGCGGGATTTCTTCGGGTGACTCGGGGACGAAAGCCGCTGGGACCAAGGTTGTCCCTCGTCTGCCTTGGGGTACGGGTTGCATCCGTCGCGGCCTCTGACGGTTCGGTCCCCAAGTCCTAGATGGGGTCGGGCAGACTGGCTTGGTGGTGAGTGGCAGCCTGCGGTTGCTGGGCATCTAGAAAACAGCGGTGAATGCCCCTACTTTGAGGGCCCTGCCCGAGCCGGAGGACCAAGGTTGTCCCGGTGTCTGGGCATCCTTTCATCAACTTCTCTGGGTGCTCTCAACGCATGGCTGCCAGCAAAGCCTTCTCGATCAAGATGTTCGTCCCCAATGGTGACCCAGACGGCCTGCGGCTGGTGGAGAAGTCGAACTGGACCGGAGTCGGCGTTGTCTTCAATCGGGCGAACTACAAGGAGGCGGCCGCCCGTCCGGAGATCGACCGCACCGGTGTCTACATCCTTGTTGGTTCGTCGGAGGATAGTGCTCTTCCGCTGATCTACGTCGGCGAAGGTGACCCCGTGAAAGACCGACTAGCCCAGCACCAACAAAAGAAGGACTTTTGGGACTCGGCCGTCTTCTTCGTCACCAAGGACAGCGGACTCAACAAGGCTCACGTTCAGCATCTGGAAGCCCGCCTTTACGAACTCGCCAAGGCCGCCAAGCGTTGCAGGCTCGAAAACCTTCAGTGCCCCACCCCGCCAACTCTCTCTGAGGCTGATCGGGCAGACACGGAGAGTTTTCTGGAGGATGTGCTGAGCATCCTGCCGCTGGTTGGCGTTGGGGTCTTCGAGGTGGTCACTGCGACAGCGACCCGCGATAGGCAGATGCTCTACATCACGGGCAAGGGCGTCACGGGGAGTGGCTACGAGGATGCCCGAGGCTTCGTCGTCTGTGCAGGCTCCGGGGTGTGCGGAGACGAGACACCCTCTATGCAGGATTGGATTCGCACTCTTCGTAAAGACCTTGTCTCGACGGGGGCCGTTGCGGAGGTCAACGGCAAACTCGTCTTCACTCAAGACCACGCCTTCGCATCGCCATCTGCTGCCGCTTCCGTCGTGCTGGGCCGGAACACAAACGGACGTGAGATGTGGAAGACCAATGGCGGAATCACGTTGAAGGAACTCCAGTCTGCTTCCACGTGAGACCCGCTGCCCTCGATCCGGCTAGGAGCCCCAATGATCACCGGCGAACTGAAGTCCAAGGTCGATTCCATCTGGGACACGATGTGGTCGGGGGGCGTTTCCAACCCCCTTTCCGTCATCGAGCAGTTGACCTACCTGCTGTTCATCAAGCGGTTGGACGAACTCCACACCCTGAAGGAGCGGAAGGCGGCCCGCACTGGCGGCGCGATCGAAGACCCCATCTTCTCGAAGCGGCAGGATCATCTCCGCTGGTCGCGGTTCAAGGAGTCTGCGCCCGAGCAGATGTTCGACACGGTGAAGGACGAGGTGTTCCCGTTCATCAAGTCACTCGGGGCGACCGGGGACGACGAGGGCACGACCTACAGCCACCACATGAAGGACGCCCTGTTCATCATGCCCAACCCCCGGGTGCTGGCGAACGTGGTGGACAAACTCGACGGCATCGACATGGCCGATCGAGACACCAAGGGCGACCTCTACGAGTACATGCTCGGCAAGATTGCCTCAGCCGGGCAGAACGGGCAGTTCCGCACCCCTCGGCACATCATCAGCATGATGGTGGAGATGATGGCCCCCACCCCCAAGGATGTCATCTGCGACCCGGCCTGCGGGACGGCGGGCTTCCTGATCGCCGCCTCGGAGTATCTGGTCAAGCACCACAGCGACTCGATCTACAAGGACTCCAAGGCCCGGAAGAAGTTCAACGAGGGCACGTTCCACGGGTATGACTTCGATCCAACCATGCTCCGTATCGGCAGCATGAACATGCTGCTGCACGGTGTGGAGAACCCGGACATCCGCTACCGGGACTCACTGGCCGAGTCGGACGAGGACGACGCCGAGAAGTATTCGCTGATCCTCGCCAATCCGCCCTTCGCCGGGAGCCTCGACTACGAAGCCACGGCGAAAGACCTCCAGCAGATCGTCAAGACCAAGAAGACCGAACTTCTGTTCATGGCCCTCTTTCTTCGGCTGCTTCAGACGGGCGGCCGGGCGGCGGTGATCGTGCCCGACGGGGTTCTCTTCGGGTCATCCAATGCCCATAAGACGCTCCGCCAGACCTTGGTGGAGGATCAAAAACTTGATGCGATCGTCAGCCTGCCGTCTGGCGTGTTCAAGCCATACGCCGGTGTCTCCACTGCAATCCTGTTCTTCACCAAGACCAACTCCGGAGGCACCGATCACGTCTGGTTCTACGACATGAAGGCCGACGGGTATTCGCTCGATGACAAGCGAACTCCCCAGCCCGACAAGACCGACATCCCCGACATCCTCAAGCGGTGGTCGAAACTGAAGGCGGAGAAGGATCGCCCCCGCACGGCACAGAGTTTCATGGTGCCGAAGGCGGAGATCGAGGCCAACGACTACGACCTCTCACTCAACCGGTATAAGGAGGTCGAGCACGAGGCGACCGAACACGAGTCGCCCATGGTGATCCTCGAACGGCTGGCGGCACTGGAGACAGAGATTGCCAAGGGCCGGGAGGAGTTGGAGGGGATGCTGGGATGAGTCCGCAAATAACGGTCGCCGACGTTTTGGAGCCGTATGACGAACGACTTGGGGATGCCTCTGAGCCGATCATCCTGACGCTTACCGAGGGCAACGGTTTCATCCCTCAGCAGGAACGCTTCAATAAGCGATTGGCGACTGAAGACACCTCCGACTACAAGGTGATTCGCCGCGGCGATTACGCCTTCAACCCGTATCTTCTGTGGGCTGGTGCAATCGCCTGCAACAGAACCCACGATGTGGGCATAATCTCACCCGCTTACCCCACGTTCCGCGTCCGTGGGGGCTATGAGGCCGCATACGTCGAACGGCTTTTCTCTTCGGAAGCCATGAAGGTCCGGTATGACCTGATCTCATTTGGGGCGGTTCCTAGACGCCGTCGTGCAAAGACAGAAGACTTCTTGGCGATATCACTACCGAGCCTCCCCCCTCTCCCCGAACAGAAGCGTATCGCCGCGATCCTTGATGCTGCCGATGCCTTGAGGACGAAGCGGCGAGAGTCGATCGAGCAACTCGACTCACTCGTACAGGCGACGTTTCTGGAGATGTTTGGCGATCCCGAGCAGGGATGGTTGGTCACTACGGTGGATCAGATCGCATCAGCAACACCGTCATCTATTAGGACGGGGCCCTTTGGCAGCCAGTTGCTGCATAGCGAGTTCACCGAGGAAGGTGTCCGAGTGCTCGGTATCGACAACGCGGTCGGCAATGAGTTTCGCGACGGTGCTCCGCGATTCATTTCCCTAGCGAAGTACGAACAACTGCATCGATACACGGTATCGCCGGGCGATGTGTTGATCACGATCATGGGCACCTGCGGGCGCTGCGCTATCGTCCCCGAAGGAATCGGGACTGCCATCAACACAAAGCATCTGTGCTGCATTACCCTCGACAGGCGAAAGTGCCTCCCGCAGTTTCTTCACGCCTACTTTCTCCGGCATCCCGTGGCTCAACGCTACCTCCGTTCCCAGACGAAGGGAGCAATCATGGAGGGCCTCAATATGGGGATCATTAAGGCGATACCGGTGTCACTCCCGCCCCTCACCGTTCAAACGCGCTTCGCCTCCATCGTCGAGTCCATCGAGCAGCAGAAGGCCCGGCTGAAGGCTCATCTCGCTGAACTCGACACCCTCTTCGCATCCTTGCAATCGCGGGCGTTCAATGGAGAGTTGGTGGCATGAGCAACTTTGGCTTCCTGCCGTCCACGTTCCGCGAGATCGCGGAGCCTGCCGTGCTGGCGGAAAGCCACATCATGGGCGACCCCCGGGCTGCCTGCTTCCATGCCCGGTTCTCGCTGGAGGCCCTCGTCCATTGGCTCTACCGGCACGACACCAGCCTGAAGATGCCCTACGACGAGAGCCTTGGGGCCCTGCTGCATGAGCCCACGTTCCAGAATGCCCTGCCCCCGGCGGTCTTCCAGAAGGCGAGGGTGATCCAGAAGCAGGGCAATCAGGCCGTCCACAATGGCCGCCCGGTGCGGCAGTACGACGCCCTTCAGGTGGTCAAGGAACTCCACCACATCTGCTACTGGATCACCCGGGTCTATGCCCCCGATGCTGCCACCAAGGCCGGGGCGTGGCGGGATGACCTGATCCCCAAGCCGGTCGATGGATCGAAGGTGGTGCCCCGGGAGGAGTTGATCCGGCTTGAGGAGAGGCTGGCCGAGCAGAGTGCCGCCACCCTGAAGCAACAGCAGGAGCGGGATGCCCTTGATGGGGAACTCCAGCAGGTGCGGGCCGAACTGGAGCAACTCAAGGCAGCCGCCGCCAAGAAGCCTGACCCGCACGACTACGACGAGGCCGAGACCCGCAGGTACCTGATCGACGTTGACCTCCACCGGGCTGGCTGGCCGCTCGATAGCCCGCGAGATCAGGAGTACGAAGTCCGGGGGATGCCCAACAATGAGGGCGTGGGCTATGTGGACTACGTCCTGTGGGGCGATGACGGCAAGCCGCTCGGGCTGGTGGAGGCCAAGAAGAGCACGGTCGATCCTGCCGTCGGTCAGCAGCAGGCCAAACTCTACGCCGACTGCTTGGAGAAGATGCACGGCCAGCGACCGATCATCTTCTACACCAACGGATACAAGACCTTCCTCTGGGATGACACGGCCTATCCGCCTCGGGAAGTGGCCGGGTTCTACAAGAAGGACGAACTGGCCAGCCTGATCCTGCGCCGCACCCGGAAGCAGAAACTCGACGCCCGGAACGTCAAGACCGAGATCGCCGGAAGGTACTACCAGAAGCGAGCCATCGGCAGCATTGGGGAGCAGTTCGAGAAGGCACGGCGGAAGGCCCTCCTCGTCATGGCCACAGGGACGGGGAAGACGCGAACGGCCATCGCCTTGGTCGATCTGCTTCAGCGGGCAGGCTGGGTGAAACGGGCCCTCTTCCTCGCTGACCGGATTTCGCTGGTCAGGCAGGCCACCAAAGCGTTCGGCAAGTACCTGCCCGAACTAAGTGCGGTCAATCTGGTCACCGAGAAGGACACCGAAGGCCGGGTCTACGTCAGCACCTACCCGACCATGATGGGGCTGATCGACGAGACCAAGAAGGGGGTCGCCCGGTTTGGGGTTGGGCACTTTGATCTGGTGGTCATCGACGAGGCCCATCGCTCGGTCTATCAGAAGTACGGCGAAATCTTCCGCTACTTCGATGCCCACCTTGTTGGGCTGACCGCCACACCTCGGGAGCAAGTGGATCGCAACACCTACGAACTCTTTGAACTGGAGCCCGGCGTTCCCACCGATGCCTACGAGTTGGAGACGGCGGTCAAGGACGGCTTTCTCGTGCCGCCCAAGGTGCAGCAGATCGACCTCCGGTTTCCCCGGGAGGGGATCGACTACGACTCGCTCACCAAGGAGGAGCAAGACCTCTGGGAAGTCCTCGATTGGGGCGAGCAGGGCCTACCCGAACGGGTTGACGCCTCAGCCATCAACAACTGGCTGTTCAACAAGGACACCGTGGACAAGGTTCTCCAGCACCTGATGGAGCATGGGCACAAGGTTGATGGCGGAGACCGGCTCGCCAAGACGATCATCTTCGCCCGGAACCACGAACACGCCGTGTTCATTGAGGAGCGGTTCAACCACCACCACCCTCACCTCAAGGGCACGTTCGCCCGGGTCATCGACAACTACGCCAAGTACGCCCAGAGCCTGCTTGAAGACGAGTTCTCGGTGAAGGACAAGGAGCCGCATATCGCCATCTCGGTGGACATGCTGGACACCGGGGTGGACGTGCCCGAGGTCGCCAACTTGGTGTTCTTCAAGCCCGTCTACTCGAAGATCAAGTTCTGGCAGATGATCGGCCGGGGAACTCGGCTCTGCCCTAACCTGTTCGGACCGGGGGACGACAAGCAGGACTTCCGGGTCTTCGACTTCTGCTTCAACTTCGACTTCTTCAAGGAGAACCCTGACGGCATCGAGGGCTCCGGCGGCGCTCCGCTGGGCACTCGGCTGTTCCGATCGCGTGTGCAGTTGCTCGGCCATCTACAGGCCGACCCCAACCTCGACGCTGCGGGGGTATTGAAGACGGCCCTCACTGACCTACTGCACGGTGAAGTGGCGGCCATGAACCGCGAGAACTTCATCGTCCGGATGCACCTTGAGCCGGTCGAGCGGTTTCAGCAGCGGGAGGCATGGACACAACTCTCCGAGGCAGACCGGGACGTACTGCATCGAGAGGTTGCCGGGCTGCCCAGCGAGATAGCAACCGACGACATCGAATCGCGGCTCTTCGATCTTCTGGCCCTTCGGATGCAGTTGGCCCATCTTGAGGGTGATACGAGCACCTTTGAGACAAGCCGTCAGCGTGTGGTCGATATCTCGATGCTGCTGGAGGAGAAGGCAGCCATCCCGGCAGTGAAGGCCCAACTCGACTACCTCGCCCGCTTGCAGGAGACGGCTTTCTGGCAGGACGTGGGGCTGGACGAGTTGGAGGACATGCGGCTGCGGCTTCGCGGCTTGATGCCTCTGATCGACAAGCAGAAACGGAAGATCGTCTACACCGACTTCAAGGACGAGGTGGTCAGCGTCCGCGATGAGACCGTGATCGAGATGCCCAAGATGACGGGGGCCCAGTACGAGAAGAAGGTCAAGGAGTACCTGAAGAGCCATCTTCAAGACGACACGATTCAGCGGCTGCGGTGCAATCAGCCCCTTACCTCCGCTGACCTTGAACGCCTCGAAAGCATCCTCTTGCAGATCGGTGAGGGAGACGGCAAGGAACTCCTTTCTGGGCTCCTCCAGCGAAGCGAAGCCCCAACGCTGGCGTACTTCGTCCGCACCCTTGTGGGGCTGGACAGGGCAGCGGCGCAGGCAGCCTTCTCGGATTACCTTTCCGACCGGAGCCTGACCCCTCAGCAGATGCGGTTCGTCGAGTTGGTCATCGACCAGTTGACCGCCCGGGGAGTCATGGAGGCGGCTGCCCTGTACGAGCCGCCCTTCAGCAACCTGCACGCCGGGGGCCCAGATGAACTCTTCGCCGGGCACGAGGCGGTGATCGAGGGCATCTTCGAGAAACTGCGCCGGGTCAGGGACAATGTCCTTGGCTTGGCGGGGTGAAAGATTCAGGGCTATGGTTCCTGTCTTTGGTT
>Ga0208249_1000462_pt1 | contig 13541 bp, 12 predicted proteins | sample CryBogmetaGMA1M_FD_184546 | JGI IMG/M metagenome (GOLD analysis project Ga0208249, IMG submission 184546) | Freshwater microbial communities from Crystal Bog, Wisconsin, USA - MA1M (SPAdes) | ecosystem: Environmental > Aquatic > Freshwater > Lake | place: Crystal Bog, Wisconsin, USA | collected...
GAAACCAGAATTACTCTGGTTTTTTTAATTTTATCGCTCTGTTGTATAAATTATGTTGTAAATCTAGGGAGGCTTTCTTGCAACCTCTATAAAACAGCTATATACTTTATGTAAATACAGAAACGCAAATTTGTTAACTTTAAAGCGTGGAGGGTATCACGACATGGCACGACGGACGACGGACGACGATCTATTAATGGAAGATGAATTAACGGCAGCCTTTTTAGGTGAAGAAGAAATAGTTCAGCATCAACAAGTACAGCAACCAATGCAACAAGAAGATGAATGGGACGAAGAAGAAGCCGTTCCAGGTCAACTCGCTGTAGATGTATACGAAACAAAAGACAAGCTTGTCGTAAAGGCAAGAACAGCTGGCGTTAACAAAAACGAGCTAGATGTCAGTATCTCAGATAATACACTTTCTATTCGTGGTTCTTTAAATGCAGGATACGAGGAAGATGTAGAAAATTATCATCTACAGGAATGCTATTGGGGAGAATTCTCACGAAGTCTCGTTCTGCCAATACCAGTAAAAGAAGATGAGATTGAAGCAGTTCTTAAGGACGGAGTCCTTACCGTAAGTTTCACTAAGGTAAAACAAGATACGGTGAAGAAGATTCAGGTTCTTTAGTAAAAATAAAACAATTAAAAAAGACCCCGGAAGGGGTCTTTTTTTTGTTAAACTAATTTTATTTATTAACGTTTGATAGGACAAACTTAACTACAACTTGCGATATTGCAACAATAATAAGACCTACGATTGCATAAAGAATCGTGTTCTTCGCGCTCGTTACTCCACTAGACTCGCCACCGGATGTAACATATTTAAATCCTCCGACGATAATCATTATAACTGAGACGACACCGACTACCCATGAAAACACAGTTATAACAGTGTTGACTATGCCATTTACTCCATCTCCGTTATCTGTTGCACAAGTAGTAGCCGAACCTGGTGCTTCAAGATTCGCTCCGCTACACAGGTTTTCTTGGATTTCGCTGTTTGCAGCGAATGCCGGAGAAGCAGTGAGCATCATTGCGCCCGGTACTACCGTAAGAGCGAAGGCGTACATTACTGTTAATAAGAGTTTAATTCTATTCATTGTCTTTTCTCTTTGCTGTTAATGGTTAATATACAATTTATAACATTTGATGGCGTCGAGGGCAATAGATTTTTTTACTGACTAGCCTTGGTGAGCACAAAATGTACAATAATTTGTGCAACTGCAACAACAATAAGGCCTATGACTGCATAGAGCACTGTATTTCGTGAAGAACTTACTTTTCCTGAATCTCCCCCAGACGTTACAAATCTAAATCCTCCGAAAATAATCATGAAAACCGAGGCGATACCAACAATCCAAGAGAATAATGTAATAACGAAGTTGACATTATTCTGAACTGTTGTACCGGGATCTGCGCTACATCCACCCGGTAAGCCTTGGCAGGCAGCTGTAGTTGAAGAGGTTTCTGCACGAACAGGTGAATGAAGACTGAGCATTAGTCCGGCTGCAAAAAATAAAGCTAATAATAATTTTTTCATATATATCCTATTTTAAATTACCTATTACGAAACTGACAATTATTCTTGCAATAATAATAACAATGAGGCCTATGGATGAGTAGATAATAGTATTGCGTGCTGAGGCTACTTTTCCGCTGTCGCCACCTGCAGTTACGAAACGAAATCCAGAAAAAATAATCATGAAAACCGCTATGAATCCGCCTACCCACGCAATTATGTTCGCTGTCGTGTTTATTATGCCGTTGGAGCCGGAAACTGGATCTTCATCTATCGCACCACAAACCGGTCCCGTAGTTTCTCCTACAGCGGTGCAACCTGGGCCGGTTGGATCATATGCAGCACGAGCCCTAGGGGAAGCAGTAAGCGCGAAACTGATTGAGAGGATCGCCAGAAGCCCAAATAGTAGATACATTTTTTTCATTAGACTTTAGCCAATACAAAACTTACTATAACCATCGCCAACAGCGAAACCGCCAACCCTACAGCAGCATAAATGATTGCATTTCGGGCCGTATTAATTTTCTGAGGTTCTCCTGAGGAGAGTATAAATTGAACGCCCGCAATGACAATAACTAGAAAACTTATGGCTGCAAGTACTCCAAAGGAATAATTTAAAAGTTCTGTTATTTTTCCGTTACTCGAAAGACCCGTTTTGGGAATATCTACTTTAGTACTGTCGGGAAATATTGATGCGAGTTGGTTGAGTGGGTTGATTATATTCATATAATTATTTAGATAACAAGTATGCTGCAAATTTAACTATTTGTGAAGCTAGGACCGCTATAACCAGACCCACTAGAGCGTTAACGATGGTTTTTTTACCTTTAGAAATTGCGTCTGGAGATCCTTGTGCCGTCGTAAACCTGAACCCACCGTAAACAACAAAAATAAGGGCAACGAGCGCCGACAATCGAAGAAGTATGTCAACTACAGCAAGTGCTATTAGAATAATCACACTTTTGCCGTCCGGTGCTTTTACCCGGCAGCCGCCACCAGATCCATCTTTATTAACGTCAAGATATTCATACCAGGCAGGGATGCCCAAAAAAGTGGTTGAATTAGAGCAGACTGGTTCTGCTGGAGCCGCATACACTTCCGAACTCAAAACAGCAGGAGCGATGAGAACTGAAATAAGCAGAAGGGCTATTCCGATAATTGAGAATTTTATATTATTGAATCTATCTCTCAAAGTAAGCCCCCAGGTATCAGCCAATTCGTCATTGCGTAAAAAGATACGAAAGCAGCTAGTCCTATTAGCACATTCGTAATTTTCTTCTTGGCTGCCTGAACGGCTTGAGGATTGTCACCAGCCGCTGAATACTGTATGCCGCCAATTATCACCATAATAATAGATCCAACACCCACAAGGGCACTCATGATATTTATTCCAAAAACTATCCATTGAACGATAGGATTATTTTCAATTGGTCCTGAATATGCTGAGTTTTCTACAGGGCAGGGCATACTCAGACCCCCGGTACCGCAGGCAGCACTAACACTAGCAACAGGAACTAAGATCGGCAGCAATAATAAGGACAATGCAATAATTACATTTTTTATTTTATTCATTATCCTATTTTATAACCGACTCTTTAAATTAACAAAACTATTATTTTGTCTTTTTTTTCTTATGTTTTGAAAAACTAACATATATCGTTTATGCTAAAAGGGAAAATGAAAAAAATTGTAAACAGTACAGCTCTTTTAGGTATAACTTTCGTTTTAATTTTTTCTCTTTTTTTGAGTACTTTTTCTACAGTATTGTTTGAAAAAAGGGCTCTAGCGGCCGCCCCAGCAGACATCAAGGATCAGCTATCCACTTTTATGGCTCTTTATCTTATGAGTGACCACGGGGATAATACCTCATCTGTCTGCTCATATAAACAAAGTATCTCATATAAAGATGCAGGGTCGAATGATATTGGATACGATACCGGATCTGAACACCAGGTTGGCTACTCAATTAATGGATCGCATCAGGACTGGGGCTGCCAGGATATTCTTGGCAGTAAAAGCGGTATTGCTGCTTTATGGGAAAATGCTACAGGTTTTAAAGATAATCAGTTGAGTTACTTAGAGAAAATCGGGTACAAATGTTCAGCGAAAGAGGGGATGTGTAAATATCCTACCTACGAAAATACTTCAAACGAGGGATTTGTGGACGCAAAACGCTCGGATCTATTAGATAAATTAATTCCCTTATTACAAGGGGGTAATCCGGATCTAATGGCAGGAATTACAGCAAGTAAGAATGGTGGTAAATATACAATAACTCCATCGAATTCTCTGAAATATTATGCCTGGATTACAGCTTTTACTACTTCGAAGGATCAGGGTGGCTGCGGTGCAAAATTCGTAAGTAACTATGAAAAGGGCACAGAAACTCAAAGACAGCTGGCCATGTCTGGCAACAACGGACAGGAGAACGGTTTTTACGTAATAAATGCTGTACTTCCTGATGGATCACTCGGGCAGGGCATTTATCAAGGAGAGGGTCCGGGCCACATAGCTTCGGTGATAGATGGAGTCGGAACAAAAAATGGAGGAAAAGCCGACTGTCATGAAATTGCAGATGCCCTATTTGAATCAAAGACTTCAAAAGACAACGGTTGGACCGATAAACCAAATTTTAGTAATTCAAATGGCTCTTGGGCAAAAGCCTTTAATAAACTCATTGAAAGCAAAGTTCCGGGAACTCAAGACGTCACAACTAACACCAGCAGTGGTAGCGTTGACAATGGGAAGTATAACGAGTGCTTCATAAACATTCCTGTTATTGGTTGGCTCATGTGCGGGATGCTCAATATTGCTGACGATATGTATACCTGGATTAAAGGAGTGGTCGGGGATTTATTGCTTATGAAAGGAGCAAACACACTCAGTCTGAGTGCAGATGGAAATTCGGGTAGTAATTCAGAAAACGGCATATACAAAGGATGGGTAGCAGTAAAAAATCTTTCTTCAGTGTTGATACTACTGGTCGGACTTTTTATGATACTTTCACAGATTTTTAGTTTTGAGTTCATGAGCGCCTATACAGTGAAGAAGGTATTGCCGCGGCTAATTATAGCGGCAATAGCGATTCAATTATCGTGGGAGATAATGATCATATTAATTTATTTAGTGAACGCTATTGGGGCAGGCGTGTATGAACTCTTGGTGTCACCGTTCTCCTCTATCGTTCATGCAACCCGTGGCCCAGATCACTTAATGTCGCTTAATGAACTCCTAGGAGAAGGTGGTACTAATATAGGGGATGTCGGCATATTCGCTTTCGTTATTGGATTGGGTTCCGCGGGCCTGGTCGCGGGGGGATTCATTGGAATGGCTATAGCGGCAATCGGCGTTATTATTACGTGTTTCATAGTCTACTTTACATTAATAGTTCGTTACATATTAATTCTAGTGCTTTTAATGCTATCTCCTGTGGCATTAGTTATGTGGGTACTTCCCGGCACACAATCAATTTGGAAAAATTGGTGGAGCAATTTTAGTAAACTTTTATTCATGTATCCATTAATAATGGTACTTTTTGCTGCGGGTACTATTGGGGCATATGTCATCGTTAATTCAGGTCTTGCTCTCGCTCAATTTGCAGCTATCGTTGCATACTTTGGACCGCTTTTCCTTATACCCGCTACCTTTAAATATGCAGGCTCAGCTATGGCGGCAGCGGGTGGAGGCATTAGTAAGCTCGGCGATAAAGCAAAGAATAGCAAGCGCATGACGAGAGGGAAAGAAATGTATCAGAAAAATAAGGAGGCTTCTCGGGCATACAATAGCCAGCAAAAAGGCCTTAAGAATATGCAAAGTGATAGTAGCTTCAGGAAAATGAGAGGTCGATATCAGACGGGGGTCTATGGTTCGAAGGGTGCTTACGCTGACAAGGCTAACACTCAACTAGAAAAAGGCGCTATTGATTCAGACTATGAAGTATTAAGTCACTCTTTGTCATCCATTTCGGACAGAGACGAGCAGCTTGCTACTGCCAAAGCGCAGGCAGCAAATACAAACGGTACACGATCGAGCAGAATTGCTGCAACTAAGTGGCTGGCAGCCAACAAAGCGAGTGATCAGCTAGCAGAACTTCATAACGATATTGTTCAAAACGAGGCAGGTGGTGCAAGCTTATGGGCTTCAATGCAGAACCAGAGCTATCCTGAAATGAAAGCAATGAATACTTCACTTGTTAACGGCTTTAAGAAAGATCCAAGCGATCCAGAAGGTAAAAGATATTTAACAGATTCTGCAGGAAAATTGGTCAAGAACTATGATACGGCCGGGATGAATGCCTCTACGTTATTAACGCAAGATCCAAAAGCGGTTCAAGAAATTGTTGCTGAAGAAATGGCGTTAAGAGCTAGCGGCGGCAAAGGTAACTTAGACAATACAGTTATAGCACAGGCTCTTAGTGAGATGAACCCTTCTGAACTAACTAGCAAAAAGGCTATGGAGCTTAAGAAACTCGGTGGCTCAGCACCTGGTCCAACAATTAATGTTAGAGTTGTTTAAAGAAGGATGAATTTTAGTGGCAACATATAAAGTCATCCAAGATATAGAGGCAGAAGATAAGCTGCTTGGACCTTTATCTCTTAAGCAGTTTATCTTTGCTCTTGTTGCTGTCGGTTTCGCCTTTCTGGGCTACATACTTGCCTCTAGGACTGGTCAGCTTTTTGCCGTTATACCCGTACTTCCTTTTGTCGCAATATTTGGGATACTGGCGGCACCCATTGGGGGCTACCAATCTACAGATGTTTGGTTGGCTGCAAGAATTAGATTTTTTCTGAAACCCCATAAACGAGTTTGGCTTCAGTCAGAAATCAAGAATCTGGTTAATATTACAGTGCCCAAGAAGTTAGAAAAAATTTATACAGATGGGCTTAACCAGGATCAGGTGCGAAGTAGATTAAAGGTCCTCGCTGATACGCTGGATAGTCGTGGCTGGGCCGTTAAGAATGCTGATGTCAATATCGCATTTGAGCCCGATTACATCAATGAAAGTGCCGACCGTCTTGTAAGCACATCCAACTTACCCCAAACGATGCAGGCGGTAGATGTAAGCCCGTCAGACGACATCCTAGACGAAAATAGCAACCATGTTGCTCAAAACTTCTCGAACATGGTTGCGGCGGCAGAAAAAGCGCAGCGTGATGCTCTCATAGAGAAGATGAATCGATTGCGTAATGAAACACATGTGAGTGAGCCGAAAGAAGACGTTGCTGAAAAAGAAATGATAGCTTCTATTCTTGAGAAAAAGATGAAAAATGACGAAGTAAACAGAGAACTGAGTCATGCGCACCATAAATCAGTAAGCCCGATAGCGGATCCTCCTTCGTTTGTAAAAATAACACATCAACCGATGACAGCCGAACCCAAGCCTGTTATAGTTAACGAGGTAAACACCAAAAAAATCGTTACTCACGAGGTACCGTCCTCGCAAATAACGGAAGCGAACGGTGACGTGGTGATTAATCTTCGTTAGGGTGGAATATTTTTATTCAATAAAAAGATATAGGCATAACAATGAATCCGCAAAGAACTAATACAACAGCTGGCCAAGGTACAAATGGGGTACCTGCTAATGGCGTAAATAAACCTGCCTCCAAAGCGGGAAAAAACAGTAGCCAAAATAGCCTGCAGATAAACGAAATCCGTGATGGTGTGGTTATCATGAATGACGGATCTTTTAGAAGTGTTTTGATGCTCAAGAGTATTAATTTTGACCTTATGAGCCCTCAAGAGCGAGAAGGAGTTGAGTTCGCTTATCAAGGGTTTCTAAACTCACTGTACTTTCCTATACAAATCTTTATTCGATCACAAAAAGTAGACCTTGGGCCTTATTTGGATAAGCTAGAGAAGATTCGCGGCGAACACGATAATATGTTGCTGGCACTACTCATGGATGATTATATAAACTTTATGGATAATCTGGCTGCACAGACAAATATCATGGATAAAAAATTCTACATCTGCATTCCATACTTTCCTGTTCCTGATGCACAAAAAACAGTTCAAGAAAGTAAGAATCTTTTTACCGGTATTTTTGGCAAGAAAGAGCAGGTTATCACGATTGACGAAGGTACCTTAGAAAATGCTAAAACTGAGCTCAGAAATAGAGTTCAGGCAGCGCTAAACGGCCTCATGCAAGCGGGTGTTCAAGGGCTACCATTGGATACGCAGGAGCTTATTGAACTGTATTATGACGCCTACAATCCTGACACGGCGACTAGACAACAATTAAAGAACTTTTCTGATTTATCTGTACCTGTCGTAACTCAGGGAGTCGGACAAGCACCGCAACCTAACATGGCAAGGGAATTACCATCATGATAGGAGTAAACAAGTAATGGCATTTGGAAAAAAGAAACAAGCACCTCTAGACCCTGTTGCACTAGCTGAACAACAAAGAATCTTAGAACAACAAGAGACTCAGTCGGCGTTCCAAAAAGGAATTACAGCACTCAGAGATTTTATAGCTCCAAGTTCTTTGGAGTTTTCAAGTAGCTATTTTCAAATAGGTACAAGATTTGCTCGAACATTTTATGTATACGGGTATCCTCGCCAAATCTATACTGGTTGGCTTAGTGGCATGATAAATCTTGACGAAGTAATGGATATGACGCTCTACGTCTACCCTGTCGAGAGCCAAGTAGTGCTTGAAAACCTGCGGAAAAAAGTAGGTCAATTAGAAGCTGGTATTCAAATTGATGCCGAAAAAGGTAAAGTTAGAGATCCGGGTAAAGAAGCTGCCATAATGGACGCTGAAGAGATGCGAGACAAGCTACAGGTTGGAGAAGAGCGCTTCTTTAGACTTGGCTTTTACTTCACTATCTATGGTAGCTCTATGGATGAGCTTGAATTTGTAACCCACAAAGTGGAGTCGATGCTTGGCCAACAACTTGTGTATTCAAAACCTGCTTCTGCCCAACAAGAACAAGGCCTTAATAGTGTACTTCCTCAGTTTGTTGATCAGTTGCAGATTCGCCGAAACGTAAATACTGGAGCTTTGAGTACTACCTTTCCGTTTACGAGTGCAGATCTAACTGATGACCATGGCATTTTATACGGTATTAATATGCATAATAGTGGCCTGGTTATTTTTGATAGATTTAGTTTGGAAAACGGAAATAGCGTCGTGTTCGCTAAATCTGGAGCAGGTAAAAGCTTTGCAGTTAAACTTGAGATCTTAAGAAGCCTGATGATGGGTGTAGAAGTTTTTGTGCTGGATCCAGAAAATGAATATCAACGAATGGCTGAAGCCGTGGGTGGGGCCTACGTTAAGCTATCGCTTGGTTCCCCAACACGAATTAATCCATTTGAACTTCCGAAAGTTATTGATGCCGAAGAGGCAGATAATGCACTGAGGAGCAATCTTATTACTCTGCATGGTCTCTTAAGACTTATGATGGGCGGGGCACAGTCTCAAATGCTGGGGGCAAATGCACAAGTTGCCCCAGCACTTTCTCCCGTCGAGGAAGCCGATCTTGACGCTGCTTTAATAGAAACATATGCTAAGGCTGGGATCACCAATGATCCGCTTACTCATATGTCCACTCCTCCTACGATTGCAGATCTTTATGAAACACTTTTGCACGCTGGTGGCACAGGCCCGCAACTTGCTCAACGTCTTCGTAAATATACTACCGGTACTTTTGCAGGTATTTTTAGTCAACAAAGTAACATAGATATCAACAACCCTTTTGCTGTATTTAATATTCGTGACCTGGAAGATGAGCTCCGTCCTGTTGCTATGTATATTGTTCTTAACTTTATATGGAACAAGACTAAGGTTGATAAGAGAAAAAGAATCCTCGTTATCGATGAGGCATGGCAATTCATGAAATACGAAGATAGTGCCAGTTTCATCTTTAGCCTCGCAAAACGTGCTCGAAAGTATGCACTTGGTATTACCACTATCTCTCAAGATGTCGAAGATTTCATAGAGTCTAGAATGGGTCGAGCAATTGTCGCAAACGCATCGATGCAGCTTCTGCTAAAACAAAGCCCTAGCGCGATTGACAAGCTTGCTGACGTCTTCAAGCTAACGAGCGAAGAGAAAAAGCGTCTTAGCCAATTCCCGGTAGGACAAGGCTTATTCTTTGCAGGACAAAATCATGTGCACATTCAGGTTATTGCCAGCCCAAGTGAGACGCAACTCATAACAACCAACCCCACAGAAGTGAAGGCAATCGAACAGCAGGGTCAGATTCCTTTAAATCAACCCTCGGCTGGAACATTCTAAAAAAAATAAAAATAGCGTCTTAATTAATTAAGCATAAGTTATAATTAAGGTATAGCTTAAAAAAACCGAGGGGTAAATATTCAATATGGCAACTGATGTGAGTGAAGAACCAAGCGCTTCCGCGGATTCTGTAAATACCGAGGTCTCTTCAGCTCCGCAGCAAACTCAAAGCTTTTATCACAGTAGCGGCTCAACGTCACTGAAATCCAAAACAAAAAAGAAGATTTTAAAAAAATTAAGCCCCCTTATTGCAATTTTGGCAGCAATAATCCTTTTTATAGCTATCTTGTCACTACTAAAGGTTCCTAATTATGCCTCTAACATTGCTGGCTATAGGCTTGTACGCTCGGCCATGGATTATGCCAAAACGAGCTCCGAGATTGACGCTGCAAAATTGGCAGAATCAGCGATTGAAAAAGACTCTGTATGGAAAACAGCCGTGTTTGATAAATACTCCTCAATGCGGTCAGCTACGTGGGGTAAATTTGATAGTTATCGTCCGGATGTTTTATACAAGAACCTTAACGCATCTGGGGATCTTGGATATAAATCAGTTGAGTCCAGGGTACTCGGCATAAAACGAGTCAAGATTACTGATGTAATTATTAAAGGTGAAGAAATACCGATACCAAAAACAAATAGATTACTTAATCCTATTGAGGCCTTCAAAGAACGAGCCAATTTTTCTGCAAAGCTTAGCGCTGCGGTAGATGACGCAGTTCATCCTGCAAATAGTTTGGTAAGAAGTTCTATTGCGGCTGATATTAGGGGAAAACTTAATATAAAATTATATTGGTGGGAAAGGGCTGGTGGATACTTTAAGGGAAAAGATACTAAAGCAGCCGATATAGTTGAGTATAAAAATTCAGTAGAAAGAATATCCATCGAACCAAAAGGTGATCCCTTTCCTACGGGAGTTGATAACAGTGCAGTTACAGAAGCTCAGAAAGCTTGTGATGCGAAACCGGCCTGCATAGAAGAGACTATAGCGAAAGGGCAGGCGCCGCCCGATATAAATAAGAGTGGGTTACCTGAAGAATTATCTGCTGCACTTGAAAAGGAAACTGGAGAAGGTATGCTTAGCAAGATAGTTGGTGTCGCCAGCCCTGTTTATGCAATCGCCCTTCCGCTTTGTTTAATTTATTCTGGGTCAGTTGTAAACGCTAAAAATCCAATAGATGCACAATCTGCGAGTGCAGTTAAATCTTTTTACGCAGTACAGTCTGCAGCAGATCAGCAAAAAAGTGGAAAAACAACCGGCGAAGCTGTCGGTGCATTTAATAGAAAACTTGGCGATGGTGATTCTGCAATCGATCAATACAGTAGAGGCGAGAAACCAGATACAACATTAGAAAAGAGTCCTCAGTCTGGCTTAACGGGAGAATTTACTCTTTTAAATTCATTTTTTGGAAACAATACGGCAATCGCGACATTAAATTCAAAAATTTCTGATATGTGCGATACTTTTACGAATGTTTGGGTTAATCTGCTTATCATTGCAGTATCCGTTGTCTTTAAGGTAGTTTCCGGGGCTATTTCCGGTGGAGCCATTCCCGCCGCAGAGACGGCAACAGAGGAGGCTACGAAATTAGGGATCGAAACGGCAGTCAAGACCTCAATTAAAGATGCACTTGTTGGGGGTTTCCTAAAAGGTCTCGTATTTAGAGACGTGGAGATAGGCGCCGCCTCCGGTATTGGTGCAAAAATAGGTGGATTCGTAGGTAAGTTTGGCGGGAATTTAGCGGGCATTGAAGCCTATACAGCCCTTGCTAAAATGTACGTACTTTCAAATACTGGGCAAATAAATGATGGAGGGCGAGCCTATAATACCGGCTTTAAGAACATCGCAGATATGGGCGGAGATATTCAGAATAATGAACTTGAGCGAAGAATGAACTATGGTGCTCCTTTAAACGATAAAAAAGTTGCTATGGACGACATGAGAGTAGCTAAATTTATTAATGCTCAAGAGTCTCGGAAGCCTATTACAGAAAAATATTTCGCTCTTTCAAATAGTCATTCTGCAATAGCAATATTTTCAAATCAGCTTAGGTATACGGCAGTTGTACAGTCTGGGCAATTTATTTCACATTTCCTTCGAAGTTTCAGTAGTTGCTTTACGCAGTTTATTACTATATTGAGTCCAAAAACGTTTGCTGCGTCAGACACAGCCGTTTCAACGCATTATGGAATTGTTCAGTGGGGCTGGTCGGACGAAGAGCAAGCCTTAGCCGATACTAATCCAAGCTATTCGGTATTAGAAAATGCGCTATATTTGAGTGACCACCAAGATCAAGTTGATCAAATATCCAAGCTTTACGGCCATTGCTTTACAGATACCATGGGAACGCTGTTGTCACAAGGAGACATATTGAGGGATAACGGTGGTGATGTCTTAGATAGTGGTAGCCATTCGACAGGGCCATCAGATGAAGGTGACTGTTCTCCAAAAAGTCTTAGTTTGCATAATCCGCAGTTTGGAGATTTAGTTTTCAGATGGCGCTTGGATCAGAAACGTCAAGCTGCTCTAGATCAAAATATATCAATTCAAAATTTGAGCCCTATTAAATGATTAATAAACTAAAAAAAATTAAATTAATCAGTTTAAGTATAACTCTTGTTATGTTGGTGACTACTGGCAATTCTCTTGTATTAGCTTATTCGCAGAATGATCTTTTTTCCGTATTAAAGGGGACACCCTACTATGATGGGAGCGATAGTTGTGATGGCGCACCCTCTTCTCCGTCCGCCACAAGTAAAGGAATCGGGAGTGGAGACAACGTTTATATTCTCGGGGACTCAATAACAGCAATATCAGAGAGCTCATATAAGACTGCTTTTTCTACAAAATCAGTTACCGCAGATATCGACGGATCATCGGGAAGAAGTATCAATGGCCCTGGAATTGACGGAAATAAATTAAATGGAATGGATGCCGTTGCTGCCGATAAAGCAAAAATAACCTCCGCTAATGCAATTGTTGTGGCCCTTGGTACCAATGGAGGAAATACCGCGCAAAGTATAGATGGACTCATTAATGCTTTGCGAGCATATAACAAAAATGCGCCTATTTATTGGGTAGATACTATGGTTGTCAATAGGCCTAGCTACTCGCCTACTGTTCAGGCTGCAAATATTGCGATTTATTCACAAGCAACAGCGGACAACTATACTGTAATATCTTGGTTCAAAACCGTTGATCCGGGAGGCAACCCACAAGCACTTTCGGGAAGCGAAACTGACACAAACAACTACATACGTCCAATGAGTGATTCAGGATCTCTTGGTGTACACCCTACCATTAGTGGTATAGACGCATTAACCAAGCTGGTAAGCGGTGCAGTTTTTTCAGGAACCGGTGGAAATGCTGCCACGACTAATTCTGAGGCAAGTTGCTGCAATAGTTCAAGTTCAGGTGATTTCACCTTAGTGGGTTCCGATAATATTCAAAAAGCATACAACTACTTTGTTTCAAAAGGTTTTTCGCCTGCACAATCTGCGGGTGCTGTAGGAAATCTAAACCTAGAATCTGGGGTAGAACCTAAAAAACTTCAAGGGGGTCAGATAATAGGGTATGAGGCTTTAACACCAGAACAAAGATCGAATCCTACTTTAGGATGGGGGATTGCTCAATTTACCCCCCCTAGCTCTTTTGGGGATTCAATAAAAGATAATTCCAAGGACCCCAACAGCCTCAAGGTACAGTTAGATTTTATTTGGAATTACTTGCAGGGGAATGACATTAAGCAAAGTGGGAAAACTTATGCTCAGGCA
>Ga0208249_1000466_pt1 | contig 13482 bp, 8 predicted proteins | sample CryBogmetaGMA1M_FD_184546 | JGI IMG/M metagenome (GOLD analysis project Ga0208249, IMG submission 184546) | Freshwater microbial communities from Crystal Bog, Wisconsin, USA - MA1M (SPAdes) | ecosystem: Environmental > Aquatic > Freshwater > Lake | place: Crystal Bog, Wisconsin, USA | collected...
CGCGGCTGCCCGGCGAGCAGCGCGTCGAGGAGCGCCATCTGGATCCGGCCGTAGCGGAGCTTGCCGTCGTGCTTCTGCGCCAAGGCCGCCATCGGCGCGAGTTCCTGCGCGAACGTGTCGGGCAGGATGCCGATCGAGCCGTCGGACAGCTCGACCGAGCGGCTCCCCTTGGCGATCGCCTCCAGGAGCGCCGGCAGTTCGGCCGTCACGCCGCCGAAGTCGATGGCGGCGGAGAGCTCGAACCAATCGATGCCGCTGGTCACGTTCCAGGCGACGCTGCCGGCGGGGCGGTAGCGGCGGCCGGCGACCTCCACCAGCCAGCCCGCGGCCGCCAGCTGCGACACCGACGTGTCGAGCCTGTTCCGCGCGATCTCCACGTGGTGAGCGGCGGGTGAGCCGTCGAGCGATTGGCCGCGGGCCGCGGAGGCGCCATGCCGCGGCAAGAGCGCGAGCGCCTCCCGCTCCGCGACGCGGTCGCGGCGAACGAAGACGCGGTCGGTGGCGTTGGCGGCGCCCCCCGCAGGATCGTCGGCGGCGATCGCCAAGCCCGCGTACTCGAACCAGATCCGGCCTGCGAGCTGCACGCGGGGCTGCTGCCGCCGCCGCTCGCCCGGCACCGCGTCGAGCGACACGGTGGGTGAATCGTCGAGCACGAGCTTCGGCCGGGGCGCCCCCGACTCGATCCGCCAGCCGGTCCAGGCGGGCAGCACGAGCCGCGGCACGTCGGCGAGAAGCGCCAGCCGCTCGATCAGGCCGTCGACGTGCGCGCCGGCCACCTCGATCGCCCCGCGGCGCTCGAACTGCTCGAGCCAGCCCGACGAGATCGCGCCGGAGTCGGCATCCTCGCTGGCCTTGAGCCGCGCGATGCGGTCGGCGAACACCACGAGCCCGGCGCGGAGCACCGCCTTCGGCTCCCCGAGATTCTTCCGCTGGCTGCCGCGGACGAGCATCCCGCGGAGCGTGGCCTTCGCCGGCCGCGGCAGCGGCTCGTCGTCGCCCTGGCTGCGGCCTTTCGCTGGCCGGAGGTCGTCGTCGTCGGGCTCGAGCACGAAGGCGAACTCCCAGGGCTGGCCGCCGTCCCACGTCATCGGGACGACTCGCTCCGGGTCGCGACGTGGCTCCGGCTGCACCACGAGCCGACCGACCTCGCAGAGCATGGCCAGGTGGCTGGCCGCCGACCGCGGGCTGACCACGATCCGGGCGATCGACCGGCGTTCGACCGGCTCCGGCAGCCCGTGGCCGCCGGCCGCGGCCGCCCCGACGAGCTGCTCCACGATCAGCCGCTCCTGGGCATCGAGCTGGTCAAGCTCGACCTCTTCGGGCCCGAGGACGATCGGCCGCGGACGGCCGGTGGTGTTGCCGGCGACGTCGAGCTGCATGCGGGCCGGCACGAGCACCGCGGCCCGCGCCTCGGACGATGCCGCAAGGTCGAGCAGGAACACGAGCGCGCCGCCGGCGCGGCGCTGGTCGGGAATCGATAGCCCGTGGGCGCGGACGGCCGGCTCGACGAGCCGGCGGCGCTCTTCGAGTTCGGTCGCCCAGGCCGGGAGCCGCTCGCCGCCGCGTCTGAGCGTCGGCGGGGGCGTCCAGGTGGGGACGACCGCGGCGTCGGCGGCTTCGCCCGACTCCTCCTCGGCTACGTCCTCCAGGACGGTGGCGCCAGCCTCCGGCACGTCGTCGGCCACGATGTTGAGCGTGACCGGCGTCTGGTCGTGGATGCCCGACAGGAGCCGGCGGCGGTCCACCTCGAGCAGCACGGCGGCGAGCACGGCGCACGGCTGGCCGGCGCGGCCGGCGGACGTGGTGCAGTGGGTCTCGAGCGTCATCCCGCCGCGGCGATGGGCCGACAGCTCGAGCTGCACCTCGTGCTCGTCGCCGTCGTCGCCGACGACGGTGGCCCGCACCTCGCCGACCCGCGGGCAGGCGACGGAGGCGGGGGTGAGCGTGCGGGCCTTGGCGACGTCGGCCGGGGGAAAGAGATGGAAGAGGCGCTGCTCGAGGGTCTTCATGCTGCCGGTTCGGAGGGTCGAAAGACACGCTGCGGCGAACCGGACCCACATGGGGCCCCACGGGCGCAGCACGTTGTTGTACCCCGCCGAAGCCGCGTTTGGCGAGGGCGGCCTTCGTGGCCACCGCCTGGCGAGGGGCTCAGGCCCCCTTCACCGTGGCCACGAGTTCGAGCACGTTCTCGACCGGCGTGCCGGGAAGGATGCCATGGCCGAGGTTGAAGATGTGGCCCGGTCGGCCCGCGGCACGGGCGAGCACCTCCTGCGTCCGGCGGCGAACCGTGTCGCGGTCAGTGAGCAGGATGACCGGATCGAGGTTGCCCTGCACCGCGCGATCGTGCCCCACCGTTCGCCACGCCTCGTCGAGGTCGATCCGCCAGTCGATGCCGATCACCGATCCGCCTGCCTCGCGGAGCAGCGGCAGAAGGGCCGGGTTGCCGGTCGCGAAGTGGATCGTGGGCACCCGGGTTGCCGCCTCGGCGAGCGCCGTGCGACTGTGCGGGAGGACGTAGCGCCGGTAGTCGTCCGGGCCGAGGCAGCCGACCCAGCTGTCGAACAGCTGCACCACCTCCGCGCCGGCGTCGATCTGCGCCACGAGGTAGCGACTCACGCCGCGGGCGAGCCGGTCCATCAGGTCGTGCCAGGCCGACTCGTGCCGGACCATGAACGACTTGGTGAGCAGCCACGACTTGCTCGTGCCCCCCTCGATGCAGTAGCCGGCGAGCGTGAATGGGGCGCCCGCGAAGCCGATCACGGGGATCGAGGCGTCGAGGCCGGCCCGAGTGGCCCGCACGGTGTCCATCACGAAGCCGAGGCGATCGAGGTCGTCGAGCTCCCGCACGCGACCCACGTCGTCCGCTGACCGCACCGGGTTGTGGATCACCGGGCCCTCGCCGTGGGCGAACTCGAGGTCGAGCCCCATCGGCTCGAGGATCGGGAGCAGGTCGCTGAAGATGATCGCCGCATCGACGCCGAGCCGCTCGACCGTGGCGATCATCACCTCGGCGCAGAGCCGCGGGTTCTTGCAGAGTTCGAGAAAGCCGACGGTGTCGCGGACCGCCCGGTATTCGGGGAGATAGCGGCCCGCCTGCCGCATCAGCCATACGGGCGTGCGTTCCACCGGCTCGAGGCGGCAGGCCCGGAGCAGGAGCGGGGCGGCGGGCGGCGAAGAGGGAGGCGCGGCGGGCATCGGGGCGAGTATATGCCCGGCCCGGGCCATCCGCAGGACGGGTCTGGCAACTACAATGGATCGATTCTCGATCCGCCCGGGCATCGCATGGCTGCATTCCTTTCCGGCATCTCCATCGTCTGCTTCGCGGCGAGCTACGCGGTGGCGCTGGCGTGCGAGGCGTCGCGGCTTGCGTTTCGCTCCGGCGTGCGCGGGGCGGCGATGGTGGCCTTCGCCGCGGCGGGCCTGTGCGCCCACACGCTGTTTCTCGTCTGGCGGGCGGTGGACGGCGGCGCGGCCCCCCTTTCGAGTCCCTTCGACTGGTATCTGCTGGCGGCCTGGCTGCTCGCGGCGGGCTACCTCTGGCTGACGATCGCCAACCCGCGGACGCCGGTCGGGCTGTTTCTGCTCCCGATCGTGCTCGGCCTCGTCGGTGCGGCGACGCTCGCCAGCCGCGAGCCGTTTCTTCACGACTCCGCGTCGATGTTCTGGGGCCGGATCCATGGCGGGCTGCACCTCGTGTGGAGCGTGAGCGTGGTGCTCGGGGCGATCGCCGGGCTGATGTGGCTTTTCCAGGCGGCCCGCCTCGCCCGCAAGGAGGCGCCGGTCCGCGGGTTCCGCATGCCGAGCCTCGAGCGGCTGGCCCACGTCACCGCCCGCACGCCGGTCGTCGCCGCGTGGGCCGCCGCGGCCGGCTTCGCCTCCGGGATGGTGCTCAACGCGGTCAACCACCGCCGGGGCCTCCTGGAGACGGTGCCCTGGAACGATCCCGTGGTGCTGCGGATGGCCGCGGTCGTCATCTGGCTGGTGATCGCCGCGCGAATCGCCGCCACCGCCCAGCGGCGGCCGGACGGCGGCCGGACGACCGCCAGGCTGGCCCTCGTGAGCCTCGCCGTGCTCGCCGCGAGCATCGCCTGGGGCGTGCTCGGTGCCACGCGGCACGGCAGGCCGCCGGCGGCGCAGGCCGCGGCCGGGGAGTCGCCATGACGCTCGCTCTCGTGGGAGGCACGCACCGCACCGTGCCGCTGGCGCTCCGCGAGCGGCTCGCCTTCTCGGCCGAGCAGGCCGCCGAGGCGCTGGCCCGGTTTCGCGACCGCTTTCCGGGCCGCGAGGGCGTGCTGCTCTCCACCTGCAACCGCGTCGAGTTCTACGCGGCCGGTGAAAACGACACGGCCGCGCCGCCCCCCGAGCAACTCGTGTCGTTCCTGGCCGAGTGTCGGGGGATCGACGCCGCGGCCCTCGGCCCCCTGCTCGCCCGCGAGCACGACGACGCCGTGGTCCGCCACCTGTTCGGTGTGGCGGCCGGGCTCGACAGCATGGTGCTCGGCGAGCCGCAGATCCTCGCCCAGGTGAAGCAGGCCTGGGCGATCGCGCAGGACAGCCGCACCTCGGGCCCGCTGACGGCCGGCCTCTTTCAGGCGGCGCTGCGGACGGCGAAGCGCGTCGCGTCGGAAACGGCCCTCGGCCGGGAGCGGGTCTCGATTCCCAGCGTGGCGGTGGCCGACTTCGCCAGTGGCGTGTTCGAGCGGTTCGACGACAAGCGGGTGCTGCTCGTGGGGGCCGGGAAGATGGCGGCCGAGACCCTGCGGTATCTCCGCGAGGCCGGGGCCCGGGACGTGGTGATCGTGAACCGGACCTCGGCCCGGGCCACCGACCTGGCGGCGCGGGTCGAGGCGCGGCCGGCGGCGTTCGAACGACTGGAGCGCGAGCTCGCCGACGCCGACCTCGTGGTGAGCACGACCGGCGCGACCGCTCACGTGGTGCCGCTCGAGCTCTTCGAGCGGGTCGAGGCTCAGCGGGAGGGACGGCCGCTCGTGGTGCTCGATCTCGCGGTGCCCCGCGACTTCGATCCACGGATCGGCGAACGACCGGGCGTGTGGCTGTACTGCGTGGATGACCTCGCCGCGGCGTGTGCGGCCAACCGCCGGAGCCGCCAGCGGGAGCTGCCGAGGGCGCTTTCGATCGTGGACGAGGAGGCCCGCCGCTTCATGGGCGACATGCACCATCGCACCACGGCGCCAGTCATCGAGCAGCTGCGGGCGGGCTGGACGGAAACGGGCGAGGCCGAGCTCGAACGGCTGTTTCGCCGCCTGCCTCATCTCGCGGAGGCGGATCGCGACGAGATCCGCCAGGCGTTCGACCGCTACGCGGCGAAGATGCTCCACCCGCCGCTGGCATCTCTGCGGAACGAGAGCCACTCCGGTCCGCCCCACGGCCTGCTCGACGCCCTCAAGCGGCTGTTCAATCTGCAGGATTGATCGCGGACGCGGTCGTCCGTGGCTGGCTGCGGGGTGGAGTGGTTGCTATCGGATTACCAATACGGTATCACGTTACATGGGTGTTGTACCACCGCGGATGTAATATTGATTCCGTCATTCAGAATCCCTTCACTATTTCTGGAGTCTCCATGGCCGATCCGAAGAAGCCCGCCGAGAAGAAGCCCGCCACCGACGTCAACAAGTCGGAGGAGATCCGCAAGCTCGCCACGGCGATGAAGGCCAAGGGTGAGAAGCCGCGTCCGGTCACGATCATCGCCGTCCTCAAGAAGCAGGGCGTGGAGGTCTCGTCGCCGCAGGTGAGCATGGTGCTCAAGCGGATGGGCTTCCGGCCCCGCAAGCGGCGCAAGTCGGGCAGCCTCGCGGCGGCTGTGGCCGTGGCCAACAAGGGGAGCAAGGCGGGCAAGTCGAAGGCCAAGATCTCGGTCGAAGACCTGGTCGCCGCCAAGAAGGCCGTGAGCCGCCTCGGCGGCCTCGACCGGGCCGTGGCCGCGATCGAGGCCCTCCGGCAGTTCGAGTCCTGATACGACAGGCCGGCTGGCCGCCTGTCGGCCAGCCGGCTAGAGTTTCTCGCTCCGCCGGCTACCCGTGGCGGGCGTCTGCGAGGAGTGCCACCATGATTCGTGCATCCGATCCCGAGGTCGTGGTCATCGGCGGCGGGCCAGCCGGGGCGACGACGGCCACGCTTGCTGCCCAGCAGGGCCGGACGGTGAGGCTCTACGAGCGGGAGCGGTTCCCCCGGTACCACGTGGGCGAGTCGCTCATCCCCGAGACGTTCTGGGTGCTCGACCGGCTTGGCATCTTGCCGACGCTGCGGGGTGGACCGTTCATTGAGAAGCACAGCGTGCAGTTCGTCTCGGAGCAGGGGCGGCTATCCGAACCGTTTTACTTCGCCGATTACAAGTCCCACGAAAGCTCGCGGACCTGGCAGGTGACACGCCAGGAGTTCGATCAACTGATGCTCGACAACGCGCGGCGGCATGGCGTGGACGTCCGAGAGGGCGTGCGGGTGCTCGACGTGCTCTTCGAAGGGGGCCGGGCGGTGGGCGTGCGCACGGTCGACGACGCCGGTGTCGAGGAGGAAGTCCGCTGCCGCGTCGTGGTGGATGCGGCCGGGCAGAGCGGCCTGATTCTCGACCGGCTCGGCCTCCGGCAGTGGGACCCGGTCCTCAAGAAGGCGGCCATCTGGAGCTACTTCAAGGGCGCCGCCCGCGAGCAGGGCCGCGACGCCGGAGCGACGCTGGTGATGCAGACGGCCGGCAAGGTCGGCTGGTTCTGGTACATCCCGCTGCAGAACGACATCACCAGCATCGGCGTGGTGGCCCCGTTCGATCACCTGTTCAAGAATCGCGACACCAAAGATCTGGGGGAGATCTTCGCCGAGGAGGTGACCCGGTGCCCCGGCCTGCAGCCGCGGATCGCCGGCGCCGAGCGGGTGGCGCCGCACCGGGCGGCCAAGGAATACTCCTACCGGTCGTCGAAGGTCGCGGGCGACGGCTGGGTGCTCGTGGGCGACGCCTTCGGGTTTCTCGACCCGCTCTACTCGTCCGGGATTCTCCTGGCACTCAGAAGCGGGGCGCTGGCGGCCGATGCGATCGCGGCGGGCTTGGAGCGGAATGACGTGTCGGAGGCGGCGCTCGGCTGCTGGGGGCCGGACTACGTGGCCGGACTCGAGCGGATGCGGAAGCTCGTCTGCGGTTTCTATGACGGCCTGAACTTCGGCAAGCTCGTCCGCGATCACGGCCACGCCAAGCCGCTGATCACCGACATCCTGATCGGGGACATCTTCAAGGGCGACATCGATGCCCTCTGGCCGCTCGTGGACACGGCCAAGGAAGCCGCCCCGGCCTGACGCGGTTGCGATGGGGCTTCGTGAAGTGGCCGCAGGTTTTCAACCTGCGGGCTCCCCCTGTGCACGCCGCGCCGCTCGGGGCCGCCCGTGCCCCGTCGCCGGACGTTCGCGGATGCCATCGTGGCATCCGCTCTCTGCATGCCGGCTGCGCTTCGCCATCCTGGCTGCGCTGGCCGGCATAGCCCGGCTCCCGGGGCACGGGCGGCCCCTCGCTGCCGTTCTGAAGTTGCCGCAGGATTTCAACCTGCGAGTGCCTTCCGTGCATGCCGAACAGCCGGTCGCTCATCCAACCGCAACGGTCGTGGCGATCGTGCCGGTGATGCGGGTATCGGGCACGAAATGAGCGGGAATCCGGGTGTATGCTTGTGCGGTTCTCCTCACCGGCAGTCTTTTGCCAGATCGCCGGGCTTTTCTGATCCGTATTCTCGGGCCGCGGCCGGCTCGCTTTTCACGCGCACGGATGTCCGACAACCGCGAGTTCATCGAGGAGTTTCTCGTCGAGTCGAGTGAAAACCTCGACCAGCTCGACAAGGATCTCCTCGCGCTCGAGGCCGATCCTGCCGACGCGCAGCGGCTCGCGAGCGTGTTTCGCACGGTCCACACGATCAAGGGCAACAGCGGCTTTTTCGGATTCTCGAAGCTCGGAGCACTGGCTCACAGCGGTGAGCACCTGCTGGGGAAGCTCCGCGACGGCAAGCTCCGTCTCGACGATCGCGTGGCGGGCACGCTGTATTCGATGGTCGATGCCGTCCGCACGATTCTCCAGTCGATCGAGGCCGCCGGGACCGAGGGCGACCACGACTATCGGGAACTCTCGCGGACCCTCGCGGTGGTGGCGGAGCAGCCACAGGCCGCCGTGGTGATCGCTGACCAGCCGGCAGCCTCGGTGGCCGCACCGGCCGCAGTCGAACCACCGGCCCCCGCCGTTGCCCCGTCAACGGTCCCCGCGGTCAGTCCGGCAACGCCGGCTCCTCCGGTGAGCGTGGCCGCTGCGGAGACGACTGTTCGTGTCGATGTCGAACTTCTGGCCTCGATCCTCGACCTCGTCGGCGAACTCGTGCTGGCCCGCAATCAGCTGCGGAGCGTGGACAGCGACGACCCGGCCGTGCAGGCCTGTGGGCAGCGGATCAACGCGGTCACCAATGCCCTGCAGGAGACGGCGGTCAAGACGCGGCTGCAGCCGGTCGAGCACGTCTTCAGCCGGTTTCCGCGGACCGTCCGCGACCTGGCGGTGTCGTGCGGCAAGGAGGTGCAGCTGGTCATCGATGGTGCCGACACCGAACTCGACCGCTCGCTGATCGAGAGCATCCGCGATCCGCTCACGCATCTCATCCGCAACGCCGTCGACCATGGCATCGAGCCTCCCGACGTCCGCGCCGCCGCCGGCAAGCCGCGGGCGGGACGGCTCTCGCTGCGGGCCTTCAACGAGAGCGGCCGCGTGACCATCGAGGTCTCCGACGACGGCGGTGGGATCGCCGTCGAGAAGGTGCGGGAAAAGGCGATCGCCCGCGGACTCGTATCGGCGGCCGAGGCGGCGGCGCTGTCGCCCGAGCGGGTCCTGCAGTTCATCTTCGAGCCGGGCTTCTCGACCGCCGCCGCGGTGACGAGCGTGTCGGGCCGCGGCGTGGGCATGGACGTCGTGCGGACCAACATCGAAGCGATCGGCGGCACGATCGACCTCCAGAGCGTGCCTGACGCGGGCACGACCGTCCGCGTGCACGTCCCGCTCACGCTCGCGATCATGCCGGCGCTCGTGGTCCGCTGCGGCAGCGAGCGGTTCGCCATCCCGCAGTCGGCGGTGGGCGAACTCGTGCCGGTGTCCCGGGATCGTCAGAGTCCGCGGATCGAGGGCCTCGCCGAGGCCCCGGTGATGCGGGTCCGCGGCCGGCTCGTGCCGATCCTGTTCCTCGACCAGTTTCTGGGCATCCGCGAGACGACCGCTTGCCGCGACGAGGGGACGGTGGTGCTCGTGCGGGTCGATGACCACGAGTTCGGGCTCGTCGTCGACGGGATGCAGTCGGCCGCCGACCAGTTTCGCTGCCGCGACCTGCTCGATGCCGCGAGCCTGTCCACCATCGTGGTCAAGCCGATCGGCGGGCTTCTCGCAGGACTAGGACTCTATTCCGGGGCGACCGTGTTGGGAGACGGCGGCGTGGTGCTGATCCTCGACCTCCGCGGCCTGCAGCGCGTGGCCCGGTTGCCGCCCGTCGCACGGGAGCCCGACGCGGCCCTGACGTCCCCGGCCGAGACTGCCGAACGGTATCTCGTCTGCGGCACGCCGGCCGGCCGGCGGGTGGCCGTGCCGCTCGCCGACGTGGTGCGGCTCGAGCAGTATGCCCGCGACAAGGTACAGGTCGTCGCCGACCGGGCGGTGGTCCGTCGCGGGGAAGGGTTCACGCCGCTGGCCGACGTCGATGAGGTGCTCGGCCGGCCGGCTGGCACGCGGCCGCCGACCGTCAGCGTGGTCGTGATCGATGGTGGCGACGGTGGCGTGGGCCTCGCCGTCGGCACGATTCTCGACGTGCTGGCCGCCGAGTCCTCGCTCCAGCCCGCGGCGGTACCGGGCATCGCCGGGATCGTCTCGCTCGGCGGCGTGGCGACCGAGGTGGTCGATCTGCCCGCGGCCCGACGTCACGTGGCACTGGGAGCCTGAGATGAACGATCTGTCAGCCCAGCGGTGTTGCACGTTTCGCGTGGGCGCCGCCTGCTTCGCGCTGCCGGCCGACGGCGTCGTCGAGGTGCTCCGCGGCGGCCGCCTGGCACGGGTGCCGCTGGCGCCGCCGGGCGTGCTCGGGCTGATGCACCTCCGGGGGCGCATCGTGCCGGTGGTTGATCCGGCGGCGCAGCTGGGCATCAGCCGCGCGGCGGCCGAGCGAGCGACCCACCTCGTGATCGCGCTGCAGGACGACTGGTACGGACTCGTGATCGACGAGATGCTCGACGTGGTCGAGATTCCGGCCGACCGCATCGAGCATGCGGCCACGCCCGCCGCCGAGGCGAGCGGCGAGGCGCTGATCGGTGTGTTCGCCGCTCCGGACCGGCTCGTGCATCTGCTCGATCCCCAGCGCATGATTCATTCACTCACGCGGCTTCGGCCGCAGGCATCCGAGAGACAGGGAGTTTCGCATGGCAGACCGTGATCAGGCCACCGTCGGTGGCTGGCGTTCGTTCCTCACCAATCCGCTGCTGCTGGCCCTGCTCGGAGTGTCGCTCATTCCCATGGCCTTCATGGGGCTGACGAGCTTCCGGAGCTCTTCGGTCACCCTCCGGGAGCAGGCCTTCAAGCAGCTCGAAACCGTGAATGCCGTCACGGCCAAGGCGGTGGAGCGTTACTTCGACACGCTCCACCAGGAACTCGCCGTGCTCGCCGAGGGCCGGATCTGCATCGAGGCCCTCCGGGACATGACGGCGGGTCTCGCCACGCTGCGGGAAGAGAACAAGGTCGGGGAGGAGGGCCTCGCCACCGCCCGCCGGGAACTCGAGGCTTTCTACACGGGTGAGTTCGCCACGGAAGTCGAGCGCCGCTCGGCGGAGAAAATCGATCCGCGGTCGCTCAGCCAGTCGCTCGACGACGACTCGGCATATGCGCAGTACCTCTACCTCTGCCGCAACCCGAACCCGCTCGGGGCGAAGGGCCTGCTCGACTCGGCCGGCGACGGTTCCGCCTATTCCAAGGCGCACGCCGCCTACCATCCGTTCTTCCGCTCGGTCTGCACCAAGTACGGAGTCTCCGACCTGTTCCTGATCGACGCGGCCTCCGGCAAGGTGGTCTATGCGGTCGCGAAGGAGCCCGATTTCGGCAGTTCCCTCCGCCAGGGCCCGCTGGCCTCGTCAAGCATTGGCGGGGCGTTGCAGGAGGCGCTCTCGGCAGGACGCCGCGACGTCGTCACGTTCGGCCTGTTCCGGCCCTATCTGCCGTCGTACAACGAGCCGGCGAGTTTCCTCGTCGCCCCGATCTACGAGGGCCGCAGCCTCGTCGGCGCCGTCGCCTTCCAGATCCCGATCGACAAGGCGAACGCGATCATCGGTGAGACCACCGGCATGGGCCGCACCGGCGAGACCTACGCCATCGGGCCCGACAAGCTCTTCCGCAGCGAGTCGCGGTTCGCGAAGGAGCTCGGCGTGAAGACGGCGATCATCAACCCGAAGCTCAAGGTCGACACCGCCGCCGTGCGGGCGGCGCTCGACGAGGGGAGCTCGGGGACGGCGGAGGCGGCCGACTACCGCGGCACGCCCTCGCTGGTCTCGTGGCGGCCGATCACGGTGCATCGCGATTCCACCGGAGGCCGGGGCGACGTCCGCTGGGCGTTGGTATCCGAGATCGACACGGCGGAGGTCTACGAGCCGGTCAATCGGCTCGCGCAACTCGGCCTCACGATCTTCGGGCTGACGTCGGCGGCGGTGCTCGGGGTCTCGAGCCTCATCGCCCGGCGGCTGACCCGCGAGACGCAGCGGCAGGCAGCGCTCGTCGGCGGGATCGTCAACAACACCCACGCCCTGGCGAGCGCCTCCGAGGAGCTGACGAGCGTCAGCCAGCAGATGAGCGCCGCCGCGGAGCAGACCACCGCCCAGGCCAACCTGGTGTCGGCCGCGGCGGAGCAGGTCAGCGGCAACACCCGCACCGTGTCTGGCTCGATCGACAACCTGGTGGCGAGCATCCACGAGATCGCCAAGAACGCCCAGGACGCCGCGACCACCGCACGCAAGGCGGTGGAGCTGGCGTCGGCCACGTCGGGCACGATGGCGGCCCTCGGCCGCTCCAGCCAGGAGATCGGGGCCGTGATCAAGGTGATCACGTCGATCGCCGAGCAGACCAACCTCCTGGCGCTCAACGCCACGATCGAGGCCGCCCGGGCGGGTGAGGCGGGCAAGGGGTTTGCCGTGGTGGCGAGCGAGGTCAAGGAACTCGCCCGCGACACCGCCAAGGCCACCGAGGAGATCGGCACGCGGATCGAGTCGATGCAGTCCGACACGCAGCGGGCGGTCGAGGCGATCTCCAAGATCGGCGAGGTGATCGAGCAGATCGACAGCCTGCAGACGAAGATCGCCGCGGCGGTCGAGGAGCAGTCGGTGACGACCGGCGAGATCGGACGTAACATCTCCGAGGCGACCACCGGCACATCCGAGATCGCGGAGAACATCGTGCAGGTGGCCCAGGCCGCCCAGAGCACGGCCGAGGGCGCGTCGAACACTCAGGTCTCGTCCCAGGAACTCTCCCGGATGGCGCAGGCGTTGCAGCGGCTGGTCGACGAATACAAGAAGAAGTGATCGTGGACTGAGCAAGGATCATGACCGGCCCTGGGCCGGTCGGGACAGGGAGGCTCCCGGCGTGCGCGCCCTCGTGGTCGACGATTCCAAGCCGAGCAGGAGCATCGTGGCGCGGGCCCTCGCGGATCTGCGGTTCGAGTGCACCGAGGCGGGCAACGGCCAGGAGGCACTCGCCGCGCTCGCGGCGACGGGCCGGCCCGACCTGGTGACCGTGAACTGGCACATGCCGGTGATGGATGGCATCGAGTTCGTCCGGCGACTGCGTCTGGATCCGGCCTACCGAAAGCTGCCGATCCTGATGATCTCCACGGAGCACGACCAGGAGCGGATCGCTCTGGCGCGGCAGGCGGGGATCGACGCGCATCTCGCCAAGCCGTTCACCACCGCGGCGCTGGCCCGCAAACTGGTCGATCTTGGCGTGGTGGCCGAGCCCGCGGCCACGCCGGGCCGGGATCCGATCGCCGTGCTGATCTGTGACGACTCGGCCACGATCCGGAGCATCCTTTCCGCCACGCTCGGGGCGGACCCGGAGCTGAAAGTCGTGGGCACCGCGGTGCACGGCGAGGCCTGCCTGGCGGCGATTCCCACGGCCCGGCCCGACGTCGTGCTGCTCGATGTGGAGATGCCGGTGATGGATGGGATCACCACGCTCCGGGAGATTCGCCGCCGCTTCGGCAAACTGCCCGTGGTGATGTTCTCGAGCCTCACGGAGCGGGGCGCGAAGGCGACGGTGGACGCCCTGCTGGCCGGAGCCAACGACTACGTGGCCAAGCCCGCTGGGCTCGATGCGCAGGCGGTGGCCGAGCGGATCCGCACCGACGTGATCGGGCGGATCAAGTCGCTCATCCCCCGCCGCGCGACCGCCGCCGACCGGCCTGCCGGGAGGGCGACGGAGACACCCACGCCAGCCCG
>Ga0208249_1000468_pt1 | contig 13442 bp, 13 predicted proteins | sample CryBogmetaGMA1M_FD_184546 | JGI IMG/M metagenome (GOLD analysis project Ga0208249, IMG submission 184546) | Freshwater microbial communities from Crystal Bog, Wisconsin, USA - MA1M (SPAdes) | ecosystem: Environmental > Aquatic > Freshwater > Lake | place: Crystal Bog, Wisconsin, USA | collected...
CACCAAATACATCTCCGCCGGCGGGATTCTAACGATTGTGCCGCCATCGAACATGGGGATTCCGCCTTGAAGCTGCCATTTCAGACAAAAAATTGAATCGCTCCATCGGCGGAGCTATACCCATTTGCGGGTATTTCACGCTTTTTCTCTTGCATCTCGCCGCCCCCCTCACCCCTCCCACGGGGAGCAATGACTGCCGCCATGCCTCACCCTCCTTCTTCCCCGGATGCCTCGAGTGCGGGCTCCTCGCAGTTTGTGGGATTCGAACTCGACGGGCAAAAATGCCTGTTCCACATCGAGCGAATCCAGGAAATCATCACTCCCGGCAGGCTCACCCGGCTCCCCGACGTGCCCGCGTACGTCATCGGCGTCAGTAATCTCCGCGGGGCGATCATCCCTGTCATCGATCTGCGACTCCTCTTCGGCCTTCCCGCCCGAGAGCCGGGAGCCGATACGCGAACGATCATCGTGAATGTCGGCAACCGCACGATGGGATGCACGGTCGACGCCGTGTCGCAGGTGATTCGCATACCCGCCGAACAGATTCGCCCCACCCCCGATTCGATCGCGGCTGAGGGGCAGCGATTCGTCGAGGGATTCGCCCGCTCGGGCGACGACCTCTACATCGTCCTCGACGCCGATTGCCTCCTCGATCCGGCAAGCTTGGCCAGTGTCAATCGGGCAGGAGCCCTGCACGCCCCCACGTCCACCTTCTTCAATTCGGATTCCTGACATGAAGATCTTCCACGACCGTTCCCTGCGAAGTTTGGTGCTGTCGGCCCTGCTGGCAATGTCGCTTTTGCCCCTGGCGCTGCTGGGGATCGCGATGTATCGCTCGGCCGCCGATTCGCTCCGGAAGGAGGCCTTCGCGCGACTCGAGGCGGTTCGCACCACGACCGCCAGTTCGGTCGAACGGTACTTCGAAACCCTGCAGCAGGAACTGCTCGTCACGGCGACCAACCCGCTCAGCCTCGATGCCCTGACGACCTTCCGGAATGCTTGGGAGGAACTCCCGCCAGCCGCGGACCAAGACCGCCAAAACCTCGCCAGCTACTACGCCGCCGAATTCTCCCCCCGCCTCCGCCAACAGACGGCCGAGGAGATCGACATGCGGCCCTATGCCGCCGCACTCGATCCCCGCGGAGTGAGGCTGCAAGATCTTTACATCCGCCAGAGCCCGGAGCCCGTCGGCTCGAAGCAACTGCTCGACGACGCTCTCGATGATTCCGCCTACACGCGGTACCACAAGCAGGTGCATCCGATCTTCCGCACGATTCTCGAGAAGTACGGCGTCTATGACATCTTCCTGATCGAGGCCGACTCCGGCACGATCGTTTACTCCGTCTTCAAGGAACTCGATTTCGGCTCCTCGCTCAAATCAGGCCCGCTCGCCACGACCAATCTCGCCAAAGCCTTTGACGATGCGGTCCGCATGGGAAGAGCTGGCGGCATCGCCTACGGGCAGTACAGCCGCTATCTCCCCTCGCTCAACGATCCCGCCGGCTTCATCGCCACGCCGCTCCTCGATGGCGATGACGTCGTCGGCGTGCTGGCATTCCAGATTCCCCTCGACAAGACCAGCGCGATCATTGGCGAGACGGCGGGACTGGGAACCACGGGCGAGACGTACGCCATCGGGCCCGATCGAACGTTCCGCTCCAACTCCCGGTTTGCCAAGGAACTCGGCGTCGCTTCCACGATCATCAACCCGAAGCTCAAGGTCGATACCCTGCCCGTACGCAGGGCCCTTGACGACCAACAGGCCGGAACGGCGCTCAACATCGACTACCGGAACAAGCCGGTCCTCTCCTCCTGGACACCGGTCACGATCTTCAAGGGCGATTCAACGGGAGCAGGTGCCGTGCGCTGGGCGCTCGTGTCAGAGATCGAGGAGGCCGAGGTCATGGCCCCCGTCCAGAGTCTGCGCAACTTCGGCCTGCTTCTCTTCGGCCTCACCGCTTTGGGGATCATCCTGTCGTCCATCGGCATCGCCCGCCGGATCACCCGCGATCAGGAGGCGCAGATGCGGCTCTCGGAAATCGTCGAAAACACGTCGGTTCGACTGATTCAGGCCGATCCCGATCTCAAGATCACCTACATGAATCCCGCCTCCGAGCAGAGCCTTCGCCAGCTTCAGCATCTCCTTCCCTGCCCGGTGGAGGAGTTGATCGGCAAACGCATCGACGTCCTCGGCGAGCACCCGCACTGGCAGTCACTGGCTAATCCGACCACGCTGCCGACGCGTGAGCGCGTGGCCCTCGGATCGGAAACGCTCGACCTCAACATCTCGGCCCTCCGCGATTCGAAGGGGGGCTACGTCGGTCCTCTCGTGACATGGGACGTGATCACCGACCGCATCCAAGCCGATCAACGGGAGCGGGAACTCCAAGCAAGCGTCGTTTCCTCCAAGGAGGCCCTCGAGTCGAAGGTGGGGATGCTGTCCGAGGTCTTTGCCGCTGCTTCGAAGGGAGACCTGTGCCGAAAGATCAATGTCGATGGCGACGACCAGATGGCCCTTCTCGCCGGCGATGCCAGCCGGATGATGGGAGATCTCCGCGACGTCATCAAGCAGATCTACGAAGCCGCCGATCAGCAAAACGAAGGCGCACGAATGATCGCCGAGAGCGCCGGCAGTCTCAGCGACGGGGCCCAATCGCAATCGGCCAGCGTTGAAGAGATGACGGCGGCGGTCGACCAACTCGCCTCGTCGATCGACGTGATCTCGAAGAGCGCCGTCGAATCCAGATCTCAGGCGGGTCGCACGACGCAACTGGCCCAGGCCGGCAGCCAGGCCGTCCACGAAGCGATCGATTCGATGCGGACGATTCGCCGGTCGTCCGAGCAGATCAACGACATCATTCAGGTGATCAGCGAAATCGCGGCCCAGACCAACCTGCTCGCCCTCAACGCAGCGATCGAGGCGGCACGGGCAGGCCAGCACGGCCTCGGGTTTGCCGTCGTGGCCGACGAGGTGCGTAAACTCGCGGAGCGATCGAGCGAGGCCGCCAAGGAGATCACCCAGTTGATCAACGAATCGACCAAGCGAGTCCAGGAGGGGGCAGAGCTCTCCGAGAAGGTTGGCCAATCGCTCGCGTCGATCGTTTCCGCGGTCGAATCCACCGCCGCCGGAATCGCCAGCATCGCCGCATCGACGGAATCTCAGTCGACCAACGCCTCCGAGGTGAAGATGGCGATTCGGTCCGTGTCGCGAACCACCGAATCGAATGCCGCGGCCGCCGAGGAGATGGCAGCCAGCGCCGAGGAACTCGGCGCTCAGGCCCAGGGTTTGCGCGACCTCGTGAAGCGATTCAAGGTATGAGATCGGCCGTTGACCACGGCCCCGACTTCACGACGCTCAAGGAGGAATGCCTGTGTCCGGCTTGATCACGTTGACGCCCCCCCAATTCAAGCTGTTCCAGGCGTTCATCCATCAGCACACTGGAATCTGGACGCAGGACACCAAGGTGGCCCTCCTCAGCAATCGCATTCGCCGCCGCCTCCGCGAGCGGGGCATCGATTCTTTCGATGCCTACTACCGCCTGCTGAGCGAGTCAAAACTCCCCGGCGAGCTTGAACACTTCATCGACTGCATCACCACGAACGAAACTCACTTCTTCCGCACATCAGACCATCTCGACTGGTTCGCTGGGCCTTTTCTCGAGGGGGCCATCGCACGAGTGGCCGCCGGGCACCGCCAGCAGTCCTTGCGGGTCTGGTCGGCCGCGTGCAGCAGCGGTGAAGAGGCCTATTCGCTGGCCATCTGCCTGGCCGAGCGAGGATCGCAACTGGCAGGCTGGTCGCTGCGGGTGGTGGGAAGTGACATCAGCGAAGCGGCGCTGGCGCGGGCCCGTGCGGCGGTCTACGGTCCAAAGGCGGTTGACCGGGTGGCTCCGGACCGGCTGGCAAAGTATTTCGTGGCGGACCCCGCCACCGAGACGTGGAAGGTCAAACCGGCGGTTGCCGGGCTGTGTGATTTTCACCGCCACAATCTCCTCGAACCGATGCGCGAGCCGGCATTCGACTGCATCTTTCTCCGCAACGTCTTGATCTACTTCAACGACGCTTCGAAACCGGTGGCGCTCAAGAACCTGGTGAACTCCCTCCACAGCGGCGGATTTCTCGTCGTCGGCTCGACCGACGGAGCCCATGACTTTCTGGGCAGCCTGGAGCGGTGTTCGACATTCCTGTACCGGAAGCCCTGACGGATTTCATCCATGGCCGACGACAACAACCGAGATTTTCCCGCCGACGATCTGGCGGAGTTTCTCGGCATGTACATCGACGAAACGGGCGAGCAATGCGAGATGCTCGTGCAGGCGCTGCTCGCCCTGGAGTCAGACCCCCACCATGCAGGCCGGCTGGCGGAGTCGTTCCGGCTCATCCATTCGATCAAGGGGGCAGCGGCGCTGTTGGGACTCGACAAGATCACGGCTCTGGCCCATCACCTCGAGAGCCACTTCGAACGGCTCCGTTCCGGGGCACTTCTCATCGACGGGCCCACCATCGAAGTTGCCCTTCGCTGCATCGATTATTTCCGCGACTGCAACGAGCGCCTGCGGTCGGGCCAGCCGCTGGAATCTTCCAACGACCTGACGGAGACCGTCAAGCGGCTCGGTCACACCAACTCAACCACGCTCCCGAAGCCGAACGCGAACACCGAGCCATCGCTTCCCGCTCCTCCGGTCGCAGCCCCGCCAGCCGCATCCCCGCCAGCCGGAATCGAGGCCGTGCCGACTGCCAGTGCTTTGCCCGAGCCGGGGCCCGGGCTTTCGCCGACAGGCGAGCGTCTGCGGCGGCTGCGCGTACGATTCGCTGCGGGCCTCCCCATGGCAGACATCAAGGCTGAATTGGTGCTGACCCGGCTCGGCACGATCGGGAAGGTGATCGAGGTCGTTCCCCCACAGTCGGAGTTTGCCAGCCGCGCCGAGCTTCGCCGGGTGGATCTCGTCCTCAGGACAGCAGCCGATAGCGCGGCAATCATGATCGCCGCCGACGTCGATGGCGTCGAGCGGATCGAACTCGATGTCGAACCTCCGGCTGAACAGCCAGCCGCTGCCCCGACGGATGGCACGGCTGCCGTGGAGACGATGCGCGTCGGCGTCGACCGACTGGACGTTTTGCTCAACCTCGCGGGAGAACTGATCGTCAGCCGCGCCCGCTTTGTCCAGCTTGTCGCCGACATGGCCCCGCTCTTCAGGAAGGCCTCGGTCGGCGGGAGATCGGGCGACGCCGTCTATTCCCTCCGCGAGGCCGTGGATGCGATCCTCCAGTCCACCAACGGGCCGGTCGAGCGGGCGGTGGCTACCTGCAATGCCCAGCTCGAGAAGATCGAAGAGCAGGGGCGGCTGTGGGACGAGGGGCATCGTCGATATGCCGAACTGGTCGAGTCGGTCGATCAACTCACCCGCGTCGCCGACAGTCTGCAACGTGGCGTGTTGAGCACGCGGATGGTTCCGGTCGGCCCGCTGTTCAACCGGTTCAAGCGTTCCGTTCGCGATATCGCCGGCGAACTCGGCAAAAGCGTGACGCTCGAGCTTACCGGCGAGAAAACCGAGCTCGACAAGCGCATGATCGACGAACTGGGCGATCCGTTGGTGCATCTCGTGCGCAATGCCATCGACCACGGCATCGAGCCGGCCGACGTTCGGCTCCGCCGCGGCAAGCCCGAGACCGCCACGGTGCGACTGTCAGCCGCCCATCGCGGCAACAGCGTCCTCATCACGATCAGCGACGACGGCGGCGGCATCGATGTCGACCGCATCCGCGATCGGGCCGTTTCCCGCGGGCTGATCGCCGCGGATCAGGCGGCTGCGTTGAGCCCCAAGGAATTGATCGCCTTCATTTGGAAGCCCGGCTTCAGCACGGCCGCAGCCGTCTCGAATATCTCTGGCCGCGGTGTCGGCATGGATATCGTCCGCACGAAGATCGAGTCGCTGAACGGATCGATCGACGTTGAATCGACCCCCGGGAAAGGCAGTGCATTCGTCATCCGCTTGCCGCTGACGCTGGCCATCGCCCGCTGCATGCTCTTCCGGATGGAACAGGCGGTCTTCGCCGCACCGGTCGAAAACGTCCGCGAGATCATTTCGGTTGCCGAGGAGAAGATCCTCTCGCTCGGCGGCCGACGGGTGTGCGACATTCGCGGTGAATTCCTTCCCTTGGTCAACATGGACCAGGTTTTCACTTGGTCCGGCGGACATGTGGCCGACGCCGAGCCTGCCGCAGTCCTCGTGCTCCATGCTGGGTCGCGGGCGATTGCCGCGGGGGTGTCGAGCCTCCTCGGCACGCAGGATCTCGTGGTGAAATCGCTCGACGACAATTTCCAGCGTATCCGGGGGCTCGGCGGCGCCAGTATCTTGGGCGACGGAGAGGTCTGCCTGATGCTCGATGTGTCGGCGGTGATCGACATGACCATGCGAGCGCGGAGCGCCGTGGAGATTCGCGAATGACCGGACGCAACCAGGCCATGCTCGAGGAAGCCTTCCACCGCGGCGCTGAAGACGGATCCGCCGCCCTGGCGAAGTGGCTCGGCCGGCCGGTGACCCTCTCTGTCGGTCGGCTGGAAATGCTCCCGATCGCGTCCGCCGCGAGCGTGCTCGGATCGGGAGACGAGCCGGTCTGCGGCTGCGCCATGGGAATCAGCGGAGCGGTGGCCGGGCTGCTCCTGCTGGCCGCAGAGGATGCCGCGGCTCTGTCGCTCGCCGACACCCTGCTGGAACAGCCTCAGGGATCATCCACCGCTTGGGGCGAGCTCGAGCGATCCGCCGTTCTCGAGACAGCGAATATCGTCGGCTGCGCCTACCTCAACGCGCTCTGTGCCGTCCTCACGCCGGAGAATGACGTCGGCATCCTTCCCTCACCACCGGTGTTTTTGCGAGATTTCCCTGCGGCGGTGATGGAAGCGGCGCTCATGGAACAGCCGCACCTGGGCGATGCCGTTCTCCTGGCGAACAGCGAGTTCCGTATCTCGGGTACTTCCTTCCGCTGCCGGCTCGTCTTCGTGCCAGATGCCGCAGGGCTCCGAGCCTACGCTCACGAGCCCGCCGATCCGGACGCACCTCTGTGACGACACCAGCAAAGCCAGCGACGAGCGAGCCGATCGCCATCGGCCAGATTGGCGTCGCCAAGGGAGAAGGGGCTCTCCGCACGTTCGTCGGCTCCTGCGTGGCCCTGGTGCTCTACTCCAAACGCCATCGGGCGGCGGGTGTGGCCCACGTGATGCTGCCCGCCGCCGAGGGCCGAGCGGGCGCTCCTGGCAAATACGCCGACACCGCCGTGGCCGAAACCCTCCGACTGTTGGCGGACTTCGTCGGTGACACAGACCTTGGCTGCACAGCGAAGCTCATCGGCGGCGCGACGATGTTCACCTTCCAGTCAGGCACGCCGATCGGAGACCAGAATGTCCTGGCCCTCGAGGCCATTCTCAGCGGTCTTGGAATCGAGATCGTGGGGCGCCTCTGTGGCGGCCGACACGGCCGCCGCGTGGCGGTCGACGTGGCCACGGGAACCGTGACCGTCGAAACAGCCGAGCATGGCTCGGAGACCTTGTGAAGGAGGCTGACATGGAAACGCCGGCCAGTGGATTGCGAGCCCCCAGGTTGCTGGTTGTGGACGATGCCGCGATCATGCGCAAGCGGATCGCTGGAATTGCCCGCGAAGCCGGCTGGGAGATCGTCGCCGAGGCCACCAATGGCCTCGAAGGGCTCGCGCTGTACCGTCAACACGAGCCTGATCTGGTCACGCTCGACATCGTGATGCCGGAACTCGATGGCTTGGAAACGCTGCGGCAACTCCGCACCGAGGCTCCAGAGGCAAGAGTGGTCATGGTCAGCGCCGTCGATCAGCGGGCGAAACTGCGGGAGTGTATCGCCCTGGGCGCCCTCGACTTCGTCGTGAAGCCGTTCGACAAGGAGCGGTTGCTGTCGCTTTTCAAGAAATACGGGGTGCCTTCGGAGCCGCCGCGTCCCTTCGCTTGAGCGCCGGCGGATTCAACCCTCGCCGGCCCGCGACGCTCAGCCACGACGCTTTGGATCTTCCATCGTGGCCGAGGACATCAAATCACGGGCGACCATCACCAGCGACGCCCAGCCCGTGGCGTACGTCTCGAAGCCGGGCGACATCGCGAAGCCAGCCACGTACTCGCGTCCACCGAAGGAATGGTTACTGTAGCGCTTCTCCCCCTGCCGCAGCCCTTGGAACAGGGCGTTGTCAAAGGTGTCTCCGAGGGCGCCGGCTGGATAATCGGCAAGCACATTCCCCTCACCATCGAGGAAGCAGGCTACGGCACGCTGCTTCTCGCGGGGAGCCAGTGGAATGCGGTCGAGAATCGTTTGCCCGAGGGAATCCCAGTTGAACACGATCCCCAAGACCCCGAGGATCCTACCGCGCGATTCTCCCCCCTCACGGACAGCGCAGGAATAGACGAGCGCCCGTTCATGATTGACCAGGGGGGAGCGGTGCACTGACTGAAAGCCAAACTCGTCGCCACTCTCGGTTTTCATGGCCGTCTGAAACCACGCGGTCTGCTCCTGCCGCATGCCGGCCACCGCATGCTTCGCCGGCCGGCCGTTCGCCACGATCCTCCCCTCGATGTCGCACAGCACGAGATCGAAGTAGACGGTATAGGCATTGAGGATCACCCCGAGCCGCTTGCTGGCAAAGCGTCGATTTTCCTCGGTGGGAGTCGCCAAGGCAGTGACGACGCTTCCATCCGTCGCCCACCAGCGAACGTCGCAGGATCGCTCGTAGAGATTGCGATCGACCAGATCGATGTTCGTCAGCGCCATGTCGGAGAGCCGCTCACCGCGCATCTTCGTCTGCAGAACATCCGTCACCTGCTGCATTTCACGGATCAGCCCACGCGACCCACGGGCCAATTCCTTGGCGGAATCGCCCGTCTTCTCCGAGAGCTGTGACATCGCTTTGGCAACCACGCCGAATGCGACGCCGGCATCGCCGGCCCGCGCCGATTCGATCTCTGCATTCAAGGCGAGGATGCGGGCCTCGCGATTGAGGCCGGCGATGTGCTCGACCGTATCCGTCAGCAGGGTCGAAAGCTGCTGCGTGAGCTGCGCGATATGCTCCGGAGTGGCCAGGTCGCTCACCGGTTGACCACTGCCGGAAGTCGACAGCACGCGGAGGGAGGCCGGGGACGGCTCGACGGGCACTGATGGTGTGGTCATGAGCGGGGTGCTCTGAGGTGGGGAACTCGGAGCCTCAACTCTAATTCGAACGCGACAAGACACCAAATCCCGATCGGCCCGGGAGAGATCGCTTGGGCACCGAGGGCCCCTGGTTCGAGAGGCCGATGTCCTGGCCTGTTCTCTCCCGCTCCGCTGGCTTTTCAGCCCTGCCCAAAGCTGGCATCATCGCCGCCCTGCCGAGGGTGAAAAATCTTTCCCCGCATCCCCCGCGAATGTGGGAGCATGGGCCACAGGACGGGGGTGGCACCCGGCAGATTCCACGCCCCTGCCTGCGGCACCGGCGGCATGCTCCTGGCCGATGCCGATCTGCCGCGATTGAGAAGCCTGATTTCAGCCTTTCGATCCCGCTCTACGTGGCCAGCCGGCCGCGGGTTCCGCGGCAGCGGGGGAGGGAGCCCGAATCGCTCGCCGAAGCCTGGGCGAAGTGGAAGGCCGACGGCAAAACCTTCTGGTGGCCGATGGACGAGGTGACGGCGATGCTTGACGGACTCTCGAAGGAGTGAGCGACGGTGCGAACGTTCAAATGGATCGAATGGAATATCGACAAGATCGATGCGCACGCGCTCACGGTCGCCGACGTCGAGGCATCCTTCGACCGTGTTTACAGCCTCCAGGAGCGGCGTGATGGCTCTTTCCAGATGGCAGCTGAAACACCCGGCGGCCGCCGGATCTGGGTCATCTGGCGGTATGATAGGGAGCAGGACGATCAGTTCGACGTCATCGACGATCTCGTCCCCCAGCTCATTTTCGTGATCACGGCTTATTGATCTTCCTCATCTGCAAGGTGCGCCCATGATTCGCCCGCAACCTGACGATCGCAGCGATTTGCAGCGAGCAAGCGACGAGCGCATCGCCGCCGAGGACCCACTTCCGCCGCCCGTGTTGGCACCGGGGGCCGTTCCCCTTGCTCTGGAAGCGATTCTGCGAGGCCGATCGGGGAATCCGTTCGCCATCGCAGGCATCGTGGAAAACGGCTTGGTCAAACCACTCGATCCGGCCGTCCGGCTCCCGGAGCACGCTCGCGTGATCATCGTGGCTGCCCACGGAGACTGACGCGGCCGAGATCGATGACCATCGGCCCGAGGATGCCCTCCATGCCGCCGCAAAAGCTCCACCTCTCACCGCCTTCTGAAACCATCCTCGACAGCCTCGAGGCCGTGGAATGGACAGCGGCCGACCTCGCGGAGCGGATGGGCCGAACAATGAAGCACGTCGAGGATCTCGTTACCAACAAGATCCGGATCACGAGCGATATCGCCGCGGAGCTGTCCCACACTCTCGGCGGATCGCGGCAATTCTGGCTCAACCGCGAAGCCCGCTACCAGGCCGCTCTCGCACAGCGCCGCGACAACCTCTGACACTTCCAAGATCTCGCCATCGCCGGCATCGTGGAGATCGGCGAGCTCGAGCCCATGGAGAGCCCGTCCGTTGACGGGCTGGCAGCACCCGAACATTCTTTGGGGGGGTCAGATCCCCTGGATTTTTCCGGGGATGGTCATCCGGAAAATCCCCCGGGAATGAAGCGTCCTGCGAAGTGCAACGGCTGATGACGAACCACCTCGATGCGGCTACCTCCCCCCCGGCAAGACCGGCGCCCGCCCAGACGGCGGAAACGTCCGCCACCGTTCCTCATCCGCTTCACGGGAAGTGGCGTCGGTTCGGCATGCTGGTCTTGTCATCGGTCGCGGCTCTGGGGTTCTTCATTGCCACGATCTTTTTCGTCATGGGACCGGGCCTGGGAGACCGCCTCCAAGCCGCATCGGAAGGATCGCCGGCGGCAGGTCTGCTGAAGTGGATGGTGGATTATTGGTATCTCATTCCGCCTGTGGCGCCGTACGGACTCCCGGTGCTCGCCTGTTTCCACGGCGTGCTTCCGGAGGGAGTGGCCCTGCGTTCCCTCCGGCTCGTCGGCTGGATCGCAGCGGTGATCATCCCCGCTGCCATCGGACTATTGGTGCTCGCAGCACGGTGGCTGGTGAACTGACATGCTCCTTGCGGGGCACGTCGCCGACTACTGCACGACCGACTTGCTGCCGTCGGCGGAGCCGCCGATCGGGGCTCCTTCGGGGAGCGGGCGCCCCGCTGTGGGGAGGCCGCGGCGGTGAAGCTCCTCGCGGACGGTCCGGAAGGCCTCGAAGCTGTCGGGATAACACCACAGCGTCACCGCCGTCTCCGGCGTGATGTTGGCCATCACGCGGAGGAACTTCGAGCCGGGCCGAAGCGCCTCTTCCGGCGTCTCCCCGAGATATTCCTGCATCGGCCGAACGACCCATTCGCGCGAGCGGATCAGCACCTGCCCGCGGGCCTGATCGACGCGGGCCTCGATGACGTAGTCGAGGGAGAAGCCCTGGATCGGACCGACCGTCTCGATCCGGTTTTGGAGATTGGCGATCCCCGCCCCCTTGCGCTGCGTCTGCGCCTTCGCCAACTCGAACAGCTCGGTGAGCGGGATGTAGGCGATCCGACCGGCATCGAGCCGGAAGTGAAGCTCGTCGCCGGTCACCGTCCGCCCGATCGGCGTCGGATAGGCGAGGACTTCTTTCGTCGTCGCGGGAAGATGGGCGAGCCCCTCGAGCTCGAGCGAGCACTTCTCGATCTCGACTTCGAGCTGCTTCCGCTTTGCCGCCGACTCCGCCGCCCGCACCCGGGCGCCGTCGACATCCTGCTTGCGAAGCTCGACTTCGAGCTTCGCCGCCGAGACAGCTGTCGCCAGATGAATCCGCCCCTCTGCGGCTCCGGCGGCCGCCGCCTCGATCGAACGCCCTTGAGCGGCCAGCTCCGAGATCCCGTTCTCCGCAGTGGCCAGCTCGATCTCGAGCTGACCGAGCTCACGCTCGAGCTCCTCCGTCTTGGCGTTCGCCTTCGGAACGGCATCGAGGCCCATTTGGCCGACGCGGCCTCCGACCACCATCACGAGGATGATGAGGATGCCGACGATGTTCGTCACGACGTCGAGGAACGAGTCCTGACCAGCGGACGAGATTTCTTCCGGCTTGGGACGGGCCATGTCGGTGGGTCTCGCGACGGAAGGGAACTCTTGGAACCGGTCGGCACGACGGCAGCCCGGCGATCACTTGAGGGGCAGGTTGTACGACGCACGCTGGACCGGCGGGAGCGGCTCGACCCGCTCCTCCTTGGCGTCGCGCGGGCGAACATCGATGCCGCTGTCGGCGAGGAGACGTTCGAGGTCGTCCCGGCGCGACTGGCCGTCGCTCGTTGCCGAGAGGACAAGCTCCGGTCGCCAGTACATCCGGTCGCCGGCGAGCCCCCAGTTCTTCACCTTCGCGTGAAGCGCACCGACAAACGGATCGATCGCCGAGGCGGTGTCCCCATCGATCGGAACGCGCGTCTGGATCCGCCGCCCGGCGTCGTCGAGGATCCGAAACTCGTTGAGCCCACACTCGACGCGGATCGGCCGGGTGAGGGGGACAGGCCGATCGTTGGTGGCCAGACTCGCCCAGTTGGCCCCGCGGCTGTTGGCCAACGACCCACTGCCGCCCCCGGCGCCACCGGCTCCGCCACCGCCGACGCTGAGCATGCCGGGCATCGAGACATCGCCACCGGCACCACCACTCGCTCCGCTCGCCGAGCCACCGAGACCGAGGTTGCCAGAGCCTGCGCTCCCCGCTGTCGAGCCGCTTGCCGCACCATTGGCCGCTCCGCCAGCGGTTCCTCCGGCCGCACTGCCGGTATCCCCGCCTGCAAACGATGAGCCCGCGGCACCGTACCTACCGGCTCCGCCGCCGGCGGCGTCGGTACCAGGCTCACCGGAGCCCCCGGCGCCGCCCGCAGGGCCGGTCTGGCCCGGTTGGCCGGCGAGCCCGGGCTTCCCGAAGGCGCCCCCCGCTGCGCCCGGCGTCCCTTCCGGTCCATTCCCGGCCATCCCGCCGCCATCGCCTTGGACGGTGCCACCTGGGCTTCCTGCGCCGCCACCAAGACCGCCCCCCATGCCACGTCCGGAGGCGAGGATCGCATCGCCAGCCGGATCATCGGGAGTGCCTGCCGCCGACAGGAACGGCCGCCCCGGCGCGACGCCGTCGCCACCAGCACCGGCCTGCCCCAGCCCGGCTCCGGCGCCATAGCCCTGTCCGCTTCCACCACCCGTGCCACCCGTGCCACCGGGGCCAGCGGCGACACCGTTGGCCGCCGCAGCAACCCCAGGCCCGCCGCCATTGAAGGATCGTCCCCCGCGAGAGCCGCCTGGTGTGGGTGTCCCGCCGGCGGGCTGATCCTTCCATT
>Ga0208249_1000469_pt1 | contig 13431 bp, 6 predicted proteins | sample CryBogmetaGMA1M_FD_184546 | JGI IMG/M metagenome (GOLD analysis project Ga0208249, IMG submission 184546) | Freshwater microbial communities from Crystal Bog, Wisconsin, USA - MA1M (SPAdes) | ecosystem: Environmental > Aquatic > Freshwater > Lake | place: Crystal Bog, Wisconsin, USA | collected...
GAAACGCTGATTGCGGCCGATGATTCGACCCTCCCCACGAGCGGCCGCCGCCTCGCCTGGGCGCGGCGGCTCACCTCCGGGCGGCATCCGCTCCTCGGCCGCGTGATCGTCAACCGCCTCTGGATGCACCACTTCGGCCGCGGCATCGTCGGCACCCCCGCCGACTTCGGCCGGCTCGGCGAGCGTCCCACCCATCCCGACCTGCTCGACTGGATGGCGGTCGAGTTCGCCGACTCAGGGTGGAGCCTGAAGCGATTCCACCGCATGCTCCTCCTCTCCACCGCCTGGCGGCAGGCCTCGATGCGGCGCCCGGAGCTCGACAGCATCGACGCCGACAACCGGCTCGTCGGCCGGATGCCAGTGCGCCGGCTCGAAGCCGAGGCGGTCCGCGACCGGATCCTCGCCGCCTCAGGCACGCTCGATGCCTCCCCCTTCGGCCCAGCGGTACCGGTCATCGCCGATGACGCCGGGGAGTTCGTCGTCAAGGATTCGATCCCACGTCGGAGCCTGTGGCTGGAGCAGCGGCGGAGCATGCCGATGCAGTTCCTCGCCACGTTCGATGCGCCCACCATGCAAACCAACTGCGACCGGCGCATCCACGCCACGGCCGCCGGGCAGGCGCTGCTCCTCATGAATGGCGACTTTGCCCTCACTCAAGCACGGCGGATGGCCGACGCCGTCCTCGCTGCCGCAGGCGCGTCCATCGCCGACGACACCCCGGCCGACGCCGAGGCTCAGGCCCTCGCCCCGGCCGTCACGCTCGCGTGGAGACGGGCCTACGGCCGCTCGCCCGAAGCCGACGAAGCCGCCGAAAACATCGGCTTCCTCACCGATGAACTGACGATCCTCCGCGGCGCGGCAGCGGAGATCGCGGCCCCGGCCGAACGCCGCGCCCGGGCCATGGCCAATCTCTGCCAACAGCTCCTCTCGAGCAACGAGTTTCTCCATGTCGACTGAACACTCCCCCGACTCTTGCGATGACCTCGGCTATCGGCATCCGCACTGCAGGCCCGGCCACGCCCTCGACCGTCGCGGCTTCCTTGCCCACACCGGCTTCGGCTTGGGCGCGATGGCGCTGGCCGACCTCCTCGGTCAGGAAGGGCTCCTTGCCAATCCCGCCAAGCCCTCGTTCGAACCGGCCTTCAGCGACCTCCGCGCCCGGGCCCCGAATGTTCCACCGCGGGCCACCGCGATGATCTCGCTGTTCATGCACGGCGGCCCGGCCCACATGGACCTCACCGATCCCAAGCCGGAGCTCCAGAAGCTCGACGGCATGGATTACGGCGGTGAGGTCGCCTACAGCTTCGTCAACCGGGCGAGCAAGCGTCTCTTGGGGAGCCCGTGGAAGTTCAAGTCCTGCGGACAGTCGGGCACGCAGATCAGCGAACTGCTCCCCCATCTCCAGCGGATCACCGACGACATCTGCCTCGTCCGTTCGATGCACACCGGGCACAACGGCCACGAGGTCTCGATCCGTTACTTCCACGGCGGCATCCCCGCCGCGCTCGGCCGGCCGACGCTCGGCAGCTGGCTCACCTACGCCCTCGGCAGCGAAACCCGCAACCTCCCCTCCTACATGGTGCTCGTCGATCCGGAGGGGCACCCCGTCGACGGCGTCTCGAACTGGTCGAGCGGCTTCATCCCGCCCCTCTTTCAAGGCACCGCGCTCCGCGCCAAGGAACCTCGGATCCCGAATCTCGTTCCCCCTCCGTGGCTTGCAGGACCACTCCAGACCAGAAACCTCGCCTACCTCGATCGACTCAATCGCCGCCACGGCCAGCGTCATCCCGGCGAGAAGGATCTCGAGGCCCGGATCGCCAGCTATGAACTGGCCGCTCGGATGCAGCTCTCGGCCACCGACGCGCTCGACATCTCTCAGGAGACGGAGGCCACCCACCGCCTCTACGGCCTCGACGACCCGGTCACGAAGGAATACGGCACGCGCTGCCTGATCGCCCGGCGGCTCGTGGAACGGGGCGTGCGTTTCGTGCAGCTGTTCCTCGGCGGACAACCCTGGGACAACCACACGAACATCCGCGAGGGGCTCCCCGCCATCTGCCGCCGAACCGACAAGCCGGCCGCGGCCCTCGTCACCGATCTGAAGTCTCGCGGCCTCCTCGACACGACCCTCGTCCACTGGGGCGGGGAGATCGGCAGGCTTCCGGTCACGGAGGGGGAGGGAAGCGGCTGCGGTCGCGACCACAACGGCCAGGGCTTCAGCATCTGGATGGCCGGAGGGGGCGTGAAGCCGGGGATCGCGTTCGGCGAGACCGACGAGGTCGGTCATCGGGCCGTCACCGACATCGTTACCCCGAACGACTGGCAGGCCACCGTCCTGCGCCTCTTCGGCCTCGACCACGAGCGGCTCGTCTACCGGCACGACGGCGTCGAGCAGCGGCTCACTGCCGGCCGCCCGGCCCGGATCGTCGACGGCATCCTCGCCTGAGCGGCCGGGGCGTCGCGGCGGGTGAAGCAGGGCAAGCCGGGGGATTCCTGGCGATCGCGGCAAGGGCATCGGGAGCGGCTCCCCCCCGGCGGTCGATCCTTGAGGATGACATCCCCTCTCGGCAGCCCCATGCGTCGCCACCGCCCGTCGCCGCGCCGATTTCCTCGGCCTTGCCGTGGATGTCTGGCGGTCTGGCTCGGTGTCGCCCTGACGCTCGTCGTCGCCCCGTTCGCGCCCCCCGACAGCGCTCGTGCCGAGGAGGTGTCAGGGTTGGATCTCGGCACCGACCGCGATGCGTTCACCCCGTCGACGAAGACGGTCGCCCCGGGCACGCTCCTCTCCGAGGGGTCGTATGTCTACATCGACAACCGATTCGGTCAGGCGACCAACAACGTTCCCGAATACCTGCTCCGTATCGGCGCAACCGACTGGCTCGAGTGGCGGATCGGGGCGAACTACGCCGACAATCCCCGGGGGAACGTCGTCACGAGCGTCGAGGTGGGAGAGGGGCGTATCGGGAGGTTCAATCTCTACGAGGCCGATATCCTCTACGGACTCAAGGCCGACCTCTCCGATCAGGACGGCCTCCTTCCGGAGAGTTGCTTCATCGCGGAGGCATGCACACCCACCAGCGGCGACCTGTGGGGCACCGTTCCGGTGGCCACGGCCGTGGCCGGATGGGAGTTGCCGGGCGAATGGCGGCTCGACACATCGCTCCGCTACTCCCATGCCGAGTGGTTGCGGGGATGGTTCAGCCGGTGGGCGCCGACGGTGATCCTCCGCGTTCCCGTCACCGAGCGGTGGGAGCTCCATGCCGAGTGGTTCGAGACCGTCACCCACGGGCTGCCAATCGACACCACACGTCCGTTTTTCAGCCCCGGCACCCACTATCTCCTCACCGAAAATCTCGAGGTGGGAATTCGCATCGGCTGGGGCCTCAACGACATTGCCGCCGGCTTCTTCTCCGACACCGGCATCGCGTGGCGCTACTGAGCCGGCGATCGGGCGAAACTCGGTTTCCGCCGGCCTGCCGAATCAGGCGTGGATGGCGTTGCCCGACACGGCCATCGCCGCTTCTTTGAGGGCTTCGGGCAGCGTCGGATGGGCGTGGCAGACGCGGGCGATGTCCTCGGCGGTGGCGCCGAAGGCCATCGAGGCCGCTGCCTCGCCGATGATGTCGCCGGCGGCCGGACCGATGATGTGGATTCCGAGCACCCGATCGGACGCTGCATCGGCCAAGACCTTCACCTTGCCGATCGTGTCGTTGATCGTCCGCGCCCGGCCGTTGGCCCGGAACGGAAACACGCCCTTGCGGAACTTCCGCCCCTCGGCGTTGAGCTGTTCCTCCGTCTTGCCGACGGCGGCGATCTCCGGATGGGTAAACACGACCGCCGGCACGAGGTCGTAATCGACATGGGCATGGCCGGTCTTCATCCCCTCGACGCAGGCGACGCCATCCTCCTCCGCCTTGTGGGCGAGCATCGGCCCGGGGATGCAGTCGCCGATCGCCCACACGCCGGCGGCCGACGTGCGGAACAAGCCGTCCACCGGAACATATCCGCGCTTGTCGGGCTGGATGCCGACGGAGTCGAGGCCGATGTCGGTGGTGGCCGGGCGCCGCCCCGTGGCAGCGAGCACGCGGTCGCAGTGGATCGGCTCGAGCCCCTCGCACTCCACCACCGCGCCGCCGGACTTTTGCGCACGGGCACCTTTCACCTTGGCGCCGAGATGGATGTCGAGCCCCTGCTTGCGGAATTGCACGAGCGCCTCCGAAGCGATGTCAGCATCGATTCCGGCGAGGATCCGATCGGCGTACTCAAGCACCGTCACCTTGGCACCGAGGCGGCGCCAGACACTGCCGAGTTCGAGGCCGATGTACCCGCCGCCGATGACGACCAGATGACCGGGGACGGTGTCGTACGAGAGCGCCTCGGTGCTCGTTCCCACGACACCACCGTCGACTTCGACGCCGGGGAGAACGATGCTCGAGCTCCCCACCGCGAGGATGATCCGGGGGGACTCGAGGAGCGTCTTCGTGCCGTCGGCCCCGGTCACTTCGACGCGCCCCGGCCCGGCGAGCCGGCCGGTGCCGCGGATCCGGGCGATCTTGTTCTTCGCAAGGAGACCGTCGATCCCCTTGCAGAGCGTGGCGACAACCTCTTCCTTGCGCTTGAGCATCGCGGCGAGGTCGAGGGCCACCGAGCCGACCTGGATCCCGTGGAGGGCGAGCTCACCCCGGGCCTCCTCGTACTTGTGGCTCGACTCGAGGAGGGCCTTGGAAGGGATGCAGCCCACCCGCAGGCAGGTCCCACCGAGACGATCCTCCTTCTCGACCACCGCGGCAGAGAAACCGAGTTGGGCGGCACGAATGGCAGCCACATAGCCGCCGGGACCGGCGCCGATCACCAGCACGTCATACGCTTGCATCGGCCAGCCCGCTCCTCTCCGCTCACTCACCATCGGCCGGGGACCTTCCCCGACCATCCGCCACGGCATTCCCTGGATGGGGTGTGCCGGCCAGTGAATCACCCCGTTGACGACCGCACGGCTCAGACTTCGAGGATCAGACGGGTCGGATCCTCGATCGTGTCCTTGATCTTCTTGAGGAATGTCACCGCCTCGCGACCATCGACGAGGCGATGGTCGTACGTCAGCGCCAGGTACATCATCGGCCGGATCACCACTTGCCCATCGATCGCCACGGGGCGGTCGGTGATCGCGTGGAGGCCGAGGATGCCGCTCTGCGGCGGGTTGATGATCGGCGTGCTCATCATCGATCCATAGACGCCGCCGTTGGAGATCGTGAACGTCCCACCCTGCAGTTCATCGAGCTTGAGCTTGTTGTCGGACGCGCGCTTGGCGAAGTCGGCGATGCCGAGCTCGATCTGGGCAAACGAGAGCGTTTCCGCATTCCGCAGCACGGGCACGACGAGCCCCTTGCCACCGCCGACAGCGATGCCGATGTCGGCGTAGTCGCGGTAGACGATGTGCGGGTCGCGAAATTCGGCGTTGACCTGGGGAACGGCCCGCAGCGCCTCGACGGCAGCCCGCACGAAGAACGACATGAAGCCGAGCTTCACGCCGTAGCGCTGCAGGAACACATCCTTGAACTTGTTGCGCAGCGCCATCACGGCGCTCATGTCGACCTCGTTGAAAGTCGTGAGGAGCGCCGCCTGCTGCTGGGCCTCGACGAGTCGTTCGGCGATCCGCCGACGGATCGGGCTGATGAGCACCGCCCGCTCCTCCCGGGCCCCAGGGATCCTGGCCGGCACGGAGGCCGCGGCGATCACAGGGGCCGGCTTGGCGACCGCTGCGGGGGCCTTCGCGGCAGCCACAGCCCCGATCGCATCCTCCTTCGTCACCCGGCCGCCGGGACCTGTGCCCGTGGCCGCCGACGCAGCGACGCCGGCTTCACCGAGCACGCGTGCCGCGGCGGGCATGACCCTCGCGCCGTCGTTGGGCGACATCTGGACCGAGCCGATGTCGACCCGACTGCCCGTGCGCTTCACGTCGACGACAGGCTGGCCGCCGGGGGCCGCCGAAGGAGCCGGGGCCGCCGCGGCCGATCCAGCCGGTTCGAGATACCCGATCACCTCGCCGACGCGGGCCTTCTCGCCGCTCGCCTTGAGGATCTTCGTGACGGTTCCGGCGGCAGGCGCCGGGAGATCGACGGTCGCCTTGTCACTCTCGATCTCCACGATGGAGTCATCCATCGCGACCCCTTCCCCCTCGCGCTTCTTCCAGGTGCCGATCTGCACCTCGGTGATCGATTCGCCGACTTCGGGGACCTTGAGTTCGATGGGCATGATGGCAGTGCCGGGGAGGAAGTTGATGGTGGACGGGGAAGGACGGGGAGTGGGGCCGCGCCCACTCAAGACTGGAACGCAGCGGTGAGCAGTTCGTTCTGCTCCATGTCGTGGCTCTTCTTCGATCCGGTCGCGGGGCTCGCGGCACTCTGTCGGCAGACCCCCGAGAAGGGGAAGCGATCGAGGAGCTTCTCACCGAAGTGAATGCGGTAGAACCGCCACGCCCCCATGTTCTCCGGCTCCTCCTGCACCCACACCGCCGGCGTGCCGACGGAATAGGCGCCGATCGCCGCCTCGATGTCGGCCTTGGGGAGAGGGTAGAGCTGCTCGACGCGCACGATGGCGACGTCGTGGCGGCCGAGATCCTGACGGCGCTTCTCGAGCTCGTAGGCGATCTTCCCCGAACAGAGCAGAATCCGCCGGACGTCGCGGGCCTGGACCCCGGAGGCATCGGGGATCACGCGTTGGAAGGTGCCCGACGTGAGATCCGCAAGCGGCGACACGCACCCGGGATGCCGGAGGAGACTCTTCGGGGTCATCACCACCAGCGGCTTCCGCCAGGTGCGGAGCATTTGGCGGCGGAGGAGGTGGAACATCTGCGCCGGCGTCGTCGGCGTGACGACCTGGATGTTGTCCTTGGCCGCCAGCGACAGGAATCGCTCGAGGCGGGCGCTCGAATGCTCCGGCCCCTGCCCCTCGAAGCCGTGCGGCAGGAGCATCACGAGCCCCGAGAGCCTGTTCCACTTGTCCTCGGCGCTGACGATGAATTGGTCGATGACGACCTGCGCACAATTGACGAAGTCGCCGAACTGCGCCTCCCACATGACGAGCCCGTCCGGGCAGTCGAGGCTGTAGCCGTACTCGAAGCCGAGCACCCCGGCCTCGGACAGCGGACTGTTGTAGATCTCGACCGGCGCCTGATCGGAGGCGAGGTGCTCGAGGGAGCAGTAGGTCTCGTCGGTCACGCAGTCGTGGATCACGGCATGGCGATGGCTGAACGTGCCCCGCTGGCAATCCTGCCCGGAGAGACGCACCCGCATCCCTTGGGTGGCGAGCGTTGCCAGGGCGAGGGCCTCGGCGGCCGACCAATCGAGGACCTGCTTCCCATCCGCCATCTGCTGCCGGACTTCGAGGAACTTCTGGATCTTGGGGTGAGGCTCGAAACCCTCGGGGAGACGGATCAACTGCCGGAGCAGATGGGTGAGAACATCCGCCTTCACCCCGGTGTCGACGTCGGTCGAATCCCGCTCCCGTCCACCGATGTAGGCGGCCCAGACACCCGCCAATTCGTTGGAATGGACGTAGTCGTCGCTCTTGGCGACGGACAGTTCGGCGTCCAGCTTCGCCCGGTGTTCCTCGGCGATCCGCATTGCCTCTTCACGGGTCACTTCGCCGAGCTTGAGGAGCTTCTCGAGGTAGCTCTCGTGAACGCTCGGCCGCTTCTCGATCACGCGGTAGAGGGCTGGCTGGGTGAACGCCGGCTCGTCGGCCTCGTTGTGACCGCGGCGCCGGAAGCAGTACATGTCGATGACGACATCCCGCTGGAACTCGCGGCGGAAGTCCATCGCCAGATTGACCACCTGGGCGACCGCCTCGGGATCCTCGCCGTTGACGTGGAAGATGGGGATCTGGAGCATCTTCGCCACGTCGGTGGCATAGGTGCAGGAACGGGCCTCGCGGGGGCCGGTGGTGAAGCCGATCTGGTTGTTGACGACGACATGGAGCGCGCCACCGATGCGATAGGCGTCGAGTTCGCTGAGGTTGAGCGACTCCTGAATGACGCCCTCGCCGGCAAATGCCGCGTCGCCGTGGATCAGCACCACCATTCCCGTCTGCCGGGCGAAGTCGCTGATCCGATCCTGACGGGCCCGCACGCGGCCGATGGCGACGGGATTGACGAACTCCAGATGGCTCGGATTGAAGCAGAGCGTGAGGTGGACGTTGCGGCCGTTGGCGGCACGGTGATCGCTCGAATGACCGAGGTGATACTTCACGTCACCGCGGCCGACGTGGAGCTCCGGATCGAGGTCGGCAAACTCGCGGAAGATCCGCTGGGCGCTCTTCCCCATGACGTTGGCCAAGACGTTCAAGCGGCCACGGTGGGCCATGGCGAGGACGACGTCGCCGATCCCCTGTGTGGCCGCCCGTTCGATCGCCATCTCGAGGAGGGGAACGAGCGACTCGCCCCCCTCGAGCGAGAAGCTCTTCGCCCCGAGGAACCGCTTCTGGATGAACTCCTCGAACACGGCCGCACAGGTCATCTGCCGGTAGATCCGGAGTTGCTGCCGCCGATCGAGCTGGACCCGGTTCTCGCACCCCTCCATCCGCACCTGGAGCCATTGCCGAACGCGGAGATCGTCCATGTGCATGAACTGCACGCCGATCGCCCGGCAGTAGGTGTTCCGCAACCGCTGGATGATCTCCCGCAGCGGCATCGACTGCGGGCCTTCGATCGTGTCGGTGGAGAACGCCCGGTCCATGTCCTCCTCGGTGAGGTGGTAGAAGCGGGGATCGAGTTCCGGAAGGCCCGGGCGCGGCCGACCGAGTGGATCGATCTCGGCCATGAGGTGCCCGCGGACCCGATAGGCGCGAACGAGTTGATCGACGCGATCCTGGAGGAACGCCACCCGCTCCTCGGCCGCGCTGCCCGTTGCGACCGGCAGCGGCAGCGGCATCGCCTCGCCGATCGGGGCATCGGGAAGGCGAACCTCCCCTCCGGCCACCGCGACGGCGTGCGCCGTGGCGATGCCGTCAGGCGTCACCAACATCGCTCCGGAGTCACCGTGATACTGCGTGCCGTGGTACTGGCTGCCGTGGAGCGGCGTTTCTGCCTGCCCGTTGCCCCGAGGTGACGTCGCGCTGGCCTGCGCTCCTCTGCCGACGGATGCCGCGGCTCCGGCCGCGGCATTCCCCTCGAGTGCTTCGAAGTAGGCCCTCCACTCAGGATCGACGCTCGCCGGATCGGCGGCGTACTGGTCGAACATCTCCTCGAGAAACGCGAGGCTGGCGGTTCCGGCGGCGTCGATTCGATCGGGAAGGCTCACGGCTGCGATCCAATGCTTACGGTGGGACGACGGGGCGGCGGCATCCCGCCTTCAGCCCCCGGATGAAGAGGGGATCAGCGGGCAAGGAGAAGACGCCCGGGGCTCTCGAGGTAACCGATCACTTCCCGGAGGAACCGGGCAGCCATGGCACCGTCGATGATCCGGTGGTCGTAGGACAACGACAGGGGCATCATCAGACGCGGCTCGATGCGGTCCCCCTGGACGACCGGCAACTTCCGCGACCGGCCGACCAGCAGAATCGCCACCTCGGGCCAATTGATGATCGGCGTCGAGTAGGTGCCGCCGATGGCTCCGAGGTTGCTGATCGTGAACGTGCCGCCGCGGAGATCCTCGATCGAATACTGGGCGTGCTTGGCCTTCTCGGCGGTCTCCGCGATCGCCTGGGCGATCTGCGGAATCGAGGTTTCGTCGCAACCGCGGAGCACGGGCACGACCAGCCCGCGGGGCGTGTCGACCGCGAGGCCGATGTTGACGTAATCCTTGTAGAGGATCTCCCCCTTCTCGACGTCGATGCTGGCATTCATCGCCGGGTGCTGGCGGAGGGAGAGACTCACCGCCTTGATCACGAACGACAGCGCCGTCAGCTTGACGTTCACCTTGGCGTGATCGTCGGCGCTCGCCTTCCGGAGGCGTTCCATCTCGGTGACATCGGCGTCGTCGAAGTTCGTCAGATGGGGGATCGTCGAGACGCTCCGCACCATGTTGGTGGCGATCGTCCGCCGCATCCGCGACATCTGCTCGCGATGGACCGGCCCCCAGTCATCGCGGTCGGAGGACGGCGCCGAGGCAGAACGCGCTCCTTGGGCACTTCCCTGACGGACGGCCGCCACGATGTCTTCGCGGAGGATTCGCCCCGCCGGCCCACTCCCTTTCACGCGCCCGAGATCGACGCCCAGTTCGCGAGCGAGGCGTCGCACCGCCGGACCGGCAGGCTCGACCGCAGCCGAGACCGGCGCCGGGGCGGCAGGCTCAGGCTCCATGGCGGCCGGCTTCACGACGGCCGGCGGCGGGGCGACCGGCGCGGGCTCGGCCGGCGCGACCTTCGCCACGGCCGGCGCGACCTTCGCCGCGGTGGGGGGGGCCGCGACGGGCGCAGGTTTGGCAGGGGCAGCCGCCACGGGCGGGGCGACGGAAGGCGCCGATCCTGCCGCTTCGAGGGTGAGCAGCGTCTGCCCCACCTTGACCGTGTCCCCCTTCTTGACGAGCACGCTGGCGACGCGTCCGCCGGGGGGGCAGGGGACCTCGATGACCGCTTTGTCGGTCTCGACCTCGAGGAGCGCCTGGCCAGGCTTCACCACGTCCCCGACGGAGACGAACACACTGACGACATCGCCCGAGGCAATGTTTTCGCCCAGGTCGGGCAGCTTGAAATCGGTGGCCATGGTGGGATCGCGGAGGAAATCGGGTGGAGGGGGGACGGACAATTCGATCCGGCGGGGGCGACGGGCACCACGACGGAAGGGAAAATCAAGCGCTGGCCGCGTCGATCTTGTCGGGATCGACTCCGAGGGCCGTGATCGCTTCGGCGACGACATCGGCGCCGATGGCCCCGGCCGCCGCGAGCCTGGAGAGCACGCCGACGGCGATGCACTCGGCATCGACCTCGAAGTGCCGACGGAGCCGTGGACGGGATTCACTCCGCCCGAACCCGTCGGTGCCCATCACGAACAGGCCCCCGGGAATCCAGGGATCGAGTTGCTCAGGGACGGCCCGGACATGATCACTGGCGGCGACGAAGATCCCCTCGGCGGCGCCGAGCGTCTCCTCGAGGTAGCTGCGGCGCGGGGCTTCGGTCGGGTGGAGCATATTCCAGTGCCGGCAGGCCAGCGCCTCGCGGCGCAGCTCCTTCCAGCTCGTCACACTCCACACGCTGCTCGTCACCCCGAAGCGTTCGGCGAGGAGTTCGCCAGCGCGAATGACCTCGCGAAGAATCGATCCGGAGCCGAGCAACTGAACGGGGGGGAGAGCGGCTCCCTTGCCCTTCTTGGCCCCCTTCGTCGCGACTGCCTTGCCGGGGATGTCGCGGAGCCGGTAGGCCCCCTTCACGATCCCTTCCTCGCAGCCGGCCGGCATCGGCGGCATCTCGTAGTTTTCGTTGTAGATCGTGAGGTAGTAGATCCAGTCCTCACCCTTGGCGTACATCCGCTCCATTCCATCGAGCATGATCACGGTCGTCTCGTAGACGAACGCCGGGTCATAGGCCTTCACCGTCGGATAGGCCATCGCGAACAGATGGCTGTGGCCGTCTTGGTGCTGGAGCCCCTCGCCGTTGAGGGAGGTGCGGCCGGCGGTGCCGCCGAGGAGGAAGCCACGGGCCCGGCAGTCGCAGGCGGCCCAGATGAGGTCACCGATCCGCTGGAACCCGAACATCGAGTAGTAGATGAACATCGGGATCATCGGCACGCCGTGCGAGGCGTACGCCGTCCCGGCGGCGACGAAGCTCGCCATGCTCCCCGCCTCGGTGATCCCCTCTTCGAGGATCTGCCCGTCCTTCGCCTCCCGGTAGTAGAGGAGCTGGTCGGAATCGACCGGCTCGTAGAGCTGCCCGGTGTGGGCATAGATCCCGCACTGTTTGAAGAGCGGATCCATGCCGAAGGTCCGCGACTCGTCGGGTACGATCGGGACGATGTACTTCCCCACCGACTTGTCCTTGAGCAGCGACGCCATCAGCGTCACCGCCCCGGTGGTGGTCGAGACCTCGCGGCCAGCACTCTTCTCGATGAAGGGCAGGTAGTCGGCGAGCTTCGGAACCTCGAGTCGCGGAGAGTCCAGTGGCCGGGTCGGCACATAGCCCCCGAGCGCCTCGCGGCGCTCACGGAGGTACTTCATCTCCGGCGAGTCCTCCGCCGGCCGGTAGAACGGGGCCTTGGCGACTTCATCGTCGGAGATCGGGATCCCGAATCGCGAACGGAAAGCCCGCAGTTCGTCCTCGTTGAGCTTCTTCTGCTGGTGGGTGACGTTGCGCCCCTCACCCACCTCACCCAGACCGTAGCCCTTGATCGTCTTGGCGAGGATCACCGTCGGCTTGCCAGTGCAGGCCATCGCCGCCGCATAGGCAGCGTAGACCTTCTCCGGATCGTGCCCGCCACGGCGAAGCTTCTTGAGCTTGTCGTCGGAGAGATGGGCCACCATGTCGGCGAGCTTTGGATCGGCACCGAAGAAGTGCTCACGGATGTAGCCGCCGGGCATGACGACGTATTTCTGGTACTGGCCGTCGACCACTTCGTTCATCCGCTTGACGAGCAGCCCCTCGTCGTCCTTGTCGAGGAGCGGATCCCACTCGTCGCCCCAGATCACCTTGATGACGTTCCAGCCGGCGCCGCGGAACAGCCCCTCGAGCTCCTGAATGATCTTGCCGTTGCCGCGGACCGGACCATCGAGTCGCTGGAGGTTGCAGTTGATGACGAACACGAGGTTGTCGAGCTTCTCGCGGGCCGCCAGCGTGATCGCGCCGAGCGTCTCCGGCTCGTCGCTCTCGCCGTCACCGATGAAGGACCAGACTGTCTGACGGCTCGTATCCTTGATGCCCCGGTCCTGGAGGTACTTGTTGAACCTCGCCTGATAGATCGCCATCAGCGGCCCGAGCCCCATCGATACCGTGGGGAACTCCCAAAAACCGGGCATCAGCCAGGGGTGGGGATAGCTGGAGAGCCCCCCGCCATCCCCCAACTCACGGCGGAAATTCTCCAACTGCTTCTCGGTGATCCGCCCTTCGACGAAGGCGCGGGCGTAGATCCCCGGGGAGGCATGCCCCTGGAAATAGACTTGGTCACCGGAAAAATCGTCACCGCGGCCGCGAATGAAGTGATTCATCGCCACCTCGACAAGCGTCGCCGAGGAGGCGAAGGTCGAGATGTGGCCGCCGATGCTCTTGTCCTCGCGGTTGGCGCGGACGACCATCGCCATCGCGTTCCAGCGAATCATGCTCTTGATCCGCCGCTCGAGCTCCCGGTCCCCCGGGAAGAGCGGCTGCTTGTCGACCGGGATCGTGTTGATGTACGGGGTCGTCGCCGAGAACGGAATCGAAACCCCGAGGCGGTACGCCTCCTGCTCGATGGCGTGGAGCAGATAGGCGGCCCGTTCCTCGCCCCGGCTGTTGAGCACGTAGCGAAGG
>Ga0208249_1000472_pt1 | contig 13363 bp, 9 predicted proteins | sample CryBogmetaGMA1M_FD_184546 | JGI IMG/M metagenome (GOLD analysis project Ga0208249, IMG submission 184546) | Freshwater microbial communities from Crystal Bog, Wisconsin, USA - MA1M (SPAdes) | ecosystem: Environmental > Aquatic > Freshwater > Lake | place: Crystal Bog, Wisconsin, USA | collected...
GCTGTGGGAGCACCTCGAAGGGAAGGGGCTCGAAGAGTCGATGCGGTACGAGCCGCTCGAGATCCGCTCCATGGTCTCCTACCTCCAGCGGTCGAGCGCGCCGTTCGACTACGTGAAGCCCTATGACGGCATCACGGCCGCCCCCGACGTCGAGCGGGGCAAGAAGGTCTTCCAGGTGCGGGGCTGCCTCGCCTGCCACCAGCACGCCGACTTCCCGGAGGCCACGAGCACCCACGGCCCGAATCTCTCGCGGATCGGCGCCAAGGTGGCCTCGCATCCGAAGGGCGCGGCGTGGCTCTACAGTTGGCTGCGTGAGCCCGCCCGCTACCATCCCCGGACGATCATGCCCAACGTGCTGCTCGAGCCGGTGCCGCTCGCCGACGGGAAGATGTCCGACCCGGCATCCGACGCCACGGCCTACCTCCTGCGGTCGACGGAGAACTGGAAGCCGGCGGAGATCCCCGCCCCCACGCTCACCGGCGAGGAGCGGACGGCACTCGACGAGTTGGCGCTCATGTACCTCAAGGATCGCTTCACGTCGGCCCGCGCCGCGGAGGTGCTGAAGAACGGGCTCGGGCCCGATCAGGCCGCGATCCAGGGGGACGAGCAGATGCTGACGGGCCTCGCGGGGGGTGACCGCGACGCCACGCTCCTGCACTACGTCGGCAAGAAGACGATCGCCAAGCTCTCGTGCGCCGCGTGCCACGACATTCCGGGCTTCGAGGATGCGAAGGCGGGCGGCGCGGCGCTCGCCGACTGGGGCCGCAAGGACCCCTCCCGCATCGCCTTCGAGCAGGTCTCCCACTTCGTGATGCACCAACTCCAGCACGGCCACGGCTCGGGCCATGCCGCCGGTACTGCACACGGTGCCGGACATCACACCACCGAACAGCACGGTGCCGGACAGCACGGTGCCGGACAGCACGGTGCCGGACAGCACGGTGCCGGACAGCACGGTGCCGGACAGCACGGTGCCGGACAGCACGGTGCCGGACAGCACGGTGCCGGACAGGCCGCCCATGACGACGGGATGCACGCCGAAGCGGTGCCCGGCCATGCCACGGCCGCGGGCCGCCCGGCGATCCCGGCCGACGAGCCGCTCGCTCCCGACCTGGCCTACGCGGCCACGTCGGCGGCCCACGCCTCGCCCGAATCGTTCGATCCCTCCACCGGCTATTTCGTGGAAAAGCTGCTCGGGCACGAGCGCGAAGGCTTCCTCTGGCAGAAGCTCCGCGCCCCCCGCAGCTACGACTACAAGAAGGCCGAGAACAAGACCTACAACGAACGCTACCGGATGCCGAAGTTCCCGTTCGACGACGCCCAGCGGGAGGCCGTGATGACCTTCGTGCTCGGCCTGGTCGCCGAGCCGCCGGCACCGCAGTTCGTCTACAAGCCCTCGCCGCGGGAAGACGCCCGGCTGGCGGGTCTCAAGGTGGCCGAGCAGTACAACTGCGGCGGCTGCCACACGCTGCAGATGGACCGCTGGGACATCCGCTACAGGCCTGGGTCGCTCGGCGACGCGCCCGCGGTGGCCGACTATCCCTTCCTCTCACCCCACTTCACCGATCAGGAGGTGACGACGTCCCTCGCCACCGACCGGCAGGGGCGGCGGCATGCCCGCATCGAGGGCATGCCCGTGCTCGACCCGGTCACCGGCCGGCCGCAACAGGTCGATGAGGACGGCGTGCCGATCGAGCCCGGCGACACCGAGGCGGTGCCGCACCAGCCCGTGATGCTCTGGCAGGACGCGCTCGTCGACGGCCAACCCCGCGCTGTCGGCGGTCCGAGCGTGTCGGTGCCCGTGGACGCGCTCGCCGCGGGCACGCACTACCCGGCGCGGGGCGGCGACCTCGCCCGCGTGCTCTTCCCGGTGGTCATCGCCGATGAAAAGCAGATCAACCCCAACGTCAAGCCCGACGACGCCTGGGGATGGCTGCCGCCGCCCCTCGTTGGCGAGGGACGGAAGGTGCAGTCGGGCTGGCTGCACAAGTTTCTGCTCAACCCCCACACGATCCGGCCGTCGGCGGTGCTGCGGATGCCGCGGTTCAACTTCCACTCCGCGGAGGCGGCGGCTCTCGCCAACTACTTCGCGGCGGTCGACGGGGCGGAGTATCCCTACGTCTACGACGCCCGGCTCGACGAGAGCTCGCTCGACGCCGCCGAGCGCGGCCACCCGGGGCACCTCGACGGGGCCATGAAGATCGTCACGAACAACAACTACTGTGTGAAATGCCACCTGGTGGGCAGCTATTCTCCGCCGGGCAATCCCAAGGCCCTCGCGCCGCAGCTCGAGCGCGTGCACGAGCGACTGCGTCCGGACTACGTCCACAATTGGATCGCCAACCCGAAGCGGTATCTCCCCTACACGGGCATGCCGGTGAACATCCCCTACGACAAGCCCGTGAGCCAGGATCTCTACGTCGGGACGAGCGAGCAGCAGGTGGACGCGCTCACCGACCTGCTCATGCACTACGACGCCTTCGCCAAGAAGAACCTGTCGCTCGAAGCCTATCTGCGTCCGCAGCCGGGAGCCCCTGCACAGCAGGCAGCTCCGGTGCAGCCGGCCCAACCGCAGCCCGCCGCCGGCCAGCCGGCGGCGGCGACCGCTCCGGCGGCGAGCGTGGCTCCGGTCACCCCTCCGACGGCGAGCGTGGCTCCGGTGACCCCTCCGGCGGCGAGCGTAGCTCCGGTGACCCCTCCGGCAGCGAGCGTAGCTCCGGTGACCCCTCCGGCAGCGAGCAACGCTTCGGCCCTGCCGGTCGTTGATCCCCGGGCCTCCGCCTCCCGGGCTGCCGACCCGGCGCTAAACTGAATAGGTCGCGTCCCTCTCCCCGTTCGGAGTCTTTCTGATGCCCACAGTCACCCGTGGTTTCACGTTCGCCTTGCTGGTCTGCTGCGGCCTTGCCGCCCGGGCCGAGGAGTGGGGCACCATCAAGGGGAGGTTCGTGTTCGGCGGTGCGGCGCCGACGGCGGCCGATCTCAAGGCCGACAAAGACGTCGAGGTGTGCGGCAAGCACAAGCTCGTGAGCGAGGAACTCGTCGTGGGCAACGACAAGGGCGTGGCGAACGTCGTCGTGTTCGTCCGTGACAAGGACGTCAAGGTGCATCCCGATGCGGCGGCCGCGAAGGCCGTGAAGGCGGTACTCGACAACCAGAACTGCAAGTTCACCCCGCACGTCATCGCCGTGCAGACGGGCCAACAGCTGGTGATCAAGAACTCCGACACGGTCGGCCACAACAGCAACGTGGCCACGGTGAAGAACTCCCCGTCCAACAGCCTCATCCCCGCCGGCGGTGAGACGCCGCTCACATTCACGAGCGAAGAGGCGATCCCCGCCCAGGTCACGTGCAACATCCACCCCTGGATGAAGGCGTGGGTCGTCGTGCGGCCCAACCCCTACGCCGCGGTCTCCAACGCCGACGGCACGTTCGAAATCAAGAACGTTCCCGCCGGCGGCGAGGTTGAACTGCAGATGTGGCACGAGAAGGCCGGCTACATCGGCGAGTTCACCGTCGGCGGCAAGGCCGAGAAGACGCCCAAGGGTCGGCGCAAGGTGAAGGTCGCCGCGAGCGGCACCGATCTGGGTGAGATGGTTCTCGCCCCGGCCATCTTCCAGAAGTGATGCGACGCCACATGATCACGACAGCCTTCCGCCGCCGTTCGTCAACGCACACCGCCGTGGCGGTCCCCTCCACGCCCTGCCGTTCCAGCGTCCCTTGGTCCCGGTGCGGCGGCTGGTCGCGGCGCGGCGGCGTTCGTCTCGGGTTTGTCGCCGTGCTGGTCACCTCGTGCGCCATCGGCTGCAATCGGAGCAGGGTGTCGACGCCCGGCGCCGATGCCGAGTCCGTCGGCCGACTGCGGACGACCCTCGTCGCGGCATCCGGCGGCGGTCAGGCCGCCGGCGAACAGGCGGCCGCCCCGACGGGAACCGGCTGGGCCGCGATCAAGGGGCGGTTCACGTTCGCCGGGTCGCCCGGTGACGCCAAGGCGCTCGTGGTGGACAAGGACACCGAGGTCTGCACCAAGGGAGGGATCAAGCTCCTCGACCGCTCCCTGCTGGTCGATGCGTCGAGCAAAGGCCTCGCGAACGTCGTCGTGTTCGCCCGGAAGACGAGCCGCGTCAAGCCGCTGTCCGCCGAACAGACCGCTGAATCGTCGCAGGTCTTCGACCAGAAAAACTGCGAGTTCCTCTCACCGGTGTTCGCCGCCCGAGTGGGCCAACCGGTGGACGTGCACAACAGCGACCCGATCGGCCACAACACCAACATCGCCGGCTCGAGTTTCAACCAGCTCATTCCGGCGGGGCAGGGCACGCTCTACAAGCCGGACGCCGAGACGGGCATGCCCACCATGGTGACCTGCAACATCCACCCGTGGATGAAGGCCTACGTCGTCTTCCGCAAGGACGGCTACGTCGCGGTGAGCGCGGCCGACGGCTCGTTTTCGATCGCCGACCTGCCCGCCGGGGAAACGCTCGAGTTTCAGGTGTGGCACGAACGATCGAGCGGGCCGAACGGGGCGCTCGGCCTCGACAACGCCGCGCTCAAGTGGACGCCGAAGGGCCGATTCCAGGTGCGGCTGGAGCCCGACGAGGTGAAGGATCTCGGCACGCTCGAGGTGCCCGTGAATGCCCTGGGGACGTGAACACAACCCTTTCGTTGCACAGGCCGGATTCATGAAGACGCTTTCCCAACTGCGATTCTCTTCCTTTCGCTTCCGTGGAGGACGGTCCGCGCCCGCCTGCGTTCCGTCAGGTGCCGCCTGGCTGCTGCTCGCGGTCGCGGCCCTGTCGGCGGCCGGTTGTGGCCGCACGCCCGCCGCGGCGTACCGGCTCAACATGGTCGAGGCCGCCAAGCAGCGGCTGACGACGGAGCAGCAGCGGCAGGTCGCGACCGTGCTCGAGGCGATGTTCGGCACCCCCGACGAGCCGATCGCGTTGGCCGAGACGGGCCTCGACGAGGCCAAGCTGCGGCTGGCGTCCGGACCGGTGCGGTCGGACATCGTGGGCCGGAAGAACGGCCTCTACCGTGAGCACTGCGTCCACTGTCACGGCATCTCCGGCGACGGCCTGGGGCCGACGGCGGCCTTTCTCAATCCCTACCCGCGTGACTACCGTCCGGGCGTGTTCAAGTTCAAGAGCACCGAGCGGGCCGACAAGCCGACCCATGCCGACCTGCTCCGCATCCTCCGCCAGGGCATTCCCGGCACCTCGATGCCGTCGTTCGCGCTCTTGAGCGAGCCGCAGATCGACGCGCTGGCCGAGTATGTGAAATACCTGAGCATCCGCGGGGAGACCGAGCTGGCCCTGATGCGGGCGTTCTTCGAGCTCGACGACGACGCCAAGGGGAAGCTGCCGGAGACCCGTGAGTTTCTCGTCGACGAGACGCTCACGCCCGTCGCCGAGAAGTGGAAGGCGGCCGCCGCCGCGCGGATCCCCGTGCCCGACATGCCGGCCGACATCGACCTGACGGCGTCGATCGCCAAGGGCCGCGAGCTCTTCTACGGCGACAAGGCCAATTGCGTGAAGTGCCACGGCGTGACGGGCCTCGGCGACGGTCAGGCCAACGACTACGACGATTGGAACAAGACCATCGTCGAGTGGAAGAAGGAGGTCGCGGGCGAGAAGGACGCCACCGCGGCCAGCCTCGGGCGGGCGGTGCTCGCCGGCGACGCCCTCAAGCCGCGGACGATCCCGCCGCGCAACCTCCGGCAGGGCATCTACCGGGGCGGACGCCGGCCGCTCGATCTCTACTACCGCATCCACGCGGGGATCAACGGCGCACCGATGCCGGCGGCCAAGGGCACGATCTCCCCCGAGGACATCTGGCACATCGTCAATTACGTCCGCTCACTCCCGTACGAGTTCGACGGCGAACTCGGAGCCGACCGGCCGATGGTGGCGAGGGACAGGTTCTGACCCGCGGCGTGCCGTCCGGCCACCGGGCCGGCGGTGATGCCGCCGTTCGACTGACACGAGCGCCCGGCCGAGACGCCGTTCACGTCGCCGCGACGACAACCGACGACACGACCACCGACAACACAACCACCGACACCAGGACCCACGAGGACAGCACACATGAACGGTCGCTTGGGCGGCATCTTCTGGGCGTTATTGTTCCTCGCCGTGCCCGTGCTGGGTGTGGCCTGCTTCGCCGTGGCGCCGGCTTACGACATCTGGCTGCCGAAGGACGTGTCGCACCACGGACACGCCATCGACGGACTGTTCCTCTTCATCCTCGCGCTCACCGGCGTCGTCTTCATCGGCACGGAGATGCTCCTGTTCTGGTTCATCTGGAAGTACGACGCCAACAAGGCCAAGGGGCCGGCGACGTACATCCACGGCAGCCACGCGCTCGAGGTGATCTGGACGATCATCCCTGCCGCCACGCTCCTCTTCCTGGCGATCTACCAGATGAACACCTGGGCCGACGTCAAGATGCGGCGGCCGGCCATGGCGCCGACCGTGGAGGTGGTCGGGCGGCAGTTCGAGTGGCGGCTGCGGTATCCCGGCCGCGACGGCATGCTCGGCACCGCGGACGACATTTTCCTCACCAACGATCTGCACGTGCCCGTCGACGAGGACGTGCTCGTCCAACTCAAAAGCATGGACGTGCTGCACAGCTTCTTCCTGCCCAACCTGCGGATCAAGCAGGATGCGGTTCCGGGCATGAAGATCCCGGTCTGGTTCAAGGCCAAGGAGACCGGGCAGTTCGACATCGTCTGCGCCGAACTGTGCGGCTGGGGCCACTACAAGATGAAGGGCCGTATCACGATCGAGTCGCGGGCCGATTTCGACCGCTGGCTCGAGGAGACCTACGCCCGCCAGCAGGCGACCCAGCCGGCCCCCGAGGACGTGCCGGCGGCGACCGCCGAATGATCAGGTTCGACGATCCGTTCCGCCGTCAACGTCCACAGCGTCCGCCGATCCTCCGACCGTTTCCGTCCCACCGCCTTCCACACCGCAGCCCGTTCACAGGTTCCTTCCCGGAGACACTCCGATGAGCATCGCCTCAACCCCGGCCCTCACCCACGGCACGTCGCACGGCCCTTCGCCGGCCCGCAGCCGGCGGCCGATCGCCGAGTTCCTCTCCACCTACGTGTTCTCGAAGGACCACAAGGTCATCGGGCTGCAGTTCCTCTTCTCGACGCTGCTGTGGTTCCTGATCGGCGGGCTGCTGGCCCTCGCCGTCCGCTGGCAGGTCGCCTGGCCCTGGTCCGACGTGCCGGTGCTCGGCAAGCTCTTCGCGCAGCAGGGGGGCCAGATGAGCCCCGAGTTCTACACGATGCTCTTCACGATGCACGCCTCGGTGATGATCTTCCTCGTGATCATCCCGATCCTCGCCGGCGCCTTCGGCAACTTCCTCATCCCGCTGATGATCGGGGCCGACGACATGGCGTTTCCGACGCTCAACATGCTTTCCTACTGGTTCATGTGGCCCGCGTTCTTCTTCTTCGGTGCGAGCTTCTTCGTCGAGGGGGGCGCGGCGTCGGGCGGCTGGACGAGCTATCCGACGCTCTCCACGAACATCGCCTCGTCGCCGGGCAGCGGCTGGGGACAGACGCTCTGGCTCCTCGGGCTGACGATGGTGGGGGTCTCGAGCATGCTCGGCAGCGTCAACTACATGACGACGATCATCCTCATGCGGGCGCCCGGGATGACGATGTTCCGGCTGCCGATGACGATCTGGGCGATGTTCATCACGGCCATCCTCCAGGCCTTCGCCCTGCCCGTGCTCACCGCCGCCGGCTTCATGCAGGTGGCCGACCGCACCCTCGGCACCGGCTTCTTCTCCCCCGAGGGCAACATCGTCAACAACACGCTCACGGGCGCCGGCGGCGGCCAGCCGCTCCTCTGGCAGCATCTCTTCTGGTTCTACAGCCACCCGGCGGTCTACATCATGATCCTGCCCGCCATGGGCATGGTGTCTGACATCCTCACCTGTTTCGCCCGCAAGCCGCTCTTCGGCTACCGGCCGATGGTCTACTCGGTCGCCGGCATCGCGGGCCTCGGCTTCATCGTCTGGGGCCACCACATGTTCATGTCGGGAATGAACCCCGCCCTCGGCGTGACGTTCATGGTGTCGACGATGATGATCGCGCTGCCGAGCGCCGTGAAGACGTTCAACTGGCTGGGAACGATCTGGGGCGGCCGGATCCAGTTCACCACGTCCATGCTCTTCGCGCTGTCGTTCGTGTCGATGTTCATCATCGGCGGCCTGTCGGGCATCTTCATGGCCGCGACGCCCGTCGACATCTTTATCCACGACACCTACTTCATCGTGGCCCACTTCCACTACGTCCTGTTCGCCGGCACGGCGATGGGCGTGTGGGCCGCGATCTACTTCTGGTTCCCGAAGATGTTCGGCCGCACGATGAACGAGTTCTGGGGCAAGGTGCACTTCTTCCTCACGTTCATCTTCATGAACGGAACGTTCTTCACGATGCACATCCTGGGCGCGGTGGGCTTCCCGCGTCGGCTCGCCGACGCCTACCACTACGAGACCTTCCACCACCTGCAGCCGCTCAACGCCTTCATGACGTGGTGCGCGATCGGCATGGTCGCCTCGCAGGCGATCTTCGCCGTGAACTTCTTCTGGAGCATGTTCTTCGGCCCCGTCGCCGGACGGAACCCGTGGAACTCGAACACGCTCGAGTGGACGGCGCCGAGCCCGCCGGGCCACGGCAACTTCGACTTCCAGCCGGTGGTCTACCGCGGCCCCTACGAGTACTCGGTGCCCGGCGTCGAGAAGGACCACCTGATGCAGACCGATCCGCCCAACGCGGCGGCGCTCGTGGCGGCGGCGGCGGCACACTGACCGGGCGACCGGCGAAGCGAAAGGAGACCGCGGTTCGGTGGCGACCGGCGACGGGCCGGTGACCGAGGCTGTGGGATCGGGACGATGCAACGTTCGACACCAAACTGGCCGCGGATCATCGCCGGCGTCCTCGTCGTCGTCACCGGTCTGCAACTCTGCTCGGGCGCGCTGGTCACGACCTACGACGCTGCCATGGCCGTGGACGACTGGCCGACGACCCGCGGGCACAACATGTTTCTCTTTCCGCCGGCCGAATGGCTTTACGGCCCGTTCGACCTCCTGCTCGAACACGGCCATCGGCTCTGGGGCACGGTCGTGGGGATGCTGACGCTCGCGCTCGCGGCGGCCTGCTGGTCGGGCACGACGCGGCCGGCGGCGCGGTCGCTGGCCGCCGCGGCCGTGGGACTGGTGATCCTGCAGGGGCTCGTCGGTGGCTTCCGCGTGCTGCTCGACGACCAGACCGTCGCCAAGGTGCACGCCTGCGCGGGCCCGCTCTTCTTCGCCGTGGTCGTGGCGATCGCGGCGCTCGTGCGGCGGGGCGGGGCGGAGCCGACGGTCGCGTCGCGGTTCGCCGTCGCGACGACGATCGGCCTCGTGGTGGCGGCCTACCTCCAGCTCGTCGCCGGCGCCCAGCTCCGGCACCTCGACGCCGGCGTCGCCCCCAGCACGTTCCACGCGCTCGTCGCGACGCATCTCGCGGGGGCGGCCGCCGTGGCGGCGCTCGCGGCGGTGGCGGTGGTCGCCACGCGTGCAGCGGCCCCGCGGCCGCGGCGTTGGTCGCTCGTGATCCTCGGGCTCGTCGGCTGCCAGATCGGCCTCGGCGTCGGTGCCTGGATCGCGAAATACGGCGTGCCCTCGGCGCTCGTGCCGGAATCGTGGCGGTTCTCCGAGCCGATCGTGGCCCGCAGCGGCGTCGGGGCGGCAATCGTCACCGGCCACGCCGTGCTCGGCATGCTGATCCTCGGGGCTGCGGTGGCGCTGGCACTCGCCGCCGGCGCGCTTGTCAGGCGGCCGGCGACGGTGGCCGTGGGCGGCCGCAAGGAGGCCTTCGCATGACGCCTCCAGCCGGATTCGCCACCGCCGAACTCGTCGCCGAATGCGGCCCGGTCGCCGCCGGACAGGTGTCGGTCGGTCCTGTGTCCGCCGGCCGCATGTCCGACGGCCGCATGTCCGCCGGCCGGATCGCCGGCACGGTCGCCGCAGTGGCGGCCGAGGTCGGCCAGCTCGTAAGGCCGCGGATCGCGGTGATGGTGCTCGCCACCGTGGCCACGGCCTTCTGGCTCACCGCGGGCCGTCCCGCCGCCGCCGGGTCGTTCCTCGCGCTGCTGACGGGCACGGCGCTCGTGGCGGCGAGTTCGAGCATCGCCAACCAGATTCTCGAGCGGCGCACCGACCGGCTCATGCCCCGCACGGCGCGACGGCCCGTCGCGGCCGGACGGATGAGTGTCGCGACCGCGACGATCCTGGCGACGGCCACGCTCGTCGCCGGTGTCGCCGTGACGACGGCAGCGGCCGGCTGGCGGCCGGCAGCAGCTGCGGTGGCCACCTGGCTTCTCTACGTGGTCGTCTACACGCCGCTCAAGCGTCTGACACCGTTGAACACCGCGGTGGGCGCCGTGGCCGGCGCGCTGCCCGTCGCGATCGGCTGGCTCGCCGCCGGCGGGCCCGACCGGTTGGCCGGCGGCGACGCCGCCGGCGCGTTGGCCGCGGCCGCGCTGGCCACCGTGCTCTATCTCTGGCAGTTTCCCCACTTCATGGCGATCGCCTGGCTCTACCGCGAGCAGTACGCGGCCGCCGGCCTGCGCATGCTCACCGTCGTCGACCCCAGCGGCCTGCGGGCGGCGGGCCAGTCGCTCGCCGCAGCGCTCGCGATGGTGCCGGTGAGCCTCGTGCTCGCCGTGCCGTCGGGGAGCCCGCGGCTGTTCCTCGCGGCGGCCGTGGCCTCCGGCGTCTACGTGCTCGCCACGGTCCGCTTCGCCGTCCGCCGCGACCGCTCCGGCGCCCGCACGCTCCTGCTCGTCTCCCTCGGCACGCTCCTCGGCCTGCTCACCGCGGCGGTGACGCTCGGCCGGCCGTCCTGATTCCGCATCCCCCGGCAACACCCCACCGACCATGACCGCATCCAGCATCTCGATCCCGCACGGCCACGACCATCATGGCCACGACCATCACGGCAATGGCGATCACGGCCACGGGGATCACGGCCACATCACGCTCCAGTATCAGCCCGGCCTGCCGCTCTCCCGCGGCAAGCTCATCATGTGGCTCTTCCTGTCGACCGAGATCATGTTCTTCGCGGCGCTGCTCGGCAGCTATGTCGTGCTCCGCTTCGGGGCGCCGGTCTGGCCGAAGCCCCACCACGTGCACTTGAGCGAGCCGATCGGCGCCTTCAACACGTTCGTGCTCATCTGCTCGAGCGTGACGATCGTGCTCGCCCTCGAGGCGGCCCGGGCCAACAAGTCGAGCCTCGCCAAGCGCTGGATGCTCCTCACGCTCCTGCTCGGCACGCTGTTCCTCGGCATCAAGGCCTACGAGTACCAGGCGAAGTTCGCCCACGGCATCTACCCCGCCGTCCCCCACGGACGGGTCTACGAGAAGCCCGACCTCTACTACGGGTCGGCCGTGCGGGCCCGGCTCGGCGAGCCCGCCATCATCGACCGGCTCAAGGAAATCGACGAGGCCCCGGCCGGCAGCCTCAAGCCCGAGCAGGAGGCGGCCCGCGGCCGGCTGCAGCAGATCCGCAAGATCGTGGCCAGCCCCGACCAGCAGGCGTTCGATCTGGCCGTGGTGGCGGATCAGGTGATGCCGCTTCCCTCCGACCATGCCGGCGGCTCGGGAGGCCACGGCGGCGGCCACGGGCTCAACGACGTCTTCCCGGAACTCAAGCTGCCGGTCGTCATTCCCGGGGGCAACATGTGGGCGAGCACCTACTTCCTGCTCACCGGTTTCCACGCGATCCACGTCATCGTGGGCCTGATCGTGTTCTCGATCCTGCTCCTCTACAAACTGGGTCGGCAGGACGCCGGCAAGATCGAGAACGCCGGCCTCTACTGGCACTTCGTCGACCTCGTCTGGATCTTCCTCTTCCCGCTGCTCTACCTGTTCTGACCCGTCGTCTCCCGATCCGTCCCCGACCGCCCGCGGGCGGCATCCACCCCCGTCGACCACCCCAGCGGCCCTGCGGCCGAGCGAGGCATTCATGAGCGACCACGGCAACCATTCCGATCACGGCCACGCCGCCCACGGCCCGATCACCCGGGCGGGCGAGACGGCCGACGAGCGGCTGGCCCACGGCCACGACGACGCCCACGGCCACGACGATGCGCATGGCGACGACCACGCCCACGGCGGCATCGTCCAGTACATGTTCGTCTTCGCGGCGCTCTGTCTGCTGACGACGATGTCGTTCTTCACCTACTCGTCGGCCTGGCCGTGGCGGGACCAGCCGCAGGTGGGCTGGGCGTTCATGATGGCGGTCTCGTGCACCAAGGCGCTGCTCGTCGTGCTGTTTTTCATGCACGTGCTCTGGGAGGCGAACTGGAAATACGTGCTGACGATCCCGGCCGCGATGATGGCGATCTTCCTGGCGATCATGCTCGTGCCCGACGTCGGCATGCGCACGCGCATGGTCTCGCAGGAGCGGGCCCTGCACATGGCGCGGCCCTCCGACGTGAAGCTGATGGAGCAGGCGGCGGAATCGGGCGGCGTGTCCGCCCCGGCCGCGCACTAGGTTCTGTCTGAGAACTGGGCCGGAAGTTCATGACCCGAGACCTTGCCTGATGCGCGGCCGGACATGCCGGGAAGGGGTGGGTCGTGAATCGAAACGAACGTTCCATGCTGCCAACGGCCTCACCGTCGTATCGACACCGGCTCCCCCGGGCCTGGCTCGTCGCGGCGGGCGCCATGCTCGCCCACGCCGGCTGCAGCCGGCCCGCGGCGACGTCGGTGGCCGAACGGGCGACCGCGGAGGCGGCCGCGCCGGCCGGGATGACCGACTCGCCGACGCCCGCCCCGGAGCGGATGCCCCCCGGCCCCGTCGCCGTGCCCTTCGAACTCACCGAGCGGTCGGGCACGCCGTTCGATTCGACGACCCTCGCCGGCAAGGTGTGGATGGCGAGCGTGTTCTTCGCCAACTGCCCGGGCACCTGCTTCCGCGAAAACCAGGCGGTCGCCGACGTGCTGCGGAACATCACCGACCCTGACTTCGTCGCCGTCAGCGTGACCTGCGACCCCGACAACGACACCCCCGAGGCGCTCCGCCGCTACGCCGACCGGTTCGACGCGCCGCGGGAGCGGTGGAAGTTCCTCACCGGCGACATGGCGACGATCAAGAAGATCGCCAACGACACCTTCCTGCTGCCCGCCGAGGTGGGCGTGCACTCCGAGCGGGGCGTCGTATTCGATCGGCGGGGACGGCTCCGCGGGAGCTACCTGCTGCTCCAGCCCGACCGCGTGAAGCTCCTCGAGAACCTGATCCGCGACCTGCTGGCCGAGCCGGCCGACGCCGTCGAACCGGCTGCGGCCGCCGCGGCGGAGACACCGGCAC
>Ga0208249_1000473_pt1 | contig 13355 bp, 11 predicted proteins | sample CryBogmetaGMA1M_FD_184546 | JGI IMG/M metagenome (GOLD analysis project Ga0208249, IMG submission 184546) | Freshwater microbial communities from Crystal Bog, Wisconsin, USA - MA1M (SPAdes) | ecosystem: Environmental > Aquatic > Freshwater > Lake | place: Crystal Bog, Wisconsin, USA | collected...
AAGGAGCACCGGGATCATGGCACGGGATGTGGCACTGGCGATCGACCTCGGGGCCTCGGGCGGACGCATCGTGTCGGGCGCGTTCGACGGCCGCCTCCTCGAACTCGAGGAGATCCACCGGTTCGAGAACGGACCCGTCTCCCTGGCCGACCAGCTGATTTGGGACCTGCCCCGGCTCTGGCAGGAAGTCGTCGCCGGTCTGCGCGTCGCGGCCGAGCGGCACGGCCGGGCGATCTCGACGGTGGGCGTCGACACGTGGGGCGTCGATTTCTCGTTCCTGGGCGCCGACGGCGGGCTCCTCGCCAATCCCGTCTGCTACCGCGATCCCCGCACGCGGGGCCTGCTCGCCGCGGCCGAGGCGATCGTGCCGCGGGGGGAGATCTTCGCCGCGACCGGCCTGCAGTTCATGGAGATCAACTCGCTCTACCAGCTGCTCGCGATGCAGCGGGCCGGTTCGAGCGTGCTCGCGGCGGCCGATCGCCTGCTGATGATTCCCGACCTGTTCCACTGGCTCCTCTCCGGCGAGCGATCCAACGAGCGCACCAACGCCTCGACATCGCAGTGCTACGATCCGCAGCGGAACGACTGGGCCTTCGGCATGCTCGAACGCTTCGGCCTGCCGAGGGGCGTGTTCGGGCCGATCACGGAGCCCGGCACGAACCTCGGCGGCCTGCGGGCCGGCGTCGCGGCGGAGACCGGTCTGGAGGGCGTGCGGGTGATCGTGCCCGGCACCCACGACACCGCCAGCGCCGTGGCGGCGGTACCCGCAGCCGAGCCGCCGAGCGCGCGTCCCGACTGGTGTTACGTGAGCCTGGGCACGTGGGCGCTGGTGGGGGCCGAACTCGACCGGCCGCTGGTCACGCCCGAGTGCCTCGCCCGCAACTTCACCAACGAGGGGGGCGTCGGCGGCACCACCCGGCTCCTCAAGAATGTGTGCGGCCTGTGGCTCGTGCAGCAGTGTCGCGCCGCGTGGCAGCGGGCGGGCAAGGGCTGGAGCTGGGATCAACTGACGGCGCTGGCCGCGGAGGCCCAGCCGCTCGTCACCCTCGTCGATCCGAACCATCCGTCGCTCGTGGCTCCCGCCGACATGCCCGAGGCGATCCGGGCGCTGGCGCGGCAGGCTGGCGAGCCGGTGCCGGAATCGACCGCCGCGGTCGTCCGCACGGCGCTCGAGAGCGTCGCCGCGGCCGTCCGGCGGACCCTCGGCGAGCTCGACGCGCTCCTCGGCCGCCGCGTCTCGCGGGTGCACGTGGTGGGCGGCGGCGTGAAGAACCGGCTCCTCTGCCAGATGATCGCCGACGCGACCGGCCGCCCGGTCGTGGCCGGCCCCGTCGAGGCCACCGCGATCGGCAACCTCCTCGTGCAGCTCGCCGGCCGCTCGGGCTCGCTGGACCTCCGGGCCCTGCGGACGGTCGTCCGCGAGAGCTTCGAGCCGGACCACTACGAGCCCCGCGACGCGGCCCGGTGGAACGACCGCCTCGGCGGCTGAATCAGTTCACTTCCCCGGCTCGAACCACTGCGGGTTCAGGCTCGCGACGATCATCGCGACGAACGACAGGCCGATGATGACGCCGGCGATGATCGCCCGATTGATCCAGATGGACGCCTGCCTCGCGTCGGCCTCCGCCTGCCGCTTCTCCTGCACCCGGCGATGCTCGAGACTCCGTGAGGCCTGGAGCACGAACGGCTCGTTGCACTGCGGGCAGACCATCTCCCGTCCCAGCCACGACTCCCGCGCCTTGAGCACATGCCCGTTCGGGCACGGAATGCGGTACGACTTCTCGACGGCCGCCGCGGGCGTGCGACAGAGGGGGCAGAGCGTCGATTCCCCCTCCGTGACGGCGGGGCCGCTGTAGCCGCAGGAACAGGCGATGTCACGACTCATGGTTCATGAGTGTAGTCGCGGCGCGATCCTGGGGAAAACCTCCTCCCTCGTCGTCCGCGGGCCGTCCGGACGACGGAGGACGCTCACGCGGCCTGCTGCCGCGCGGGCCGCTTCGTGACCGTGCCGTGGTCGACGTCGATGATCGAGTCGGCCAGGGCCAGCGTGCTCGCCCGGTGCGTGATCATGATGACGGTGCGGTTCTCGACGTAGGCGGCGAGCGCGTCGTGGATCAGCCGCTCGCTCTCGACGTCGATCTGGCTCGTCGCCTCGTCGAGCACGAGGATCTCGGCGTTGCGGAGAAAGGCCCGGGCCAGCGCGATTCGCTGCCGCTGCCCACCGGACAGCCGAAACCCGTTCGGCCCCACCATCGTCCGGTAGCCATCGGGAAAGTCGGTGATGAACTCGTGGGCGTGGGCCTTGCGGGCCGCCTCCACGATCTCCTCCTCGCTCGCGTCCCAGCGGCCGTAGCGGATGTTGTAGTGGATCGACTCGTTGAAGAGTTCGGTCTGCTGGGTGACGATCGCAATCCGCCGCCGCAGATCGTGCAGGGCGATGTCAGTGAGCGGCACGCCGTCGAGGAGGACGCGACCACGGGTCGGGTCGTAGAAGCGGCAGATCACGTTCACCAGCGTACTCTTGCCCCCGCCGTTGGGGCCCACGATCGCCAGTCGCTCGCCGAAGCCGATCGAGAGATTCACGTCCTCGAGCACCGTATCGATGCCGTCGTAGGTGAACGACACGTTCTCGAGGCGGATCTCCCGGTGCGGCGAGGGAACGTCCCGCGGATGCACGGCCTCGGCCAGCCTCGACGGCGTGTCGAGCAGCGGGTAGAGGGCCTGCGCCCCGACGATGCCGATGTTGAGACCCGTCACCACGCCGGACAGCTTCCGAACGGGGTCGCTCGCCCCGATCAGGAACCCGAAGAAGATCATGATGCCGGGCACGGTCATCGGCTGGTCGGTCATCGTGATCCCGAAGATCTGCGTCTGCTGGTTGATCACGAGCCACGCCCCCACGGCGATCGACGTGGCCACCATGCCGATCCCGAGGATCTCGGTGATGGGGTTGGCCAGCGCGTGGTAGAAGCAGTGCCACATGCCGGTGCGCATCATGTCGCCGGTGCAGGTGCGGAACCGCTGCCGCTCGAAGTCCTCCATCGTGTAGGCCTGCACGGTCAGCACGTTGTTGAGCGCCTCGAGGAGCACGTGGTGAAAGCCCTTCGACCGGTTGAGGATGTTCTTCGAGACGTTCCGCATGCGGCGGTTGAGCCACACCATCAGAAAGCCCACCACGGGCGCCAGGAGCAGGCAGGCGAGCGTCAGCCGCCACGAGACCATGAATGCGAACCCGAGGCAGGCGATGATCTTGAGCGGCTCGGTCACCGCACCGCCGTAGAAGCTCGTGATGCCGCTGGCCAGCATGTCGGACGTGCCGGTCACCTGGGCCATGAAGCCCGCCGACCCCCACTTCATGAACTGGGCGCGGTCGAGAGCGAGGGCCTTGTCGAAGACCTTCAGGCGGATGTTGCGGCTGATGTTCATCGCCACCCAGCTCACGAGCAGTGTGCTGCCCATGAGGAGCACGTGCTTGACGAACGTGCTGATGACGACGAACGCCACCACCAGGAGAACGGTCTGGAACGGGTCGCGGGGGAGAAACCGGTCGAGCCACGGGCCGAGACTCTCGGCCGAGTAGACGATCGCCTCGTCGCCGCGCTTCGCGAGTCTGAGCGTGTCGAACTCGTTGCGGGTCTTGCGCGTGGCGGCGGGATCGGCGCCGTCGGCCGCGAGGTTCGTCTCGAGCGCGGCCATCCGCGTCGTGGCGGCCTCGATGCGGGCGCGGGCATCCACGATCCGACGCTCATTCCACGACTGCAGCGAGTCGCCCTTGAGCGTGACCTCGATGATCGGGAAGAGCGCGGCGATGTTGGCGCCCCACAGGGCGGCGACGCCCGCGGAACACAAGAGCGCCGCGGCGAGCAAGGGCCAGCTTCTGGCCGCCTCGCGCAGTGCCCTGAGGAAGTAGTTCATGAACCGCGTTTCCCGGTCGGGCCCGTGGGGACCACGGAGTGATCGGACGGATCGGCCGCGCGACCCCATCACGGCCCGCCGAACGACCGCCGGCGGAAAGTGCGCGTGAACGGGCAGGCTGGGCGAAGTTCACCCGGAGGAGCCTGTCGTGCGGGTCGGGAAGGTAGTGACCCCGCCGCACGCGTTCAAGGGCGGGTTTTCCGGGCGAGGCTAGCGTTTTCCCAGGCGGATCTCGGCGGCGAGCGCCGTGTTGGCCAGGAGCATGGCCACCGTCATCGGCCCCACGCCGCCCGGCACCGGCGAGAGCCAGCCCGCGACCGCAGCCACCGACTGCTGATCGACGTCGCCGACGAGACGGCCATCGACACGGTTGATGCCCACGTCGATCACGGCGGCGCCGGGCTTCACCATGTCGCCGGTGATCAGCTTCGGCCGGCCGACGGCGGCCACGAGGATGTCGGCCTGCCTGGTGATCGCCCCCAGATCCGCCGACCGGCTGTGGCAGATCGTCACGGTGGCGTCGCAGCCGCCGGCGTCGCCCGCGGGAAGCCGTGCCGGGGGCCGCGATGCGAGGAGGAGCGCCAGCGGCTTGCCCACGATGTCGCTGCGGCCCACGATCACCGCATGCTTCCCGGCCGTGGGAATCCCCGCGTCGATGAGCATCCGCTGCACGCCCGCGGCGGTGCAGGGCACGAACCGCGGCCGGCCCTGCGAGAGGAGCCCCGCGTTTTCCGGGTGGAAGCCGTCGACGTCGCGATCGGGGGGCACCGCGTCGAGCACGGCCACCGCGTCGACGTGTGGCGGCAGCGGCAGTTGCACGAGGATCCCGTCGGCCGGGCCGTGCTCGTCGCGGGCGATGGCGCCGACGAGCGCCACGAGGTCGCCGGTGTGCGCGGTGGCCGGCACCGTCACCACCTCCGCGTCGATGCCCACGCGGGCCGCCGCCGCGGCCTTGCTCCTCACGTACGACGCGCTCGCCGCCAGGTCTCCCACGAGCACCACGACGAGCCGCGGCCGGCGGCCGAACATGCCGACGAACGTCACGACCTCGGCCCGCAGCGTCTCCTCGACACGCCCGGCCAGCGCCCTCCCGTCGAGGAGCCTCGCGGTCATGGCGTGTCCTTCGCGTCGGCGGCCGACCACGACCGCCACCGCGCCTCGATGCCGGCGGTCTCCGGGTCGCCCTCGTGGAACACGAGCAGGTAGCGGAGCGTGAGCGTGCCGCCGGCCGGAATCACGTGGTCCCCGGCTCCCCGCGACGCCCCGGTGAAGTCGTGCAGGCCGAACGGATTGGCCGCGACGAGACCGTAGTCGCGGGCGTGCCAATGCGACGGATGGCGGAGGTTCCGCGGGTGGTCGAGGATCGAGATCCCGACCGTCCTGCCCTCGACAGGCCCCCAGTAGCCGACCCACCGCGCGGCCTCGCCCCACGCATCGGCGTCGCGCCGGCCCTCGGAGTTGACACAGTGGCCGGACGCACCCTGCGAGCCGTCGATGTCCTTGAGCTGCAGAGGCGTCCGCACACGCAGGGCCATCGTGCCTTCCTTCGTGTCGCCGAGCGTGACGGGGCCGTGGTCCGCGCGCAGCGTGACCGAGTGATCGATCGTCCGCGCGGCCGGGCTCCCGCCGAAGACGAGGCGCCTCGTGTCGCTGCACACGACGGTTCCGTCGGCGGCGAGCCAGCGGTTGTCGGTTTCGATCACCCCCTCGCAGCCCCCGTCGCAGACCCTGAACGCGACGTGTTCCACCCGCGGCGTCGCCGTCTCGCCCGCACTGGCCGGCAGGTGCAGCCAGAAATCGACGCCGTTGACCTTCCCGTGGGTGAACCAGACCGACTCGTGGTGCGGGTGATCGTGCGCCTCGCCGGTCACGCCCGCCACGACCGGCCACGATCGCGTCATCGGCGTGCCGCCGGGGCCGAGCACGGGAAACAGGATCGGCTTCTTATGCCCCGCGAACACGTACGACGTGAACGCCTCGCCGTCGATCGACACGTCGACGCGGTCGTCACGGCGTTCGAGGCGGACGTCGGCCCGGACGGCCTCGGCCAGCCCCGCGAGCGCCACCGCGGCCATGGCCGCGGCCACCACGCCCCGCGGGCCGCTCATGGCGACTCCTGCAGGTAGAGCGTCCGAAGCTGGTGCTGGACCTCCTCGAGAAGCCGCTGTTCATCCGTGGAGAGGTTGCCCCGGGTCTTCTCCGCGAGCATGTCGAGCGTGTCGATGAAGTGCCGGGCGGTCGCCACGTTCTTGATCGCCTTGTTGGTGATCGGGTTCGGGATCCGGCCGAAGGCCATGAGCGCCTGCGTGAAGAGGGTGTGCACGAGGAACTCGAACGTCGCCGGCGGCATGCCGCCCGGCGCGGTCCGGTCGTCCGCCTCGTCCGCGATCGCCTTGTCGTCGCTCATCGTGCCTCTCCCCTGTCAGGCCTCGGCCACCCACGCGCTGCCCGCGTGCCGCTCCACCGCCGCCGCCACGAGCCCCGCGAACAGCGGGTGGGCGGCCGTGGGCTTGCTCTTGAACTCCGGGTGGAACTGCACCGCCACGAACCACGGATGATCGGCCAGCTCCACGATCTCCACGAGCGAGCCGTCGGGGCTCGTCCCGGCGATCACGAGCCCCGCCTCCTCGAGTTGTCGGCGGTACTTCGAGTTGAACTCGTAGCGGTGCCGGTGCCGCTCGGAGATTTGCGTCGTGCCATACGCCGCCGCGGCACGCGTGCCCTCGGCGAGCACCGCCGGCTGGGCTCCGAGCCGCATCGTCCCCCCCTTGTCGACGACCGCGTGCTGCTCATCCATCAGGCAGATCACCGGGTGGGGCGTCGTGCGGCTGAACTCGGTGGAGTGGGCGTTTGCGAGCCCCGCACAGTGGCGGGCCACGTCGATCACGGCACACTGCATCCCCAGGCAGATGCCCAGGAACGGCAGCCGCCGCTCGCGGGCGAAGCGGATGGCCTCCACCTTTCCCTCGATGCCCCGCTCGCCGAAACCGCCCGGCACGACGAGGCCATCGAACCCGGCCAGCAGCCGCTCGGCCCCCTCGCGCTCGATGTCCTCGCTCTGGATCGGCTGCACGCGGACCTGCGTCCGGCAGGCGATGCCGCCGTGGTCGAGGGCCTCGTAGATGCTTTTGTAGGCGTCGCGGTGCTCGGCGTACTTGCCCACGACGGCGATCGACACCTCGTGCTCGGGATTCCTCAGCCGGTGGAGGATGTCGTGCCACTCGTCGAGGTTGGCGGGCCCCGCCTGGATGCCGAACCGGCGGAGGATGATCTCGTCGATCCGGTTCGATTGCAGCGAGAGCGGAACCTCGTAGATCGAGAAGTCCTTGTCGCGTTCCTCGATGACCGACTCGAGCGGGACGTTGCAGAAGAGCGCGATCTTCTCCCGGTCGGAGACGTCGAGCGCCCGCTCCGTGCGGCACACGAGGATGTCGGGCTGGATGCCGATCTGCCGCAGGATCCCCACCGAGTGCTGCGTGGGCTTGGTCTTCAGCTCCCCCGCCGCCTTGAGGTAGGGGACGAGCGTGAGGTGGATGAACATGCAGTTCTCGCGGCCCACCTCCAGCGGGATCTGCCGGATCGCCTCCAGGAACGGCAGGCTCTCGATGTCGCCCACCGTGCCGCCGATCTCGGTGATCGCGACGTCGGTCTCGGCGTCGGCCAGGTTCTTGACCACCTCCTTGATCTCGTTGGTGATGTGGGGAATCACCTGCACGGTCTTGCCGAGGAACTCGCCGCGCCGCTCCTTGTTGATCACCGACAGGTAGATCTGGCCGGTCGTGTAGTTGCTCTCGCGGGTGAGCTTCGTGGAGGTGAACCGCTCGTAGTGGCCGAGGTCGAGGTCGGTCTCGCTTCCATCGTCGAGCACGTACACCTCGCCGTGCTGGTACGGGCTCATCGTGCCCGGGTCGACGTTGATGTAGGGGTCGAGTTTCTGCATCCTCACCCGCAGGCCGCGGGCCTCGAGGAGCATGCCGATCGAGGCGCTGGTGAGCCCCTTCCCCAGCGAGCTGACGACCCCGCCGGTCACGAACACGTGCTTCGTCACGGTGCGAGCTCCTTCCCGTCCGCCGGTTCCTGCCATCCTGCCTGCGGCCGCCCTCGCGGCCGATCCGGAACCGGATTGAACCAGCGGCGCCGAAGGCGGTCAAACCCCCGCGGGTTTCATCGTGTAGAGTGGGTCGACGATGAATGCGAACGCCGCCAACGCCACGTCGAACCTCCGGATTCGGAGCCTCGAACCGCTCGTCCCGCCGGCCCGGCTGTGCGCGGTCGTGCCCCTCGACGGCCCGGCGCTCGCGACGGTCCTCGCCGGCCGCCGGGCCGTCGAGGCGGTGCTCGCGGGGGAGGACCCCCGGCTGATCGCCGTCGTGGGCCCCTGCTCGATCCACGACACCGAGGCCGCCCACGACTACGCCACGCGGCTCCACGCCCTCGCCGGCCGTGTGGCCGATCGGCTCCTCGTGATCATGCGGGTCTACTTCGAGAAGCCGCGGACCACCGTCGGCTGGAAGGGGCTCATCAACGACCCGCACCTCGACGACTCGTTCGACGTGGCCACCGGCCTGCGGCTGGCACGCACGCTCCTCATCGACATCGCGCGGATGGGCCTGGCCACGGCCACGGAGTTCCTCGAGCCGATCACGCCGCAGTACATCGCCGACACGGTCGTCCTCGGGGCGATCGGGGCCCGCACCACCGAGTCGCCGACGCACCGGCAGATGGCCAGCGGACTCTCCATGCCCGTGGGCTTCAAGAACTCGACCGACGGCTCGCTCCAGGCGGCCGTCGACGCCATGCAGTCCGCGCGGACGCCGCACAGTTTCCTCGGGATCGACAACGGCGGCGGCATCAGCGTCGTCTCCACGACGGGCAATCCCTGGGGGGTGCTCATGCTCCGCGGCGGCCGCTCGGGATCGAACTACGCACCCGAGGTGATGCGGGAGGCGCGGACGCGGCTGGAGGCCGCCGGACTGCCGCCGCGGATCGTGGTCGACTGCAGCCACGCCAACTCGGGCAAGGATCCCATGCGGCAGTCGCTCGTGTGGCGCGACGTGCTCGAGCAGCGCATCGCCGGCGACCGGTCGATCGTGGGGATGATGCTCGAGAGCAACATCCACGCGGGCAGCCAGCCCGTGCAGTCGGACCGGGCGCGGCTGGCCTATGGCGTCTCGGTGACCGACGCGTGCATCGGGTGGGACGAGACGGAGGCCCTCGTGCTCGAGGCCCACACGCGGCTCGGCGGCACGTGAGGAGACGGGGCGACGGCCGCGGGGAGTCCACACCCACCGTCTACCGCACGGTCCGGCTCCTTCCCTGACCGGCCCGGAACCGCAATCGACGCAGGCGGGCCTCCGGGGCTACGATTCACCGGTCGCCAACGTGAAAGGATTCACCATGCGCCTGCTCTTCGTGGGGTGTCGAGTCGCCTTCGTGATCGTCGCGGCATCGGCCGTCCGGTGCCTGCCCGCCGCCGCCCAAGCCCCGCTCACGAGCGGCCAGGCCGAGCTGCAGACCGTGAACTCCGCCCGCGAGACGCTCGACGAGTTCGGCGGCCTCGCGATCGAGTCGATTCCGCCCGCCATGTTCACGAAGGCCGAGGGGGTCGCGATCTTCCCCGACATGATCAAGGGGGGCTTCATCCTCGGCGTGAACTACGGCCGGGGCGTCCTGCTCGTGCGGCGGCCCGACCGCACCTGGAGCCCGCCGGTGATGGTGACGATGGGGGGCGGCAGCCTCGGCTTCCAGGCCGGCGTGCAGTCGGCCGACATCGTGCTCGTGTTCGCCACGCCGCGGAGCCTCAACGGCATCCTCAACGGGCAGAAGGTCACGCTCGGCGCCGACGCCTCGGTGGCCCTCGGCCCCGTCGGCCGACAGGCCAACGCCGGCACCGACGCCCGGCTCGGCGCCGAGATCTACTCCTACGCCCGCAGCCGCGGCCTGTTCCTCGGCGTGTCGATCAACGGCGCCGACCTCTCCGTCGACTCCAACGCCAACGCCATGCTCTACGGCCGCTTCGGCGTGACGCCGGCCGACGTGTTCGCGGCCCGCGGCCTCGCGTTCCACAACGAGGTCAAGCTCCTCATCGACGACCTCAACGCCCGCAGCCAGGTGCCCGTGGCGCAGGTGCCGGCACCGCAGGCCGGCGCGTTCCCCGCGCAGCCGGTGGCCGGCGCTTCGGCCCCGACCACGCCCCAGCAGCCGCTGCCCGTCGTGCAGCCGCAGCCGCTCGCGCCGGTCCAGCCGCAGCCGCCGTCGGTGCCCGTCACCGGCGCCACCGACACGCCCTACGCCCCGCCCCCGTCGATCCCGCCGCTCGTCCCGATCCGCTGACCGTCAGACGTTCGCGGTCCACTGCCGCACCTTGCGCCGCAGCCGTCGGTAGAGGCTCCCGCCGGCGTCGGGGATGCGGTCGAGGCCGAGCCACCGCGCGGGGCCGTTGCGGCGCGACACCGGCTCGATGGGCGTCTCGAAGATCCGCGTGAAGCGGTCGAGGATCACGGCCGCGTCGGCGCTCGCCGGCACGCGGTTGCCACGCAGCCAGGGCCGCGCGAGCACGGCCCGCAGCAGGTCCGGATCGCGATCGACCGCCACCACGCGCTCCACCAGTTCGTCGAGCATGGCCGACGTGCCCCGCGCCGCGCCGTCGTGTGCCGAGAGGAAGCTTCGCGTGTCGAACTCGCGGCCCACGAGCGGATCGCCCCAGTAGATCGGGATCGAGTTGACGAGCATCGGCTCCACGATTTTTTCGGTGGTGTAGCCGGGATGCGACTCGTTCTCGAAGGCGATCGTGAACCGGCACTCCGCCAGGAAGGCCCGCTTGTCGGCCACGCGGCGGCCGAGGGTGTTCAGCACCTTCCCGCCGGAATCGACCGGCTTGTACCGCGACAGCCGGCGGAAGAACTCGTTGCGAACCCGGCACAGCGGATTCGAGACGACGAACCCGCAGAACCGCGTCTTGCCGGCGAGGGCCCGCTCGGGGTCGACGTCGGGTGGCTTCACGAGGGCCCCGGGATCGACGTAGAACGGCCAATGCGGCAGCCGGAAGTGCCGCGGATGGGGGTCGTGCTCGAAGGTGAAGGCCCAGTCGGTCGACAGCCAGTCGGCCGCGACGTTCTCGCCGGTGTAGAAGATCCGCACGCAATCGTGCCGGCGGTGGTCGTGCCGGCCCTTGCCGATGCACGAGTGGATGAGGAAGTCGGGCCGTTCGCAGACGACGACGTCGTACCGCGGCGCGAGCAGCCGCGTGAAGAAGTTGTCGCGGGGGTCGAAGCTGTCCCAGAAGCCCGTGAACCCGATGCGGACCACGGGTCGGACGGAGGACGTGGAGGCGGGGGTCACGCCGACACGATACGCGGCGCCGCGCGATCCTGTCCACGCGGCCGGAGGTCCGCGATCACTTCTTCGCCGCCGTGCTCGAGTCGGGCGCGGTGCCCACCGGGTCGATGCCGGCGAACGGATTCTCGGCCTTGCCCGACTTCACTTCGTAGACGAACTTGTCGTACTTCGACTTCTCCACGCCCTTGAGCTGGCCGTCGCCGTCGGCGTCGAACGACAGGTAGACCTCCCGCTCCTTCGCCGCGACCTCGTTGCGGACGCGCGTGATCTCCTTCTGGAGACGGTCGAGCTGACTGCCGTGCTTGGGGCCCTTGCCCGGGGGCAGGATCGACGCGTAGGGGCTCGCTGCCTTGCCGTGACTCACGTCGGCCCAGAACTTGTCGTACTTCACCTTCTCGATGCCGCGGAGATGCCTGTCGCCGTCGGCGTCGAACGAGAGGTAGACCTCCCGCTGCTTGGCCGCCACCTCCGCCTGCACCCGCAGCATCTCGAGCTGCGAGTAGGCCATGTTCTCCTTGATCTGCTTGATCTGGGCGGCGGAGAGGCGACGCGGGCGGGCCTCGGCAGAAGCCGAGAACGAAAGAACGACGATCGCGACGAGCGCCCAGACACCGAACTTGGAAGCCATGGCGATGCTGCCCCGAAGACGGCGAGGGAGGGTGGATACCCGGGTCTCCCCACGAGGAAATTATCGTCCGTTCCGGCTGGGAAGCAATGGCCTCTTTCGTCGCGAGGCTTGCGATCCCCACAGCCGGCACGCCTGGTGGAGGCGTCCGCGGGGAGGTCTGCCGGCGATGCCGTCTCAGCCCGACACGGTCTCGAGCCAGTCGGCGAAGCGGGCGTAGGTCCGCTCGCGGTCGAACTCCGCGGCAGCCAGGCGCCGGGCGCCGGCGCGACACGACTCGAGCCTCCGCGGGTCGCCCGCGAGCGCGGCGATCGCCCTCGCCAGCGATACCGGATCGCCCGCCGTGTACCGGACACCGGCGGCGTGGGCGTCGATGAGCGACTCGAGTTCACCGGGCAGCGAACTCACGAGCGCGAGCCCGGCCGCGGCGAAGTCGCCGGCCTTGTTGGGCACGGCGACGAGCGACTCGGGCTTCACGCACACGAGCCCCACGTCGCACCGCGACAGCAGCCGCACGTAGTCGGGCCGAGCGAGGAGCCCGTGGAGTTCCACGCGGCAGGAACCGCCCCCCGCCTCGGCCGCCCGCCGCAGCGCCGGCTCGCGGCTGCCGGTGCCCGCGACGTGGATCGTGGCCCGCACGCCCTCGCCGGCAAGCAGCCGCGCCGCGGCCGGGATGATGTCGAGATCCTGGCTGGCCTCGAGCGACCCCGAGTACACGCACTCCAGTGGCGGCCGTGCCGCCTCGTCGGGGCCGCTCCCCGGGAGCGGCACGTGACTCACGATGCGGGGCCCCTGGGGAAACTCCTGCGGATAGGCACCCACGGTGCAGACGTGCCGCGGCGTCTCGGCCGGCACGCCGCGAAAGACCACGTCGGCGTAGGTCCGCGTCGTCGCCGCCACCGCGTCGGCCGCGGCCACGAGCGCGTCGCGCCGCGACCGCATCCCGCCGAGCACGAGCGGCGCGAGCAGTCGCCTGAGGAACGGCGGTCCCGGGAGGAGCCGCTCGAACGTCTCCGGCCAGAGGTCCTGCACGTCGAGGACGAACGTCGCATCGAGGCGGCGGGCGAGCCGCAGGGCCGCCTCGGGCCCCTCGAGCGGCGGCAGGCTCGCGAGGATGATGTCGGGCCGCTCCAACTGGCCCGACGACACCGACTCGATCGCGAGCCGCTCGAACGTGCGGCCGAAGTCGCGGTGGCTCGCGAGCCGGGCGAGCGACACGTTCTTCTCGTACGGCCGCACCGCCACGAGCCGCACGGCGAACCCCTCGTCCTCACGGAGGCCCAGCGGCGCCGTCCGCAGCGCCTTGCGGCGGTGGCTCCAGGTGGCCGTCCACCAGGTCACGTCGTGGCCGCGCGCCGCGAGCACCCGCGCCAGCGTCCAGTAGCGGAGGGGCGGCAGACCCTCGCCGGGAATGTCGTCGAAGGGATTGACCAGCCAGACGGACAGCGGCCTGGGGGCGAGGGGCTCGGGGGCGGGA
>Ga0208249_1000474_pt1 | contig 13353 bp, 6 predicted proteins | sample CryBogmetaGMA1M_FD_184546 | JGI IMG/M metagenome (GOLD analysis project Ga0208249, IMG submission 184546) | Freshwater microbial communities from Crystal Bog, Wisconsin, USA - MA1M (SPAdes) | ecosystem: Environmental > Aquatic > Freshwater > Lake | place: Crystal Bog, Wisconsin, USA | collected...
GGAATCCGGAACGGCGTGCCCGACGGGGTCGGCTCGATATCGAGCGGCGACAGCGCGAGCGTCGCTTGGCGCTCGACGAAGCCGGCGGGGGGCTCCCAGGTCGGTGCCGATTCCGTGTCGCACCAGAAGAGCATCCACGGCCGGCGGCGGAGGGCGAGGGCGCCAGCGATGCCCGCGGGGGCTTGAGCCTTCGGCCGCCCCGATTCGCGCAGGTATTCTTCCGGAGATTGAAGGAGCCGGCGCGTCGCCTCCTGACGCCAACGGGCATCGTCGGAGAGGATCGAGGCTGGGTTGTATTGCCCGGGGGCCATCACTCCGTCGACGCCGGCAACGAAGCGGCCATCCTCGCCGAGGGCCACGGCCTGCGCCGGGCCGGGCATGCCGACGATCGCGGGAGCGCTGAGGTTGGTGAGCGTGCCGCGGTCGATCCGCCCCTCGAGCCCCCCGGGGCCGAAGCGAGCGCGCACCATCCCCCCGTCGACAAGGCCGAGCGCGCCACGAAGGGCGAGTTTGTCGACGCTGCCGGCGTGCGTCGTCGTGTTTTGGGTCGTCTCCTGATCGTCGTCGAGCCAGGTGACACGCTCCCCGTTGGTCCCCTGGGAGGCTTCGGGGAGGACCCACGTCCGCCCCATGCCTGTCCAGGCCGTGGCTCGAGACTCGCGATCGAAGACGGCCGCAGCGCCGTCGAGAAGCGCCTCGCCAGTCGATGGCGAGAGCCGCAGGAGCGTCCCTTCCGCGATCGTCGGCGCCACGCTCCGGGAGCTCGCCGCACCGACGAGGCCAAGGAGGCTCGTCGCCGCAACGCTCGCCACCGGAACGAACCAGGCGAGCCGATCGAGGTGGTGCCGCGTCCCCCACCGCCAGCCGACGAGGAGCAGGCCGGCGCAGAACAGACCGAGGATCGTGGCGGCGACGGCTCGCGAGGGGGTGGCATAGCCGATCTGCTTTTCCAGGCCCCCCTGGAGCCGGGCGACGTCGAGCCGATCGGGGCGACCGGCGAGGAGACGCGTGGCGAGGGTGGCGGTCGCCCCGGTGGCGGTGACGCCGTCGGGCTGGACGAGGGCCCGCGGGCCGATCGTCGTGATCAGGACATCCCCCTGGCCACACGGCACCCAGATCGCCGCCGGCCAGCCGGCGACGCGGGAGGGGACATCGGCGTGTGACGTGACGACGCGGACCATGTCAACGGGGACCTCGAGATCGATCTCGTCGGTCCGCTCCATGCCGTTTTCCCGATCGCGGGTTTCGACGGTGAATCGGTCGATCTCCACCCGATCAACCACCTCGATCCCACTGTCGTGGCCGAGGATCGCCTCGACCGTCTCTGGAGCCACCGCATCGAGAGCGATCCACAGCCGGCCGCCATCGCGGACCCAGCCGCGGAGCATCGCCATCCCGGCGGTGTCGTTCTCGAGCCGGTCGGTGGCGAGGAGGAGGACGTCGAGGCCGCGGCTGGTCATCGGCCACGGGGGGAGGAAGTCGGGGACGATCAGCGGCGACGTCGGATTGAGACTCCGGCTCGTCCGCGCCGCGGCGAGGGCCTGGGGCCATTCCTTGCGGAGGCTTTCCCACGCGAGGGTCGGATTGAGCGTCGGCCGGGGCATGATGAGCGCGGAGCGGACAGGATCAGTGCTGATGCGGAGGATGGCGCCCGACGTCAGCCCCTCCCCCTCACGCCGGTTGAGAAGTTCGCGCTCCGATCCCGCCTCGAGGATCAAGCTCGTGTATTCGAGGCCCCCCTCCGTCTTCGCTTCGGCGGGCACTTTGATCGGCAGCCAGGTGGTGCGATCGCCGTTGGCCGGCACCCACAGTCTCCGCGCGTACTGCCGCTGCCCCCCTTCGAAGAGGATCGAGACGATCGCTTCCTTTGGCTCAGACGTCGGATTCGTCGCCCGGATGTCGAGCGCCGACCACTCTCCGAGCCGGTGCTGAAGGAGGGAGCTTGTCGTGATCTCGAGGGCTGGCGGGGGGGGCGCGGGGCGCGTCGCCGCCGGAGCATCGGCGCTTTCGGCCGCCGGCGCCGATGTGGGGGGAGGCCCGGGGGGCTGGGCCCCGGCTGGCGCGAAGGTCGCCGCGGCGATCGCCAGGCAGAGCGCTGCAACAGCGCGCTGCATCCACCGTGTCGTCGACGGCCAGCGGGAGGGCTCGAATAACATCTACGGCAACTCCCGGATGCGGAGGTCGCGAAACTCCGCCCACATCGGCTTGCCGGCGTGGAGTTGGAGGGCAAGGATCCCGGAGCGGAGTGTGAGGGAGGGATCCTCGTCGGCGAAGTCGAGCGTGAGCCGGCCGTTCATGAAGTGACGGATCCGGTTCCCCTCGGCACGGATGACGACATCGTTCCAGTCGTCGACCCGGAAGAGCTTTGCGTAGTCGGCCTGATCGATGAGCCCGGCGTCGACGACCTTGCCATCGCCGGTCCATCGGGCGCGCTCACCGACGAGGCAGATCCGGCCCCGTTTCCCCCCTTCGTCGTAAATGAAGCCGGCGACGTTGGGGAGCGTCGATTCGTTGCGCAGTTCGTGCTGGTAGCCCCGCACGACCCATGCGTTGCGCACCGTGGGCTCGGTGATGTGACGGGAGCGGTACTGGATCCCGGAGTTGTTGTCGGCGGTGCAGCGGAAGGAGAGCCGCAGTTCGAAGTCGTTCATCACGCCTCCCTGCCAGAGGAGGAAGGTGTTGCCCTCGGCCGGGGTCGCCAAGGTCGTCTCCCCATGGATCACCCCGTCGCGGACGCTCCACAGCCGCGGATCGCCCGACCAGCCTTCGAGATCCCTGCCATTGAAGAGCCGCGTCATGCCGGCTTCTTCGGCGGGAGCGGCGACGGGCGCCTCGAGGACCGGCTCGGCGGCGGCGCCGGGCAAGGCCAAAAGGAAGAGGACTAAAAGGAAGAGTGACAAGCGGACCGCCGCCGTCAGGGCGCGGGGCAACGGACTGGAGCGAAACCACGGCCGTGACATGTTCACTCCACAACTCCCTGGACTTTCGCACCCATGACCCCGCGACAGAATAAACGAAATCGGCGGCGTCGTGAGGGGCCGGAGGCTTTTTCCCGGGAGCGTTAGAATCGGCTGCGGTTCGGGGTGGCAAAACGACGGACCCGAGCGGATCCCAGGCAGGGGGGAGATTTTCATGCGGCAGATGCGGCGGTTCATTCGGTGGTGGGGCATCCAATCGGTCGTGGCGGTCGTGGCGGGCCTGGCGGGCCTGGCGGGCCTGGTTGCCGCCGGGAGCGCAGGGGCCGCCGAGCTTCCGCGCGTCGACGAGGTGGAGCTCCAGCCACTCCTGGCGGCGACGGGGCGGATCGTCGAGGCCCTCGACGTCGTCGGCGCTCCGTTGCCGGCCGCGACGAAGGAAGCGCTCCAAGCGGCGGGGAGGGGAGGAGACGCTGGGGACGCGACTGCCGCGATCCAGTCGATCCTCGATCCGCTCTGCGTGGCGGGGGTGACGATCAACGCCGAGAGCCGGGTGTCGGTGGTCGAGGGACCGGCCGCGAAGGAGCTCGTGGAGCAGGGCTGGCGGACGTTCCTCGTCAAGGTTCACAACCTCGCCGGGATCACGGCGCGGATGCGGGTCGAGGGGCCGCAGCTGAAGCCGATGGTGAAGCGGAGCAGCGGCAGCCCCGATCCGCGGATCGAAGTCTCTCCCGAGGAATCGGCTGACCGCTGGCTCGATGCCACGTTCTTCACGTCGCAGCCGCTGAAAGACGAGCTGTCGGGGCTCGCCCTCGAATACCGCATTCTTCAACTCCATGCCCGCGACGCCGGGAAGCGCGAGGCGACGCTCGGGTTCAACGTCGGCCAGGGGACTCAGGACCTCGGCTTCCGGGCCACCGTCCCGATTCTCTTTGAGTGTCTTCCTGCGGTGGCGGTGACCCTTGGCGTCCGTGACCACGACGGCGCACCGACGACCGCGTCATTCGTGTTCCGCGATCGGTTCGGCCGCGTTCATCCCAATCCGGCCCGTCGTCTCGCCCCCGACTTCTTCTTCCACGATCAGGTCTACCGGGCCGACGGCGAGACGATCGCTCTTCCCCCCGGCGTGTATTCCGTCGAGCTCTCCCGCGGCCCCGAATACCGGGTGAAGCGGGCGGCGATCACGATCCCCGCAGGCGCCGCGACGCACCGCGAGGATTTCCGCCTCGAACGCTGGATCCAGCCGTCGCAGCGCCGCTGGTTCTCCGGCGACCACCACGTCCACGCCGCCGGCTGCGCCCACTATGAAAATCCCACCGCCGGCGTCGGCCCGGCCGACATGATGCGGCACATCGTCGGCGAAAATCTCGACGTCGGTTGCGTCCTCTCCTGGGGGCCGTGTTGGTATGTCCAGAAGCAGCACTTCGAGGGAAAGCCGTCGGCGCTCTCGACGCCGGAATCGCTGATGCGCTACGACGTCGAGGTGAGCGGCTTCCCGTCGTCGCACGCCGGCCACCTCTGCCTCCTCCGCCTTACCGAGGATGACTACCCCGGCACGACGCTCATCGAGGAGTGGCCGAGTTGGACCCAGCCGGTCCTCGCCTGGGGACGGGAGCAGGGGGGCGTTGTCGGCTACAGCCATTCCGGCTGGGGACTCGAACTCCCCGACGTGATGCCGGGGGGAGGCCGAGAGTTTCGCGGCCAGCGGCCGGCAAGCGACTGGCCGGGGAAGGCAGCCGCGAAGCTCCCGGATGACGCCATGCCCCGCTTCGACGGGATCGGCGCCAATGAGTACGTCGTCACGGCGGCGACCGGCGTGTGCGATTTCCTCTCGGCCGTCGACACGCCGGCGGTGTGGGAGCTCAACGTCTGGTACCACACGCTCAACTGCGGCCTCACGCCGAGGATCAGCGGCGAGACCGACTTCCCCTGCATCTACGGCGACCGGGTGGGGCTGGGGCGGATCTACGTCAAGCTCGACGAGGGGCAACCGCTCGATTTCGATGCCTGGGTGAAGGGTGTCAAGGATGGCCGCAGCTACTGTGGCGACGGCCTCTCGCACGTCCTCGAGTTCGGCGTCGATCACGTGGCGGTGGGCGAGCCGGGGGATGGCGGCAAGCTGAGCACGCGCGTCCTCGACAAGCCCGGCACGGTGACGGTGGCCTGTGACGTCGCGGCCCTCCTCGCTGACGCGGAACCGACGCCGGCCACGGAGGCCATCCGCGCCCGGCGCCTCGACGACAAGCCCTACTGGCATCTCGAGCGCGCTCGAGTCGGCGCGTCGCGGCAGGTGCCGGTGGAGGTGATCGTCAATGGCGAGCCGGTGATCACCCGGATGATCGAGGCCGACGGGCATGTCGAGGAGCTCGGCTTCCGCGTCGCGATCGAGCGATCGAGCTGGGTGGCGATCCGGATCTTCCCGAGCGTTCACACAAACCCGGTGTGGGTGGAGGTGGCCGACAAGCCGGTCCGGGCCAGCCGCAGAAGCGCGCGGTGGTGCCGGGAGGCGGTCGATGTCTGCTGGAAGGCAAAAGTGGGACAAATCCGCGAGCCGGAACGTGGGGCGGCCGCAGCGGCCTACGACGAGGCCCGGGCTTTCTATGATGCGGCGATCGCCGAGGCGGAGGCGGAATGAGGATGATCCAAAGGAGCCAAGGAGTGTTTTCTATGGCAAGCAGTCGAATCGGCTGGGGGTCAATCGTGGCGGTCGTTGGGGCGATCGCGGCCGGCCCAGCCGGAGCCGAGGATGCGATCGACCGGCTCGCGCCTGAGAAGGTTGCGGCCGTTCATGAGGCGGTCGAGGCGTTTGCCGCAGCGCGGAAGCCGCTCGAGCGCGCTGGCAGCCTCCGCGAATACCGCTGCAATCTCCACGTCCATTCGGCCTTCTCCCACGATAGCCGGGGGAAGATCGGCGACATCATCGCCGCGGCGAAGCGGGCCGGCACCGATGCGCTGCTCTTCACCGAACATCCGGCGGCGCACTACGACTTCGTCACCGACGGCCACACCGGGCTCGTCGACGGCGTGCTCCTCGTGCCCGGAGCCGAGACGAAGGGGATGCTCGTCTACCCCCGGAGCACGGTGCCCGAGCACGACGCCCTCGGACCCCAGGATCTCGTCCGCCGCGTCCGGGCGGGTGACGGGATGACGTTTCTGTGCCACCTCGAGGAACGGATGGACTGGAACCTCGACAGCCTCACCGGCTCCGAGATCTACAACACCCACGCCGACGCCAAGGAAGAGACCCGCCTCTACGCGATGATGAAAAACCCGCTCTGGCTCGTCCAGGCGAAGAAGGTGCTCGACGCCTATCCGCAAGAGGCGCTCGCGGCGATCTTCGATCCGCCGAGCGACTACCTGAAGCGCTTCGACGAGCTCTGCGCCGTCTATCCCCACACCGGCGTCTCGGGCAACGACGCCCATGAGAACGTCGGCCTGCGGATCACGCTCATGGAGGGGGGCAAAGTGCGCATTGCCGACGCGCTCGACGAGGAGCTGACCGTCCTCGATCGGGCCGTCGTGGCGGCGTTCACGCCGATTCCCGCCGACGCCAAGCCCGGCGACCTCGTCTTCAAGCTCCAACTCGACCCCTACGAGCAGAGCCTCCGGCATGCCGGCACGCACGTCCTCGCCACGGAGCTGTCGCGCGACGCCATCCAGGAGGGCCTCGTGAAAGGGCGGGCGTTCGTCGCCTTCGATTGGATCGCCGACGCCCGCGGCTTCGACTTCCAGGCCGAGGACAGCAACGGCCGTCACGAGATGGGGAGCCACGTGGCGCTTTCGGGCTCGCCGGTCCTCCGTGGCCGGGCGCCGCTCCCGGGCCACTGGAAGGTGTTCAATCGTGGCGAGCTCGTCCACGAAGCCGACGGCGCGGCCTTCGAATACCTGCCCACTGCCCCGGGCAATCACCGCGTCGAGCTGTGGCTCGACGTCGCCGGCCGGCCGCTCCCCTGGGTGCTCGCCAATCCGATCTATGTGGAATGAGACGGCGTCTCCTCCGAGTGCTCCTCAACCTTGCCTCCCCGACCCGCCGGACCCTCCACGATGCCTGCTTCCCAGTCCCCGTCGGCCGCCAAGCCCGCCGCCCCTGGCGTGCTCGTGATCCTCGGTGCCTCCGGCGATCTCACGAAACGCTTGCTCATGCCGGCGCTTTTGAACCTCGCCTGCGACCGGCTTCTCCCCGAGGGATTCGCCGTCGTTGGGATGGGGCGCGACGTGATGACATCGGAGCAGTTCCGCGAGCGGCAGCGCGGGGACATCCGGAAGTTCTGCACGCGTGGCGCCGTCGACGAGGAACGGTGGGGCTGGCTCGAATCCCGCCTTCACTACATGGGGGGGGAGTTCGACGATCCGGATGCCTTCGCGAGGCTCAGACGGCTCGTCGACGACACCGCGGCGGAGATCGGCGCTGCGGGGAACACCCTCCTCTATCTGGCCATCTCCCCCGACTTCTTCGCGCTGGTCAACCAGCAACTCGACACGGCCGGGTTCACGCGGATGACCGGAGCGCGGCGGATCATCGTCGAGAAGCCGTTCGGCCGTGACCTCGACAGCGCCCGAGCCCTCAACCAGTCGCTGCTCGCGCATTGGCCCGAGGAGGAGATCTACCGCATCGACCATTATCTCGGGAAGGAGACTGTCCAGAATCTGCTCGCGTTCCGACTGGCCAACGGAATGTTCGCGCCGTTGTGGAACGGCCGGCACATCGACCACATTCAGATTTCCGCGACAGAGACCGTCGGCGTGGAGACCCGCGGCGGTTACTACGACCGCACTGGCGTCGTCCGCGACATGATTCAAAACCACCTCCTCCAGATGATGGCCTATGTTTGCATGGAGCCGCCGGCATCGCTCGATCCGGCGGCCGTCCGCGATGCGAAGTCGGAGTTGCTTGCGAGCGTGCGGCAGTTGGAGGAGGGCGACGTCGCCGCCGCGTGTGTCCGTGGTCAGTACGGCGCGGGAAAGAAGGCCGATGGCTCCGCCGCTGTCGCCTATCGGGCCGAGCCCGCCGTCGACCCGCAATCGAACACCGAGACGTTCGCCGCTCTCCGCCTCCACATCGACAACGAGCGCTTTCAGGGGATGCCGGTGTATCTGCGGTCGGGGAAATCGCTCTGGAAGCGGGGGACTGAGATCGTGGTCCAGTTCCGCCCCGACATGGCAGCCACTGCCGGCGTCGATCCGGCCGGCGGGGCGGCCGAGGGAAATCTCCTCGTCTTCCACATCCAGCCTTTCCAGGGCGTGGAGATCCGCATGCAGGCGAAGCGGCCGGGGCCGTTGTTCGCCCTCCAGCGGGCGGGGATGCGGTTTGATTATGCCGACGCCTTCGATGCCGCCCGTGGCACCGGCTACGAGGTGCTTCTCTACAGCGCCTTGAACGGTGATCCGACGCTCTTTTCACGGACCGACTTCGTCGAGACTGCGTGGGAGATCGTCCAACCGGTGCTCGACGCCTGGGCCGCGACACCTGCGGAAGAGTTCCCCAACTACGCCGCCGGCACGTGGGGCCCGCGGTCCGCCAGCGACCTCCTCGCCCGCGACGGCCGCCACTGGCACGAGATCCTCAATCGTGACGTGCTCGCACGGACGGCCTTCTTCGCCGAGGCACCGACGCTCGTCCTCAACAACCTCCTCCCTGCCTTCCGGCCGCTGGCCGTGGCTGCCGGGGCGACGATCGTCGAGGCGGGAGCGCTCGACGACGAGATGTATTTCGTCTGTCGCGGCGAGCTCGAGGCGATCGGTGGAGACGGATCGAGGCTCGGCGTGCTCCGCGAAGGGGAGTTTTTCGGGGAGATGGCGGTGCTCTTCGATCAGCCCCGCGCGGCGACGGTGCGGGCAACAGTGCCGTGCGATCTCCTCGTCCTCGATGGCGATGAGTTTCGCCGGATCGTCAATGACTTTCCAGCCGTGGCGGCGGAGTTCCGTCGGATCGCCGAAGGGCGGCGCGGCGGCCACGAGGAATGAACGTTGCCCGCACGGGCACGCTCGGTGCGGATTGTTTGAATCGCGTTGGGCGTCCTGCAGCCGCTGGCGCTCGCGGTTACGATTTCGCCGACCCTTCCCATACCGGAGTCTTCCCGTGGATCGATCCCCCGCGACCGGCCCGCGCACCCATCAGCCCTGGGGCGCGACCGGGATGAGTGACAACCCGGAGGCGGAGCGGATCGCCGAGATCCGTGACGACTTGAGCGCGTGGCGGCGCTGGGGGCCGTATCTCTCCGACCGTTCCTGGGGAACCGTTCGGGAGGATTATTCACCCGATGGCAACGCCTGGACGTATCTGACGTACGACATGGCCCGTCGCCGGGCCTATCGCTGGGGCGAGGATGGCATCGCCGGCATCTGCGACCGCTACCAGATCCTTTGCTTTGCCCCGGCGTTCTGGAATGGCGCCGACGACCACCTCAAGGAGCGATTTTTCGGCGTCAACCCGCTGGAGGGGAACCATGGCGAGGATCTGAAGGATTACTTCTTTCACGTCGACAACACGCCGACCCACTCCTTCATGCATCTTCTCTACAAGTATCCGCAGCGGGCCTTCCCCTACGCGGATCTCGTGGCGGAGAACCAGGGCCGACAGGGGCAGGGGGCGGAGTACGAGCTGATCGACACCGGCATCTTCGATGAAGACCGCTATTTCGACATCGACGTCGAGTATGCGAAGGCCGATGCGGAGGACATCGTTATCCGAATCACGGCCCGCAATCGCGGCCCCGATCCGGCTCCGCTCCATGTGATCCCGACGCTCTGGTTTCGCAACACCTGGGCCTGGGGGAGCGAGCGGCAGCCGGAGCCGCAGATCGTGGTCGGCCGGGATGACTGGGGGAGCCTGTGCCTCGGGGCCGACGACACGAGCGCGCAGGTCGACCCTGCGATCCCGGTCGATTACCGATTGGGCTTCCGTTGGCTGTACGGGTCGCCGCCCGGGCCGAAAGCTCCTGGCGAGCTTCTCTTCACCAACAACGAGACGACTGGGGCGTACACGAAGGACGCCTTCCACCGTGCCATCTGCGGCGGCGATGCTGCTGCGGTCAATCCGGCGATGGTCGGCACTAAGGCAGCGATGCACTATTCACTTGTCGTGCCGGCCGGTGGGGAGGCGACGCTCCGTTTTCGGCTGTGTGCCGCAGCGAAGATCCGCCCTCTCGACGATGTCGATGTGATCATCGAGGCGCGGAAGAACGAGGCCGAGCGGTTCTACGCAGCCATCGCGCCACCGCAGGCCACGGAGGACGAGCGGCTCGTGCAGCGGCGGGCGCTGGCAGGGCTGTTGTGGACGAAGCAGAGCTACATCTTCGACGTGAACAAGTGGCTCGACGGTGACAATCCATCCGCCCCGCCCCCCGCCAGCCGGTTGACGATCCGCAACCGCCACTGGCGGCATCTCAACTCACTCCGCGTGATGACGATGCCCGACAAGTGGGAGTATCCGTGGTTTGCGGCGTGGGACTTGGCATTCCAGTGCGTCCCCTTCGCGCTGGTCGACGCCGCGTTCGCCAAGGACCAGCTCTGGTTCCTCCTCTTCGAGCAGTTTCAGCATCCAAACGGCCAGTTGCCTGCCTACGAGTGGGAGTTCAGCGATCTCAATCCGCCCGTTCACGCCTGGGCAGTGTGGCGGGTCTACAACATGGACCGCTTCCGCAATTACGGCGGCGGGCGCGGTGACCGGGATTGGCTCGAGCGCTGCTTCCACAAGCTGCTCATCAACTTCACCAGTTGGGTCAACAAGGTCGACCGCGAGGGTAACAACGTCTTCGAGGGGGGATTTCTCGGCCTCGACAACATCTCCGTCATCGACCGGAGCGAGTCTCTCGGCGGCGGCGCCGTTCTCGAGCAGTCGGATGCCACCGGCTGGATGGGAATGTTCTGCCTCAACCTGATGCGCATCGCGCTGGAGCTGGCACGGGAGAACCCGGTCTACGAGGGGCTCGCCTCGAAGTTCCTCCAGCATTACACCTACGTCGCCTATTCCATGAAGAACATGGGGCGGCGCGAGCACTCGTTGTTCGACGACAAAGACGGCTTCTTTTACGACGTGCTCGTTCACCCTGATGGCCGCCATCAGAAGTTTCGGGTGAGGTCGCTTGTCGGCCTGATCCCGCTGTTCGCCGTCGAGCGGCTGGAGGTGGCTTGGATCGAGCCGTTTCACGAATTCCGGGCGAATCTCAACTGGTTTCTCGCCAACCGGAAAGAGATCGTCGAGGACGTCATTCACACCGTCGAAGGGGCCGACGGCCGCACCACCCATTTGCTCACGATCGTCAATCTCGAGCAGCTGCGACGGATGCTCGAGCGGCTCCATGACAGCGACGAGTTTCTCGCCAAGCACGGCATCCGCTCGCTCTCCAAGGTTCACGAGGCCCATCCGTTCGAGCTCGACGGCCGGAGGGTGGGGTATGAGCCGGCCGAATCGGCAAGCAAGCTCAAGGGAGGCAACTCCAACTGGCGCGGGCCGATCTGGTTCCCGACAACGTTCCTGCTCATCGAATCCCTCCGCAAGCTCGGCACGGCCTTCGGCGACACCTACACCGTCTCCACGCCCGGCTCCGGCGGTGATGCGATTCCCCTCAACGCCATGGCACGCGATATCGCCCGGCGGCTGATCGAGATCTTCCTCCTCGACGAACATCGGAAGCGGCCGGTGTGGGGGGGCGCCGCGAAGTTCAACGACGATCCGCTGTGGCGCGACAACCCGCTGTTCTACGAATACTTCCACGGCGACAACGGCGCTGGGATCGGCGCCAGCCATCAGACGGGCTGGACGGCCCTGGTCGCCAACCTGATCGATGAATGGCGTTGAACCAACCGTGCGATCACCTCCGCTGCGTGGCTCCCCGTCCTCCGCACCCAGGGGTATGCCCGGGCTGTTTGCCGGGAACTTCGAGTGCGGCGGATGGCCTGCGTCACGGGCGGTCGGAGCCTACCGCGGCTGCGGCCGGCTCTGTTGCCGCCCGCCGCGGCGGTCGACGCGTGACCATATCGAGAGGATGTGGTTTTGGGCATCGCCGAAGTGGACGAACTGGAAGCGGGCCGGCTCCGCGGAGGCCGTGTCGAATTGCAGCCACTCGCTCCAATGGGTTCCGTCACCGACCCGGTAGGTGTAGCGGGTGCCGGGCTTGGGCGTTGGAGCATGAGCAAGCCGTAGGAGGACCAAGGCACCAGAAAAACAGGCGGAGAGGGGACGGCGTGAACCCTTGACGTCGGCTGCACATGATTTCATGCTTGAAGCATGAGCAAGATGACTCAGATTCGGAATGTCCCTGATACCGTGCATGCGAAGCTCAAGGCCCGCGCGGCGCTCGCCGGTGTGCCGTTGACGGAGTATCTCCTCGCGAAAATCCGCCGTGTCGCCGAACTTCCCACGGGGGCTGAGCTGGCAGCCAGGCTCCGCAGCCACCGGCAGCCGACGCTCCGCACCTCCCCCGTGCGGGCTGTCCGCGCGGAGCGGGACTGCCGATGATCGTTGTCGATGCGTCGGCGGCCCTCGAACTGCTGCTTCGGCCAGCCACACACGAGCGACTGGTGGAGCGTTTGCTCGGGACGGGGAAATTGCTCGTAGCTCCTCACCTTCTCGATCTGGAGGTGGTGCAGGTCCTCCGCCGGTTTGCGGCGACGGTGCGGGCAATCACGCCGTGCGATCTCCTCGTCCTCGACGGCGACAATGTTTCGCCGGATCGTCAGCGATTTCCGGCCGGGGCGGGGAGTTCCGCTCGATTGTCGAAGGGAGTTCCGGCGCCGGCGGGGAAGGATTCCCGTCGCCCGTGACGCGTCAACATGGAGGTTGGAGGGCTCTCACCGGTCGGGAGACCGGGCCAGACGCCACGCATTGCGTCGCCTGTAGAAGCTGCTCAACGCGCGACGAAGGAGATGGGTTCCTCCGACCCTGATCGTGCGGTGAATGCCATGATGAAAGATCGTGCTTTGGCCATGCCCATGGTAGACCGTTGATGGCTTGTTCAGCGCCGCGGCGAGCGTCGCGCCCCCGGAGGTGAGAGTCACGAACGAGCGGGCTGAGGCAATTAGGCAAGCGTACTCCTGCAGCGATTGTGTGAATACTTTTCGGCGCCGGGGGAAGCACGTCCGGCTGAACCGGTCCGGATTGACCATGACGTGATCGGGATGACGCTGGTAGACGTCGAGCTTGTCGAAGGGGGTGAATGCGCCGACGTAGGAGACATAGTTGAGATCGATAAAGTGGTCGTCGAACGTCGGGGACGTCTCGATCGACTGGTGGATCTCGACGGGAAATTCCTCCGGGGACCAGAGACCGTAGCCCTCGAAGATGATATTGACGATTTTTGTCTCCCGGCTCTCCGCGATGAGGGGGAGCGGCGTCGGGGGATCAGCACTGACGCCGTCGAGGTGGGGGTGGTTCCGCCAGACGAGATCGAAGATGGCAGGATTCCGGTACCGGCTCCGGTCCGAGATCAGGACTTTA
>Ga0208249_1000475_pt1 | contig 13353 bp, 8 predicted proteins | sample CryBogmetaGMA1M_FD_184546 | JGI IMG/M metagenome (GOLD analysis project Ga0208249, IMG submission 184546) | Freshwater microbial communities from Crystal Bog, Wisconsin, USA - MA1M (SPAdes) | ecosystem: Environmental > Aquatic > Freshwater > Lake | place: Crystal Bog, Wisconsin, USA | collected...
GTTCCCGCTGAGTCCCTCATCTGGCAAGACCCGATCCCTCCCGTCACGCATGAGCTTATCGACGCCGCCGACATCGCCTCCCTCAAGGCCACGATCCTCGCCTCGGGGCTCTCCATCTCGGCGCTCGTGTCGACAGCCTGGGCGTCAGCGTCGACCTTCCGCAGCAGCGACAAGCGTGGCGGTGCCAACGGCGCCCGGATCCGCCTCCTGCCGCAGAAGGAGTGGGCGGTGAACGATCCGCCTCGGCTCCAGCAGGTGCTCGACACCCTGGAAGGAATCCAGACGCGTTTCAACGGCGCCCAAGTCGGTGGCAAGATCGGCGGGAAGAAGGGCGTGTCGCTCGCCGATCTGATCGTGCTCGGGGGCTGTGCCGCGGTCGAACAGGCGGCCAAGAACGCCAGTCACGACGTTCAGGTGCCGTTCCGGCCGGGACGCACCGATGCCACCCAGGCCCAGACCGACGTCGCCTCCTTCGCTGTCCTCGAGCCGCATGCCGACGGCTTTCGCAACTTCTCCAAGCCAGGGTTGGGGGCGCCGGCGGAGCACCTCCTCGTCGATCGGGCAAACCTCCTCACCTTGAGCGTTCCCGAGATGACCGTCCTTGTCGGAGGGATGCGCGTGCTCGACACGAATTCCCCGCCGTCTTCCCTCGGCGTCTTCACCGCGCGGCCCGGAGCGCTGACGAACGACTTCTTCGTCAACCTCCTCGACATGGCCACGGAGTGGGAGCCGACGACCGCGGAGGGAGAGACGTTCGTGGGCCGCGATCGCGCCACGGGCAAGGCCCGCTGGACCGGCAGCCGCGTTGATCTCGTCTTCGGCTCAAATGCCCAGCTCCGCGCCGTCGCCGAGGTCTACGCCAGCGACGACGCCGCAGAGAAGTTTGTCGACGACTTTGCCGCCGCCTGGGCCAAGGTCATGGATCTCGATCGCTTCGACCTCGCCTGATCTCCCTCACAGCTTCAAGCCCCACACCGCGCCTCGGGAACGGTTGCGGGGGATCGGGCGGAGCCGCTCGAGGGCCGCAGCCGCGGGCGCGGCAATCACCGGCGTGAACGTGCCTCCATGGGCGGTGGCGATGACCGTCAGATTGCGGTCATACCCCTGCTGCTCGCGGAGCTTGTCGGGATTGACCTCCCCCGTGCGCCGGTCGATGACGGTCTGCTGCATCCCGAAGGTGTGGACGACCGCACCGCCGAAATCAGCCCCCTCGAGCCGGTCGACGACGCTCGCGCCGATCGCGCCGTCGGAGAGGAGATAGACCACCTCCGCGCCGAGGGCCGCGGCCCGCTTCACCGCCTCGTCGATCCCCTGGCCCCCGCGGCACATCTCGACCGTGCCGAGCCACGCCCGCAGCTTCTTCTTGTTCTCCGCCGTCGCCGGCTGAAGCCCCTCGGCGGCGGCGGGATGGAAGAGCGGGTAGGCCGCGTCGCTGGCAAAGATCACAAAGAACGACTGCTCGGGCTTGAGGGCATCGACGGCCCGCGCGAGCTCCTCGAGGACGACATGAAAACTACCGCCAGAATAGCTGTTGGAATTGTCGCAGATGAAGCAGACGCTCTTCCCCTGACCGGCCCGGCCGAAAAACGCCGCGGCAGGCTTCCCTCCCGCCGCAGCCCCTCCCTGTCCGCTCCCGGCAGGCTTTCCGTTCCCCGGCCCGCCGATCTCGGCAAGCATGGCGCCAGGCTCAAAGGCAGCCATCGCCCCCCCTCCATCGTCGACTGGATCGCGCTGTGCAAGCAGGGATTCCGACGGCGCTGGATCGAGGAGAGAGAGCGGCTCGATGTCTGTCGGAACCGCGTCCGCCAACAGCTCCACCGGCTCGGTCAGCTCCGTTGGAGTGTCGATCGACACCAAGGCCGCCTCTTCCAACGCCGGCTCAGTGGCATCACCCACCGTGAGCGCCAGGCGAATCGGCTTCGCTTCGACCACCACGAAGATCGTGGCCAGACCGAGAAGCGCGACGAGGTGCACAAGGGCGCTTGCGAGCAGCGGCCCAACGGCCCGCTTCCGAACGCTTCGCGGCCCGGCTCCGTGCAACACGACGCGCCCGATGCCGCTCCGTCGGCTTCGACGGCCGACCACCCCCGGCTCCGGACTGGGATTTTCGGTGACGGTGTCGTGCTCGGGCTTAGCGTTGGTGCTGTGCTTGCTCGTAACGCTGCTGTTGCGAGCGTGATGATCGTTGTTGGCCGTGGAGGGCTCGCGCCTGGTCTGTCGCCGCTGCGCCTTCCGGGTCGAGGGCTCACGGCTGGCCACCACGGCTGCCGCTTCCGAAGCGAGATCTGCCGCAGCCGCCGCGACGCTGGCCATGCCATCGTCGCTCCGCGGAGCCGAAGGCCGCTGTCGCTCTTTCGCAAGCCGTGCGAGCTCACCTGCCCGCTCACCGATCCGCCGCCCCAGATCGGCAAGCTCCTCGAGCACCTTCGCGATCCGCCCGTCGTCTCGGTCCATTGCCACACCTCGCATGCTTCTTCATGCCCGCTCACCCGCCACCCCCATGGACTATACGCGCGTACACACGGCTGTCAAATACGCGCCGGGCGGCCGCGAAACGCCCCTTCGCCGGCGCGGACGACGGATGTGCCGCCACCGGGCTCCGATGAGCAGACAGGCCGCGCCGGCCAGCAATGAGGCCCACGCCGCCGGCTCCGGCACGAAGGCCACGAGGAGGCCGGTCTGGCCGTAGCCGCCGATATTCGTCAGGGGATCGAGGGTGTAGAAATCGCGGACGACAGCGTAGAGGGTGTTCTCACCTGCGAGTACGGCGGAGTATCCCAGGAAATCATGGAGCCGGTTGAGGCCCCGCTGCGCCACGCCGATCTGCGTGCCGCCGATGATCGTGGGATTGAGCGTCTCTCCTCCCACGACACCACCGTTGACGAAAAACGACACTTCATTGTCGGCCGTGGCCGTGAGGTCGAACAGCGCCAGGCCAGACTCGGACGCCGTGAACGTCGTCGCATAGATCACCGTGTAGTCGGGCTGGGCTCCCACGTTGGATGGGTAGAGCGAATTGGTGGTCTCAGGGCGGAGCCCGATCCAACCGGCGCCGTCGATGCCATCGGCACCGTGATACCAGGCCGCCGGCACAGAGAACGAAGGCCCGCGACCGGAGAAGAGCGAGGCTTCGTAGGGAGGGAAAGGGAGCGTCTCGGGGAGGGCGACGACGCGCCAGAAGGGATCGATGTCGATGGTGATCGACCGCAGGAGACTCGACGGCGCGGCCACCAAACCGGTGCGGTGGATCCCGGTCACGATCGGCGACGCAGCGGCCGGAGCCAGGAACCATGCCGACGCGACCATGATCCAACCACACACGTGCTGCCATCGGGGAGAGCGGTCTGGAACTCGCCGAGGGGAGAGGGGAGGGGCTTCGTTCACGGGGAACTCCTCGGGGTGGGCCGCTGCCAGCGAATCGGCTGGCAGGGCAGACGGGGCCATGACGGCGGGCCCGACCGCTCAAGCAAGGCGGCGAGTCCCGGGTCGGCTTACGCTCCACTTCGGTTCCGCCGGGGGCGGACGCCGAGCTAGCACGTCTTCCGAGAAGTGGATCCCGGGCCGGAATCACGGCTGGCCGCGCCGCTCGGGGGAGCGTCGGCAGGAGGTAAGCCGGTTCGGAATCCAGCGAAGGATTCGCCGCCGCGGGGCGGCAATCAAGACGGGCGCTCGGAGCAAGCCCGTTCGGCTTTCTCCGCGACCGGACACCTGAGCCTTTTGCCAGCCGCGGCCCCAGCGTTCAGAGATCCCGCCCCGCCGCTGGGATGCGTCGGATCGATCCACAGGCCGAAGCGTTGGCCTCAGGAATCAGCGCGGCCGAACGATCGTTCGGTCGCTTCCCAGACGGAGAGGCTCGGGGCATAGCCGAGCTCCCGGCGGGCCGCGGAGATATCGAAGTAGTGGTCCGTCGCCATCTCTTCGGCCAAGAACCGGGTCAGGGGGGGATCAGACTTGAATCCGCCGGTTCGCCACGCCGTCTCCGCCACGGTCGCGAGCATCCGCGCGACCCGCGCGGAGATCTTCCGCCGCACCGGGGCCACGCCGTGCAGCTCGAGGACCCTCGCGATCCAGCCCCACAGCGGCACCGGCGTGCCCTGGCTGATGAAATACGCCCGTCCCCCCGCCGACGGCCGCTCATCGAGCGCGGAGGCCGCGAGCACGTGGGCTTCCACACAATCGTCGATGAAGGTCAGATCGACGAGGTTCGAGCCGTCGCCGACCTGCACGAGGCGGCCGGCCCGGGCGCGGCCGAGGATCGTCGGAACGAGGTTCGTGTCGCCGGGGCCGAAGATGAGATGCGGCCGCAGCGCGATCGAGCGCAGCTCGGGGCCGTGGGCCGCGAGCACGGATCGCTCGGCGGCCGCCTTCGTCTCGGGGTAGAAGGCCTCGAAGTGCGTCGGATAGGGCTGCGATTCATCGACACCGCGCAGGCCGGCCGACGTGGCCACCACGCTCGGTGAAGAGGTGAAGACGAGCCGCGGCACCCCGGCCTCGCGGCAGGCGGCGATGACGTTGCCGGTTGCCACCATGTTGCCGGCCCGGAAGGCTTCCTTCGGCCCCCACATCTTCACGTGGGCCGCGGTGTGGAACACGCATCCCACGCCGGCGAACACCCCGGCGAGGATCGAATCGGCCGCGGCCGCGGAGAGATCGTGGGTCACCGTCCGGATCCCCTCGGCAGCGAGGCGAGGGGAAGGGCGCCTCGCGAGGGCGATGACGTCATGGCCGAGGGCATGAAGGCGGCGGCAGAGTGCCGAGCCGACGAAGCCGCTCCCCCCCGTGACGAGCATCCTCATGCGATCCCGGCGCTCCCGGCGGGGGGAGGAGCGAGGTCGACGGCCGTCTGCGTGGCGGCCCAGACGGCGAGTTTGTCGCGGAAGATCTTGGCGTTGTGTCGGGCATCCACCGGGAACGACGGATGGAAGTAGAAGCGCCGAATCGACGCCGTCACCGGATCAGCCGCCGCAAGTGCGCCCAGCTCTTCGGCCAGACGGCGCCTCGCGCCGGCAGCGAGGGGCCAGTGTTCGCTCGTCGGCTCGACGACGAGCGCCGCCTCTCCGTCGACCCCCACGAGCGCCGAACGGCTGACGGCCGGATGACGATTGAAGACATTCTCGATCGGCACGCTATGGAACACCCGAGCGGGCGTGACGACCATGTGGACGCGCCGGCCGCAGAAATAGAGCTGCCCGGTGGCATCGAGGTAGCCCATGTCACCCATCCGGTGCCACACCCGCTCCCCTTCGACCACCTTGCCGGCCGCGGTCGCCTCGGGGCGGCGGAGATACTCTCGGCTGACGGTAGCGCCGCTGACGACGATCTCGCCGATCTCCCGTTCGGCACAATCGACGAGCGCCTTCTGGCCTCCTCCCTCCACGGGGCGGACGATGCGCAGCGTGACCCCTTCGATGGCCCGCCCCACCGGCGTACCCTGCTCTCCCGAAAGCGCCTTCACCTGAGTCTGCTGGCGGAGTTCCGCCGCCGCCGCGATCGTCACCGGGAGGGCCTCGGTAGCGCCGTAGGGGGTGAAGCTCTGGGCCTGCGGGCAGGCGGCAGCAACGAGATCGATCGTGGCCTGCGACACCGGCGCCCCTGCCATGAACACGCGCCGCAGCTTGGGGAGCGAGGTGCCGGTCTGGCGGCAATACTCCGCAAGCTTCGACCACAGCGTCGGAGAGCCGAAGCAGGTTTCGTTGCCGAGATCCTGCATCACGCGCACGATCCGCCCCGGCACGAGCGACAACGGCCGGCTGGGATTGAGCGGCGGGAAGATGCTCCCCACACCGAGGGCTGCGGTGAACAGGCTGAAGACGGGGAGGAGCGGCAGATCCTGCTCGCCACCGCGAAACCCGAACTGCGAACGAAACACCGCGAGTTGCTCGGTGAGCATACGGTTGGTGAACACGACCCCCTTCGGGGTGCCGGTGGCGCCTGACGTGAACGCGACCAGCGCCGCGTCGTCGGCCTGACGGGCGATCGGGGCAGGGGGCTCGCTCGACGGCCGGAGGAGATCGCGCACCCGCGTCGCTCCGAACATCGGGAACCGGCTCGCCACGACACAAAACCGCAGCGAGCGGAACAGCCCGGCAGCCTTGAGCCGGAGGAGATGGGCCTTCGGCACGCCGATGAATCCGCTCGGCTCCGCTTCCCTCATGCAGGCGAGGACCGCATCGATTCCCATGCCGGGATCGATGAACACCGGCACCGCGCCGCGCCCCATCACGGCGTAGCTCAGCGCGAGGAAATCGGCCCCCGGCGAGACCAGCATGATGACGCGTTCGGCGGCCCGCAGCCCGGCCGATGCCAGGCCATGCTCGTAGGCGTGGATCCGGTCAGAGAGGGCGGCGAAATTGATGGCGTCGTACTTTGGCGCGCTGCGCCAGCGCGGAAACGAGGCCCGCGTCACCGCCGCCACCCAGGGAGCGGCCGCAGCTGCCGACTGCAGCGCCGCATAGAGCCCGCCGGATGCCAGACGGGGCTCGGCCTGATCGGCGGCGGCCCTCACCACCACCGTTGGCCCCCCCGTCGCGTCGGGCCTGTCGATGGCGGGCCCAGGAGCGCTTTCCACCGCGGCCGCGCGGAGGAACATGCCGACCTCGGCGACCACGCGCTTTGGCGCGTCCTCGATGACCAGATGCGAGGCATCGGCGATCCGCACCACCTCGGGCGCCCGGAACCGGGCCGCGACATGGCGGAGGATCTCGGGATGGAAACAGGGGTCGCGCATCCCCCAAATGAGCTTCACCGGCTTCTCAGCCAGCAGCGGCAGTCGCGACACCATCTCCTCCATCACGGCATGGGTCGGATGCGATGCCTTGAAGGGAATGTCGCGGACGAAGCCCCAGATCGCTGTCCGGCTGGCGCGGGTGGGGTAGGGATGGAGATAGCCCTCCCTGACGTCGGCCGAGAGCCCACGGGCAGCCCCCTGGGAGACGAGGAGCTTGAGAAACCAGCGCGAATGCTGCGTCAGCCAGCGACCGACCCGCGGCGACGCGGCCATCCGGATCATCGGCGGAAGGAGCGCGGTCTCCGCGAGCATCGTGTTGAGGTAGACGAGCCGCTCGACATCGTCCGGGCGACGGACCGCCAACCCGGTCCCGATCGGCCCCCCCCAGTCGTGCATGACCAGCGAAAACCTGCCGATCCCGAGGTGGGCGAGGAGTTCCTCGAGATGGGCGATCCGGTCGACCGCCCCGAAGAGGATGTCGGCCGGCTTGTCGGAGAGTCCGCAGCCGATCTGGTCGGGCACGATGACGCGGAAGTCGCCCCGCAGGTCGGCGATCAGACGGCGAAACTGGAATCCCCAGGTGGGATTGCCATGGAGGCAGACGACGACCGGCCCGCTCCCCTCGTCGACATAGTGAAGGCGGTGACCCGACAGAGCGCCGGGCCCACGCCCCACGGTGAGGAATCTGGAGCGGAACGGATAGAGCGCCGCGAGCCCACCGGCTTCCGGGCTCCGCGCGTCCTCGCGGTCGATGGGAGGAAGTCCGTTCATGGCTGGGTCGGCCTGGCTCCTACCACTCGAATCCGAGGAACCGCGTGTTGAGGCCGCTGCCAAAGGCGGTGAGCAGGACCTTCTCGCCGGGCTTGATCCCCTTCTCCTCAGCCCCGATCGCCAGCGCTGCAGGCAGGGCCACCGAGACCATGTTCCCGTAGCGCTTGTAGATCGCGTAGTCCTTGTCGAAATCGAGCCCCATCTCCCGGTAGAAGGCGTCGTTGACCTGCCGGCCCACCTGGTGGCAGAAGACGTGGTCGATGTGGTCCTTCGACCATCCCAGCGACGCGGTGACGTCCGGAAACGCCCGGCCGCCGAGCTTCGCTGCCGCCGCGATCAGTTGGGCGGCATCGGAGGTCATGATCGGCGCGATCTCCTCCCCCTGGCCGACACTGAAGTCGCCGTTGCCGATGCAGAGTTTGTGGTGCTGCGAGGCCGACCGGGCGACACCGCCAACGACCTTGTGGCCTCCCTTGGAGACGCTGTCATGGCAGAGCACGGCCGCCACGGCACCGCACCCGAGCGTCAAGGTGGGGAGCATCTGGAGCATCTTCTCGCGCGTGATTTCGGTGTCGCCGAGGATTTGGTCGAAGGTGGTGTGGACGACCTTCGAGATGTTTTCCCCGGAGCAGATCATCCCCACCTTCACCGTCCCCGCCTCGATGAGGTGGGAGAGCATGATCAGGCCGTCGCTGAAGCCGATGCAGGCGTTGGTGATGTCGAGGGCGAGCGACTCCTCGGGGATGCCGAGATTGTGATGGACGAGGCAGGCCGTCGCCGGCTCGAAGTAATCGCGGGAAACCGAGCAATTGATGAGGGCGCCGACATCCCCGGCAGCAAAGCCAGACTTCTCCAGGGCCTCCCTGGCGGCGATCGTCGCCACGGAGCTCGGCGTGACGTTCGTCGGCCACATGCAGCGCGTGGTCACGCCGCTGACCCGCTCGAGCGTCCCGAACGGAATCCGCAGCCGCTGGTAGGCGGGGGCGAGTCGTTCCTCGATCTCGGTGGAGGAGAGTTGCGTCGTGGGGAAGTGGAGGCCGAACGCCTCGAGGCGAACATGATCGAACCGAAACGAGATCATCAAGTGCTCCTCACTACCCCAAAACGCCACCGACACCGTTGAAACACCATCGTCTTCAGGCCGGCCCGACCGCACCCTGCGAACCGCTGCAGCCCTCCACGGCGGATCCAAGCAGGATATCCGATCCGCGATCCCCCCACCGCGACGACGGCGAATACGGCCCGGGAACGGCCTCCGTAGCCGCGGGAAAGGCCTCGAGTTGCCGCATCGTCGTCTTTCCCACGCAGATGTCGAGGAGCCTGCCGAAGCGCCGGAAAACGCTCTCCTGCCGGTAGACGAGGCCGTGGGCCTGACAGAGCGCCTTCACCCGCGGCTGAATGAGGGTGTACTGCCGCATCGGCAGGTCGGGAACGAGGTGGTGCTCGATCTGGTAATTGAGCCAGATGCAGAGGTAGTCGACGAGTTCGGTGCCGCACTGGTAGTTGGCTGATCCGAGCACCGACGTGACGTAAAACTCCCCCTTGCCGCCGTAGTGGAAGCGGAAGCGGTAGAGATCGTCGGCGGTGTGGTTGGGGGCGATGACGAGAAAGGCGTGGGCGTTGGTGATCGCCTCGGCGAGCAGTTTGTTGACGAAGACGTACATCGCCGCCGTCGCCCCCAGCGGCAGGAAGAGGAGCGGAATGACCACGAAATGCCAGGTGGCATACGGGGCATAGCACTCCACCCACAAGCGGCGCACCGCTGGCCGGCGGAGGTCGAAGACGCTCCCCACCGTGAGGGCTGCGATCGGCACTTCCCGGCGGCGCCGATGGCCGCGATCGTCGAGGACGCCGAGGGAATTGGGGGCGTAGTAGATGATCTTCCAGGTGCATGCGACGACGGCGATCAGCGCATACTTGAGGGCCACCGGGATCCGCATCCGGCGGAGAAACTCCAGATGCCGCTCGGCGACGTCCGGGTCGCCATCCTCGCCGGTGTGGTAGTGGTGGAGGATGTTGTGTTCGTGGTCCCAGGCCTCGGGGAGGAGCCAGTCGAACCAATCGACATACCGCCGCCACCCCCGGGCAAACCCCTGGCTCGTGTAGCGGTGGGGAATCCCCGGCACGCGGTCGTAGCCGCGGTGGAGGATGTGGTGGGCGAGGAGCCACCGGGTGAACTGCCCGAGGCTCAAACAAAAGGCGCTGACCGGATTGGGGATCACCCAAGCGGTGGCGTAGCCGAGGCCCGTCGCCACCCGCCCATACCACTCGATCCGCCGCAAATGGCGGTAGTCGGCCGCACCGATGGCGGCGTGGGCCTCGGCCCTGATCCGGTCGACGCCCTCACGGAAGCCGGCCACATCGATCCGGCCGAGATCCCCGGCCGTGGTCTCCAGACCGATGCTCATGCGGATGGACCGTGGTGGGGCCGCACGGGCTGATCGATCGCCACCACCGTGGCCGGACGGTCAAACCAGCGGGAACAGGAGGCGGGAGGGGCAGGGGGCTGCGAATGGCTCGAACGATCCACGGGGTTACCGAACCCTTAGCGAGGCCACCCTAGTCCCTGCATCCTACGCGGCGTCTGGGAGCGGGGAAAGTGACCCGCAGGGCTCGGCCCGAGCGAGCGAGAAACGAAGGGAAAACGACCTCCAAAAGCTCCCGCCCACGGCCAGCGAGGTTAGGGCAATGTGAAGAGATCGTGAGGCGGTTTTGAATCACGGCAGCGCGCCCGTGGCCGGGTCGGCCAGCGGCGGGAGCGGCGCCTTCGCGGCATCGAACGCCCGACGGAAGACCTCGTACGAACTTCCCCCGACCAACTCCTCCCGGATCGTCCCCTCGGCATCGAGAAAATAGGTCACCGGAATCGCGCGAATCGTATTGAAGGGAGCAGGCCAGTCACTCCCCGCCACGATGGCGTACGGCATGTCGCGGGAGGCGACGAAGGGGCGGATCGTGTCGACGTCCTCGTCGCTGATCCCGATCACCACGCCCCCCTCCTGGTTGACCTCCTTCGCCAGCCGGGCGAGATCGGGGATCTCGGCGACGCACGGCGGACACCAGGTGGCCCAGAAGTTGAGGACCACGACCTTCCCGGCAAGGTCCGCCAGGCGGACCGTCTCCCCGTCGATCGTCTTCATCGCCATCGCCGGAGCCGACCGACCGACCGCCTTCGACGAGCCGCCAAGGGGCCGGTTGCCGACGAACTCCTTCATGTGCCGATCGACCCAACCGGGAGCCAGCGACTGCTCGGCCCAGTGGTTCGCCACGAGGCTCCCGAGCGCCAAGGCCCCAGCGACAATCCCGACAGCCCCGAATCGCTCGGCTGTCAGGCCGCCCCTGTCACGCTCCTCATCGGCCGCCAGTCGCGCCGATCGACGAACCGCCCGATCGACCCCCCACACCGCGCCGACGACACGGAGGAGCAACGCGATGCCCCAGATGAGCACGGTGAATCCGCCGAGGATCGCCAGGATCGGCTGCCGCATCGGCTGCAGGGAGGGGACTGGATTGAAGGGTGAGGCGAGCAGCGCGACGATCGCGAGCGCCACAAGAAACGTCGTCGCCCCGTGAAAGAGCTTCTGGCAGCGCCCGGCAAGCGTCTCCCAGACAGCGCCGGGGTCGGTCTCGATCGCCCCCTCCGGGGAGTGCAGCGCTGAACCAGAGCTGGCGGCGGCGCGCCTTTCGACCGAGGCCATCCACCGGCACAGCGCCCCGAGCATGCCGGCCAACAACGCTGTCTGGATCGCCGTCAGGCCGATGCCGGCGTTGCCGATCGGCCCGCCGAGCGCCCCGAAGGGGAGATCGGCCGCATAGACGACCACCGGCCAGAGCGAGGCGAGCGCCGAGAGGGATAGGATGCCGATCCCCCACCGCGCGACGCCAGCCTCTGCCGGGCACGCGGTCATGAACAGGACACCGACGAGCATCAGCCCCGAGGCTACAACGCCCATCGAGGCCACCACCGGCTGGATCCAGCGCAGCGAGAGGCCCGCGGCGGGGCTCAGCAGCGTCACGTACTGCTGTATCCCTCCGGTCAACATGCAGAGGGCCGCCAGCCCGATGCCAGAACGGAAGCAGCGCAGCCCGCGCCGCGTGAGCGGGAGACACCGGTCGTTCATCGCAGCGCCTCGGTGGGATCACCCCAGATCGGCCAGACCCGGCCACCGGCCTGCTCGAGCCGCTCGAGCCTCGTGTCGTAGAGCGATTCGAAGACGGGCTGCGTGAGCACCTCACTTGTCTTGCCGGAGGCGAGAACCCGCCCCGACTTGATCACGAGCGTGTGATCGAAGGCTGGCAGAATCTCCTCGACATGGTGCGTGACGAGGATCACGGCCGGCGCCCCCACGTCGCGGAGATGCTCTCCGAGCCAGCCGAGGAAGCGCTCGCGCGCCCCGGGATCCATTCCGTCGCACGGCTCATCGAAAACGAGCAGCAGCGGGTCGGCGACAAGCGCCCGGGCGACCATCACCTTCTGCCGCTCCCCCTGCGAAAGGACGCCGAAGGGGCGGTCGGCGAGATCGGCGCAGCCGACGCGGGCGAGCTCCGCCGCCCCCCGCGCCCGATCGGCCTCACTCGGCTCCATCCCCACGAAGAACTTCAAGCCGAGCTGCGCGAGCGTCCCCGACACGACCGTATCGAGGGCCGGCTCGTCGGCGGGGATCTCCCGGGCGATTCCCTCGGCCACTAGCCCGATCCGCCGCCACAGGTCGCGGAGATCCTGGTATTCCTTTCCGAGCCGCTCGATCCGCCCCGTCGAAGGCCAGAGCTGGCCGATGGCGAGCTTGAGAAGCGTCGACTTCCCGGAGCCGTTGGGGCCCAGCAGCGCCCAGCGTGCCCCCGGAAGCACGCGCCAGTTCACGCCATCGATGATCCTCCGGCCGTCGCGCTCGAAGCCGACGTCGGCAAGGTCAAACAGCGGCGTGGCGGGGCTGGGCATGGGACCATCCTACGGCGGGCCGGCGGGCGTGACCGGCGGGATCGGGAAGCCCTGAATCGATGGCGGAAGGAGTCCGGCAGGAGGGCCGCCGGGAAAACCGGCGGCGCCTTGGGCCTGCGCTGCTGCAGCACCGAAGGCACCCAGCAAGCGGAGCACGCCGGCGTCGGCATTGATGCGAAGCTCGATGCCGTCGGTGAGCGAGCTGACATCGGCGCGGAGGTTTCCGTCCTGACCGACGGCATCGGCCAGCGACGAGGTGGAGGGCGATGCCTTTGCCATCATCGGCCAGAGCTTCGCCAGATCGATGCGTGCCGAGACGGGAGGAAGGGCGGAGCCTTGGGATGCAGCAGCGAGCATTCCCTTGACCGGATCGATCTCGCTGCATCCGAAGCCGAACACCATGGATTCCCCGACAGCCCCGCCCCGCATCGGTTGGCCACCGAAAGGCCCGAACTCGGCGGCTCTCGCCGCGGGTAACGGCGCCGAGAGAATCCCCTCGGCCGAGGTCGTGACTGTGGGGTCGAAGGAGGAAAGCTTGGTCATCGCCGCGAAGTAGTCGCTGACTCCGGGAGTCGCCAAGCGGAACAACATCCGCGGCGTTCCCGACTCCTCCGCCGACACGACGATTTCCTGCTCCACGTGCTCGGACGCCATCAGTTTGAGACTTTGGCGCTCGATCTCCGCGACCGCCTCCGTGAACTCCGGGGGCACTTCTCCGGCGCTTGCCACCTTCGCCTTGAGGGCTTCGATTCTGTCGCCGACGCTGCTCTCGAGCAGGGCCGTCGTGACAGGCCCCTTCGGCAGCGAAATCCCCACCCAGCCGTCGGCGTCGTCGCGCCCGGCGGCGACGAACCGGGGCTTGATTGCACCGTACGCGGCAAATGACTCGGCCATCGGCGTGCCGTTCGTCGCCCGG
>Ga0208249_1000477_pt1 | contig 13324 bp, 7 predicted proteins | sample CryBogmetaGMA1M_FD_184546 | JGI IMG/M metagenome (GOLD analysis project Ga0208249, IMG submission 184546) | Freshwater microbial communities from Crystal Bog, Wisconsin, USA - MA1M (SPAdes) | ecosystem: Environmental > Aquatic > Freshwater > Lake | place: Crystal Bog, Wisconsin, USA | collected...
CCTCCACCGCCCTCCCCTCCGCCGCCTGTCCCTCAGCGCACCACCAAGGCAGGGCCGGGGGTGCCCGTGCTCCGAGAGCCGGCCTCGCCGGTCAGCGAAGCCCGGAGGGCGAAGCGCAAGCGGCGCGGAGGGAGCGGAGGGCATGGATGCCCGGAGCGAACGTCCGGCGACGGGGCACGGGCACCCCCGGCCCGGGGACCGCGCGCTTTGGGGCGCCCCCGACCGGCCCCGCCTCAAAGCCCCTGCCGCCGCACGGGCTTGGCCCGGGCGGCGAGGAACGCAACGAGGGGGCGGGCCCCCTCCGGCGTGCAGCCGTCGTCGCAGGCGACGCGGATCTTTTCGCCGGCCCGCTCGATCATGATCGTCAGTTGCCGCCGGTCGCGCATCCCCCGCGAGGCTGCTTCGCTCGAGGTCTCCAGGCCGCTTGCGGCAACGAGCCGGCGCAGCTCGGCGCTTTCGTCGGCGGGAAGCTCGTCGGCATCGAGCATGCAGCCCTTGAGAAGCCCGGCAAAGCCCCCCGACTGCTCGTACGAGACGCGGAGCGTGGGCGCAGCCGGCTCAGGCTCGGGCGTTCCCTCGTTGTCTGACATTTACAGCCCCACCTTCTTCCAGGCCGCCGCCACGACCTTCTTGGCCTCCTTGCCGAAGCGCTTGTCGTCGGCCGCGATCTGCGTGGTGATCGCTTGGATGTCGACAAACTGGCTGCGGCTCGAAAGCTGAAACATCGCGTCGTACCAGATCCGCCCCGCCGTCTCCCAGGCGAAGCCGCCAAGCTCCTTGGCCACCAGCGCGAAGGCCCGGTTGGGGATCCCCGAATTGAGATGGACGCCGCCATTGTCGGCGGCGCCCGTGTAAAAATCCTTCATGTGGGCCGGCTGCGGATCGGTACCGAGATCGGGATCGTCGGCATAGGCCGTGCCGGGGTTTTCCATGTCGCGGATCGCCCGCCGCGTCTTCGCCGGCACGAGGACGTCGGCCCCGATCAGCCACGAGGCCTTGTCGGCCTGCTCGCCGAGCTTCCACTGGCGGACGAGGATCCCGAAGACATCGGAGAAGTGCTCGTTGAGGGCCCCCGACTGGCCGCGGTAGACGAGGTTGCTCGTGAACGATTGCACGCCGTGCGTCAGCTCGTGGGCGACGACGTCGAGGCTGCGCGTGAAGCGTTGGAAGACGACGCCGTCGCCGTCGCCGTAGGCCATCTGGGCGCCGTCCCAGAAGGCGTTGTCCATCGGCTGAAACTTTCCCGCCTGATCGGGCTCGCCGACATGGACGGTGGAGATGAGCGTCATGCCGCTGCCGTCGAGGGAGTTGCGCTCGAAGAGCTCGCGGTAGAAGTCGTAGGTGTCACCGCAGTGGTCGTAGGCCTCGTTGACCGCGACATCGGCCGATTTTTTCTGCCCCTCGCTGCGGACGAGCTTACCGGGGAGGCTGTCCTTCCCCTTGGCGTCATAGATGAGCCGGTTCTTCGAGGCGGCCGGCGACGGCACCGCCATCATGCCGGGGATTTCCTGGGCAAAGGCGCGCACGGCGCGGACGGCTGCCGACCGGGAGAGCCCGGCAATCGCCCGACCGCGGACCTTCGCATCGGCTGAGTGGGTGAGCCGGTCGAGCATGTACGGGGGGACGATGCACTGGATCGATGATCGGCAGGGAGCCGAACGAGGGCCACCACCGACGGCAAGCTGGGACATTTCGGCAACTCCGGAAGATCCGACAGGGAGGGAAGGCTGCGGAATGACTCCCGATCACGGCAGCAAGTCTGCGTGCGGCAGCGGGCGGGTGTCGATCGAAGAAGACGCTGACGATCGTGCGGATTATCCGCCCGGCCGCCTCCAGCAGCAAGCAACGAGGGGATGCCATGGCCCGGTTCACCATTCGATTCACCCTCCGCAGGGCCCTCCCGCTGATCGCCATGACCGGTGCGCTTGCTCCCCTCCTGGCAACTGCCCCGGTGGCGAGCGCCGGCGATCCGCTCGGCCTCATGCGCGGACTCAAGGCGGCGGCTCAGACGCTCCACCGCGACCGGCCGGCCACCTGCAAGGACGACTCCGTCGAGCAGCTCGCCAGTGAGATCGACTGGCTCGAGCACCACATCGATACCTACGGCTCGATCGTCGCCAAGCAGCCGGATGTGTGGGGCCAGAGCCGGCTGACGCGCCACCGCTACGAATACGAATCGCAGATGAAAGCGCAGCTGGGCAACTTCCAGGATCTCAACAACGCGAGCATCAGCCGCAGCGACCAGTCGTTCGTCGGCCTGGCGATGGCCATGAGCCAGGGAGGCTCCGGGACGACCCCTCCGAGCTTCACGACCGTCCAAAACATGATTTCCAATCCCGTCGATCCCTCCAGCGGCGTCATCGACCGGACGGCCCCGTTCACGACCGGGACGCAGCAGCCGTTCGCCAGCTTCGGCATGGGGAACAACAACGCCGTCAGTCTCGAGCCGTCGATCCACCTCGATCATCTCTCCGAGTACATCGGCCACCTCGACGAGCTGCGGCGGATCAACGAGGGGGACGACACCGTCGACTCCCCCGGCTACGCGCTCAATCTCGTCCGCATCCCGATCTCGATCCTCCCCGGGAAGAACACGCAGCAGGGGCACGGCGCCGAGGTGACCGTGATCGGCGAAGCGCAGCTGGGGGACGATCTCCTCCCGACGACGTTTCGCAACATGGTGATCAACGACCTCATCGATCTCCTCGCCCCAGGGCTGACCTTCGCCGTCAACAACGGCGAGGTCCGCACCGCGCTGTGCATGACGGGGCTCGCGCAGGATGTCAACGCTTTCGAGGCCAGTATCCTCCCCAACGGCCGGATCGTTCCCGGAGGAGAGGACATCGATCCCGTTCGCGACGACCAGCGGCGCAAGCTCGTGGCGAAGGTGCGCAAGGCGATGCGGTCGCACACCGTGTCGGTGTCGGTGCCGACGGCGAAGATGCGGCGGGCGCGAATGCCGCTCCCGCCGGAAGAGCTCGTCGATGTCGTCGGCGAGGTCCAGGTGGCGCTCCTCCTCCGAGCCACCTTCGAGGCCCTCGGGGCCAACCCGGCCAACCGCCCCTGCCTCGAATACAACGACGTCCGCGGCTTCCTCGGCGAGGAGCTCCAGGCCGCCTACGACTTCCTCTCGCAGGAGCGGCAGGCAGCGGTATGGGAGGAGATGCCGGGCTGGAACCTCGCGGAGCTGATCCGCAGCCATCGGATGGGGGAGCTCGAGCTGCGGCGGCGAGCGTTCTTTGAGTCGCTCGGCCTCGACGACGAGGCGCCTTTGAGCCACACGGTCACCGAGCCCTGCCTGGGCTGTGCCTGCCGGGGATCGTGCGAGAACGATATCGGCCCCTGCAAGATCTGCCGGACGACGACGGCGGTGCTCGCCTGGATGATCCTCGTCGAGTCGGCGCTCCTCAACGAGCGGCTCATCGAGGACATGCGAAATATCTCCGCCTCCAAGGGGTTCGCCGGGACATGTGCCTTCGCCGGCCCGTTCTACGGTCCGAATCCTTCTCCAGAGAGCCGCGACGCCTTCAACGACTACGTCCGCCGCCGCTGGCCGATCCGGATCTTCGCGCTCGATCCGGTCTCCGACGAGCAGAACGTGGAAGACATGTTCTCGCAGCGCCGCGAGATGCAACTGGCCCTGGCGATGTCGGTGGCCCACGGCCGGGCGAACCGGCAGACGATGGCCCGCTACGACCGCGCCCTGCAGACGAACATGGCGACGATCGGCCTCAACCAGACCGCCGTCGGCTTCACGCACGGCGCCGACACCTTCGGCTGGCGCTTCTATCCCCGCATCCAGTCGCCTCCGACGCAAAATAACCTCACCGCCTTCCGCGACACGCTCATCGGAACCAATTCGCGGAAGCAGGATCTCTCGCAGCGTTGCCTGGAGCCGGGGATGCGCGAATGCACGGCGATGATCGTCATGCCGTCGTTCGTCCCCTACGTGACGTTCGACATCCGCACGAACTGGTTCTCCCTCACCAACCCGAAGGCGACCGACCAGAGCATGCGGCAGGCGATGAAGCTCTCTAGGAGCGTCAAATCGATGCAGCAGTCGGCTGCAATGTGCGCGCAGAACGCCGGAGCCTACCGCGACGGCGAGGTGGCCCGACTGATGCGCCGCGTCGACCAGCTCGACCGCGAGCTTCCCCTCCAGACGATGATCGCGCAGATCCCCTACGAGAACACCAGCGGCGGCTTTGAGCTCTTCAACACCGGCGTCACCGACCTCGCCCCGGAGCTCGTCGGCTATTACGGCGCCGAGGGGGTCGACAAGACCGGCACGACGGTCGTGTTCCTGGTCGGTAAGGGCTTCAACCTCCACGACACGAGCGTCATCGCCGGGGGGAAATCAGTGCCGATCACGATGATCAGCCGGCAGGTGCTCCGGGCGGAGATCCCGCCGGGTGTACAGACTATTCGACTCCCCTCGAAGAACCAGCCGACTACGGCCACGGCGACTCTCCGCCAGCCCCGCATGCAGCGGCTCGTCGCCCGGCGTTCTTCAACGGGCGTAATGCTCGTCAGCGGCAGCGAGCAGATCCCCACGCCGGCCGGCGCTCCGCAGAATCCGCTCCGGGATCAAGGTCCTTCCACTGGCCAAGGGCCCACCACGGGCAAGGGCCCCTCCGGTGGTCAAGGTCCATCTACCGGTCGCGATCCCTCCGGTGGCCGTGATCCCTCTGGCGGTCGCGATCCCTCCGGTGGTCGTGATCCCTCTGGTGGTCGCGATCCCTCCGGTGGCCGTGATCCCTCCGGTGGCCGTGATCCCTCTGGCGGTCGTGATCCCTCTGGCGGTCGCGATCCCTCCGGTGGTCGCGGTTCTTCCGGCAGCAGCAAGCCATCTGGCAGCAGCAAATCGTCCGGTAGCAGCAAGCCATCCGGTGGCGGAAGCCCATCTGGTGATGGCACGTCATCCAGCGGCGGCAGCTCACCCAGTGGCCATGACTCCGCTGGCAACGGCGCCTCCGCTGGCAACAGTGATGCCTCGCCGTCAACAGATGCCAACGAGCCGCGCTCGGTGCTGCCGCGGAAGGGCCTCCAATTCCCCCTCCCACTCCCGACGCCGACACCGACGCCTGCGGCCGGCATCTGCCACGACGACGATCCCTGCGGCGAATGCTGTGACATCGAGGAGTTTGTCGATATTCACATGGCAACGCCGTACGGCGTCAGCGATCACCTCTTCATTCCGGTCTACAATCCCGGCACCGCCTCGCAATCGCAGGCTTCCTGCGATCTCGCCTTCGATCCCGGCGCCTCGATCGCACTGACGACGACGAAGACGAAGACCGGCGGCTGGAGGATCAACGAATACTTTCAGGGGAGCAGCGACCGGATCGCGATCGCAGCGCCGGCGTCGTTTGCCGCGCCCGCCGGAGCGGAGCTGCGCTGCACGCTTCGCGACGAGGAGACCGGCGGCACGGTGGCGACGTTCTCCGTCCCCGCTCCTGCCTTCCAGTCGTCGTCACGGTCGTACGTGTTCGCCGGGGCCGATCTGCGGAACTTCATCGGCGACACGTCGCGGCCCGCCACCGACAAGACCCTCCGCGGCGCGATCAAGCCCTACATCGACCACCTCGGGGCGACGCAGAATGTCGGCGGCCTGCCGAATGTCGCCTGCAACCTGATCCTCACCGCCGAACTTGCCGCCGGTCAGCAGGTGATCCCGATCGACGGATCGATCGCGATCCAGATCCGCCGCGCCGATCAGGTGGCAGCCGACGACGATGCGACGCCGTAGCCGCAGCCCCGTCATTTGCCGCTCCGTCAACCGTTGACGACATGCTGCGGGCTGCCGGCAAAAAACGCCGCCACGTTGCGGGCGGTCGTTTCGAGGAGCCGGCGGCGGGCGTCGCGCGTCGCCCAAGCGATGTGCGGCGTGATCACGCACCGCGGCGCGGTGAGCAGAGGATTGGACGGCGACGGCGGCTCCACGGAAAGAACGTCGAGGCCCGCGCCGGCGATCCGCCCGGCATGGAGCGCTGCGGCGAGATCGGCCTCGTTGACAAGCGCCCCCCGCGCGGTGTTCAGGAGGAACGCCGTCGGCTTCATCTGCTCGATCCGCCGGGCGCTGACAAACGCATTGGTCTCGGGGGTGAGGGGGCAATGGAGGCTGACGACGTCGCTCTGTGAAAAAAGCGTGTCGAGATCGACACACCCCGGGTCGCCGTCGTGGTTGCGACGGTGGTAGAGGACCTTCATTCCGAAGGCCCGGGCAACATGCCCTACCGCCCGGCCGATCCGGCCATGCCCCACGATCCCGAACGTCAGACCGGCAAGCTCGACGAGATCGCCGTCCCAAAAACAGAAGTCGGGGCAGGCGGCCCAGCGCCCCTTGTGGACCGAGGCATCGTGATGGCCGGTGTGGTTGGTCAGTTCGAGGAGGAGGGCGAAGACCGCCTGGGCGACGTTCGGCGTGCTGTACTCGGGGACGTTGCAGACCGGAATCCCACGCGCCTTCGCGGCGGCGACATCAACGACGTTGTAGCCGGTGGCGAGGACACAGATCAGCTTGAGCCTCGGCAGTGCCGCGATCGCCTCGGCGGTGGTCACGGTCTTGTTCGTGAGGAGGACGTCGGCGGCGCCGGCCCGGGCGACGACGTCGCCCGGGGCCGTCCGCTCGTGGACGGTGAGCTCCCCGAGGCGTTCGAGCGGCTCCCAGGTGAGGTCGCCGGGATTGGCGGTGTGGCCGTCGAGGACAACGATCTTCGTCATGGTGGCACCGGGGAAGGGGAGGAGCGGGAAGGCCCCACGATAGCAGCCCCGGCCGTGGCCGTCACACGCCCCGCGGCACCCGTGGGCCACGCTCCCCGGCGCATGCCCGCCCCCGAGCGTACCGACACTCGGGAGGACTCGTCAGCCGACGATCCGGCCGGGGCGGCGGAGGATCGACCAGCGGAGATCACCGAACAGCGGCGCGGTGGCCGTCGTCGTCACGCCGTCCATCGACCAGAGGAGCGTCCGCCCCGTCGCCCCCTCGCGGACAACGATCCCGGGCCGGCCAGAGCCGGCGCCGACCGTCGCCACCACCGACCAGGCCGCGGCGGGGGTCGCTCCGGCCGAGGAGAGCAGGATGCCGGTGGTGATCGCGGTGGGGCCGTTCATCAGCCAGATCGCCGTCGTACCCGTGACGACGTCGCGCCAGAGGAGATCTCCTTTGCCGTCACGGTTGAAGTCGCCGGTCGCCGAGATCTCCCAGCGAGCATCGCCACCGATCGCCGTCACCGATCGCTTCGCGACGCCATCCATGAGCCAGAGCATGGTGGCGCCGCTTCCGGCGTGGTGCATGAGGAGATCGGCCTTGCCGTCGCCGTCGGCATCGTAGCGGCCAGACGTGGAGACGAGGCGCCAGGTCTGATCGCCGCCGATCGCGGCGCTCGCGGCGACGCGACTGCCGTTCATCAGCCAGATCGCAATCGAGCCGCTCGGGCCGTGGCGCCAGACGAGATCGTCGCGGCCATCGCCGTTGAAATCATCCGAGCCCTCGACCTGCCAGGCGGCGGCAGTGCCGAGGACGGCCGTCCCCTTCACCGTGCCGTCGGCGCGCAGCAGCTTGAGGGTGCTCGCGCCGGTCGTCTTGTTGCGCCAGACGATGTCGGAGACGGCATCGCCGTCGAAGTCACCGATCGTGGCGATCGTGTTGAGCCCCCCGCCGCCGCCGAGCGCCCGGGTGGCTTTCGTGCCTCCGCTCCCGTCGAGGAGCCGGGCGACGAGGGCCCCGGTGGCGGCGTCGCGCCACACGAGGTCGGCGATCGCATCGCCATCGAAGTCGATCGCCGGGCGGGCGGCCGGGCTCGGGGAGAGGCTCGCCGCAGCCGCGGCAACGACTGCGGAATAGCGCCAGGCGGTGGCCGTCGGCTGATCCATCGCGTGGAGCTTGGCAAAGTCGCCCCAGGGGGTGGCGCCGGGCTGTCCGGTGAATTGGAAGTCGACGTAGAGCGTCATCCCCGCGGCGGCCAGGCCGGCGAGGTAGGTGTCGTAGAGGCCGCGCATCCGCGGGTCGTTCGTGGCGTCGTAAAAGGCTTGCTGGGCCGGGCCGCCGCGGCCGTCGAGGTGCACGCCTCCCTCGTAGGCCACCAGGCTCACCGGCCGGCCGAGGGCCCGGGTCCATTGGTCGGCAATCGCTTTGTGGCGCCGCGTCCAGTCGATCGCGGTGTCGACAGCGACGCGGCAGTCGGCAAGCACGGTATCGACGGTCGTGGCGGCGGTGTAGCCGGCACGCTGCTCGTCGGTGGGGGCAAAGTAGGGGGCGATGGCGAGGACGTCGAACGAGCCGCCCATCGCCGAGGCGACCCGATCGACGATCCATTCGTTGGCCGCTTGGCCCGCCGCCACGCGCACGAGGCGCGACGACTGCCCGGCAAAGACGCTGCTCCAGAGGTCGAGATCGCGCTTCGCCTCACGGCCGGCCACCTGCCAGTGATCGAGGCCGGCGTATTCGGGGCGCGACGCGATCTCGTCGACATACCGGGCGCCATCGAAGCCCCAGGCCCAGTTCCAGATTTCGTTCGACCATTCGACATACGCCTTCCGACCAGGCTCGAGGTGATCGCGGACATACGTGGCGAAGGCCCTGACATAGCTGTCGTCGGCCCGCGGCGGCATGTTGAACCAGGGATCGGCGTCGAGCTCGTTTGCCAGCTCCACCATCACCTCCACCGAGACGCCATTGATCTTCGGCTCGCTCGGCGAGCCCCCCTGCCCCGAGCTCTGCCGCGCTGCATCGACGGGGCGGCCATCGGTAGCGCTCTGCACGGTGGAGCCGTTGGTCTCCTGCCAGGCCATGAAGCGGATCGTGGAGAAGGGATCGAGGCGCTCGAGGAAGAGGGGATAAAAGGGGGAGAACGCCGCCCCCGGCTTCCACACCTCCCCGGCAAAGCTCTTTCCCTTCCAGTCTGGCATCCAGAGATGAATCCCACGGACCGGATCGGCCGGGTCGGTGGCCTCGATGCGGACGAGGATCCCGGCGCTGGTGGGGCTGACGGCAAGTTCCGCCCGGTGAATCCCGTCGGCGCCGGTCGATGTGGAGAGCACCCGGGCATCGAACCCGAAGGTCACCGTTCCCTTCCCCTCCCACTGCGCGTGGTAGGTGCCACTGGGGTAGCTGCCGACATCGCGGAAGAGGAGCGTGGCGGCCTGATGCCGGTAGGTTCTCCCTCCTTCGCTCCAGGTCTCGAGACGAGGGATCTCTCCCTTGGTGTCGACGGGGAGTGGGTGGGTGTTCCCGACATCCCAGGTGACGGCGCCACTCGCGACGTCGACGGCCTGGGCGATCCACGGCCGCGAGCTCTGAAAGGCATCGGTGAACGTCCAGGCCGGCGACCAGTCGACGACGTTCTCGAGGTTCATCCCCACCTGCATCGGCGCGGCGGCGAACATCGTCCGGCTCTCGAGCCGCTCCGGGCCCGGTCGGAAACGGCCCCCCTCTCCGCAGAGGGATCGCGCAGAGCGTTTTGCGCTATCAACTGATGCAAAATCAAACAGTCGACCAAGGCAGGCCGCATTCCCCATGTGGATCCCCCGGCGTTTTCACGTGTCGCCATCCCCCGAGCCGAGACCGTCGGGCGAAAGGGCGAATCTCGTGCCAACTTCAGCCGCTGCTACCGAAGCGCCGTGAACGAGCTCCGGCACTCACTTCACCCAGCGGTGGGCGTGGGAGAAGGAGTGGTGATACCAGCTCCCCTTCTTGAAGGGCCGGAGGTGGATCCCGCAGGGGATCGCATGGCCACTTGAATCCTTGATCTTGCCGCCGGTCGAATCGATGACCAGCGGCACCCCATCGGGGCTCTCGGCACAGTTGCCCACCCACATGATGACGTGCGTCACCTTCGTGCGCTGCGTGTTGCCGATGTAGAGGAGGTCGCCAGGAGCGAGCTTCTCACAGAGTGACGCATACCATGCGCCGGGGCTTCCCTCGGGGCGATGGATCGTCTCGGCAACCAGTTCCCCGTGCGTTGACGGCGCTTTCATGAGGGCGCCTTGCTTGTGGATGTCGGTGTTCAAATGGATGCCGAGGGCCCAGTTGTAGTTCCAACCGCTGAAGTTGCTGCAGTCGAGCCCCTTGCCGTTGCGGCCCGCGCAGCACTGCTGCCACGGCCACCCCGCCGGCGGATCCCAGCCGGGAACGTGGTGGTGCTGATACTCGTAGCCGATGAGGCGCGTCGCGGCGGCGACGACGCGCTCGCGTCGCCATTCGATCGGCTTCCCCGCCACCTGCGGCGGGCAGTCGAACTTCCGCGGCGGCACGCCCCACGAGCCCCACTTCTGCTTCACCTTCGGCGAATACCACTCCTGAGGCGGCACCGAGCTCTCCTCGGCCACGCTTCCCCGTTGGCTCTTGGCATCGAAGAGAAGCTCGTGGAGCGGCACCTTGAAGGCAAGCTTGTAAGGGCTCTGGTAAGGGCCGGTGTACGCCTGCGCATCGGCCGCCTCGTTGATGCTTTCGCTTTCGCCGGTGTCGCCATGGTCAGCGGCGTCATCGGCGGCAACATCGGCTGCCGGCGGCTTCGCCTCGGCAGCGACCTGGGCCACCACGAGCGAAGGAGCGATGCCCCAGGCGAGCCCGAAAGCAACAAAAAGCGAGACGAGCATCGGAACGCCTCCGGAGGGTGGGATGACAGAATTATCCACAACGTCTTCAGCGTAAAAAGACCGTGGCAGTTTCCAACAAGCCCCGAGAGCCTCCCACCATTTTTGTGGCTCGGTCTTTCCCGATGCACGGCGAGCCTTGTCGAGTCGCCTCCCTCCAGCTGGGCCACGGATTGATCGACGCGGCGGGGCTTGAAAAAAAAATGAAGAAACTTACGCTCACGGTCCAATTCTTGAATTGCTTGCACGAGCGGTCGTCGTTCGCGTCGGCGTCCAAGGCGGAGAATCGAGGGGCATGGCCGATGAAAACATCTCTCATGAGTTTCGCATTCCGGCTCTTCGTTGCATGGCTCGTGATCGTCGCGCCGATGCAGCCGATCCTGGCGGCCTCGCTCGTGCCGCTTTCGACCTTCGGCGTGCACGGCTGGTTGGCTCCGGGGTCGAATTCGTATCTCACGACCGCCAACAACGAACGCGGATTGGGTTTTGATCCGGTCACCAACAACCTCGTTCTGACCAGTCGCAGCGGCGGCAACTTCGTCGCCATCATCAACGGCACGACCGGCAGCGTGACCCGGACGCTCAACACCACGGGAATCTCGGGTGGTTCGCTCGCCTTGGGGCTGGCTGGCGTCTCGGACGACGGCAAGGTGTTCGTCTGCAATATTCAGAGCGGATCGAGCGCGGCCAGTCCGTTCAAGGTCTACGGGTGGTTATCCGATTCGGACACCAACGCACCGACCGTGGCTTTTTCAGCGGTCAACCCCGCCACCTCGACGGGCTCTTGGCGTTTTGGCGACGCCTTCACCGTCACCGGCTCCGGGACGAGCCTTCGCTTCGCCGCGGCGGGCTCCACGACCGGCACATCGAGTTCAATGCCGAACGACGGCAACTTCATGATCGGGAAGCTCGACGGCACGAACGCCAACACGATTTACCGGGCGATCCCGAACACGCTGGCCACGTCGAACGACTATCGCTTGGGGCTGACGTTCGTCGATTCCAATACGGTGATCGGCAGTCAGGGCACGAGCGCCAAGATCACCGATTTCGACGCGACGGCCACGACGCTCTCCGGCACCGGAGCCACCGTCACGGGAGCGGTCGCGCTCAATGCCGCGGAGCGTCCGATCGACTACACGGTCATCGGCGGCAAGTCGCTGCTGGCCACGATCAACACCGACACGTCCCTGGTGTCCGTGTACGACATCACCACCCCGGCTTCCTCCCACGTTCTCGTCTCCGGGAGCGCGACGACCGGGGTCCTCTCGGGCAACGTTGGCGGCACCGGCGGTGTCGCCTGGGGGGCGGTCAGCGGCAACAGCGCGACACTCTACGCCATGAGCACGAATCAGGGGATCCAGGCGTTCACGTTCACGCTTGCCTCGAGCCTCACCTGGAACACGACCAACGGCACCTGGAGCACCTCGTCGACCGACTGGACGGGCAACGCGAGCACCTTCACCGACGGTGACACGGTCACGTTCGGAGGTGCCTCCGGCGGGACGGTAACCCTCTCCGGCACGCTCCAGCCCGGGGAGTTCATCGTCTCGGCCACCGCCGGCACCTACACTTTCAGCGGCGGGGCCGGCAACCTGATCGCCGGGAGCACGTCGCTGGCCAAGAGCGGCGCCGGCGTGGCGGTGTTCACCAGTGACAACAGCTGGTCGGGGGGCACGAACCTGACCGGCGGCACGCTTCGCGCCGGCACCAACAGCGCCCTCGGCACCGCCACGCTCTCGCTGTCCGGCGGCACGATCGCCTCGGCTGACAGTTCGGCGCGGACGTTTTCCAATGCCGTCACCCTCGGTGGCGATGTCACCGTCGGCGACGGCACCGGCACTGGCGCGGTCACCTTCAGCGGCGCCACCAATCTCGGCGGGGCGACCCGGGCGATCACGACCGTCGCCGACACGACCTTCAGCGGCGTGATCAGCAATGGCGGGCTGACGAAGCTCGGCGCCGGCACGCTCGTTCTGACGGCTGCCGACACCTACGCCGGTGCGACGACCGTGTCGGCCGGGAAGCTCCTCGTCAACGGTACTCTGGTCAACTCCGCGGTCACCGTCGGCAATAGCGCCGCCCTCGGCGGCAACGGCACGATCGCCGGCTCGGTGACGGTGCAGTCGGGGGGCACGCTGACGCCGGGCAACAGCCCGGGGCTGATCACCGTCGGTTCGCTCGACCTCCTCGCGGGGAGCACGACGCTCATGCAGATCATCGGCTCCGGGAACGGCGCCGGCTCCGCCGGCAGCGACTACGACAAGGTGGTGATCACCACCGCCGGTGGCCTGCACTATGGCGGCACACTCGATCTCGACTTCGCCAACTCGGTGGCCTTCGCCGATGGGACGACGTTCGACCTGTTTGGCTTCACTGGCTCGACGGTCGGCAGCTTCAGTTCGGTCGCGAGCATCGGCAGCGGCGGCTACGCGGGGCTCACGTTCTCCGGCATCGGTGGCGTGTGGACGGCGATCTCCGGCAGCCAACTGCTCACCTTCAGCGAGCTGACCGGCCAACTGCGGTTCACGCTCAACAGTGCGCCGGTGCCCGAGATCGACCCGAACTCCCTCGGCAGTGCCTTCGCGTTGCTGGCGGGTTCGCTCGGCCTCCTCGAGCGGCGCGTTCGCAGCCGGAAGCGCGGCTGACCACCGCCCCGGCAACTGGCTTGAATCCCAACAGCGATCCCGGCCCCGGAGCGCTCGCCGCCCCGGGGCCGGTTCGTTTT
>Ga0208249_1000487_pt1 | contig 13148 bp, 9 predicted proteins | sample CryBogmetaGMA1M_FD_184546 | JGI IMG/M metagenome (GOLD analysis project Ga0208249, IMG submission 184546) | Freshwater microbial communities from Crystal Bog, Wisconsin, USA - MA1M (SPAdes) | ecosystem: Environmental > Aquatic > Freshwater > Lake | place: Crystal Bog, Wisconsin, USA | collected...
TCGGGCTGTTTCCTACGGCACGCTCGCCGGCGACGTCGCCGCTTTGGAGCGTCGTCTCGCCGACTCGCGTCCCATCGGCGTCGTCGCCCGGGCAAGCGAAATTGCTTCCCTCGTCGCCCTCGTTGCGGCGTGCGGTCGCCAACGCGTTCCGCTGGCTTTGGTGGCGGAGGATTCGCGGGATCTCGTCGGCGAACTGCGTGACTGGAGTGTCTGCGGCAACGATCTCGAGGTTTCACGGCCGCCGCAGGGGCGAACGCGGCGCGAGTTTGATTCATCCTCGCCCCAGATCGTCGTGGCAACGTCCGGGACGAGCGGGCCGCCGAAGCTCGTCGAACATTCATGGGACTCCCTCCTCGCCGCGGCCCGTCTGGCGGAGCAGTGGCATGGACGCGGTTGGATCCTCGTCTATGACGCCACCCGATGGGCAGGAACCCAGGTTTGGTTGCAGGCGATCCTCACCGGCGGGCGCGTGATCGTGCCGGCGTCGCGCGATCCGGACTGCGTCGCCCGAGCGGCCGCCGACGAAAACGTCACGATCCTCCCTGCCACGCCGACCCTGCTGCGACGCGTGATCGCCTCCGCCGATTCCGACGCTGTCGGGAGGATGAGGCTCGATCGAATCACGCTCGGCGGTGAGGCTGCCGACGGCCAGCTTCTCCAACAGGCCCGGGCTCTGTTTCCGGCGGCTCGGGTCACGCATGTCTATGCCACCACCGAATTGGGCGAGGTGTTCCGGGTGTCGGACGGCCTGCCCGGATTCCCTGCCGAATGGCTCGGTCGCCCCTTGCCGGGAGGGGCCAAGCTGTCGACCAGACGCGACGGGGAGCTCCTCGTGCAGTTGTCGCGGGACACGGCCGAGGTGGCGACTGGCGACGTTGTCGAGCGTCGCGGCGATCGCTACGAGTTTGCCGGCCGACGGAGCGATACGATCGTCGTCGGGGGGGCCAAGGTCTTTCCCCGCAGGGTCGAGGATGTCCTCCGCGCCGTGCCCGGCGTCGCCGATGCGCGCGCCTACGGCCTCCCCAACGCGATCACCGGCGAGATCGTCGCCGCGCAGATCGTCGTCACCGATCCCCTTCCCGAAGGCGTCACGCCGGAGAATCTCCGCGCGGCGGCGCTGGCGGCTTGCCGCGGGGCCCTCGAGCCTCACAGCGTGCCGCGCGTCCTCGACTTCACCCGGAAGCTGTTCACGAATCCGTCGGGCAAGGTGTCGCGTCGGCCGGTCGGCCAATGATCAGCCCCTCCCCGACAACGATCATCTCCGGCGGGTCCCGCGGGCTCGGCTTGGCCGTCGCCTCGAGATTGCTCGAGCGGGGCGACCGGATCGCGACGTTTTCGCGATCCGGTTCGGCGGCACTCGACGGCCTTGCATCGCGGCATCCCGGCCGGGTCCATCACGAGCAGCTCGATACGGCTGATTCCGCCGCCATCCGGCGTTTTGTAGCAAACGCCGTCGATCGTTTCGGCCGCGTCGATCACTGTGTTGCCAATGCGGCGGTGGCTGCCGAAGGGATCCTCGCCACCATGTCCGACGCCGACATCGACGCCATGCTGACGGTCAATCTCCGCGGCGCCATCGTCCTCGTGCGCGAGTGTGTCCGCCAGTTCTTGGCCCAGCCGAGGGCCCGGCCCGATGCGGAGGCCGGTGCGGTGGTCGTGGTGTCGAGCGTCGTCGCGGCTCGGGGAAGCCCGGGGCTGGCGGTGTATGCGGCGACGAAGGCCGGGCTCGAGGGGTTTGCCCGCTGCCTCGCCAGGGAGGTGGGGCAGCGTGGGATCCGCGTCAATGCCGTAGCGCCCGGATTTCTCGCCACCGATCTTTCGGCGACCCTCTCAACGGCCGATCGGGAACGGATCGTTCGCAGGACGCCCCTGGGGCGGCTGGGAGACACCGCCGACATCGTCGGGACGATCGACTTTCTCACGAGTCCCGGCGCGGCGTTCGTGACGGGCCAGACGCTCACCGTCGATGGTGGCGGCGCGGCGTGATGTTCGTCGCCGCCGTCGGCTAGGATGATGGATACTCTCCTCCCGCTGCATCGTTCTCGTTTCCCGTCTGGGAGCACTGTGCCGTTGCCCCATCGCGCTTTCCTGCCGTTTCCCGACTGTCGCCGCATCCTGATTGTTGGGGGTGGTGGATTTGGCCGCGAGGTCCGCTGCTGGCTGCGGGATGCCTGGCCGGCGGAGGACGCTCTGTTTGCCGGCTTTCTGGACGGCGATGCGTCGCGCGCTGGATTGGCTGGGCCGGTGCTCGGCGACCCGGACACCTATCAGCCCATTCCCGGGGACGGTCTCCTGCTCGGGATAGGCATCCCTGGGGTCCGACGCCGGTTGGCCGAGGTGCTTGTCGCCCGCGGGGGGCGATTCCTCACGCTCGTCCATCCCTCCGCCATCGTGGTGCCGTCGGCGGTGGTGGGAGAGGGAACGATCGTCTGTCCGCATGGGGTTGTCAGTGACGCTGCCACGCTCGGCCGCGGGGTGCTCGTCAATTACCACGCGTCTGTAGCGCACGATGCGTCGGTTGGCGACTTTTGTGTGCTTGCCCCCTACGCCACGCTCGGTGGCTTTGCCGGGGTTGGTGCGGATGTGTTCCTGGGTCTGCATGCATCGGTCGGCCCCGGCCGTCGCGTCGGCGACCGCAGCAAGGTCAGTGCCAATTCCTGCGCCTTGGCCGACGTTCCCCCCGACACGCTCGTCTACGGGGTGCCGGGGCGCCATGGCCCGCTCCTTTCCTGAAAGGTTGGGAGTTGCCAGTTGACACTCCGCGTCGCCGCTCATGTCGACCTTCGCTACACGACTCGGCAGCCCACCGGAGTCGACAAGCACATCGCGCGGATGGTGCGGGGATTGGCCGCACGCCCGGGGTTCGAAGTCTCCGTCGTGGCGCCGCGTGGGCAACTCGTCGGTGGCGATCTTCCGTCCGGAAGCAGTCTCCACGGCCTTCCCGTCGCGCCGATCCCCTTCTCAAACCGGACCGGCCGATTGGTGTGGGCCCTGGGAAACCGTCCGCCAATCGACCGCTTTTGTCCCGGCGTCGATTGGGTCTGGGCGCCGCAGGAGCTGTGGGCCCCGGCCCGATATGCACGCACTGCGATCACGGTCCACGGCAGCACCTATTTCGAGCCGAGCTTCCCCGGCTACCACTCCGCGATCGCCCGCGTCGAGCGGGCAAGAATGGCTTGGTTCTTCCGGCGGATCTGCCGGGACGCCGATCTCGTGCTGCCGGTGTCGCGCTATCTGGAGCGATTCCTCGGGGAGCGGTTTGGGCTTCGCCCGGAGCGCTCCGTCGTCGTGGGGAATGGCGTCGATGAGGCGTTTTTCGCCGCCGGTGCCGAGGCGTTATCCCCTCTTGGGAAGGGCGAGTACAACGCCGATAGGCTTCTCGTGGTCGGCGGCCTCAACGGCTGGGATGGGGCGGAGAGCATCCTGGCGTGCGCTGACGCCTTCGCGGAGAGCATTCCTCACCTCGGGATCGACATCATCGGTACACTTGACGAGCCCGGGAGCATCGCGGCCTGCGACCGGCGTCCCAATCTCCGTCGCCTCGGCTTCCGGCCGCCCCACGAACTTGCTGTGATCATGCCCCGCTACCTGGCGCTGCTCTACCTCCCCAACGTCGAATCGTTCGGGATCGTGGCGCTCGAGGCGATGGCGGCGGCGCTGCCGGTGCTGGCGTGCCGGCTGACGGCCGTGCCGGAGACGGCTGGCGACGGGGCCTGGTACGTCGACGAACGCCGGCCCGCTGAGGTGGTGGCGGCCGTCCGTGCCCTCCGCGCCGATCCGGCCCTCCGGAGGGCATGGGTCGAGAGGGGGCGTCGCCGCGCGGCTGGGTTCACCTGGGAAGCTTGCTTGGAGAGGCTCGCTGGGGCCCTCCAGAGGGACGCGCGGGTCGCACGGATGCCCGTGGAGGTCTCGCGGCCATGAACATCCCGAAGATGATTTCCGACGTCTGGTCGATCCTGACCCCCAGGCAACGAACGGCAGCGTTCGTTCTTCTGGGGATGATGGTCGTGAGCATGGTGTTCGAAATGCTCGGCGTCGGCCTCATGATTCCGGCGTTGGCGGCGTTGACGCTCGATGACGCGGCGCCATCCCCGATGGCCAGCACGATCCTCGCTTGGTTGGGTAATCCGTCGAAGGAAAACCTCATCGTCGGGGCCTTCCTTGTGCTGTTCCTCATCTACCTGCTGAAAACCTGCTTCCTTCTTGTCTCCGTCTACTGGCAGTCGAGGTTCATCTCGAACCTCCAGACGGGGCTGTCGAGGAGGCTGTTCACGATCTACCTCAACCAGCCATGGTCATTCCACCTCGGCCGCAATTCGGCCGAGTTGACGCGGACGATGACGGAGGCAGCCAATTTCTCGCAGCTGTGCTCGACGCTGCTGATGTCGGTGAGCGACGGCCTGATCCTGCTTGGAATCGTGGCTCTCCTTGCGTTCTTCGAGCCCCTCGGCACGTTTGTCGCCGCGGCGTCTCTCGGGATCGCAATGCAATTTCTCGGATGGATCACCGGCAAGCGGATGGCCCGCTGGGGGGAAATGCGATTCAAGCTCGCGGCGCTCGTGTCGCGGCACATGCACCAGGGCTTGGGGGGAGCCAAGGATGTGAAGATCCGTGGTCGGGAGAAGTATTTTGTCGATCAATACGATCGGCACAACCGGGTCGCCGCGGATCTGTCGGTTCGCCAGATCGTGATGGGGCAGGTGCCACGAATGTGGCTCGAGTTTGTCGCCGTGTCGACGCTCTGTGCGCTCGCCGCGACGATGCTCTGGCAGGGGCGTGACAGCCGCGACATAGTCTCCAGTCTCGGGCTGTTCGCGACGGCGGCGTTCCGGCTCCTCCCCTCGGTCAACAGGCTCGCGCTGGCCATCCAGAATTTCCGCTTCGGGGCCACGGGGCTCGCGGCCCTTTACAAGGATCTGCGACTCTCCTCCGAGCCCCCGAAGGCGTCGCGAGGGATCGAATTCCAACGATCGATCGCCCTGGAGGGGGTCGTGTTCCGCTTTGACCCCGCCCCCGCGCCGGCGCTCGACGGCGTCACGATCCGTATTCCCCACGGCGCGGCGGTCGGGATCATCGGTGGCAGCGGCGCCGGCAAGAGCACGGCGGTCGATGTCCTCCTTGGCCTTCTCGAGCCGGCCGAGGGGAAGGTGACGGTCGACGACGTCGACATCCGCGACAACCTCCGTGGTTGGCAGAGTTTGGTCGGATACGTCCCGCAGAGCATTTATCTTTGCGACGAATCGTTGCGGGAAAACGTCGCTTTCGGCGTGCCGCCGGAGGAGGTCGACGAACTGGCGCTCGAGCGGGCGATCAGGGCAGCCAGGCTCGATGATTTCGTCGCCACGCTCCCCGACGGCCTGTCAACCGTCGTGGGAGAGCGGGGCGTGCGGCTCTCGGGGGGCCAGCGTCAGAGAATCGGTATTGCTCGGGCCCTCTACCACGATCCCGCGGTACTCGTCCTCGACGAGGCGACCAGTGCCCTCGACACCGCCACCGAGAGCGAGGTCATGGCGGCCGTCAACGCGCTCCATGGGGCCAAGACCCTCGTCATCATCGCCCATCGGCTGTCGACGGTCGAGCAGTGTGATGTCGTCTACCGCCTCGACCGCGGCCGGGTCATCAGTTCGGGCACCCTTGCGGAGGTCGTGCGGTCGTGAGCCGCGGATTGCCGGTAGGGCTGCGACGGATCGTCTTCTGGCAGCCGATCGTCAGCCCGCATCAATGCGATTTTCTCGAGGCCCTAGCGGCGGCGGTTCCGTGTGAGGTGATCCTTGCCGCGGAATCCGGGCTGCCTGCGGAGCGTGTCTTGCAGGGATGGCCGTATGCCCCCCACGAACGGGTTCGTGTCGTCGATGTCTCGGCCGTGGAAGGATTCGCAGAACTCGCTGCCCATCGTGACGCCGATTCGCTCCACGTCTTCTCCGGTTTCTTTTCACACGCGATCGTGTGGCGTGCCTTCAGGCTCTTGTCGACGTCGTCGGCGCGAGTCGCGATCCTCTCCGAGGCTCCGGAGCAGGGTCTGTGGGCCGGCTGGTTGAAACGCGCACGGGGACGCTTGCTCGTCCGTCGTTGGGGATCGCGCGTCGATTTCGTGCTGGCGATGGGAGACGTCGGCGTGAGGTTCTTCGCGGCGGTCGGGTTTCCGCAGGAGAAGATCGGCGCGTTCGGCTACTATCTCCCCGTTCCCATCGAGCCGTGGCCGGCCGTGGAGAGAAGTGCCGACGGGATTTTCCGGTTCGTCGCCGCCGGGCAACTGATCCGGAGGAAGGGATTCGACCTGCTCCTCGCTGCCCTGGCCGGAGTGGATGGGATGCCCTGGCGGTGCGATCTCTACGGCGACGGGCCGCTCCGGAACGAACTCCGCAGGTTCGCCGAGCGGTTGCGGATCGCCGACCGGATCGGTTTTTATGCCCCGCTCCCCAACGAGGCGATCCGCCGGGTGATCGCCGGCAGCGATTGCTGCGTCGTCCCGAGCCGGCACGATGGCTGGGGGATGGTCGTCAACGAGGCGTTGATCGCAGGGACGCCGGTCGTTTGCAGCGACGGCTGCGGAGCGGCGGCGATGATCGACGATCCGGCGGGGGGAATGAAGGTGCCGGCCGGCAGGGTTGGTCCTTTGGCCGAGGCGCTGCAGAGGTCGCTTTCGGCCGGTAAGATCGAAGTGGCTGTCCGCCGGCGTGTCCATGCGGCAGCAGAGCGGTTCTCTCCGGCCGCCGGGGTCCGGTTGTTTCTCGATCGGCTCGAAAGACTCGGGCCGACCTCTCGTTGAGCGGTTGTTTTTTTGCCAACGCTGCCATGAATCCAGCCACGACATCCATGGTCCACGCCGCCTCCGCGTCAACCTTCGACGGAGGCTGGGGGGATTTTCTTCCCCGGGCGCCCGCCCGGGTCGACGGCGGTGGGTTCCGTTTCCAAAACATTGGCGTGATCCTCGTCCCCGTGTTGGCGACGGTCCTCCGCGTGGCGTCGCAGCCGACCTCGGCGCTCGCCTACGTGGTGCTCGCCGGTTGGGCCCTGACCGGGCGGCGGCAGGCGATTCTCTCCCTGTTCTTCTGCTGGCTGTTCAACATGATCAGCCACACGTTCTGCGGGCCGCCGCTCTTGGCCGCCCAGTTACGGTTCGTCATCTTCTTTGCCGCTGCCTTCTCGGTCCTACTCCATGGTCCGAGCCGTTCATCGACGACAAAAGTTGGGGGGCTTGCAGCCGCGACGATCCCGGTGCTGGTTCTGATCTTGGGGCATTCGATGACGGCAAGCTTGATCACCGATGTTTCGGTCCTCAAATCGACCATGTTTGCGATCGTTTTCATGACCTTGTTGTGTGGTTGGGCCTGGATGGCCCCGGCCGAGCGGCACCTCACCATCCAGACGATCTTCGGGAGCCTGATGCTCGTGGTCATCTTCGGTCTGCCGATGCGCCTCGCCGGGCGTGGGATGATGGGATTCACGGGCTTTTTCTGCGGCGTGATCTATCACTCGCAGAGCATGGGGATGATCGCCGCCATCGTGGCGGCCGTCCTCACGACGCAATGTCTCACGATTCGGCCGCTGCGTTGGTGGCGCGTGCTCGTGCTCGGACTTGCTGTTGTCGAACTTTACTGGACCGCGTCTCGCGCGAGCGCGGTGGCGCTGGCAGGGGGAGTCGGCTTGGCGTTCGTCGTCCAGTTGTTCGGCAGTGTCCTGTTTGTGCGGGGGGAGAATCCGCGGATCGTCGCAGCCCGTCTCGGTGTGGCAGGGGTGCTGGCCCTCCTCATGCTGATCGTCGCTGGCCGGGAAATCGCCGGGGGGATGAGGCAGTTTCTTTTGAAATACGGTGAGAAAGAAGACGTTTCGTTGCTCGAGCAGGGGATGTCGACACGTCAGGAATTGATCGACACGATGAGTGAAAACATTCGCCGATACCCGCTCAGCGGGATCGGTTTCGGCGTGGGCTCAACGCCGGCGAGGCGAGGGAACGTCATGCGTGATCCATATCTGGGCATCCCCCTCATGGCGACGGTTGAGAAGGGGGTGTTGCCGATCGTGATCCTCGAGGAGTTCGGGATACCCCTGGGGGTGCTGGTCTACCTCTGGCTGGGAGTGCTCATGCTTTGCGCCAGCCGGGGCGGCATCGTCCCCTTCGCGGTAGTCATGACGTCGATGCTCACGAACCTCGCCGAGTCTTCGTTCTTTTCGCCAGGTGGAGTTGGGTTGCTGTTGATCATTCTGACTTGCTGGGCGGTCACGGAGCCGGCGGGGGGGGCATGGAAGAAGCACCTCCGCGACCGCCAAGTGGCGTTTGCCCGTCGCAGTCCGGCCGGGGCTCCGTTGTCGCCGGTGTTCACCCCGCCGACGTTGCCGGCCCCGCCGTCTCGGCCACTCCTTCCCGCCCCGTCTTCTTGATCGCCGAGCCCCTCGTAGTCCGCGGGGCGAGCAAGTCAGTCAGGGCGATCAAGTCAGTCGGGCCGCCCGAGGAGGCAGGCAAACAGGCCGAGTTGGTTGTCGGCCCACCGCTCGGCCGAGTAGGCCGCGGCTGCATGACGGATCTCCCGGCCCATGGTGGCGAGCCCGGCGTGGGCATGATGCATCCGCGTCAAAGCCCGACAACCGGCCGCCACGTCGTCGGTGGGGATGATGAACCCCGTGTGGTAATCCCGGACGAGTTCGACGCCGGCACCACAGTCCTGACTGCAGATCACGGGGAGCCCCGAGGCCGCCGCTTCGACGATCACCTGGCCCCACGGTTCCACGCGACTGGGGAGGACGAACACCCCCGCTTCGCGGAACACCCGGCCGAGGTCGGCGGGCTGGAGAAATCCACGGTTGTCGACGCCATCGACACCGTCGAGAAGCGATTCAAGCGGGCCGGCGCCGCAGGTCGTCAGCGGCCACGGGTCGGCGACGCCCTGTCGGTAGGCTCGGTATGCCTCGATGAGCGTGTCGAGCGCCTTGGCTGGCACGTAACGCCCGACGAAAAGGAATCGCTTCGGCCATGTGGCGTCGGCGAACCGCGGCTCTCCCGCGGCCCGGAAGCCTTCGTAGTCGATCGCGTAAAGAAGGCGGGTGATCTTCCTCCCGGGCACGCCCCAGGAGCGCATCACTTGGTAGCCGCGTTCCCCCGGCACGTTGAGGGCGTCGACCCGCTTGAGAAGACCGCCGATCCGCAACGGCGCCAATCGCTGCCGCCATGTGAATCGCAGGGCCGTATCGGCGGTCATCACGAACTTCGCCCCACGAAGGCGCTGTTCGTCGAGCAGGCTGACGTAGGGGCGGTGGGCCCAGCCGGCGAAGACGACAACGTCGGGCCGCGATTCGGCGACGATGTCCCGGACGATGGATGTGTCGTGCCGCTCCTCCTCCGACAGGACCCGCGGCGCCACATCCCTGAAGAGGCTGAGGTCGAACGGGGCGATCGACGACGGGGCCCAATGGAGGAGGGAGACGTTCACCCCCGGTCTTCGGGCGAGTTCATTGAGACAGGCGGCGAGGTATCCTGACGGCTCCGTCCAGCAGTACGTGATGTTCATGGCAGGAGTTTAAGGCATCCCCATCTGTCCGTGGAGAAAGATACCCTCGCCTTTTTCGACGCAAGACACCCCCAACAAAGCCGAGATTGTTTGAGGGTGTTTGGCCGCTGAGAATCCCACGCGACCCCCCCCTTCCGTGCACGACGTCAGGACTGCCGACCCATGAGCCTGCCGATCCCGAACGTGGCCGATCCCCTGCCGCGGGTCCTGCTTGTGTCGAGCACGCTCGATGAGGACGGCGGCGTGCCGGTGTGCGTCGGGCAGTTGGCGGAGGGGCTGGCGGGGCTCGGGGTGCCGGTCGGCATTACGGGCCAACATGCCGGTCCGCTCGGCGCGGTGATCAGCGGGGCAGGCCGACGGTCTGGGGTGACCGTCGCCGCGGTCTCAGCGCCGTGGCATCCCCGGGGCCAGTGGGAGGCCGCGCGGCGTGTCCGGGCCGTGGTGGAGGCGACAGCCGCGTCGGCCCGGGCCGAAGGGCGCTTCCTCGTGGTCCACGTGCACGGCGTCTGGGTGGCGCCTGTGCTGGCCGCAGCGGCGGCCGCGGTCGACGCCGGCGCGACGCTCGTCGTCTCTCCTCACGGGATGCTCCGGCACGAGGCGCTGCGGAAGAGCCCGTGGCGGAAGCGAGCCGTCTGGGAAGGGTGGCTGCGACGCCGTCTGGTTACTGCCGACGCGCTCCATGTGACTTCGCCCCTGGAAGGGGAGGAATTGGCCGCGCTCCTTCCCGGCTGCCGGCCGGTGCTCGTGCCGCTGGGAATCGTCCCTCCGGCCGACGCTGCGCGTGGACGGGCGTCGGCAGCCCCGCGCCGGGCCGGATATCTCGGCAGGATCCTCCCCATCAAGAATCTCGACATCCTCCTCCGGGCCTGGAAGGTTGCCCGTCCCTCGGGCTGGCGGCTGGCGATCGACGGGCCTGGACCGGCCGAGATGACTGCTGCGATCAAGGAGCTTGCGGAGCGGCTCGGAATCGGCTCCGAGGTCGAGATCGGCGGCGCCGTGCCGATGGATCGCCTCGGCGAGCACTTTGCCGGCCTCGACCTGTTTGTGCTCCCGTCCCGCTCCGAGGCCTTCGCCCTCACCGTTGGCGAAGCGCTCGCCTGCGGCGTTCCGGCGGTGGTCACGACCGCGGCGCCGTGGGGGGACGTGGAACGGATGGCTTGCGGATGGAGTGTGGCGCCGACCGTCGCCGGGCTCGCGGAGGCACTCTCGCTCGCCACGGCTCTCCCGCCAGCAGATCTCGAGGCGATGGGGCGCCGCGGCCGCAACTGGGTGCGGGCCGACTACGCTTGGTCGGAGGTTGCCCGACGTCATCTGACCGAACTCTACGGCGGGCCCGTTCAAACGCAACGAGCCTCCCCTGGCTCGTGATCGGCTCTGGGGGTGGGGTTTGCGTGGCAAGTTGCATTTTCGACGCCAAAGAGCCATTCTTCACCGGCCTACCAGTCTTCTCCACGGATCTGCCATGAATCTCCGCCGCGCCGTGATCACCGCTGCCGGAAAAACCCCCCAGGAGCATCCCCTCCAGCGGCTCGTCGATCGGGATGGCGTGGTCCGTTCGGCGCTGGGCATCATCGTCGACGAGGCGCTCGCCGCCGGCGCCGATGAGATCGCCGTCGTCGTCAGGCCCGGGGATGAGTCGGCTTTCCAGGCAGCCATCGATCGGCGTCCCAGCCGACTCGAGATGATCCCCCAGCCCGAGCCCGACGGATACGGGGCGGCCGTGCTCTGTGCCCGGGCCTTCGTTGGCGACGAGCCGTTCCTTCACTTCGTCGGCGATCACCTCTACGTGAGCGACGTTCCGTCACGCTGTGCGGAGCAACTCGTCGAGACGGCGCGTCGGGAGCAGTGCGCCGTGTCGGCGGTGCAGCCCACCCGGGAAAGCATGCTCCCCTGGTTCGGGGCCGTCGGGGGTCGCCGTGTCGCCCACGCCAATCGGCTCTACGAGATCGACACCGTTCTCGAGAAGCCGACGCCGACGCAGGCTGAACAGGAGCTTGTCGTTCCGGGACTGCGTGCCGGTCATTATCTCTGCTTCTTCGGCATGCACGTGCTGACGCCGGCGATCTTCGAATTGCTCGCCTCCACCGATGGCAGCGGCCGCCTCAATCTCTCGGGGGCGCTTGCGCGACTGGCGCGGCAGGAGCGCTATCTGGCCCATCAAGTGCAAGGCGCCCGCTACGATCTCGGCCTCCCGTACGGCCTGCTCACCGCCCAGATGGCCCTGGCCCTCTCCGGCCGCGACCGTTCCCACGTGCTGACGCAGGTTGTCGAACTCCTCGCCCGGCAACCGCAGGTGTCATGAGCAGGCTCGTCGGAATCATCACCGCGGCCGATCCGGCCACGCGCGACCGCTCGGTCGACGAGGCCTGCCGGGGCGCGGGCGCGTCTCTGCTCCTTGCCGAGGCGGCGGCCCTCGATACCTACCGGCGCGATTGCCCCAACCTCTACCGCCGCGTCCGGGCGCTGTTCTTCCTCGCTTCCATCCATCGCTACCATCTCCCCGCGTCACTCGAGGAATCGGCCGCGACGGCGGGGTTGATTCCCGCCTCGGCCGTCCACCATCTCCTCGGCCGGCGTTTCGAGGAGGCGATCGATGTTCTCCTCGCGCGCCAGCAGGCCGACGGCCCTTCCGCGGCCCTGTCGAGCGCTCTGGCCAGCGCCTACCGCGAGCTTGGCCTACAGACGCTCGCCAATCAGGTGCGGCAGTCGGTGCGGTCGATCCGTGGCAATCAGTGGATGTTCCGGGTCGGCCATCCCGACGATCATCCACTCCGCGTTCGCCCCGAGTTGCTCAAGCGCGGGGCCGCCGGTGCCAAAACGCCGTTCCCGCTCCTCCAGGAATCGACGCCGGTGCGGATGGATCTGTCGCACGCCGGCTGGAGCGACATCTTCTTCCTGGGGATGGATTGCCCCGAGGCGGCCCGCGTTCTCAACGTGTCGGTCGACCTCGGCGTTCACGGCCGCGACGCAGCCCCCCGGCCGCCGGTGGAGGTCTATCTTCGGGTCATCGACGAGCCGTTGCTGCGGTTGACGAGTATCGACCTCGACGCCACGGCCGACATTTCCGATCTCAGCGAGGTTTTCGATTTCGGCCGCGATCACCTCGGGCTGTTGAAGGCGGCCGTGATCGCCGCGGGGATCGTGCCTCCGGGGATCGAGGGATCGGGGGAGTCGCTTGCCGACGTCCTTGCCGCCGTGGTTGGCCCCGGGTACGGCCTGGAACTCGTCAGCTCGGTCAATGGGATTCCGAAGGGATCGCGCCTCGCAGTCTCGACAAACCTCCTCGCCGCCCTCATCAGTGTTTGTATGCGGGCCACCGGCCAGGCCCGCTCGCTCACAGGCGCCCTCGACGAACAGGAGCGGCGCCTCGTGGCGGCCCGGGCGATTCTCGGTGAGTGGCTCGGCGGGAGTGGCGGCGGGTGGCAGGATTCCGGCGGGGTGTGGCCGGCCGCGAAGCTCATCCGCGGGGTCGTCGCCGCCGAGGGGGATCCGGAGTTCGGGGTCAGTCGCGGCCGCCTCCTCCCCCGGCATGACGCCGTGCCGCTGGGCGTCGATCTCCAGGAATCCCTCGTCCTCGTCCATGGCGGCATGGCCCAGAATGTCGGTCCGATCCTCGAGATGGTGACCGAAAAATACCTCCTC
>Ga0208249_1000488_pt1 | contig 13148 bp, 6 predicted proteins | sample CryBogmetaGMA1M_FD_184546 | JGI IMG/M metagenome (GOLD analysis project Ga0208249, IMG submission 184546) | Freshwater microbial communities from Crystal Bog, Wisconsin, USA - MA1M (SPAdes) | ecosystem: Environmental > Aquatic > Freshwater > Lake | place: Crystal Bog, Wisconsin, USA | collected...
CCAACGAAACAGGCCGCGTCAGGTCGAGCGATCATCGTGAACTCCATGTCAGGGGGAAACGGTCTCAGCAACCAATGAGAGGGTATGCGAACGCATGCCCTCGCCCCCTACATGGTTTCACGCTCGTGGAGCTTTTGGTGGTGATCGCGATCATCGCCACGCTCATTGGCCTGCTGCTGCCGGCCGTGCAGTCGGCCCGCGAAGCGGCCCGGCGGTCCTCATGTCAAAACAGCCTCAAGCAGATCGGCCTGGGCTTCCTCAATCACGAAAGCGCCAAGCGGAAACTGCCAGCCGGCCACCAGCACATCACCGGCAACGACGCTGCCTGGGGATGGGCCGTGTTCATCATGCCCTACACCGAGAACCAGAGTATCTTCACCACGCTGAACCCGGGCTCGAAGACGTTGACGTCCGCCTGCGCCGAGGTGAAAACTGGTACGTCCGCCACCGCGCAGGCTTTGAAGACCAAGATTCCCATGTACCGCTGCGCCTCCGATCCGACGCCCGACCTGAACGTGCTTTCCGACTTCGGCAAGTCGACGGTCCACCTGAGCGCCGCGCAAGGACAGTATCTTGCCACGTCCAACTACGTCGGCAGCTGCGCCGATGGGAGCATGAACACGGCCGGCACCACCTCTAATGGCCCGCTGAACTGGCACGATTCCAACGGGGTCCTCTACGGCTGGAAGGCCTACCCCAACGACAAGCCCTCGACCGATCCCAGGACGCCGGATTTCGGGATGCTCGGGGTGAAGATCAGCCAGATTTCCGATGGCACGACCAAGACCTGGCTTGTCGGCGAACGCTGCGGTGCGATGGACATCGGCAGCGCCCAAGCGTATGTGCCCGCGCGCGGCAGTTTCGCCGCCGTGTGGGCGGGCGTGGGCTGCTCGACGGACGGCACCTCGGAGGCCGGAGCTGGCCGCAACTATGGAAGAACCTCCATCCCCACATCGGCGACCCCTGTCAGCCTCAATACCTATGACTCCAGCCACAGTGGGAAGTTCTTCAACAGCTTCCACTCGGGCGTCTGTCAGTTCCTGATGTGCGACGGATCGGTCGCGTCGCTCGGCGACGACACCGATACGTCGATCCTCTACAACTACGCCCATCGGGCCAACGCGAAATAGGCCTACGGGCCGGGCGGACAAGGCCAGCGACGGCTTTATCCAACGATCGTTCAGAGCACTGCCCAGCAGGCGACCGCTCCCACGACCGTCATCGCCAGACCCCAGGCGAGCCCCTGGCGGTAGAGCACGCGACGCACCTCCTCGTCGGGGCAGGCCGCCACGCAGAGGGCGCCGATCGTGGACACGCTCGAGACATCAACCACGTTGCTGCCCACGTTGATCGCGGTCGCAGCGGCAAGCAGCGCCGCCGTCGTCGGTTCCTGGCCGGTCTGCCGGATCACCTCGGGCACGGTCGGCAGGAAGGTGGGCAGCACGACCCCCGAGGTGCTGCTGAACACGGAGACCAGGCCGGTGAGCCCCGCCAGCCAGGCGGTGAGCGTGCCCGGCGTGGCGCAGGCTGCGATCCAGCGGCTGATCACCACCACGGCACCCGTCTTCTCGCAGAGCGCCACCAGCACGCTCATTCCGCAGACCATCAGGATCACGCCCCAGGGCATGTCTCTGAGCACCCGTGGCTCGTCGCCGGCACCGAGCATCATGAGCAGCGTCGCGGCCGCCAGGGCGGTGAAGCCGACGTGCGCCTTGAAGACGGCCGCGGCCACGATCACGGCCGCCACCGCGGCGAGCGTAAGCCAGTGTCGGGCCTCGGCGCGAAAGGCCGCCGTCGCGTCGGCATGATCTCCCGCATCGCTCCGGGGAGCCACGGTTCGCCAGCCGCGGAGCAGCAGGTAGCCTGCCCCGGCCACCAATGCGTTGACGAGCACATTCATGGCGAAGGTGTAGCCGGCATGCCCGGCGAGCCCCATGTCGGCGAGTTTCTCGTCGGCGACCACGCCCATGGGCGTGATCGGCGACAGGCCGCCGCCGATCGCCCCGTGGCCCACCATCACCATCATCACCAGCGGCGATACCCCGGCCCGCAGCGCCGCGAGCATCGCCGGCGGCGCTAGGACGGCCGCCGTCGGCACGTTGCCTGCCCCGGCGGCCGAGACAGCCACGGCCAATACGAAGAACAGCGGCCCAAGAGCCGCGGGCGCGGAGCCGCAGAGCCGCTCGGCCGCCCGCGTCACCAGGCCGAGCGTGCCGTTGGCCCGAGCGACTGTGAAGAGCATCGTCACGCCGAGGAGCGTGAGGAACAAATCGGCCGGGAAGAAGCCCGCCACGGCCTTCGCGGAGAACTCCACGCCATAGCCCGGGGCCACGAACACGCCGATCAGCCAGGCCAGCACAAGCGCCAGCAAGCCGACGTTCGTGCTGCTGGCACAGCTCACCGCGACCACTGCCACGAGCGCCGTCACGCAGATGGCGGAGAGCGTCATGCGGCACCGCCCAGTCGCGGCGGCATCACTGCCGCCGGCGGAGCATCATGAGGGCGAGCACCACGGTCGAGGCCGCAGCCACCGATGTCGTTGGCTCCGGCACGGCCGTGAACAGCAGGAACACATCCTGGCCGTCGTTGGTGATGCTGAACGAGCCCTGCGTGCCGGTGTCGAGCAGAGCCCCGGTCGAGTCGGCGAACGTGGTGCCGCTGATCGTGTAGTTGGCGAGGGCTTCCGTGCCGGCCCCCGAGAAATCGGTGATCTTCCACGAGTGGCTGGCGCCCCAGAAGGAATCGGACCAGGCGACGGTTGAGAGCTGCGTGCCGCTGAGAAGATACTGGAAGTTGAGCGTGATCGTCGCCCCGCTCGTGAGCGTCAGGTTTCCGCCATTGACTCGCGTCTGCGAGTAGCCCGTCGGAGCGCCGGCACTTGCCACGGCGTCGGTGTTGGAGAGCAGGTACCACTGGGTGTTTGAGGTCCCGTCGACCGTCAGCCCCTTGCCGAACGTCAGCGCACTGGCACCCACTCCATCCACGAGTGCCAGGACCGAACTTGCCTGTAGGGTCGTGGTCGAGTTGATCGTGCCGTTGCCGCCGAGCTGGGCGAGTGCCGCCACGGTCACCGTGCTGTCGTTGGTGATCGAGCCATTGACACGGACGCTGCCCGCCGTGATCGCGGTGGGGCCGGCGTAGGTGTTCACGCCGTCGAGCGACTTTGGGCCGTTGCCGATGAGGCTCAGGCCCCCCGTGCCGCTGATCGCGCCCAACATCGTGAGGCGATTGGTGCCATTGGGCGACTCGATCGTCAGTGTGTCGTTGAGAACGATCGGATTGGTGACCACGGCGTTACCCGCATTGAGGCGGGAGATGAACTTCGACGAGCCGCTCGTGTTCGTGATCGTGCTGGCGCCCGTGATCGTCGAGCCATGGAGGTGGATGATCGCTCCCGCGAGCGTGACGGGTGCATCCCAGTTGCTCGTGCCGGTGACATTCTTCTGGCCGCCAGACAGGGTCGTCGTGCCTGCGGTGAGGTCGAGTTCCATCGGGGCCGACGACTGGGTGCCGAACTGGCCGCTCAAGGTGAGATTGCCCGTGCCGGTCTTCACGACCCGGTAGCCAGTGGCTCCGGTGATGGCCCCGGAGAGCGTGACGTCGGCGCCGGCGGCGAGCGTCGCGCCGCCAGAACCGACCGTGATGCCATTGGCCACGGTCCCGACGGCGGCGTTGGTGACCGACAGCGTTGCCCCGTCGATCGTGACGGCCGCGGAGCCCAGGGCGCCGGTGGCATCGGGCACGATCGTGCCTCCCGTCACACTCCAGCCGAGGGCGTAGGAGCCCGACGAGGCCAGCACGAGCGTGCCGGCACCCGATTTCGTGGCTGCGCCGGAGGCGCGAACGCTTCCGCCCGTGAGTTGGTAGGTGCCCGACGCGTTCGTGACGGCCAGCGTGCCGGGGCTGACGGTGCCGCTGACCGTCACCACGCCGCCGCTTCCGCTGAAGGTCACATTGTCGCCATTGGTGAACGGCGTCGAGGCACCACCGGAGTTATTCGTCCAGGCCTGATTGCTCGGAGACGTGTCCCACGTGCCAGTGCCCCCCGAGGCGGCCCACGTGAGGTTGAGCGCGGGCGTCACGTCCACGGTGCCGAGCATCGTGAAATCGACCGCGTCGGTCGTGCCGATGCCCATCCGGCTGGCGCCCGACCCGAAGCCGACGAGCCGCCAGACGATCCCCGTCGTGCCGCTCACGAGCTTGATCGGCGAACTGCTCATCGTGGTCGAAAACGTCGCTGCTGCGGGGGTCAGCGTTGAAGACGTGACGAATGTGCCACCGGTCAGCGTGAAGTTCACGCCGCCGTCGTTGCTATAGAACAGGGCTGCGTTGGTAGGCCCGGTGCTCGTGCGATTGATGTTGAGCCCGGTGAGTCCGTTGAAGGAATACTCATAGCCGGCCGATGCGGTGGTGGTCCAGGTGATCCAGTTGCCCGCGGCGAGCGACGCGGTGGCGCTGGTCTGTACGTTCGGATACGTTCGATTCCATGTGCCGGCCGGCGACGACGTGTTGCCGGTCGTCGTCGAGCCACTGGTTGCGGTCATCAGCGTCGAGGAGAGGCCGGTGACCGTCGTCACCGTGCCAGACATCGTGGCGGCGCCGGTGGTGCCCGTGTTGATGAGGAACTGCACGAGCGTGTCGGCCCGCGACGTGCCAAAGCACGAGACGAGCACGACCACCACCGCAGCGCGGATCAGATCCTTCACCGCAGGATTGATTCCCAGATTCATTTTCGATTCCTTCGTTTGTGATCCCGCGATGATCTGTCGTGCGTTCTGAGAGCTATCAGGCTTTGGAGCGCCGGCGTCGGCAGACACCCAGGGTGACGAGCCCCGCCGCGAAAACTGCCCACGTGGACGGCTCCGGCACCGCTGCGATCGCTCCAGCCGCGCCGGGCGGCGGGTTATAGCTCCCGGTGTCGTAGAGGCCCGTGTTGAAGAAGTCGGAGGCGTCGAGGACGTCCACCACGCCGTCGTAGTTGAAGTCGCCCTCCAGCCAGGTCGCTGGCAGCCCGGTGTCGTACTTGCCAAACGTGAGGAAGTTGCCCGCGTCGAGGACGTCGACCACCCAGTCGAGGTTGGTGTCGCCGGGCGCCGCAAAGGCCGCCGTCACCGAGCCGTCGCCGTTGTCGATCCAGCCGACGGCCCGCGGGATGCTGGAGGCCACATCAGACGCCGCCACGCTCGAGGTGATGCCGCTCGTGCCCGTCCAGGAGCCGTCGCCACGGCCTGCCACGATCGCTGTCACGAGGCCTGTCGCCGTGAGGCCGCTCGCCACGGTTACCATGCCACTGCCAACGTCCACCAAGCCGCCAGCGTTGGGAGTAAGGCCGCCCACCGTGGTCTGGAGATAGGGCGTGAGTGATACGGTGCCGCCGGCAAGAGGCACGATCTTGCTCGAGGCGAGCGCCGCAGCGTTGGCGAGTTGCAGCGTGCCCTGCTGTACGGTCGTGCTGCCGGTGAGGGTGTTAACGCCCGCCAGCGACAACGTGCCGGCACCGACCTTTGTCAGCTTGCCTGCCCCACTGATCACCCCGGCGAACGTGCCCGACGCGTCACCCACGCCGACCGTGAGGGTCGCTCCGCCGGTGGTAATGGAGCCCGAGCCGGAGAGCGCCCTCACCGACTGATTGCCGCCACCGAGGTTGAGGGTGGCGCCCGACGCGACCGATACGGTCGACGAAGTGGTGATCGAAGCGGTGCTCGCGAGGGCGAGCGTGCCCCCGTTAATCAGCGTGGGGCCGGTGTAGCTGCTCGTGGCTGTGAGCGAAAGCTTGCCGGTTCCCAGCTTGACGATGCCGCCGCCAGTGGTCGCCAGGGTGTCGGTGATGGAACCCGAGAGCGTGAGAGCGTTTGAGCCCGTGTCGAACTGGGCATAGATGCCCGTCCCGCTGACCACGCCGACCGTGATCGGTCGGCTGATTGTCGTGGCGGCCGCTTTGGCGACGAGCACCGCAGACGTGCCACTGAAGTTGATCGGCCCCGTGCCGAGATTGTCGTCGCCGGTGGTGAGCACGGTGGCGTTACCGATCTCGACGCCTCCGGTGCTGGTGTTCGTGCCCGCGTTCTGCTGCGTAAGATCGAGCACCACGCCGGAACTGGCACGCAACTGCCCGCTTCCCGATACCCCCGCGGTCAGGACGATCGTCTTGCCCGTTCCCGCAAAGCCCAGCCGGTCAGTCGCCGCCGTTCCCGTGTTCAACGACTGGTCGAAGGTGACCGTCGTTGCGGTACCCGTCCAGAAGATCCGTCCATTCGGCCCGCCGGACGAGATGAGACCGGATCCGAGCGAACCCGACGTGCCATCCCAGAGCTTGGTCATGCCCACATCGCCCGAAAGGAGCGTGCCGCCGGTATAGGTGTTGGCGGCGGAGAGCGTGGTGGTCTGTGAGCCCTCCACACTCACGGTGCCGGTGCCGACGATCGGCGCCGAGACGACGGCTGCCGTCGTCGAGTTTGCAATTCGCAGGACGCCATTGTTGGTAATACCCGCGGCGCTCGCCATCGACTGGGCCGTGAGGTTCATCGAGCCCTGGGTGCCCGTGTTGGCTACGACGTTGAACGTGCCCGCAAACGTCGACGGAGTCGTGCCCGTGAGGACAGCCACGCCGTTGCCGGCGTTCACGATCGTGGCGGAGCTACCACCGAGCACGAGCCCCGTGAGTTTGATGGCGCCCCCCGCAGCCGATTGGAGCGTGAGCGTGAAGCCGTCGGTGATCGACACCGTGTTGGCGATCTCGGCGTTGTTGAAGTTGAGCCGCGACTGCAGCGTGTTGGCCGTCGGGGTATCACCCGCCACGCCGACCGCGATCGTGCCACTCCCCTGGATGTTGCCGCCGTTGATCTGGATTGTGCCGCCCCGCATGTTGACGTTGCCGTCCCACTGCATGCCGTTGTAGGTCGTGGAGGCGGTCGTCACCAAAATGCCTGACGCCAGATTCCACGTCTTGGCACCCGTGATTTCCACCGTGCCCTGTTGGATCTGCAGATTGATGCCCCCAGCTGCCGACACGAACTTATTGGTCGCGTCGTATGTCATCTGCGTCCCGACGCTGCCCGCCAGGGCGAGCGTGCCGGAGCCGGTTTTGGTCAGCGTGCTGTAGGTCGCCGGATCACCGCGGAGGATGCCGCTGCCCGAGACCGTGCCGACAGCCGTGATGTTGCCGCTCATCGTGGTGGAGGCGGCCGCGCCAACGTTGATCGTGGCACCGGCGGTGCCGGTGGAGAAGGCGTTGGCAATCGTGGTGACGGCGGGGTCGACGACCTTCATCGTCCCACCGTTGAAAAGCGCGCCCTGCGCGCCCAGGGCTCCCACGGCGGCCACGGTGACCGTGCCAGCCGTGGCCGTGACGCCTCCTGCGAGCGTATTCGCCGCGTTGAGCACCAGTTCGCCCGCCCCGCTCTTGGTGAGCGTGGCCCCCGAGAAGCCGTTGCCGTTGCCGATCGTCATGGTTCCGGAGGCATTGGTGACGGCAATCGACCCGGCGGTCACGCCGGCATCGACCGTGACGTTCCCGGCGGCGTTGAACGTGACATTGTCGTTGGTCGTGAAGGAGGCCGCTGCCGTCCCGGTCGTCCATGGCTTGTTGGCGGTGTCGGTGTTCCATGTGCCTGTGCCGCTGGCGCCCACCCACGTGAGGTTCTTTGCCGAGCCGCCTGACACAGATCCGAGCATCGAAAAGTCGTCAGCATTCGCCTTCCCGATTCCAAACCGAGAGGTGGAGTTGTAGGCCACGAGGAGCCACGTGAGCGTTGCGCCGCTCGCCCCACCATTGAGCACGATCGGCGTCGTGCTCATGGTGCTGGAAAAAGCAGGGGCGGCCGATGCCAAGCCGCTCGTCACCGTATACGTCGATCCAGTCTGGACGAAGTTCAGGCCGTCCGTGCTGTACCACAGCTCGGCCAAGTTTGGCCCGGTGCTGGTCCGGGAAAGATTCATTCCGGTCAGCCCGTTGAACGACACGGTGTAGCCGGGATCTGCCGTCGTGGTCCACGTGAAGGTGTCGCCACCGGCGATCGCATCAGTGGAGGTCGTGTAGAGCGTGGGGAACGTTCGATTCCAGGTATTGGCAGGCGATGTGGAGTTGCCGGTGGTCGTACCGGCGCCCGCCGTCATGGCACTGCCGCTCACGCCGACGGCGAGGGACGAGGGCGCCGAACCGCTGGAAGTGCCGGTAGAGCCGGTGATGTCCCAGGTGAGCAGTGTGGCGGCGCGGGCCTGCGGCAGACCGGCGACGAGCACCAGTCCGGCGAGCACGCCACGGCAGAGCCCAGCGATGAGTGCGGTGAGCCGGTGTCTGCGAGCCGAGGTGGATGCGACCGAGACTGCTCTCGATCGGCGCAGAAACGAACTGCGAGCGTGCATGATGAATCCTCCGAAGACGGAATCCCCGAGACCGCAGCCAGCCGCCGAGAAACCCCGGGGCGGCAAGCCCTGTATACAACCCAGGCGAGAGTTTATACGAGATGCGGCAGGGGTTTCAACACCCCGGTCGCTTCCTGCCGGCGACCGCCCCGATCGCTGCAGCCAAGCCAATCAGGGCCATCCCGGAGGGCTCCGGCACCGCGGCCACCGCTCCCGCCATGGATTGCTCATAAAAGCCCGTGTCGAAGAGACCGGTGCCCATGAAAGCGGCTGCGTCGACGATGTCTACGATCCCGTCGTAGTTGAAGTCTCCGTCCATCCAGCCTGCCGGTTGGCCCGTATCGAAGAGGCCTGCGGTACCCATGTTGGCGGCGTCCAGCAGGTCGATTGTGCCGTCGAGGTTGGTATCACCCGGGGCAACGAAGGCCACGCGCATTCCCCCGTCGGGGTTGTCCATCCAGCCGATCGTCCGAGCCTGACCAACAGCCTGTGCCGAGGCCACTGCGGACGACACGATGCCACTCGCGCCGTTCCAGGCGCCATCGGCGAAGCCGGCGTTCAGGTCGGCCAGCAGATCGGTTGACGACATGCCTCCCGACGCGATCGTGATGCTGCCTTTGCCGAGGTCGAGTTTTCCGCCAGATGCCTGGTCGATGGTGAGCGCCGAGATGTCGAGCGACTGGAGCGAAGTCGCCGACAGCGCCAGCAGGCCGCTGCCGCTGATCGACACCGCCGGGACTCCGGCGACCACTCCGGACGAGACCGACAGGATCCCGATACCCGTCGTTCCATGGACGGCGAGCGTGGATGCCGTGAGCGTTCCGCCCGCGAGCGTCACCCGGGGCGCCTTGAGCGTGATTCCTGGGTCGACCAGCAGTTGGCTTCCGGCTTGGATGGTGGTGGGGCTCGCCGCGAGTCCCAGCGCATGGGCCACGCGCAGTGTGCCGGCCTGGATCGTGGTTGCTCCGGTCGTCGTGTTGGCGACGTCGTAGATCACCGTGCCCGCCCCCGTCTTCGTAACCGGGCTCGTGCCCCGGATCATTGAGTTGCCCGTTTGCAGTTGGGTCTGGCTACCGGAGGCCACGGAGATCGTGATCGGTGCGGTGCGGGTTGAGAGCGTGAGCGTGGGGGCGAGCGTCGTGTTGGCCCCAGCCCCCTCCCGGCTCGTGATCGCCAGGGAGTGGAGGTTGTCGAAATCGCCGTCGAAACGCACGTCGCGGGTAATCATGAAGCTCACGCTCGTGTCGCCGGCGGCGACCCGCTCGGCGATCCAGCGGCTGACGTCGACCGAAAGCGTGGTTGTGGTTCCCGTGGCCGCGAACTGGCCGATGATGTCAGCCGAGGTGCCCACGCCCGACAGGTAGTTCTGGCTGATCGTAGTCCGCGTGGTGGGGTGGCTCGACTGGCTGATGTTGGGCGCGGTCGACCAGGTGATCCCCGCGGCCGAGCCGCTTGTGGCCTGTCGCCAAGCCGTGTTCGTGATCCCGTAGACGTGACAGACGATGCCGGCCTTCGTGGGATCGTTCGCGGCGGGGTCGAGGGCGGTGATGCTGAGCGTGGCATCGGCCACGAGCGTGGGGTCGAGCGACCCGATCGCAAACTTCAGGTACGCGGCGTTGTGGTTGGCGGTGGTGCTGCCGCTTTTCACGAGCAGTGTGGCGGAGCCGCTGTAGTTGGTCGTCAGGCCGCTCTCCTGCACGTAGGCGTTTTCGGAGGCGGTGAATGGTCGCCGCTCGAGGCCGCTGACGGTGGGGGCGGTGACGAGCACCACGCCGAACGGATCGGCGTTCACCGTGATCGTGCGGTTGGCCGGCACGGTGAGCGTCTGGCTGATGCCGCCCTGATGCAAGCCGCTGACCTGCTTGACGGTCACCGTCGAACCGACGGCCACGTTCCATGAGGTGAGATCGAGCGTCATCGACTTGCTGGCCGAACTGCTCTCGTTGGCGATGTAGGCATACCGTTTGCCCTCGGCCGCATCGTACGCCGCCGCCATGGTGAGGGCCGAGTCGGATGAGGTCGGGGCCTTGAGCAGCGTGTTGGCGGTGAAGCCCTCCGTGAAGAGCTGGTACGCCATTGCGGACCGTGAGGCGCCGCCGACGTTGTTGACCGAGCCGCTGTCAGCCTGCCAATAGACCCCGTTGTTGGCCCCGCCGGCGTTGCTGAACTTGAAGAGGTAGAGTTCGTCGGGCTTGTTGTTGGCGAGATTGACGAGAATCTGGCCGAGGCGGCTCGACATGTCGAGCGTGTCGGGGGTGTAGTTGTTGGGATTATTCGTCGGGTCGTTCGGCGTGTAGTCAGTGCTGGTACGCGTGTTGAACTCGCTGATCGTGACGGGGTAGCTGGCTCCCTGGCCGCCGGTGGCTGTGTTGATGTCGGTGATTGCCCCGGCAAGCTTCGTGCCGAACGTCGCCGGGCTGCTGCCGTAGTTGTGGTAGTCGAAGTGGTCGAACAGCTGATATCCGGGCGTCGGGCCGGTGATCACCTGGTTGGTGCGATTGAGCAAGAGCGTGTTGCCCCAGTCACCCGACGTGGTCGATGGCCCATTGGTCACTGGTCCGTAAACGTGGGCCTTCAGGCTCTTGCCGTAGAGCCGGTTCACGTCGGCGATTGCCGATTCGATCGCGTTGGACCCATACCGCATCATCTCGATCCACTGCTCCTGAGAGAGCGTGGCACTCGAACTCGTGTACAGGTCGGGCTCGTTGAAGAGTTGGTAGTTCTCGACGTTGTCGTACTGGGCGTGGATGAAGGCCTGGGCGTACCACTGCTGCCAGGCGAGCCAGCGGTCCTGCCAGTCGCTGGCGGCGTTCGCCGATGCCGTGGCCGGCCAGGGATAGCTGGAGGGCGAGCGGGTCATGACGATCAGCGGCTTGACGCCGAGCGACTTCATCGAGTCCTCAGCGTACTTGAGCTGGATGTTGTTGTTGCCGGTCGTCGTGCCGGTGGTGAACAGCGGCGTGATCTTGTCCCACCTGATATAAGTAGTGGCTGTGCCGCTGGCCCGGAGGGCGTCGCGCTGCGTGACGAACTGAGCCTGCGTGGTCGCGCTGAGCGACAGGGTCGATTCCGACCGGAAGTAGCTGCTCGTGCCCGGCGTGAGGTAGCTCGGGCTCGAAAAAATGCGACCGCCGTTGACCCCCGAGTACTTCCACCACGACGCCGTGTTGGATCCGGGCATGAAGTGGCCGGTGTTGTAGCCCAGCACCGACGGTGTGGAGCCGATCGCACTGCCCGAGAGGGTGACGGTCTGGCCATGAGCTCCCGGTGACGCAACCACCAGGCCGGCGCACACCGCGAGCGCTACGGCGGCCCGCACGGCGACCGAGGCACTCAGCGACGGGGGGTGGCGGGGATGCCGTTTCACGCGTGTATCCAAAAAAGACCGTGAATGTATATGGAATCCTCCCCCTCACGCTTGTAGCACGCGCGGCCGTGGAGGGCAAGGAACCGGACCTCGCCGGCCGTGGTTACGGCTGGCGAGGTCATTTCTACGGTCCGCTCCGGCGGATGGGTCGCTGGAATGAGGGCAGTGATCCCGCCGTCAGGTGATCCCCCCGCGGAGCATGGCTGCGGGCTGCCGACCCGGTCGCCAGCTCGGGCACGCGCACGCTCAACCGGATCCTGCGCGTAGGCTGAAACGGGTGTGCGACATGCGGCCTTCGGTCGCCGTCGTCAGACGGCGGAAAGCAGCGGCTCGAGCTGGAAGATCTGCACCATCGTGCCGCTCGTGAAGGCGTGGACGAGCGCGCCGCTCGCGGGCTCCATCACCACGGCCGCCTCGCGGACCCTGCGGCCGGTCAGTCGCTGGATCTCGCGGCGGAGCTCGTTGCACGACACCGCGAACAGCGCCCGGTGGTAGTCCTCGACCTTCGATGCGCCGGCCTCGGTGCGGACGAGGATCTTCTCGGCGGGCGTTAGCGCCTCCTGGAGCGTCACTACCACCGTCTCGTCGCTGGCGACCACCGTCACCGCCTTCGGCGTGTGCCCCGTCCGTTCCGACTGCATCGCCAACGCAATGTCCGCCAGTTCCTTCGACATGGCCGCCGACGACATCTGCCCGCTCATCTGCTGTTCTCCGGAGATTCACGCCGCATGAAGAACGGGCGGCGTAGTGCGTAACTAAGTGCCACAGCGAGGGGCGTCCCGGCAACCCCCCTCCACCGAGGTCAAGGCAGCGATCCCGGACGGTGGGTCAGGAAAGCGTTCGCTGGGGCAGCTGATGGCAGACCAGGCGACTGGATGAATGCGGCCTCAGCGGCCGCGCCGATCAGGTTGTGTGGTCTGGCGTGAGGATCGGCTTCAGGAAGCCAGCCCCCGAGGTCTTCGCGGCGGGCACATCGCGAAGATCGTGAGCCGGCTGGGCCGGTTCGACCGCGGGGCCAGCCGGTGCGACCGTCGGGGTCGGCTCGGCAGGAACGGTCACGGAGGGCACAGCGGCGGACGGGGAAGGAATCGCCTCGGCGGCCACTGCGGAATCTGCCAACGGCTTCTCGGCAACCCGCGACTGCACGCCGGCGGTCTTCGCCGGATCGATGTGCTGCAGAGGAGACGCCGTCCAGCCCTCGCTGACAGGAGCGGCCGCTGCGGCCGGCTTGTCGCTGAACGTCTTGAGCGGAGTGGCGGTCGGGGGCGTTTCGGGGCGGGCCGACGAGGCGGCCGGCGCGGGCACCGTTTCGTAGGTGGCCGCCGCCGGCAGAGCGGGGGTCATCGCGGGGGGAGACATCGCCGGGGCGGCGGCCGGCAGAGGATTGCCGCATGGGTCGAGTGGCACCTTCGTGACC
>Ga0208249_1000489_pt1 | contig 13147 bp, 9 predicted proteins | sample CryBogmetaGMA1M_FD_184546 | JGI IMG/M metagenome (GOLD analysis project Ga0208249, IMG submission 184546) | Freshwater microbial communities from Crystal Bog, Wisconsin, USA - MA1M (SPAdes) | ecosystem: Environmental > Aquatic > Freshwater > Lake | place: Crystal Bog, Wisconsin, USA | collected...
GCGACGAGCCGCGGATCGTGGCGATACGTGTTGGTGCGGTAACGGCGCATCGACTCGGCCTGCCGCTCGAACGCCGGGCGGACGCGGGCGAAGTCGCCGAGATTCAGCCGCTCATAGCAGCGTGCGAGCGTGCCCACTGGATCGGCGACGAGCTCCTCGTAGCGGACCTCGTGCAGCCGATCGGCGGGCAGCTCGGCCCGATCGCGTTCGAAGGCCGCGTGCATCTCCGAGAAGGCGGCGAAGACATATTCCTCGAGCCGTTCGCCCCGTTCGACCTGCAGTCCCTGCACGTCGTGCAGCGACTTCCAGAGCCGGATCGTGGAGGGGATCACCACGAACGGGTCGCGGACGACGTGCAGGAATCGCGACTCGGGAAACATCTCTGCGAGCACGCCGACGCGGGCCGTGTGTGGCGGGCTCTTGAGCACCGGCCTCCGGGGATCGCGGACCGCGAGCATGGCGAGAAAGCGGCGGAGAGTCCGCTTCCAGCGGTCGAGCTCGGCGGGCGGCAGCGTCACGAGGTCGAGGGCCTCGGGCCGCGGCGGGCTGGTCACCGGAAATGCCATCCGCCGGTAGCAGGAGGGCGCGCCGAGGTTCATGAGGGCGAACTCGTCTTCCTGGGGGCGGTCCCACCCGGCGGCGACGTCGTCCATCGGCCGCTTGGCCGGGATCATCCAGCGGAGAGCCCGCGTCATCACGTCTTCGGTGAGGAGGAAGTGGCTCGGGGCGAAGCACTCGAAGGTGTTCGGGCAGCAGAAGCGGTCGTCGAGCATGGCCAGCTCGTGCAGCAGCGTGGTGCCGCTCCGCCAGTGGCCGATGATGAACAGCGGCGGGGGCGTCGCGGGCCGGTCGCGGAGCTGGCGGCGAAACCGGGCGTCGGAGAGCGGACCCAGCAGCGAGTTGAATCCGGTCATCAGCGACACCGTGGTCGCGAGGCCGAGCTTCATGAAGTGGACGCGGTAGCCGTGATCCCGGAGCAGACCGAACCAGACGCCCGCGGGCATGCCGTGCCAGAACCTCGGACTCCACCAGGGATAGGCGTGGAACTCGCGCTTGGCGGCTGGGCCGCTGGGGCTGGCGGTGGTGGACACGGAAGCGGTTTCGGATGGGTGGTGGACGACCGGCACGGCTGCCGGGGCCGGTCGCCGCAATCGTAGCGGAAACGGGCTACCGGGCGGTTCGGCTCGGTCCGCTCGCGATCCGGCCGGCCCGCGGCTGGCCGATCAGCACCTCGTCCATGGCCGCGGCGAGGTGGGCCGAGGCGGCCGAGCCGGTGGCCCGAAACCGCTCCGTCCCCGCGGCGTCGAGCATGATCACCGTGGGAAAGGCCTGCACGCCGAACTGCCGGCAGGTGTCGGCGTGTCGGTCGGCATCGACCGCCATGCAGACGAAGCGGCGCGAGAGACGCACCACCCGCGGATCCGCCACCGTGGCCTGCACGAGCTCGCCGCTCCAGCGGCACCACGCAGCCCGGAACACGACGAGCATCGGCAACCCCGACTCCGCGGCGCGGCGGCGGCCAGCCTCGTAGCCGTCCACGTAGTCGATCGCCGAGGCGGCCGGCGGGGTGACGGCGGCGGCGGTGATCAGGCCCGCCGCCGGCCGCGACGGAGGCGCCGCCCACCAGCGGCTGTCCCGGCCGGTCGTCGCCTGCTCGTCGCGGACGGTGCAGCCTGCGGCCGCGGCCAGGAGGGCCACGGCGAGGGCGGCGGACACGAGGCTCGGCGCGGAGAATGGCATGTCGGGCGGGGTGGTAGGGGGCTGCGACGCGGGCCACAAGCCCTGTTCGCCGCGCGGCGGCAAGCTCGGCGAACGGCGGGCTTTCGGCAGGCCTGAACCCGCCTGTCGAAGCGGAGCCGCTCCCGGTACCTTTCGCCCCCGGTCTGCACCGCTCGATCGCCGAGATGTCGCCACCACGATCCGTCGCCGTTCGCTGGGCCGTCGCCATCCTCGTGGCGACGTCGGGGACGGGGTGCAGGCTCGTGCAGCGGCGCGGGCCCGTCGCGCCCGAGGTGGCCGAGGCGCGGCGGCTCTGCAACGAGGGGCTGTCGGCGGCCGACCGGAGCGACCTCGTGCGGGCCGAGGGGCTCTTGGAGCGGGCGGTGAAGAGCTGCCCGGGCGACATCGACGCCCGCCGCCACTACGCCGACGTGCTCTGGAAGCGGGGCGAGCGAATGGAGGCAGTCGCGCAGATCAACGAAGCGCTGCGGCTGTCGCCCGAAGACGCCGCGCTCTGCGTGGAGGGCGGGGAGATGTATCTGGAGATGGGACTGTTCGACGATGCCGATCGCCTCGCCCGCGAGGCGGTGCGCGTGGCGCCGGGGTCGGCGGAGGCTTGGCGGCTCCGGGGCCAGGTGTCGCTCGCCCGCGGTCAGGCCGAACCCGCGCTCGCCGACTTCCACCGGGCCCTCGCCATCGAGCCCGCCGACCGGCGCGTGCTCCTCGACACCGCGGAGGCTTATCGGCGGCTCGATCGGCCGCAGCGGGCGCTCGCCACGCTGGCGGTGCTCGGCGAGACCTACGGACCGAGCCAGACGCCGGCCAACGTGCTCGTGCTCGAGGGGCTCGCGCAGGAGGCGCTCGGCCGTCCGGCCGACGCGATCGACAGCTACCGCACCGCGATCGCCCGCGGCGGCGCGGCGGACGGCGCGGTCGAGCGGCTCGCGGCCCTGGAACGCGGCAGCGTGGCGGCCACCGCGGCGCAGCCGCCGGTGCCCACACGCCGCTGACCCTCACTCGCCGGTGGTGGTGCGTCCGGTGAGCAGATCGAAGGCGGCGATCGACGGAACGAGCAGGGCGAGCGTGGCGAAGCCGTAGGCGGCGAGCACCACGAGCAGCACCTGCAGGCTGCTGCCCTGCAGAAAGCTGGTGATGGCCACGAACGTGAGCGCCGGCAGCAGGGCGGATGTCCAGCCCACCGCCGGCGACGGGTTGCGGGCGGAGAGCGCGGCATAGAGGCCGACGGCGCCCCCCACGATCGCGGCCAGAAAGGGTGCCAGCTGGAGCTCGAAGCTGCCCCCGAAGGCGACCATGATCCGCATCGCGGTGGCCACGCCCACGAACAGGAAGGCGACGATCCCCAAGGCCACGGCGATCGCCCGCCGTGAGGCCACGTGCGACAGCCCGGCGTAGACGCCGAGGACGGCGGCGAAGAACGTGAGCACCGCGAGGCCGAGGGCCAGCTCGCCGCCGTGCTCCGGCGTGGCGATGCCCAGAGGGATCAGCCCCAGGCAGAGGCCGATCGGGAAGAGCACCATGTCGGCCGCCGCCCCGAGCACGCCGAGGATCTTGCCCCAGACGAACTCCTTGGGTTCCAGGTCGCTGACGAGCAGCAGGTCGAAGGTGCCGCGGTCGCGTTCCGTGGTCACGCTGGTGACTGCCAGCGCCGTGATCGCGAGCAGGCTCGCCACCACCATCGGCACCACGGCCGCGGCGATGCCCAGTCGGTCGGGCCGTGGGGCCCGCGCCTGGGCGACGATGCCCGCGACCGCCGCCGCGAAGAGCAAGAGCCAGGCGATCCGCACCGCGAGCATGGCGCGGCCGTGGGCCCGGGTTCGCAGTTCCCGCCAGAGGATCGGATTTGCCCACACCGTTCGCGGCTCGCGGCGGGCGCCGGCCGCCGCGCCTCCCGCCTCGTCCTCGAACCGCGGCCGCACCTGGACCCGCGTGTTCCAGGCCCGCGCCCGCGCAATCGCCCAGCCCGTCGCGACCGCGGCGATCCCGCCGCACACGCCGAGGAACGGGGCGATGACGCCGCCGCCCGCGGGCGTGAGGGCGGCGAACAGGCCACGCACCGGCGAGATCGCGGCCGCCATCTCGGCCCCGCGCGCCGCCGCCATGGCCTCGCCGACGGCGAGCCAGGCGATGACGCCGAACAGCGTGATCGCCAGCGATTGAAACGTCGTGTCACGCCAGAAGGCGATCGCGTTGGCGATCGCGGCGGCGGCGGCGGCGGCCGCCGCGGTCACCACGAAGGCCCGGGCCATTTGTGCGGGCGTCGCGCCCCCGAACGCGGCGGCGAGCGCGAACACCGGCACGGCGGCCACCAGGAGGAGGCCCGTGCGGAGGAGGCTTCCGGCGAGCTTGCCGAGCACGAGTTGGGCGTCGTCGAGCCGGCTGACGAGCAGCAGTTCGAGCGTCTTGCGGTCCTTCTCCACGCCCACCGCCACCACGCTCGTCAGGGCGGCCGACATCATCGCCAGGGCGAGCTGCAAGGGGCCGAGAATCCGCAGCAGGGTGCCGCCGAACCGGGCTGTGTCGCCGACGGTGGTGATCGGCCGGGTGCCGGAGACGAGCAGCCAGCAGGTGGCGATGATCCCCAGGAGCGTGCCGGCGTAGACGGCCCGGGCCACGTAGAGGCCACGCGCCCTCGGGGCCACCAGCACTTCCCGCTCGCAAACCGCTCCCAGAAACATCGCTCGCCGGGCGTTTCGGCCGGCCCATGGAAATCGGGGAAACCCACCGATAGAGTAACCGACCGAGCGGGTGACGGGGTTCTCCCTGTGAATCCCCAGGACTTTATCAGACCTCATCCTTCCGAGGAGTTTTCGAGCATGTATGGCTTCAGGTTCACGTTCCGTCGCCTGCTGGTGGCGATGGCGGCGGTCGCGGCGCTTGCCGCCGGCGGCGCGGTGCAGGCGCAGGTCACCGCGCAGGCGCTGATCGGCAACGCCGTGTCCGACGACGCCATGAACAAGGAGATCACCAACGCGATCGCCCGCTTCCGCGACCGCGACATCGACGGCTGCCGGGCGATCCTCGAGCGGTCCAAGAGCAACAACCCCAAGCTCCCGCCGCCGGGCGTGATGATGGCCACGCTCTGGATGGCGGTGAACCAGCTTCCGCAGGCCCGCGAGGAGCTGGAGAACGCGGCCGTGAAGTATCCGGCCGATCCCGAGTCGTACCTGAAGCTCGGCGACCTCGCGTTCGGCGAGGGGCGGATCACCGACTCGGCAGTGCTCTTCGAGAAGGCAGCCGGCCTGACCGCGGCCTACAACGACAACCCGAAGCGGCGGCGCGACTTCGACATCCGCTGCGAGGCGGGCACCGCCGCCGTCGCGGAGCGCCGTCGGCAGTGGGAAAACGCCCAGAAGCATCTCGCCAAGTGGATCGAGCTGGATCCCGACAACGCCGGTTCGCGGCTGCGGATGGGCAACGTGCTGTTCCAGCTCGGCAAGGAGTCGGAGGCGCTCGCCGAGTTCAAGGAGGCGAAGAAGATCGACAAGAACTCGCCGCTCCCGGAACTGGCGATGGCCCAGCGGAACGATGAGGCCAAGAAGCGTGACGCCGCGAAGAAGTGGATCCAGGACGCCATCAAGGCGGCCCCGAGCGATCCCGCGGTGCAGCTCTTCGCGGCCCGCTGGTATCTCCAGCAGAACGACCTCGAGGCGGCCAAGGCGGCTGCCGACACCGCGCTGAAGCTCGACGCCAAGAACCTCGAGGCCAAGTTCGTTCGCGGCCTCGTGGCCCGCGTGGGCCGCGACTACGCCACGGCCGAGAAGTTCCTCAACGAGGCCCACTTCCAGTCGCCGGGCAACTTCGACGTGAGCAACTCGCTGGCCCTGGTGCTGATCGAGAGCGACAACGAGGAGGCCCGGCGGCGGGCGCTCGAACTGGCCGACACCAACGTGGCCAAGTATCGCGAGAACACCCCGCAGCAGATCCCCGCGGTCACCACGCTCGCCTGGGTGTTCTACAAGCTCGGTCGCCGCGAGGATGCCGAGCGGATTCTGGAGCAGGTCCGCCGCAGCAACGCGCTGTCGAGTGACGGGGCGTTCTACGTGGCCCGGATCCTCGCCGACCGTGGCGAGAAGGACCTGGCGCGGAAGATCCTCGAGGAGGTGATCGCGAACGAGCCGATGTTCGCCACCAAGTCGGAGGCCGCCGACCTGCTCGCCAAGCTCAAGAAGGAGGCGGGCGAGAAGTAGTCTCCCCGCGTCCGACGCGGACGCTCGCTCATGGGCCGGTCGGTGGCGGCATCAGTCCGCTGCCGGCCGGCTCGTCGCGTTTTCGGAGGGAGCTGCGCCGGGGCGGGGTGTCGGAATCGGCTCCGCGAGCGGCACCGGGGCCGATCGCGTGGGGAGCGGGCGGATCGTCACGCCGCCCACGGGGGTGCCGGGGCCGACGCGGACGGCCTGGCCGGTTCGCATCGACCGGCGGCGGGCGCGGAGCCGGTCGCTCCGCAGCGGAATGCCCGGGTAGGCCTCGATCGGCACCTCGAGACTGGGGAGCCCGATGCGGCTGCCGTCCCCGAAGTAGGTGAACATTTCGATGCCCCGCGACTCGGCCGCGACCACGGCGAGCGCGAGGAAGACAACGAACTGGATGCGGCGCATGATGGCCTCCGGGGAGCGTGCCGCGACCGGGCCGCACGGGGATCACCGAACACATCGTCCTCTCGCTGCCGCCCGGTGCACCGCGACCGCCGCAGCCCCCCCAACCGTCATCATCGAATCCCGCGGTGGTAGCCTGTCGGCATGCCTCCTGCCGGCCTTCCGTTCGTCGCCGCCGTCATCGTCGCGGCGGCCGCCTGCGCCGGCGCCTTCCTGGCCCGTGGCACCACCGCCGTGCCGGCCGCGTGGTGGGCCTGCGGTGCCGCGGTCGCCTTCGCCGTCGAGTCGGCGGCCCGGGCGCGGGGCGGCCTCGTCGATCCGGCGGCCCAGGCGTCGGCGCGGCTGGCGGTGGCGGCGCTGGCCCTCTGTCCGATCATGTCGCTGTTGGGGGCCAAGCGGCCGCAGCACGGCGTCTGGCAGTTCATCGTGGCGTCGCTCGCCGGGATCCTCGCGCTGCCCGCGGCCTCGGCGGCGCTCGTGCGGCCGGGCAGCCAGCCCGACGTGCACCCGCTGCAGCAGTGGTTCATGCTCGCGCTCGTGCTCGTGGGCCTGATGAACTTCATCGCCACGCGGCACGGCCTCGCCGCCGGACTGGTGGCGGCCGGCCAACTGATGCTGCTGCGCCGCTTCCTCCCGTTCGCCGCGGCCGACGGGCCGTCGGCGCCGACGGCCGACGCGATGGCGGCGGCGCTCGTGGCGACCGGCGCGGCCGTGGCCGTGGTGCAGTCGTGGCGCTGGCCGGCGGGGCCTCGAGTGGATGCGGGCGGCGCGAGCCGGCCCGCCGTCCGCCGCGCGGGTGTGGCCGATCCGGCAGCGCTCGACGCCGCCTACCTCGCCCTGCGGGAGACGCTCGGCGCGGCCTGGACGCTGCGGATCGCGGAGCGGTTCAACGCGGTGGCGGAGTCGCGGGGCTGGCCGTGCCGGCTCCGGTTCGACGGCCTTCACGTGGAGGGCGACCCCGACGACCGCGCGTGGCAGGCCGACGCGGTCCGCACCGGCGAGGCGCTCCTGAGGCGGTTCGCCTCGCCGGCCTGGCTGCGGCGGCACGCCGGGGAGGGCAAAAACACGTGAGAATCAGGCGAGCGAGTAGTTTCGCACCTGCCCCGTGGATAGACTCCGAACCGTATCCGAGCGGCGGCCGTAAGGCCATCAGCCGGAGATTCTCCCGACCACCCTTCTTTGGAGTCGCATGCCATGGCCGATGAAGCCCAGTCCCAGCCGGTGCCGGTGCCCGTCGACGAGTCGCACATCGTCGCCACCTACGCCAACTTCTGCCGCGTCACCGGCACGCCCGAGGAGTTGATCGTGGACTTCGGCCTCAACAAGCAGGTGGCCGGCACGTCGCCCGAGACGATCCAGCTCACCCAGCGGATCATCGTCAACTTCTTCACCGCCAAGCGGCTGGCCTACGCCCTGTCGATGGCGGTCGCCCGCCACGAGCAGGCGTTCGGCATGCTCGAGACCGACGTGCAGAAGCGGGTCGTGCACCAGCAGCAGGTCGCGAAGAGCTGACGCGACGCGGCGCGGCCGCGGCGTTCCCCATGACCAGCTACGACGAGACCGAGGAGTTCGAGCGGGCCAAGCGGGAAATCCACGACTTCCTGTCGAAGCTCGAGCAGCTCGCCCACCGCGACGTCGCGGCGGGGGAGTTTTTCGGATTCATCCGGGAGGGCGTCCATCGGCTCATGGAGTCGGTGGCCGAGGTCGTCTGGGTGGTGGGCGACGGCGGGCAGGTCGAGCCGGCCGCCCACGCGGGCATCGAGGCCACGGGGGTGCAGGCCGCGGCCGACGGCGTCGCCGCCCACAACGCGCTCGTGGCCGGGCTGTTTGGCAGCGGCACCGGCCTGCTCGTGCCGCCGGGGGGCTCGATCACCGGTCCCGACGGTACGGTGGTGGCGACCAACGGCACGCCGCTGCTCGTGATCGCGGCCCCGATCGACTGCACCGCCGGCCGCGCGGGCCTGATCGAGATCTTCCATCAGCCCAATCACGACGACGTGCAGCGGGGCTACCTGCGGTTTTCGGAGCAGGTGGCGGGCCTGGCCGCGACCTACATCGACCGCCAGCGCAACGCCCAGCAGCTCGTGGCCCAGCGGCAGCAGCTCGTCGAGGTGGATGCGCAGCAGGCGGCGCTCTCTCAGGTGGAGCGGTTCAGCCGCGCCGTGCACGAGTCGCTCGATCCGATCGGCACCGCGTTCGTGCTCGCCAACGAGGCCCGGCGGATCATCGGCTGCGACCGCGTGAGCGTGCTGGTGAAGCGCGGCCGCACGCTGCGGCTCGAGGCGGTGAGTGGCCAGGAGTCGGTGGAGCGGCGGGCGAGTGCGGTGCAGGCGATCGAGGCCCTCACGCGGGTCGTGGCCCGGGCCGGCGATCCGCTCTGGCATCCCGATCCGGAGGCCGAGGTGCTCCCGCAGATCGAGGAGGAGCTGGAGAACTACATCGACGAGTCGCACGCCACGGCGCTGGCGATCATCCCGCTTGCCAAGCCGAGGCCCACGGCGGTGGTCAAGCCGGGTGGCGTGGACGCGGTGGCCGTCGCCAAGGCGGAGGCGGCGCCCGCGGAGACGCCCGAGGCGATCGCGGCGCTCGTGGCCGAATGGTTTTCCTCGACCACGTTCGACGGAGGGAAGCGAGCCCGCGTGGAGCTCGTCGCCGAACACGGCAAGGTGGCCCTCGCCAACGCCCTCGCCCACACCGGCCTGCCGCTCTACCCGCTGCTCAACTTCCTGGGGAAGTCGCAGGTGCTCACCACCGCCCGCAACCTCCCCAAGACGGTGGCGGCGGCGCTCGGCACGCTGGCGGCCCTGGCGGCGCTCGTGTTCGTGCCGGCGGAGCTCCGCCTCGAGGGCAAGGGCACGCTCGAGCCGGTGCACCGTCGCGAGGTGTTCGCGCAGATCGACGGCGTGGTCGAAAAGATCGAGCCGGGGGTCGAGGGAGGCGCCGACGTGAAGGCCGGGCAGCTGCTCGCCACGCTCCGCAACCGCGATCTCGAGGTGGCCATCGCCGACGTGCTCGGCAAGAAGGCGTCGAGCGAGGAGCAGCTGGTGTCCACGCGGCGGTCGCTCCTCGACGACGACAAGATCTCGGCCGACGAGAAGCTCCGGCTCGCCGGGCGGCGGGCCCAGCTCGAACGGGAGGTGGAGAGCCTCGCCGCCCAGCTCGCCCTCTACGCCGAGAAGAAGAAGGAGCTCGAGGTCCGCAGCCCGATCGACGGCGTGATCGTCACCTGGCAGGTCCGCGACCTGCTCCTCCTCCGCCCGGTGGAGAAGGGGCAGGTGCTGATGAGCGTGGCCGACAAGACGGGCCCGTGGGAGCTCGAGATCAAGATGCCCGACGACCGGCTCGGTCACGTCAATCGCGCCGCCGCCGAGGCGAAGACCGCCGGACGCGAGCTGGGGGTGGATTACATCCTCGCCACCGATCCGGGCACGCGGCACCGCGGCAGCGTGAAGGAGATCCACGAGCAGGCCGAGGTCCGCGGCGACGAGGGCAACACCGTGCTCGTGCGGGTGACGATCGATCCGAGCGTGCACGAGAAGGAAGAGCTCGGCGCGGGCGCGAGCGTGACGGCGCGAGTGGCCTGCGGCAAGCGGCCGCTGGGCTACGTCTGGTTTCACGACGTGCTGGCCTTCCTCCAAACGCAGGTCTTGTTCCGGCTGTGGTGACCCGCGGCATGCGGGTGGAGATGAATCCCATGAAGCGATGCGCGATGATCTTGGCGGCGTGGACGATGCTCCTGGCGGCAGGCCGCGCACCGGCGGCCGAAGCCACGAAGGGCCCGGTGCTCGAACGCTGCCTGGTGTCGCTGGTGGATGAGGCGAAGCTCTCGGCCGGAGAGGCGGGATTGCTCGTCGACGTGACCGTGAAGGCCGGCGACCGCGTGAAGGCGGGGCAGGTGATCGCCCGAATCAACGACGACCAGCCCCAGATGGCGAAGCTTCGCGCCACGGCGGAATACGACCAGGCCGTCGCCAAGGCCAAGAGCGACGTGGATGTCCGCTACGCCCAGAAGGCGCAGGCCGTGGCCCAGAAGGCCTCCGAGAAGGCCGAGCAGTCGCACAAGTCGGTGCCGGGATCGGTGACCGACGTGGAGCGCGACCGGCTGCGACTGGAGTGGGAGAAGAGCGGCCTGCAGATCGAGCAGGCCCAGCTCGAGCGGCAGCTCGCCGACCTCGCCGCCAAGGTGAAGGAGGCGGAGGTGGAGACGGCCGAGATCGAGATCAGGCGGCGGCTCGTCACCGCGCCCCTCGACGGCGAGGTGGTGGACGTGATGAGCCACCAGGGGGAGTGGATGCAGGTCGGGGCGCCGCTCGCGCACGTCGTCCGCACGGACAAGCTCCGCGTGGAGGGCTACGTGGACGCCGCGAAGTGGGATCCCGAGCAGGTCCGCGGTCGGCCGGTGACCGTCGTGGTACCGCTGGCCAACGACCGCACGGAGACCTTTGCGGGCCGGATCTCATTCGTGAGCCCGCTCGTGGAGAGCGGCGGCGACTACCGCGTGTTCGCCGAGGTGGCCAATCGGCAGGCGACCGGGTCCGGCGAGTGGCTCCTGCGGGCCGGCCAGACCGCCACGATGACGATCCACTCCGACCAGCCCGCGGCCCCGTAGCCCGCCCATGTCCACCGCCGACGCCTTCCGTTCGAGCACGACCCGCGGCGTCACCCTCCGCCGCCGCGGCGACCTCGTGGTCAACCGGCAGGTCTACCAAGGCCAGGCCTGGTGGGTGGTGAAGGACCCGATCTCGCTCCACTACTTCCGGTTTCGGCCTGAGGAGTATGCGCTGCTCGACATGCTCGACGGCCGCACGAGCCTCGACGCCCTCAAGGAGCAGTTCGAGGCCCGCTTTCCGCCGCGGCGGATCACGGTGGACGAGCTCTCGCGGTTCATCGCCACGCTGCACCGCTCCGGGCTCGTGATCGGCGACCGCCCGGGGCAGGGGCCGCAGCTCTTCGAGCGGCGCCGGCAGCGGATCTGGCGGGAGTGGATGGCCTGGCTCGCCAACATCATGTCGATGCGGTTCCGGGGCATCGACCCCGACCGGCTCCTGGAGCGGCTCGATCCCTGGTTCGGCTGGCTGTTCGCGCCGCCGGCGATCGCGGCGGCGCTCGTGTTCGTGGCCAGCGCCCTCCTCCTGGTGCTCGTGAACTTCGACGTCTTCCGGGCGAAGCTCCCCGAGTTCCACCAGTTCTTCGCGGCGGGCAACTGGCTCTACCTGGCGGTGGCCCTCGGGGTGACGAAGATCCTCCACGAGTTCGGCCACGGGCTCTCCTGCAAGCACTACGGCGGCGAGTGCCACGAGATGGGGATGATGCTGCTGGTGTTCACCCCCTGCCTCTACTGCGACGTGTCGGACAGCTGGATGCTGCCGAACAAGTGGAAGCGGGCGGCGATCGGCGCGGCGGGGATGTACGTCGAGGTGATCATCGCCTCGATCGCCACCTACCTGTGGTGGAACTCGCACCCCGGCGTGTTCAACCAGCTCTGCCTCGACGTGATGTTCGTGTCCAGCGTGTCCACGATCCTGTTCAATGCCAACCCGCTGCTGCGGTACGACGGCTACTACATCCTCTCCGACGTCCTGGAGATCCCGAACCTCCGCCAGAAGGCCAACACCATCCTCCAGCGGCTCGCCTCGCGGTGGTGCCTGGGCATCAAGCAGCAGGACGATCCGTTCCTGCCGCAGCGGAACCTCGGGCTGTTCGCCCTCTACGCGGTGGCCTCGAGCGTGTATGGCTGGATCGTGACGGCGTCGATCTTCCTGTTCGTCTGGAACGTCTTCAAACCCTACCGGCTGGAGGTGCTGGGCCAGATCCTGGCGCTGGGCGCCGTGTGGGGCTTGGTGATCAGGCCGCTGCAGGGGATCATCAAGTTTTTCAAGGTTCCCGGGAGGCGCGACGAGGTGAAACCGACGAACGTGGCGGTGACGGCGGTGGCGGCGGCGGCGCTGGCGGCCGGCATCGCCCTGATCCCGCTGCCGCAGCGAGTCTGGTGCCCCACCGAGCTGCGTCCCCGCGGCGAGGAGATGGTCTACGTGACCGTCCCGGGCCGGCTCGAGCGGCTGGCCGTGAAGCCGGGCGCGGTGGTGAAGCGAGGCGACGAGCTCGCCCGGCTCGTGAACGTGGACCTCGACCTGGAGATCGCCGACCTCGAGGGCAAGGCCACGCAGTACGAGAGCCGGCTGAAGAGCCTGGAGCGAGAGCGGTTTTCCGACCCGGCCGCGGGCCTCGAGATCGGCACCGTGAAGGAGTCGCTGGCGAGCCTTCGCGAGCAGCTCACGCGGAAGCACCAGGATCGCCGCGAACTCGTGCTCACGGCCCCGCGGGACGGCGTGGTGCTGCCGCCCCTGAGCCTCAAGTCACCGGGCGAACAGGGAGGCAAGCTCCCGGCCTGGAGCGGCAACGCCCTGGATGACCGGAACGTCGGCGCCACGTTCCAGGAGGGCACGGTGCTCTGCATGGTGGGGGAGCCGGAGCGGTTCGAGGCGGTGATGGTGGTCGATCAGTCGGAGGTGGAGTTCGTGGCGGACGGCCAGCCGGTGGACCTCAGGCTCAACTCCTTCCCGTGGCAGACCTTCCGTGGAAAGGTCGAGCAGATCGCGGAGACGCACATCGAAGCCGGCTCGGAGCGGCTCTCGGTGAAGGCGGGTGGGAGCGTGCCGACGGAGACCGACCCGTCGGGCCGCGAGATCCCGATCTCGACGAGCTACGAGGCGTTGATGACGCTCGACGACGCCGATGCAGTGTTCACGCCGGGCATGCGGGGCACGGCCCGGATTCAGGTGGGCAGCCGCACGGTGGGCCAGTGGCTCCTGCGG
>Ga0208249_1000493_pt1 | contig 13063 bp, 12 predicted proteins | sample CryBogmetaGMA1M_FD_184546 | JGI IMG/M metagenome (GOLD analysis project Ga0208249, IMG submission 184546) | Freshwater microbial communities from Crystal Bog, Wisconsin, USA - MA1M (SPAdes) | ecosystem: Environmental > Aquatic > Freshwater > Lake | place: Crystal Bog, Wisconsin, USA | collected...
GCTTTTAACCGGCGACTGGGTTACCCCCCGTTGGAATACAAAGACATTTTTTGACTATCCAGTATGGGGATACTGGATGGTTGGACTGAGCTATCGCATCTTCGGGGTGACTGCATGGGCGGCAAGACTACCTGCAGCACTGGCCGCGAGTGCAACCGTTCTTGCAGTATTCGGAACGGTCCTACGACTATCACCCAACGGTGAGGGAATTAAGAAGAGGGTCTCTCGAGCCCTACTGGCCGGGACAATTCTGACCCTGAGTCCAGGCTGGATTGGCTGGGGGAGAGCCTCGGTGACAGACATGTTTCTCTCCAGCTCGATTGCCCTCGCATTACTGGGCTTCTTACTGGTTTGGAAAGCAGGGCATTCAATAATGCAACTCAGAATCGGGCATACGTTAATTGCCCTATTCTCTGGAATCGCTGTACTAGCAAAAGGTCCAGCAGGAGTTCTACTTCCTGGACTCACTATTATTCTTTTTCTACTACTAAAAAGAAGGCTTGTCAATCAAGTCATAACAACACCATGGCTTCCAATGGTGGCACTATTTTTCGGCATTGTGCTTCCGTGGTACGCGATGGCGACCAGGGCCAATGGATTAGATTTTTTAACCAGATTTATCGGCTTTAGTAATTTTGAAAGATTTACCTCTGTTCTCTATTCCCATCCAGGCCCACCCTGGTTTTACTTCCCATGGGTATTTCTATTGCTGTTCCCATGGTCAATTTATTTGCCGGTTGCCATGGCAAGGCTTGAATTCTGGAAGTTTGAGACATGGAAAGTCGAAGACGATCCAGCTGACACTGCACTATTTGCAACAATATGGCTGGTAGTGATTCTCAGCTTCTTTTCGGCAGCAGCAACAAAACTCGCAGGATACATATTGCCAGTTGTTCCAGCTGGAAGCCTTCTAATTGCACTCTTGTTTCAGCCTCTCGGCAAACCAAAGCCTTTCGCCAAGGGACTTCGGGTTAGCATCTGGGTTAATAGTGGATTGTTTGCATTGGCGGCAATCACAGTCGCATCTACAAAACTCATTATTAAGTCCTCCACCGATTATCCAGGCCTGACCAAATCGATACTGGATTCAGGATTACCAGTTCTTCTATTCATTGTGATAAGCGCATCATCAGCAATCCTAGGATGGATTGCCATCAATCGATCTAGATTTCAGTGGGCTTGGGTCCCCAATGCCGCACCACTTCTAGTCCTTCTTGCTACAGCCATACCAGTACTGCTGCCAATCATCGACCACGAGCGGCTTTTGCCGATACGTGAGCTATCAGCTTTAGCAGGAAAATCTGCACAACCAGGTGATTCTATAGCAGTAATAGGATTTAAACGCTACAGCGCAATTCTTTACAGCAACAAACCAGTAATCTTTGCAAACAATCCAGGCGATCTAGTCAATAAAATATCCTCCAAAAACCAAGAAGGAGACGTTTTCCTTTTAGGCACAGAGCGCGAACTATCTAAATTTGGCCTTAATCTGAAAGAATGTAAAAGCAGTGAATGCTCTATAATTGGTAGCAAAGACGCACACTTCCTGCTCAGGTCATCAATCAAAAATCTATTAAGCATCAGAGCTTGAATCAATGCCAAATTCTTCCCACGTCGAAAGGGCACTCATGTCCGCGAAAAACATTGCAGCATCTGGGCTGAAATGGGTTAGTCACCAGCCATTGCTACTACTTGTATTTGCAGTAGCTCTTATACGCCTAGCCATGCTTGGAAGTTATCCATTGATGGACACTACCGAAGCTCGCTATGGTGACATAGGAAGAATGATGGCTGTTCAAAATGATTGGATAACCCCATGGATTAGACCAGGAATTCCATTCTGGGCTAAACCACCACTTTCATTTTGGTCGACGGCTTTAAGTATCAAGGTCTTTGGTGTTAATGAATTTGCAACTCGTTTTCCATCCTGGCTCTTGGGGATTATTACAGGAGTGATGGTTTGGGATATGGCCGTTCGGCGGTCCTATCGGGAGGCAGTTATTGCTATTTCACTGCTTACTGGATGTCTTATTTTCTACTTTGCTTCCGGCGCCGTGATGACCGACATGGCCCTCACCCTAGGGATCATGTTATCGATGTGGGGATTCTGGTTTGGTGTGCATCCTGATCAGAATCAAGCCTTGGCCACTCGGGGGAAGTGGTTATTTTTCGTTGGATTGGGGTGGGGTTTGCTAGCGAAAGGACCCTTAGCGCCAGTGCTCATTGCACTCAGTCTTGCCCTATGGCTCGTTTTGTGCCGTCAATACTGGCCCACAATTCGGCAGCTTCCTTGGTTTAGGGGATTGCTATTGACAGCTCTGATAGCAGTGCCTTGGTACTGGGCAGCCGAGAAAAAAACACCTGGTTTTCTTGATTACTTCCTGATTGGTGAACACATCAAACGATTCCTTGTACCTGGATGGAAAGGAGATTTGTACGGAAATGCCCACATCCATGCCCATGGAACAATCTGGCTGTTCTTGATGTACATGGTTGCTCCGTGGACAATACTCATTCCACTATATCTATGGATGAATCGGAATCAAATCTCCCTTAGCGCGAAACCTCTTATAATAGAGAAGGAGTCTGATCTAAAATCATGGCGGATCTACCTCGTCTGCTGGGGCCTGATGCCTGCAATATTTTTTACGCTTGCAAGTAATATCATCATGCCGTACGTGTTGCCAGGGATCCCAGCGCTTGCTCTCCTTGGTGGCTCTTATCTGAAACCAATAGATCAACGTATTGTTGACAAAATGCTTGCTGTCGGCCTTTCTATCATCCTGATCGGCTCGCTTCTATTTATCATTGTTTTCCCACTAACTGGCTATGGAGACAGGAAATCAGAACGATCTCTAATCCGAGCATTTCAGATGCTCAAAACATCTGATTCCAAACTCGTATACTTGGGTACCCATCCTTTCTCAGCAGGATTTTACGGAAACGGGGACGTCATCGATTTAGAAACAGTATCCCAACTCAATAATTACCTTGAAAAGGAGCATCATTCTTTTATTGCAATCCCCAATGGCATATCAAATTCGGAGTTGATTCAACTTAAACAGCTTCAGATGATCCAGCACTTCCGCCGCTACAGCCTTTACACCCAGGCCCCGAATCTTCCAAACCCATCTGCCCATCCCCAGGGTTAAAGCCCGTGGTCGACAATCTCGGTCTCTACGGACTCGTCGGCGCCATCTCCGCAGGGCTGCACGCCCTGCTCTTGGTCATCCTGCCCCGCGGTGGGGTGCCCTTACCCGTGGCGAACCTAACGGGTTTTTTGGTGGCGTCACTGTGGAGCTACCTCGCCCACGCCAAGATCAGCTTTCGGCAGCAAACCAAAGGCAAGGTCTTCCCGCGACGCTGGCTCCTGCTGCAGCTGGCCCTGAATGTGGTTCTAAGCCTGCTGCTGCCTGCGGTCTTCGCGCCCTGGGCCAAGAGCCCAATTGCCACGCTGATTCTTGTGTTTACGCCAACGGCGGTGAACTACGGGGTTTGGAACCTCGCCGCCAGTCATGTTGCCCGACTGCAACCAGGGATTCACCGCACGCGACCTGATTGCCATGCCGATGATCTGGGCCTTGATGAATCCATCAACGACGCCATTTTCGATCTTGCTGATGCCGGTCAACTCCAGGGAGCCAGCCTGATGGTTGCCGGCCCTGCCGTAGCCCACGCCATCGCTGGTCTGCGCAGCCGTCCAGGGCTCAAGGTCTACCTCCATCTTGTGCTGAGTGAGGGCCCGCCAATTTCTGCCCCTGGGAAGATCCCCCTTCTTGTCAATGGCCAGGGCTTGCTGAACCTTGGCTTTGGCCAACTGCTCCTGGCCTCCATTTGGCCAACCAGGCATACCAGGAAACTCGCTCGCCAATTAGCAACAGAAATCAAAGCTCAAATTCTCAGATTCCAGTCACTTGTTGGCCCCCAAGATCTCCGCATGGATGGCCATCAACACATTCACTTAGTTCCGCTGGTCTGGCACGAACTCCTCAAACTCGAACCAGGCCTCCGGCCCGTCTGGCTACGCAGCATTCGCGAACCCTGGCCCACGGCCATCACAAGCAGGGCCTGGATAGAATCCCTCATCTCGGCTGGATTGCTCAAATGGTTGATCCTCAGCCTGCTGTCATCAGTATTAGAACCATCACTTACAAAAAATAAGATTGCTACCAATAGTAGTTTTTCCGGTGTCCTTTTTACGGGTCGCATGGCGGGTTCAACCCTCAGGGCTTCGTTTCAGCAACTCTCGAATCAGCCCCCCACGCCTAGTAGCGCCGGCGCTACGCCCCCCCTGCTGTTGATCCACCCGGCCAGGAGATCCGGATCGAACTTAGACGGGTTCAGACCAGACAAGACCCAATCCGCATGGGCCATCGACGGGCGTTACCACCTATCTTTAGGCTTTTACTCTTCACCATGGCGCCAAAGGGAGTATCAATCCTTGGCTCAACTCACCGAAGATGTCGTAGCCACAGATGTAGCTGGCTAAGACATCGAAGTTTTGGAGGCCTCGATCGACCGGATCAAATAGACGGGTCTGGCCTTAACTTCCAGGAAAATACGACCGATATATTCCCCCAAAATACCAATGCCAATCAATTGAATCCCGCCCAGGAAGGTGATAGCCACAATCAGGCTAGGGAAGCCCGCCACATCGGCCCCATAGAGCAAGGTGTGGGCTGCAAAATAGAGCGCATAGGCAACACTTGAGGCCGAGATAATGGCCCCGAGACGCGACCAAACCTTCAACGGAACCAGCGAAAAGCCAAAGATCCCGTCAAGGGCATAGTTCCACAGGCTGCTCATCGACCAGGAGGTTGTGCCGCTCGTACGGGTCGGACACTCAAAGAGCAGGTCCACATTCTTGAAGCCAATCCAAGGGAAGAGCCCTTTGGAGAAGCGCACGCCTTCACGAAGGCGCGTGAGGGCTTCAAGGGCTGGGGCACTCAGCAAGCGGTAGTCACCGGCGCCATCCACCAGTTGGATGGAATCCACCAGGCTGTTGAACAGGGAGTAAAACCAGCGGGATGTCGCCACCTTCAGGCCCGATTCCCCTTGGCGGTTCTTCCTGATCGCCGTGACAATCTCGGCGCCGGCTTCAAAGGCCGCCACCATCTCGGGAATGAGGGCTGGCGGATGTTGGAGATCCGAATCCATCAGGATCACCGCATCGCACTGTCCCTTGGCAAAATCCAAGCCGGCCAGCATCGCCGCCTCCTTGCCAAAGTTTCGGGTGAGGCCGATCAAGGTGATCTCACAGGCCGATGACGATCCCCCTTGGTGATCCTGGGTCATCAGGTGGCGGATGATGCTGGCGCTGGCGTCCTTGGAGCCGTCGTCAACCAGCACCAAGCGCTCAAGCCCCGGTTGGCTTCGGATGGCGGCAATGAACTCCCGAATGCCAGCCGCTTCGTTAAAGCAGGCGGCAACCACCCAGATTCTGGGTCCGCCAGGGGGCAACTGGACCGGTGAACTGCTGGGACTGGGGTTGGACAGGTCCAGGCACAAGACAGCAAGCGTTGGTCGATGCTAATTCGGCTTTAACCCAGCCCTGGCTCCTGCAGAGTGGGCGCCGACTCTCCGTTGGCCATGAACGCCCCCGCCCCAACCAGCCTGATTTCGCTGAGGGGGTTGCGCACAGCGCCCGGCCTCAGCGAGGGCGAGGCCACGACCTTGGCCCAGGCCTTGCAGGAGGCCATGGACCGCTGTGAGTGGTTCACCGTGGGGGTGATGGCCCCTTCGGCCAGCCAAGCCATTGCCAGCCTGCGCTCCCTCGAAGGGCGCCTGGGCTGGACACCCTTGGCGGAATCGCCCGCATCGGAGCCAGCGGCCTCCGATGACCAGGCGGGGGGTGTGTTCCTAAAGGGCAACCAAAGCACCGGCCTCTATGCGGTCCGCCAGGAAGCGGGCCTGGGGGAAGGGATCTTGATCAGCGGCCACAACAGCAGCGATCCCGCCGGGGAGGACACCTGGGGCCCCCTACCCCTCGGCTTCTTCGCCTAGGGCGGATTCGCCTTGGGCCAATTTGCCTTGGGCCAATTTGTCTTGGACCGATCAAAGCTTTTCAGCAGATCACGGTCTGGGGCCTAACCCAAGGGGACATTGCCCATCAATCCTTAGGCTGGACGGCTGTGACTCGGCACTGATGGCCAACCCCCTGCGTATCGCCTCCCGCCGCAGCCAGCTGGCCATGGTGCAGACCCATTGGGTTCGCGATGAGCTGGGCAAGGCCCACGCGGGCCTCGAGATCACGGTTGAGGCCATGGCCACGAAGGGCGACAAGATCCTCGATGTGGCCCTCGCCAAGATTGGCGACAAGGGCCTCTTCACCAAGGAATTGGAAGCCCAGATGTTGGTCAATCTGGCCGACATCGCCGTGCATAGCCTCAAGGATTTGCCCACCAACCTGCCCGAGGGTTTGATGCTCGGCTGCATCACCGAGCGGGAAGATCCGGCCGATGCCCTGGTGGTCCATGCCAATCACCAGGACAAGACGCTTGCCACCCTGCCCCCCGGCAGCGTGGTCGGCACCAGCTCCCTACGGCGCCTGGCCCAACTGCGCCACCACTACCCCCACCTCACCTTTAAGGACGTGCGGGGCAATGTGATCACCCGCCTCGAGAAACTCGATGCCGGCGACTTTGATTGCCTGATCCTGGCTGCCGCCGGCCTGGGGCGCCTGGGGCTGGGCGATCGCATCCACGAATTGATCGATCCCTCGATTTCGCTCCACGCCGTGGGCCAGGGGGCCCTGGGCATCGAGTGCCGGGAAGGCGATGGGGAGGTGCTCGCCCAGATCAAGGTGCTGGAACACGTGCCCACAGCGCGCCGCTGCCTGGCGGAGCGGGCCTTCCTGCGCCAGCTGGAGGGGGGCTGCCAAGTGCCCATTGGGGTGAATTCCCACTTCGAAGGCGACCAACTCGTGCTCACGGGCATGGTGGCGAGCCTCGACGGCCTTCGCCTGATCCGCGACGAAGCCCGCGGCGATCAAACTGATCCAGAGGCGATCGGCATTGCCCTTGCCGAAGCCCTAAGGGCCCAGGGTGCAGGAGAGATCCTGGAGGAGATTTTTGCAACCGTCCGGCCAGAAGCCTGAATCGGCAGAGCCCGAGGTCGACCTAGGGGCCAGGCCGCTCCCCTTCCAATGGAGCCTGCTGGCTTGGGCTGCCCTGGTCGGCACCCTCACCGGTGGGGCCGTGGTGGCGTTCCACGAGCTTCTGGCCTTCATCAATAACGGCCTGTTTGGCACCTTTGTGGAGGGGTTATTGGCCCTGGGCCAAGGCCAACCGCCCGAACTCCCCCCCGAGCTTCCGCCGATCGCCCAAGCCACGGCCACGCCCTTGCAGGCCCTGCTGCAGGTGGGCCTGGGCGGCCTTGGTTATCTGCCCCAACCCCCGGCGGCACCCGAACCGCCACCGCTGCCCACCTCCCTGCTGCCCGATTGGCTCAGCCTCTGGCCCGTGGTGGTGGTGCCAACCCTGGGGGGCTTTGTGGTGGGCCTGATTCGGCGCTTCTCGGGCGACCTGGGCCCGGGCCTACCCAGCCTGATGGCGATGGCTGACGGGGCCGTCACGGCAAAGCCCAAGCTGCCCTTCCAACGGCTACTGGGGGCATCGGTGAGCTTGGGGAGCGGGGCCTCCCTCGGGCCTGAGGGCCCGAGCGTGGAAAGCGGAGGCAACATCGGCCTCTGGGTGGCCCTGCGCGGCAGTCTTTCGCCCCAAAGCCAAAAAGCCCTGGTGGCCGCCGGGGTGGCCGCCGGTTTGGCCGCGGGCTTTAAGGCCCCCATTGCCGGGGTCTTCTTCGCCCTGGAAGGCAGTTTCAGTGGCCTGCAGGGTCGCCCCAGTGTGCGGGCCGTATTGGTAGCCGCCGTGGCCTCTTCGCTGGTCACCCAGCTGGCGCTAGGCGATTCGCCGATCCTGCGCCTGCCCGCCTACGACGTGCGCTCGCCCCTGGAACTGCCCCTCTATCTGGGCCTGGGCCTGCTGGCGAGCTTGATGTCCTGGGCCCTGGTGAGCCTGTTGGCAGCCGGCCGCAGTGAGGCCCTGCAAAGCCGGTTGAACAAGCTGCCGGCCGGGGTACCCACCGCCATCGGGGGTGCCTTGGTGGGCCTGATTGCCCTGCTCTTCCCCCAGGTGCTGGGGGTTGGCTACGACACCATTGAGGCCCTGTTGGGCAGCAATGGGGGTGTGCCCCTGGCCACCTTGGTGGCCCTGTTAGGGGTGAAACTGCTAGCGACGGGGATCAGCAACGCCACCGGCTTTGTGGGGGGCGGGTTTGCCCCCTCCCTGTTTTTAGGAGCCGTTCTGGGCAATTGCTACGGCCAATTACTGGGCGAAAGCGGCTTGCATTTGCCGGTGGCGGAGCCGCCGGCCTACGCGATGGTGGGCATGGCCGCTGTGCTGGCGGGCAGCGCCCGGGCCCCGCTTACGGCCCTGTTGCTGCTGTTTGAGCTCACCCATGACATTCGGATTGTGCTGCCCCTGATGGCCGCCGCAGGCTTGAGTGCGGCCCTGGTCGAACGCTGGCAGGGGTTGGCCGATCCAGGCCTGCTTGGGCCCGATCTGCTGGAAGAGAAGCGGCGGCGCCAACTCACCAGCTTGTCTGTGCGGGATGCCTATGAACAGGAAGCCCCCCTGGTGCTCCCGGCTGCGTTGCCTGCCCAGGAGGCCCTCGGCCAGCTTGTGGAAAGCCATGGCCACTGCTTGGTTGTGGCTGATGGCCCCTGGGTGCTGGGCCTGGTGACCCTGCCCGATCTGCAGCGGGCGCTGAGTGCCTACCAAGCTGCCGGCATCGATCACAAGCCAATGGGCCAAAAACCAACGGCCAAAGAGACAACGGCCATCCCCACCCTCCAGTCCTGCCGCCGGGGGGATTTGGTTTGGCTCCCCGAAACGGCCCATCTGGCCCAATTGGAGGATCAACTCAGCCCGAACGGACTGCGCCAGGTGCCGATCTTTGCGGTGCCGGCCGGTGTAGCGGGGGCCCTGCCCCACGGTTTACCCAGCGGGGGGCTGCCCCTTTCAGCCTTGCGGGGACTGGCCAGCCGGGATGGCCTATCGAGGGCCCTGGCCAAACATCTCACCCAAGCCGGCCCAAGCCTGAAGCTGGTCGGGGAGGAGCCCAGGGATGAAGAACAAACGAAGGTTTTGGATTCTTAAAGCCCTTCTGACACTTCAACCACTTTCAGTTGATGCCAGGGGCACGCCCTGGCCCCGGCTCGCGAAGACCTTGTAGGGCGGGATCGACCACGGCTAAGCGCGCCATGATCCTTTCGAGGTCGAGGGCCGAGAGCTCCCCATCACTAGCCCACTTCAGCGCCGTGCTGTTCAGCTGGTCGAGGTGGCGAGTTTGGGGAGTGGACATCAGCAAACCCTTGATCCACAAAAATAGGCAGTGAACAGCCAATAGAAAAGAATTCTGGGCTGATCTACAGAAAGTCTTTGGGGTTTGGCTTTTCCCCGTTGGCGAAGAAAGGGGCCAAACCCGAAAAACTGGACTTCTGGGCTAGTTGACCAGCTGGGCTTCGATCGTGGCCAAATAGCGGCCTTCGCAATCTTTGATGATCTTGACGGCCTCAGCCGAATCAAAGAAGCCATTCACCTTGCAGGTGCCGGGCTTTTTGAGATCCTTGTAATGCTCCCAGTAGTACTGGGTTTCCTTGAGCCAATGGTCCCCAAGCTGGGTGTAGCTGGTGATGTGGTCCATCCGCTTGTCATCGGCCAGCACGGCGATGACCTTGTCATCAACTTCGCCGCCATCGTCGAATTTCATGATGCCGATAATCCTGGCCTCCACAATCGATCCGGGCACCAGGGGTTCAGTGACACCAACGATTTCAATATCCAAGGGGTCACCGTCCTCGTCCCAGGTGCGGGGAATGCATCCATAGGCAAAGGGATAGGACAGGGAGGAATAGCCCACCCGATCCAGCTTGAGGTGGCCGGTTTCGGTGATCAGTTCGTACTTGTTGATCGTCATGGAATTGAGCTCAACGATCGTGTTGAGCCGCAATTCCGCTTCATCGGCGAAGGCCGGCAGCACATGCAGCAGGTTGAGCATGGTGCGGCTGGGGGCGTGGTCGATATTCGCCATGAAAAAAGAAGCTTTTGCGCGGCGGCATCCTAAGGAGCCACCAACCGCTCCAATTTGGCCCTGAGGTAGGCCAGGAAGGGTTCGGCTCTGAGGTCGTGGCCGCTCACCTGCTTCACCAGCTCTTCGCCATTGACCTGGCGGCCCAAGGGATAGACGTGCTCCGCTAGCCACTGCTTGAGGCTGGCCCCATCCCCTTTGGCGACCCGCGCTTCGATGGCGCCCGCCCCGCCGAGGTCCCGTTCCATGGCCTCGCCCAGCTGGGCACTGATCAGGTGCCCAAGGGCATAGGAGGGGAAGTAACCAAACAGGCCCTCGCTCCAATGCACGTCCTGGAGGCAGCCTTCGCTGTCATGGGCAGGGCGCAGATCCAGCAGCTCGGCCATGCGCCGGTTCCAGTGGCCTGGAAGCTCCGCCACGGGCAAATCCCCTTCCAGCAGGGCGAGCTCGAGTTCGTAACGCAGCACGATGTGAAGGCAGTAGCTGATTTCATCGGCCTCAACCCGAATCATTCCCGGTTCGAAGGGATTGAGGCAGCGCCAGAACCCCTGGCTGGTGTGCCAGGGGCTGGACGAGCCAGGCTTCGCCCCATCCAAGCCGGGGTTCGCCAAGCTCCACGCCGCGGCGATCGAGGGCTCCAGGCGCTGGGCAAAGGCCTGACTCCGCCCCACCCTGCATTCCCAGAACAGGCTTTGGCTCTCGTGCACCCCCATGGAGGTGGCATCCCCCAGGGGCCAAGGGAAGTAGTGGTCGCCGCTGCGGGGCAGCCCCTGCTCGTAGAGGGAATGGCCCCATTCATGGGCCGTGGCCAGCAGGGCTGAGAGGGGTTGGCCCGCCACCACCCGGGTGGTGATGCGGAAATCGGCCGGCCCCAGGGTGCAGGAGAAGGGATGGGGTGAGCGGGCGGTTTGGCAGCGATTGGGATCAAAACCCCAGCTGGTCAACAGCTCCTCGCAGAGCTGCTGTTGGCTGCCCTCTGGCAGATCCCACGCAGTCGATGGCTGCCTACTGGCCGCGGATCGGGCCCGCTCGATCAGGGCTGGAAGTTCATGGCGCAAGGGAGCGAATAGGGCATCCAGCCGCGCCTTGCTGATGTCGGGCTCAAAAGGCTGGGCCAGGGTTTCCCAGCAACTACGGGGCTCAGCCAACTGGCGGGCCTGCTCCTGGCGCAGCCCCACCAGCTCCTTGAGGGAGGGGGCAAACAAACTGAAATCGCCCTTGGCCTTGGCCTCCTGCCAGCGGGCATAGCCCTGGGCCTGGGCCTGGGCGATGCGGCCCACCAGGGCGGCATCCAGACGGTGTTGGCGTTCAAATTCCTGGCGCAGCAACTGGAGATTGCGGCCCATGGGACCTGGGCTGCCCCCCCATTGCGCTTCTGCGGCGGAGAGCAAGTCCGCATAGGCGCCACTGCTCTGGCGGCCATGGAGTTGCTGGGCCAGCAGGGCCAACTGTTCGCCCCGCCAATCCGCCCCCGCGGCAGGCATGGCGGTGTTTTGGTCGTAATAGAGGGCGCTATGGATCGATCCCAGCAGCTGGGTGGTGTGTAGATAGGCCCGCAGCTTCTGCAGGGGTGCCTGGCTGGGATCAGCCATCTACCGAGGTCAAATCAAGCGCGGGCAAATCAACCCAGTGCAGCTGCGTGGGCACGGCCCCTTCGAGGCTGGCCTTCACGGGACAAGTCTCGGCCGTGCGGCGCAGGAGGGCCACCTGTTGGGGCTCCAGGGCCTGGGGCAGGCTGATCCAAGCCTCAAGCAGGGCGATTTTGCGCACCGCGCCGGAGGTCATCGTCTTTTCGACCCGTACCTCGGCACCCTCCAGGGCCAGGCCGTGGCGCTCAGCCACGATGCCCATCACCGTGAGGATGCAATTGGCCAAGGCCGTAGCAATCAGATCGGTGGGGGAAAACCGTTCGCCTCTGCCGTTGTTGTCGATGGGGGCATCGGTGTCGAGTTCCGAACCCGATGGGCCGTGCACCGAAAGGCAGCGCAACTGACCTTGGTAGCGGCATTGAATGCTGGTCATGGGTGCGTTCCAGCGCGGGTAGGTTTTCGGAACCACTTTGGCCGATGCGACCGTGCTTCCCTTCGCCCTGGTTCCCACCGCCCCCGTCGAGGGGCTGGCCCGGGCCATCCACCTCTCGGTAGCGCCGGTCTTTTTGCTGGCGGGAATCGCTGGTTTGCTGAATGTGCTGACCAACCGACTCAACCGGATCGTTGATCGGGCACGCCAGCTGCAGAAAGAGGATTCAACAGGCGCCAACCGGGATGGCCCGCTGGAGCTGGGGGTTCATAAGAAACGCATCCGCCTGGTGATGAAGGCGATTGAGTTGTCCACCGTCACCATCCTGCTGGTGGCCCTGGTGGTGTCGATTGTGTTTGTGAGCGCAGTCGCAGCGATCGATCTGGCCCTGATCGTGGTGCCCCTATTTGTGTTGGCGATGGGATGCCTGATGGTCGCCGTGGTGCTGTTTTTGCGCGAGGTGCAATTGGCCACCGGTCAGTTGCGCCGGCGTTTCTAGGTTCCCCTTCAGGGGCCCTCAACCTATTTCTTGCTGCAGTAGTTCCCACCCACGTTCATCCAGCCGGAGGGGCAAGCCTGGCCATTGGTGGGCTGAACGGTGTAGCTGGCCAGGCCAAGGGTGCTGCACTTGCCATTGAGGGTGTCCACATAGCCAATGGGGCAAATGGTGCCAAGCTTCGGCACCACCCGCTGGGCCTGGGCAGGGCTTTCAACCAGGGCGACCGTGGCCGCAAGCAGGAGACAGGAGATCAGGGAACGCATGGCAGCTCTTCAACTTCAAGAGTCACTCCCAAAATGCTAAGCGGCTTCACGGTTGTGGTGGCCTTGGAGGGCCAATGGCGCCTCCACGACCAACCCGTGCTGCATCAAGCGATGGACTTGGTGCGACGCCACCCGGGCGGACGCTTGGTGTTGCTGGCAACTCGAGCGGAAGGCCAGCGCCCCAGGGGACCCC
>Ga0208249_1000495_pt1 | contig 13044 bp, 13 predicted proteins | sample CryBogmetaGMA1M_FD_184546 | JGI IMG/M metagenome (GOLD analysis project Ga0208249, IMG submission 184546) | Freshwater microbial communities from Crystal Bog, Wisconsin, USA - MA1M (SPAdes) | ecosystem: Environmental > Aquatic > Freshwater > Lake | place: Crystal Bog, Wisconsin, USA | collected...
ACTCTAGGAACTCCGGCGCCGTTCCCAGGCGGGCGCCCGATAGGGTTGCCTCCTGCTTTTGGGCTCGTTCATGCGCGTTGCCATCGCCGGAGCCGGCCTGGCCGGTCTCTCCTGCGCCAAATATCTGTGCGATGCGGGCCACACCCCGATCGTTCTCGAGGCCCGCGATGTGCTCGGCGGCAAAGTGGCCGCTTGGCAGGACGATGAGGGCGACTGGTACGAAACCGGCCTGCACATCTTCTTCGGCGCCTATCGCAACATGCGCCAGCTGTTCGCCGAGCTCGACATCGAAGACCGCCTGCAGTGGAAGTCGCATTCGATGATCTTCAACCAGAAGGAGAATCCCGGCACCTACAGCCGCTTTGACTTCCCCGATCTCCCCGCTCCTCTCAATGGTGTGGCGGCGATCCTGGGCAACAACGACATGCTCACCTGGCCGGAGAAGATCTCCTTCGGTCTTGGTCTGGTGCCGGCCATGCTGCGGGGGCAGTCGTATGTGGAGGCATGCGACAAGTATTCCTGGACCGACTGGCTGCGGCTCCACAACATTCCTGAGCGGGTCAATGATGAAGTGTTCATCGCCATGGCCAAGGCTCTCAATTTCATCGATCCCGATGAGATCTCGAGCACGGTTGTGCTGACTGCCCTCAATCGGTTCCTTCAGGAAGCCGACGGCTCCCGCATGGCCTTCCTCGATGGCAATCCGCCCGAGCGGCTGTGTGAGCCGATCGTCGAGCACGTGCGTCGCCACGGCGGTGACGTGCAGCTCAACGCCCCGCTGCGGGAGATTCAGCTGGACGGCGACGGTCGGGTGAGCGGCTTCCGCATCGGTGGTATCCGCGGCCAGGAGCCGCAGCTCATCCAGGCCGACGCCTACGTGAGTGCCCTGCCGGTGGATCCGCTCAAGTTGTTGTTGCCCGAACCCTGGCGCGAGCTTTCTTATTTCCGCAAGCTCGATGGCCTCAATGGCGTGCCGGTGATCAATATCCATCTCTGGTTCGACCGCAAGCTCACCACCATTGATCATCTGCTGTTCAGCCGCAGCCCGCTGCTGAGCGTCTACGCCGACATGAGCAACACCTGCCGGGAATACGCCGATCCGGATCGGTCGATGCTGGAGCTGGTGTTCGCCCCCGCCAAGGACTGGATCGGTCGCCCTGACGAGGAGATCGTCGCCGCCACCATGGAGGAACTCAAGCGGCTGTTTCCGGTGCATTTCACCGGCGACAACCAGGCCGTGCTGCGCAAGGCGATCGTGGTCAAGACGCCCCTCTCGGTGTACAAGACCGTTCCCGGTTGCCAGCAGCTCCGCCCCGACCAGACCTCCCCGATCGCCAATTTCTTCCTGGCGGGCGATTACACGATGCAGCGTTATCTCGCCTCGATGGAGGGAGCGGTGCTCAGCGGCAAGCTCTGTGCCGCCGCCGTGGCCGGCTCTGCCGCCACCGGCGCCTGATGACCACGCTGCTCTGTCAGCATGGCGGGCGTCCCGGTGATGCCGCCGTGCTGCCCACCCTCGAGCAGGCCTACGAGCAATGCCGGCAGGAAACGGCCCAGTGGGCCAAGACCTTCTACCTGGGCACCTTGCTGATGCCGCCGGCCAAGCGGCGGGCGATCTGGGCCATCTACGTGTGGTGCCGCCGCACCGATGAACTGATGGACAGCGCCGAGGCCCAGGCCCGGCCGGTGGAGGAGCTGGCGACCCGCCTCGACCTCTGGGAGCAGCGCACCCGCGAGCTGTTCGCCGGCACGGTCCGCGATGGTCTCGATCTGGTGATGGCCGACACGCTGGCGCGCTATCCCCAGCCCCTGCAGCCCTATCTGGACATGATCGAGGGCCAGCGCATGGATCTGCGCCGCCACCGTTACGCCAGTTTCGAGGAGCTAGAGCTCTATTGCTATCGGGTGGCGGGCACCGTCGGCCTGATGACCCAGGAGGTGATGGGTCTCGACAGCGCCTACACCACCGCCCCCTGGAGTGCCGCGCCGGACACCTCGGCGGCGGCGGTGGCCCTCGGCATCGCCAACCAGCTCACCAACATCCTGCGCGATGTGGGTGAGGATCGCGGCCGCGGACGCATCTACCTGCCGCAGGATGATCTGGCCCGCTTCGGCTACAGCGAGGCCGAGCTCATGGCAGGGGTGCTCAATGACCGCTGGCGCCAGCTGATGCGCTTCCAGGTGAATCGGGCCCGCGACTGGTTCGTCCGCTCCGAGGCCGGCGTGCGTTGGCTGGCCCCGGATGCCCGTTGGCCCGTCTGGGCCTCGCTGCGGCTTTACCGGGGCATCCTCGATGTGATCGAGCAGCACGATTACGACGTGTTCAACAAACGGGCCTACGTGCCCCGGGCCGGCAAGTTGCTTGATCTGCCGCTCTCTTATGTGATCGCCCAGTCCCGCTGATCCCCCTGGCGCAGGATCTCGAGCAGCAGGGGATTCAGCTGCTCCGGCCCTTCGTCGTGGGGACAGTGCCCCAGGCCCGGCAGCTCATGCAGTTGGCGCAAGCAGGCGAAGGAGGCGGCCCAGCGGCGTGCCTCCGCCACCGGCTCCCAGGGGTCCTGTTGCCCCCAGACCATCGTCACCGGGGTGGTGAGCTCGGCCAGCAGCTCCGGGGCGATCCGGTCGTTGAAGAGGTTGATGAAGCCGCGGAAGGCCTCGCTGGCCCCCGGCTGCAGCGCTGGCTTCAGCAGCAGCTCCACCAGTTGGTCATCGACATGGGCGCCGCTGGGGTAGGCCTGCAGCAGCACCCGCCGGATCACCGCCGGCCGGGCCAGCGATCTGAACAGGGCGCCGGTCAGCCAGCGCTGGCGCACCAGGGACTTGAGCAGTGGCCTGCCCCAGCGGGCCAGGGGGGGATGTTCCGCCAGCCGTTTGTCATCGAGGGCCCGCTGGGCGCAGTCGAGCAGCACCACCTGGCGGGCCGGCCGGCCGGCGGCGGCGAGCCGCTCGGCAGCGGCCAGGGCCACCACCCCACCGATCGAATTGCCCACCAGTTGCACCGGTCCCACCCCGCAGGCCGACAACACGTCCACCACTTGCTCAGCCCAGAGGTCGATGCCGTAGCGCACACTGCCGGCCTCGGCCGGCTCGCCCTCCAGGCGGGAGCGGGGTTTGGCACTGGCACCGAAGCCGATCAGGTCGACCGCCAGCACGGGCCGCTCGGCCCGCAACGGCTCCACATTGTGGCGCCAATGCTCTTTACAGGCCCCGAAGCCATGGATCAGCACGACGGTGCTGCTGGTGAGTCCGGTGCCGGGTCCGCTGCTGGTGGCGGGGGCCGAGAGCAGGCTCAGCCTCAGGCCTCGCCACTGCTGCTCCTGCAGCCATTCCGGGGGATAGGGGGATCGGTCCATGGATCAGGGGGCCGCCCCCAGCCCCGCCTGCGCTTGCCGGGGGACAGGCCCCCGGGAGGCTCAGACGGCAGCTTTCTGGTTGGCGAGCAGGTTCTTCAGCTTGGCGAGTTCGCCGGCCCAGCGGGGATCGGGGGCTTCGCTGTCGACGCTGTCGGAGTGGACGACCTTGTTGACGGCCTTGCGGGCCGGGCTGGGGGTGGTGCCGGCGCCCGGGCGGCGGTCGGCGGGGGCGGAGCTGCGGGCATCGCGGCGCTCAGAGATTTCGATCCGCAGGCTGTTGCCGCCGAAATCCTTGCCGTTGAGCTGTTCGATCACCGTTTCAGCCATTTTCTGGTCATCCACGTTCGCGAAGCCGAAGCCGCGGCAGGCGCCGGTGTCGCGGTCGTTGACCGCCTTGAAACGGACGCCCTCGCCGACGTTGCTGAACAGAGCTTCAAGCTCCTTGGCATCAAAAGTCTGCGGCAGGTTGCCGACGTAGAGACGAACGCTCATGGAAGGGAGAACGGAATCGGAAAAAACTTCGCCAGGCGGGGAAATCTCGCCATTGCACAGAGAAGTTAACCATGGCGTGGGTGGCTTTGCTCCGCCAGCCAGCTCCGGGCAAGGGTCAGGGTTCGGCCCTCGTCGGCCTGGCGGGGCAGGCGTCCGAAGGCCCGCTCGCCGGTGAGGTGATCCAGCAGCTGCCCCAGTAGCGGACCCGCGGGCAGGGCCAGCTGCTGCTGCAGGCGGCGGCCGTCCAGGGGCGGTCGCGGATGGAACAGGGGGTCTTCGGTATCGCGCCAGCGCTCCAGGGCGATCCGGGCCACGGGCGGATCGAGATGCAGCAGCAGGGCCGGCAGGTCGGTTTCCAGTTGGCGCTGCAGGCTCAGCCGTGCCGCTTCCGGCAGGCCGTCGGGGCTGGGCAGCGGCAGGCTGGCCCCCGGGCTGAGCCGCTGCCGCCAGCTCCGCAACCGCTGACAACGCTGTTGCAGGCGCCGGCTGCCATGCAGACGGCCGATCGCCTCAGCGTCGAGCACGGTGGCGAGGCGTGCCAGGGGCAGGGCTGCGGCGGACTCCTCCGGGGTGAGTCCCGCCTCGCTGGCCCGGGCCGGCGTCAGCGGCTCCAGCAGGGCCGTGGCCGCCCCGTCAGCGTCACCATGCCATGGCTCCAGCAGGCCGGCCTGGAGCACCTGAGCCAGGCCCCGCTGGCCGCTGGCGCTGGTCGCCAGCCGTTCCAGTTCGGCCAGCACCCGCTCTCCAGCCACCGTGCCGATGCGGTCGTGGTGGCGGCGGATCCAGGCCCAGCTGTTGGCTGCGATCGAAAAGTCGAGCTCGCAGGCCAGGCGGATGCCGCGCAACAGCCGCAACGGGTCGTCGAGCAGGTTGGCCTCACGGATGGCCACCATCCGTCGCGCCGCCAGATCCGCCAGGCCCCCCTGGGGATCCACCAGCTCACCGCCGGCCAGGGGCAGGGCGATGGCATTCACCGTGAAGTCGCGGCGGGCCAGGTCGTCGTCGAGACAGGCACCGGCGCGGCGGGCCAGGTCGATGGTCCAGCCGGCGACCACCAGCCGGGCGATCGAGCGCTCCTGGTCCAGCACCACGCAGCTGCCGCCCCAGCGGCGGGCCAGCCTGCGGGCCAGGCCGATCGCCTCCTCGCCGACCACCAGATCCAGGTCGGGCCGCTCCGGCAAGCGGCCCAGCAGACCGTCGCGCACGGCCCCACCCACCAGCACCGTGTCCGGCGGCAGGGCTTCGAGCGGCAGCGGCCAGCGTTCCGGGGCCAGAGCGCTGCGCAGTTGCCTCTGTCGTTGCGCCGGATCCGACGTCAATATGGGTCTCTGACTGGCCTGGGGCGGCATGTGCATCTGTGTGGACTGCCACTGGGTCGACCGCTGCCAGGCCTACCACGCGGTGGAGAGGCAGCATGGCGTTCCCCATCTCAGCCCCAGCCCCGACCTGCGCCCCCGGGAGCCCCGCATCCACGTGCAGCTGAGGGACCTGTCCGGCGGTGGTGTCGGCGTGGAATGGGACGTGCGCGCCTGTTCGGATTTCCAGGCCGAGCCGGGCCGCTGGCGGCGGCTCTGCCCCGGTGCGGTGGTGCCGGCATGACGGAGGCGGCCCAGGATCCCCAGGCCGGGGTCGCCGGCCCCCAGACCCCCTGGCTGCTGGCACTGCACAGCTCCGGCGAGGGCCTGGGGCTGGGACTGCAGCGGCTGGCGTTGCGCGGTCAGCCGCTGCCGCCCCCCCAGCTGGCCCATTTCCCCATCGGCCGCGATCTCTCCAACCAGCTGTTTGCCTGTGTGGAAAGCGTGCTGCCGGCGCGTGCCTGGCCCGAGCTGGGCCGCCTGGCGGTGGCCACCGGTCCGGGCGGCTTCACCGGCACCCGCATCAGCCTCGCCCTGGCCCGCACCCTCGCCCAGCAGCTCGCTATTCCCCTCGACGGCTTCAGCAGTTTTCTGCTGATGGCCCGTCGCCTTGCCCGTCAGGCCCCGCAGCCGGCGCCGGAGCGCTTCTGGCTGGTGCAGGAGCTGCCCCGCCACGGCCTGGTGGCGGGCCTCTACGGCGCTGCGAGCGAGCCTGGCTGTGATCGGCTGGATGCCGATGTGGTGGAGCTGCTGGCGCCCCGGCTCCACGCCGGAGCCGACGACCTCGAGGCCCTGGCGGCGGTGCCCTGCTATCCGGCCAGGTGCCAGCTGCCGGAGGACGCGGCCGAGCTCCTCGCCTTGGGCCAGGCGGCGGCGGCGCGGGGCTGCCCGGGCCCCTGGGCGGCGGTGTTGCCGATCTATCCCACCAGCCCGGTGCGGCAGGCCTGAACATGGGGCGTGCCGTGGCCCATCGACCCTCCCGGCCCGTGCCGGCTTCGTTGCAGCGCCGGCGTCCGCGTCCGCCCCGCCGCCGCCGCCGCCGCGGGCCGGGGCGGCTGGCCGGGCTGCTGCTGGGTCTGGCGGGCCTGATGTTGCTGTGGTTGTCCCGGGGCTGGTGGTGGCCGGCGCCGCCGCCGCCCCAGATGATCCTGGTGCTGGGCGGCGATGCTGCTCGCGAACAGGTGGCCGCCCGCATCGCCCACCGCGACGGCCTGCCCGTGGTGGTCAGCAGCGGCTCCAATCCGGAGTACGCCCAGTGGCTGTTCCAGGAGCGGGAGGGATTGCCGGCGGGGCAGGTGCAACTCGATTACCGCGCCCATGACACCCTGACCAACTTCACCTCCCTGGTGGATGACCTGCGGCGCGCCCGCATCCGCCATGCCCTGCTGGTGACCAGCAGCGATCACATGGATCGGGCCCTGCTGGTGGGCCGGATCGTGGCCGGCAGCCGTGGCATCTACCTCACCCCCGTGGCGGTGCCCTGCGGGGACCGCTGCCGGCCGGAGGGACGCCGCAAGGTCTGGGGCGATGGCGCCCGGGCTTTGGTCTGGTTGCTGAGCGGCCGCGACCTCAGGAGCTGGGTGGCAACCCACGGGATTCCCTGGCTGGAGGGAGTGCGGTTCCGCTGATCAGTCCCTGATCGAGCAGGTGGTTGATCTGCTCCTGGCAGGCGCGGGTGACGGCGTCGAGATCGGGCCGGCGGCGGGAGGCCGGGGCGGGGATCGGCGTGCCGATGCGGATGTGCACCGGCACCAGGCGCGGGCTGCCCTGGCCGGTGCCTAGGGCGCGGTGGCTGTTGATGATCGCCACCGGGAGCAGGGCTGCTCCGGACCGGGCCGCCAGCAGGGCCGCCCCGGCCTGGGGATCGTTCACCCGCCCATCGCTTTGGCGGGTGCCATCGATGAACACACCGGTGGCCCAGCCCTCCAGTAGCCGATCCGTGGCGGTGCGGATGGCTTCGCGATCGCTGGCTCCGCGGGCCACCGGGTAAGCACCGCAGGCCCGGATGATCGGCCCCAGCAGCGGCACCCGGAACAGTTCCGCCTTGGCCATGAACGCCACCGGTCGTCCGAGGGCATGGCCGAGCAGGGGCGGATCAAGGTGGGAGCCGTGGTTGGCCACCACCACCAGCGCCCCTTCCATCGGCACGTTGGCATTGCCGGCGGTACGGCCCCGGAACAGCAGCCGGTAGATGGGAAAGACCAGCAGGTAGCTGATCAACCGATAGGTGAGGCTCGGCCGGGGACTCCTGATCAGGGCAGGGGGCTCGGGGGGGCGGCGCCGGCGCCGCAGCACCCGGCGTACCGCTCGCACCGGCAGACTCCCCTGCGGCTGCTGTGGTTGCTCCTGAGGTGCAGAGGGTGGGGTGGGCAGCGTCACAGGCCGAGATCGGCGGCGCCGGCGATCTGGGCGGTGTCCACGCCGGTACAGCCCCGTTTGATCAGGCCGCTGAGCACGTTGCCCGGGCCGATCTCCACCGCGGTGCTGATGCCGGCGGCGCTGAGGGCAGCCATGGTTTCCCGCCAGCGCACACCGGTGGTCATCTGGCTGGTCAGCCGCTGCTTCAGGGCGGCGCCGCTGGTTTCAGGAGTGGGATCGGTGTTGCTGAGCACGGGAATGGCCGCATCGGCGAAGGGCACCTGCTCGAGTTCGGCGGCGAAGCTGGCCGCGGCCCCGGCCATGAATGGCGAATGGAAGGCCCCCGAGACCGCCAGGGGAATCGCCCGCTTGCAGCGAAGCTGGCCGCTCACCGCCGCCACCGCCTCGGGGCTGCCGGAGAGCACCACCTGGGCGTCGCTGTTGTCGTTGGCGATCACCACCCCTTCCGTGGCGGCCACCAGCTGCTCCAGCTCGGCCCGCTCAAAGCCCATCACGGCGGTCATGGCGCCGCCCCCGGCAGCGGCCATCAGTTCGCTGCGCCGCTTCATCAGGGCCAGTCCGGTGGCGGCATCGAAGACGCCGGCGGCATAGAGGGCCACCAGTTCGCCGAGGCTGTGGCCGGCCACCAGCTGGGCGCCGCGGCCCTGGGCCTGCAGGCCATCGATCAGCAGGCTCTCGACCACGAACAGGGCCGGTTGGGTGTTGCGGGTGTCGTTGAGGTCGCTGGGGGCATCCACCTCCCCCTGGTCTTCGCCGCTGCAGATGGCCAGCAGATCCCTGCCCAGCAGCTCGGAGGCGAGGGCGAATCGCTCGCGGGCGCCGGGAAGATCCAGCACCCCTGCTGCCATGCCGAGCTTCTGGGACCCCTGTCCAGGAAACACCCAGGCAATCCCCATGGCCTCACGGTTGCAATCAAGGCAGGAGATTAGGCCGCAGCCTGGGCCCGGGCGCTGCGCCGGCGTGGCCGTCAGGTCGGCCCGCCCCAGCGCAGCAGGGCAGCGCCCCAGCTGAGGCCGGCCCCGAAGCCGCTGCTGGCCATCAGGTGCCCGGGCTGGACGCGGCCATCCCGCACCGCCTCGTCCAGCATCAGCGGAATCGTGGCAGCGGATGTGTTGCCGTAGTGGGCCAGGTTGCTCAGCACCCGCTCCCGGGGCACGGCAAAACGCTCGGCCACCGCGTCGAGGATCCGCTGGTTGGCCTGGTGCAGCAGCAGCCAGTCGAGCTGCTCGGCGCCCACCGCCGCCTCATCGAGCACCTCGGCCAGCACCTTCGGCACCTCCCGCACGGCGAACTTGTAAACCTCCTGGCCGTTCATCCGGATCGGGGCGAAGCCGCCCACCTGGGCGGTGAGACCGCTGAGCAGCGGCCGGTGCTCCTCCACCTGGGCGAGGGTGAGGCAGGCGTTGCGGCTGCCGTCGGAGTGCATGCGGTAGGCCAGCAGGCCGTTCTGCTCCGGGTCACAGGCCTCCACGGCCACGGCGGCGGCGGCATCGCCGAACAGCACGCAGGTGCTGCGGTCGTCCCAGTCGACCCAGCGGCTCAGCTGGTCGGCGCCGATCACCAGGGCGCGGCGCATGCGGCCGCCGGCCAGGTACTGGCCGGCGGTGATCAGGGCGAAGAGGAAGCCGCTGCAGGCGGCGGTGAGATCGAAGGCCACAGCCCGACTGGCCCCCAGGGCCGCCTGCACCCGCGGGGCGGTGCCGAACAGGTCGTCCGGGCTGGAGGTGGCCATCAGGATCAGGTCGAGATCCTCGGCCTGCCAGCCGGCATGCTCCAGGGCGGCGGCGGCGGCGCGGCTGGCCAGCCGGGTGAGGGGTTCTTCGGGGCCGGCCACCCGCCGGGCGGCGATGCCGGTCCGGCTGCGGATCCATTCGTCGTTGGTGTCGACGCGCTCGCCCAGCCGTCCGTTGGCGATGCTCGCGCCAGGCACGGCGCTGCCGCTGCCCACCAGAGCCATGCCCCGAAGCGACACGTGATCAGCCCACAGTTGGGCTCAGTCAACCACAGGTGGCGGCTTCGCTGGGGGCGGTGGCGCCCAGGGCGTGGAGGTCGTCCATGACGCCATGGCTGGCGGCGGAATGGGCGAGTCGCAGGGCGCTGACCACCGAAAGGGCCTTGCTGCTGCCGTGGCCGATCACACAGACGCCGTCAACCCCGAGCAGCAGGGCGCCGCCATGTTCGGCATGGTCGAGCCGCTTCTTGATGCGCACCAGATTGCTGCGCAGGAAGGCGGAGCCCACCTTGCCGCGGCGACCGCGGGGCAGTTCGGCCCGGAGCACGTCGAGCAGCACGCCCCCCACCGACTCCAGGAACTTCAGCAGCACGTTGCCGGTGAAGCCGTCGCAGACCACCACGTCGAAGTCGCCCGAAAGGACGTCCCGGCCCTCACAGTTGCCGGCGAACTGGAAGCGGTGTTCGCCCGCCAGCAGCGGGTACGACTTCAGGGCCAGGTCGTTGCCCTTGCACTCTTCCTCGCCGATGTTGAGCAGGCCGATCCGCGGCCGCTTCACCTGCAGCACATCGCGGCTGTAGATGTTGCCCAACAGGGCGAATTGGTGCAGGTAGGCAGGTTTGCAGTCGGTGTTGGCGCCCACATCCAGCACCAGCACCTGCTGGTCGGGGTCCTTGGTAGGGAAGAGGGCGCCGATGGCCGGACGATCGATGCCCTTGAGCCGCCCGAGCCGGAAGATCGCCGAGGCCATCACAGCCCCGGAATTGCCGGCGGAATACACCGCCGTGGCCTGACCCTGGCGCACCAGGTCCATCGCCATGTTGATGCTCGCGTCGCGTTTGCGGCGCACCACGGTGGCCTCCTCGTCCATGCCGACCGAAGGGCCGCTGGGCACCAGCTGGATCAGACCCCGGGCGACGGCATCGTCGAGCTGGTCCTGCAGGGCCAGGGCGCGCACCGCCCTCTGCAGGGGCGCGGTTTCGGCCACGAAGCGGATCCGCAGCGGCAGGCGCTGCACTGCCCAGAGGCAGCCCTCGAGGATCGGTCCCGGGGCGTGGTCGCCGCCCATGCCGTCGACGGCCACCCACAGCCGCAGGCGATCGTCGATGACGCCGTTGTCGCCATTGCCCTGTTGGAGGCGCCGCAGGGGATCGAAGCCCAGCGGTCGCAGCACCGATCCGGCCACACTGCCGGCCATCGAGCCCGCGGCCCCGGCCACGCTGCCGGCCGCTCCGGCCATGCTGCCGGCCATGGAGGCGGCCCCGGTGGCGGTGGCGGTGGCGGTGTCCACCAGGCTCGTGACGGCGGCATTGCGCCGATACCAGATCACCAGGCGGCGGATGGCCCGGCTGGGCTTGGTGCGGTTCGCGCGGGCACGCCCGGTGTCGGGGCGATCGCTGCCGAAGCGATCCGCTTCGGGGCGACGGTCGTCAGGGTCCTTCGGGGGCAACGGGGTCAACGCGGGTTTCGACGCGGGGTTCAACGATTCGCTGGAACAGGTATCCAGTGCCCCGGGCCGTGAGGATCAGCTCCGGGTTGGCTGGATCATCCTCCAGTTTGGAGCGCAGCCGGGAGATGTGGACATCCACCACCCGGGTATCCACGTGACGTTCGGGGGTGTAGCCCCAGACCTCCTTGAGGATCTCGCCCCGGCTGAACGGTTCGCCCGAGCGGCTCACCAGCAGCTCCAGCAGGGTAAATTCCATGCCGGTGAGCCGGATCCGCTCGTCGCCCCGGTACACCTGGCGCTTGTTGGTGTCGATGCGCAGGTTGCCCACCTGGATCAGCCCGGAATTGGGGATGCCGGCCACCTGCTCCTTCTCCACCCGCCGCAGCACGCAGCGGATGCGCGCCTCCAGCTCCTTGGGGCTGAAGGGCTTGACGACGTAGTCGTCGGCGCCGAGCTCCAGGCCGGTGATCCGGTCGGCCACGTCGCCGAGGGCGGTGAGCATCACGATCGGCACGTCCGAGTCCTTGCGCAGCTCCTGGCAGACCCCATAGCCATCCAGCTTGGGCATCATCACGTCGAGCACCACCAGGTCGGGCTGGGTGCGCTGGAAGATCTCCAGGGCCTCCTCGCCATCGCAGGCGGTCACCACCTGGTACCCGATCATTGAGAGGCGGGTCTCCAGGATTCTGCGGATGCTGGCCTCGTCGTCGACGACGAGGATGGTTTCTTTGGCGGGGGTGACGGCCGTCATCAGGGCGACGGTGGCAAGCACGACTGGGCCCTACTGAAAAGGCCAGCGGCCCGTCGGTTCATCGAACGCCACCTTTCTTCACACCTGCCGCCGCCTCCCGGGGCCGCCGCCGAGCCCGCCGGCCAGCTCCCACCTCGCGTTCCCCGTCCCGCCCTCCCAAGCCTTCAGCCGTGGCCAAAGCCAGCTCCGCCTACGTCTGCCAGAGCTGCGGGGCCCGCAGCCGCCAGTTCTTCGGCCGTTGCGCCAGCTGCGGCAGCTGGAACACCCTGGTGGAACAGCTGGACACCGGCAGCGACCGCCGCCGCCGCCGGCCCGTGGCCGCCGCGGGGGGGGGCGGCGCCGATGGTGCTCCCGCCGCCGGCCGGCCCCGCCACTCCGAACCGATCCAGGCGGTCGGGGAGCGGCCGCTGCAGCGCCTGGCCAGCGGCTATGACGAACTGGACCGGGTGCTGGGGGGCGGGCTGGTGCCGGGTTCGCTCGTGTTGCTCGGCGGCGATCCGGGCATCGGCAAGTCGACCCTGCTGCTCCAGAGCGCCCGCGCCATGGCCGAGCGCCTGTCGGTGCTTTACGTGAGTGCCGAGGAATCGGCCCAACAGGTGAAGCTGCGTTGGCGGCGCCTGGCCGAGGTGGCCGGCGGCGCCGGGGCGGAGGGCAGCACCGGGTTGCAGCTGCTGGCGGAAACCGATCTGGAGCTGGTGCTGCAGGAGCTCGAGAGCCTGCGGCCGGCGGTGGCGATCATCGACAGCATCCAGGCGCTGCACGATGCCGAGCTGGGCAGCACCCCGGGTTCGGTGGCCCAGGTCCGCGAGTGCGCCGCCGCCCTGGCCCGGATCGCCAAGCGTCAGGAAACAGCCCTGGTGCTGGTGGGCCACGTCACCAAGGAGGGCCTGCTGGCCGGCCCCAAGGTGCTTGAACACCTGGTCGACGCGGTGCTCACCTTCGAGGGCGATCGTTTCGCCAGCCACCGCCTGCTGCGGGCCGTGAAGAACCGCTTCGGGGCCACCCATGAGCTGGGGGTGTTCGAGATGCGGGGCCAGGGCCTGGCCGAGGTGAGCAACCCCAGTGAGTTGTTCCTGGCCGCCGAGGGGCCCTCGCCCGGGGCCGCCACGATCGTGGCCTGCGAGGGCACCCGGCCGCTGGTGGTGGAGCTGCAGGCGTTGGTCAGCCCCACCAGCTACGCCAGCCCCCGCCGCACGGCCACCGGCATCGGCACCAACCGCCTCCACCAGATCCTGGCGGTGCTGGAAAAGCACATGGGCCTGCCCCTCTCCCGGTTCGACTGCTATCTGGCAGTGGCGGGGGCTGGCGTAGCT
>Ga0208249_1000497_pt1 | contig 13029 bp, 6 predicted proteins | sample CryBogmetaGMA1M_FD_184546 | JGI IMG/M metagenome (GOLD analysis project Ga0208249, IMG submission 184546) | Freshwater microbial communities from Crystal Bog, Wisconsin, USA - MA1M (SPAdes) | ecosystem: Environmental > Aquatic > Freshwater > Lake | place: Crystal Bog, Wisconsin, USA | collected...
CATCGCTCCGCTTCATCGGGATAGGCCGCGAGCGTCGGCCCATAGAGGATCCAGGGACGCGGGGCACCGGGAGGGAGGGCGTTGACCTCGGCTGGCGTAAACAGAAAAGCCGTGTGGCCATCGACGGAAAAAACCTCGCCGGGAACGATGAGGTTCTTCGTGGGAGGCGCTGCGGCGGCGGGCTCTTGGGCACTCGCATGAGGCATGGCCGCGAGGGAGGCCGCAAGCGCCGCCGCGACGAGAATCGCGGTCGAGGTACGGTGCTTCGAGGAGAGGATGCCGAGAGCGATGGGAGCGGTGTTGTTATTCATGCCGACATTCTAATCCGGGCACGCGGGCCCTGTCCGGAGGAAGACCCGCGTTCCCGCGTTCCCATCGAAGCGATCACAGGTGGGCCACGCCTAGTCGATCGCCCAGACTGCGGAGCTTCAGATCGAGCGTCCAGAGCGTGAGGGAGCTGTCGAGCGCTGCCCAGAGGAGATGGGCATCGATCAAACCAATACCGCGGCCATGGAGGCGACGACTCTCGATGAAGGCGAGGATCTCGTCGTGGGACGCCTGTGCCGAACGGGGCAGGGCGGAGAGGAGGCCGAGGATCTCCCGCCGCTGCTTCAGCCCGCCGCAGGCGAGTTCGCCGATGATGAGCGGATGACAGGCCACTTCTCCGGCCCCGAGCAGGGCGGCTGCCCGGCTGTTGCCCCGCCGCAGGTGGTCGATCCACACTGAGGAGTCGAGGAGCACCATTCAGCTCGGTCTCCGCCGGGGAACCGGGCGCGCCTTCGGTTCGGATCCGCCAAGTGCCGCCAGCCGCCGCGCCGACTCCCGCGCGATGAGCGCCTCGAGCCCCATCCGCACAAGCTCCGTCTTTCGGTGGACGCCGGTCAGCCGGGCGGCCGTGGAGAGTGCTTTGTCGTCGATGTTGAGTGTGGTTCGCATGCATCGATTTTTCCAGAAACGTATGCATGCGTCAAGAAATCCCTCGTGGGACCGGGGACTGCATCGCCGCCGTTCGTTGCTTCTGACAGCCATCGATCATCTCCCCGGATGAAAGGCCCGGCGGTGCTGGAGTTGGCCGCCGGGGGGCGATGTGAAACAATTGAGGCATGATCACCACCTGCCGCATGCTCGCTTCGGCCGTTGCCTTGCTTGCCATCGTTGCCGCCGCGGGGCTCGCCCGCGGTGAGGGGCCCGACTTCGGCCGCGAGGTTCGGCCGATCCTCGCCAACCGCTGCTTCAAGTGCCACGGCCCCGACGACGGCACGCGCGCCGGGGGCCTGCGGCTCGATCGCCGCGACGACGCTGTCGCCGAGGCCGATTCGGGGAACCGGGCGATCGTCCCGGGGCACACCGACGACAGCGAACTCCTGGCCCGGATCAACAGCGCCGACACCGACGTCGTCATGCCCCCGCCCCACACGAAGGCGCTGCTCACGGCCGACGAGAAGCGGATTCTCGCTGAGTGGATCGCCGCCGGGGCGCCGTATGCCGATCACTGGGCGTTTCAAAAGCCGGTGCGCCCGCCGGTGCCGAAGGTGGCCGACGCGGCCGGGGCCGCGGCACCGGTCAATCCAATCGATTTCTTCGTCCGCGACCGGCTCGCCCGCGAAGGGTTGCGGCCCGGAGTCGAAGCCGATCGGGCCACGCTCTGCCGGCGCGTCCATTTCGATCTGGTCGGCCTGCCGCCGACGCCAGCCGAGCTCGACGCCTTCGTCGCCGACGAGAGCCCCGAGGCTTATGAAAAACTCGTCGATCGATTGCTTGCCAGCCCGCGTTACGGCGAGCGCTGGGCGCGGCGCTGGCTCGATCTGGCCCGCTATGCCGACACCAACGGCTATGAGAAGGACCGCGAACGGCGGATCTGGCCGTATCGCGATTGGGTGATCCGGGCCCTCAACGACGACATGCCCTTCGACGCCTTCACGCGCCGCCAAATCGCCGGCGATCTCCTCCCCGGCGACACGGCCGACGACATCGTCGCCACCGGCTTCCACCGCAACACGATGATCAATGAGGAAGGCGGGATCGATCCGCTCGAGTTTCGTTACCTCGCGATGGTCGACCGGGTGAGCACCACTGGCGTCACCTGGCTCGGGCTGACGACCGGCTGCGCGCAGTGCCACAACCACAAATACGACCCCCTCACTCAGGCCGACTATTACGGCCTCTTCGCTTGCCTCGACAATGCCGACGAGCCGGAGTGGGTGATCCCCGACGCCGAGCAGACGAAGGCCGTGGCCGATGCGACCGCCCGGCTCGAAGCGGCGTGGAACGAGCTGCCGGGAAAGTGGCCTCTTGTCCCTGCCGCCGAGGGGCAGCCGGCACCGGTGCCGCTCGAAGAACGCTACGCCGGCTGGGAGCGTGACGAAACGGCCAAGGCGATCGACTGGCACGTCGTGAAGCCGCAGTCGTGGCAGACCTCAATGCCGCACTTGAGCGTCCGCGACGACGGCTCGATCCTCGCCAGCGGCGATGTCACCAAGAGCGACCGCTACGAGATCGTTCTCCCCGCAGCCGACCATCCCGTCCAGGCGATCCGCCTCGAAGTCCTCCCCGACCCGAGCCTGCCGGCGTACGGCCCCGGCATGGCTTGGTACGAGGGGCCGAAGGGAGATTTTTTCTTGTCGGAGCTCGAGATCATGGCGGGGGAGACCCGCGTGCCGGTCGCCACGGCGAGCGATTCCTTCAATGGCACCGCGGCCTTCTCCGGGGGCAAGAGCACCGCGTCGCTCGCCCTCGACGGCGACATGTCGAGCGGCTGGAGCACCAATGGCGATCAGGGGCGGCCCCATGCGGCGGTGTTTTCCTTCGCGGAGCCGGTGCCCCCAGGGACGCCGATCAGGGTCGTGATGAAGTTCGAACGCCATTACGCCTGCCCGCTTGGCTGCTTCCGGCTCTCGGTCACGGGGACGAAGGGCGCCGAGGCCCGCGGGCTCACGGCCCCTGAAGAGGCGGCCCTGCGGAAGCCGGCCGCGGAGCGAACCGAGGCGGAAACGAAGGCCGTGCGGCGCCGGTTTCTCGCCGCGGCTCCGGAGCTTGTCGAGCCGATGAAGGAGATCCGCGGGCTCGAGGCGCAGCTCCGTGGCGGGCCGACGACGCTCGTTCTCCGCGAGCGCCCGGCCGACAACCCGCGGAAGACGTTCCTCCGGCACCGTGGCGAATACACGCAGGCCCGCCAAGAGATCGCTCCGGCCGTGCCTGCGTTTCTCCCCGGCCTGCCCGAGGGCACTCCCGCCAATCGGCTGGCGCTGGCCGAGTGGCTCGTGTCGGGAAGTCATCCGCTCACCGCCCGCGTCACCGTCAACCGGCAGTGGCAGGCCTTCTTCGGCCGCGGCATCGTGCCGACGCTCGAGGATTTCGGATACCAGGGGACACCCCCTTCGCATCCTGAACTCCTCGACTGGCTCGCGACCACGTTTGTCGATGACATGCACTGGTCGCTCAAGAAACTCCATCGATTGATCGTCACGAGTGCCACCTACCGGCAGGACTCGGCTGCCCTTCCAGAGCAACTCGCGGCCGATCCGGCCAACATCCTTCTCGCCCGTGGGCCGCGCGTGCGGCTCGAGGCGGAGCAGATCCGCGACGGCCTGCTCCGGGCGGCGGGGATTCTTTCGGAGAAGATGTACGGCCCGGGGGTGCGGCCGCCGCAGCCGGCCGGCGTCACCGAGACGGCCTACGGGGGCGGGGCCTGGGATCCGAGCCCGGGGGAGGATCGTTTCCGCCGCAGCCTCTATACGTTTCAAAAGCGGACGGCGCCGTTCGCGTTCGTGACGACCTTCGACGGCCCCTCCGGCGACAGTTGCCTCGCCCGCCGCGATGTCTCCAACTCCGCCCTCCAGGCCCTCACCCTCATGAACGACCCGATGTTCGTCGAGGTCGCTCGGGCCCTCGGGGCCGCGGCGCTGGCAAGCCCAGGGGACGACGCAGCCCGGCTCGACGACCTCGGCCGTCGCGTCCTCTCGCGCCCCTTCGCGGCCGACGAACGGGGGACGCTGCTCGGATTCCTCTCGACCCAGCGGCAGCGTCTGGCCACCGGGGAACTCGATGCTGCCAAGCTCGGCGGCGAGGGGGGCGGTGATCCGGTCGACCGGGCGGCCTGGATGCTCGTGGCGAGAGCGGTGATGAACCTCGATGAAACGGTGGTGAAGCGATGAATGGCCTCCTCCACGCCACGCGGCGTCATTTCTTCTCCGAGTGCGGCCTCGGGGTCGGCAAGATGGCGCTGGCCGGATTGCTCGCGCGCGACGCGCTCTCCGCCGAAGGGCCGCGCGGCGTCACCGGGCCTCTCGCCCCGAAGGCGCCGCACTTCCCGGCGAAGGCCCGGGCGGTGATCCAGCTGTTCATGGCTGGGGCCCCGAGCCAGCTCGAGCTTTTCGACCACAAGCCGAAGCTCGCCGAGATCGAGGGGAAGCCGATCCCGCCAGAGGTGATCGGCGGCCAGAGGTATGCCTTCATCCGCCCCGATGCCGCTGTTCTCGGGCCGCAGTTCAAGTTTGCCCGCCACGGCCAGAGCGGGGCGGAGATCTCTGAGATGCTCCCCTGGCTGGCCGGCGTCGTCGACCAGATCGCCATCGTCCGCAGTTGCCGCACCGACCAATTCAACCATGCCCCGGCACAGATCTTCATGAATTGCGGCTTCGCGCAGCCGGGCCGGCCGAGCATGGGCTCGTGGGTCACCTACGGCCTGGGGAGCGAGAGCGACGAGCTGCCGGCGTTCGTCGTCATGAGCACCGGCGCCGGGATCAGCGGCGGCAGTGCCAATTGGTCGAGCGGGTTTTTGCCGTCAATGCACTCAGGGACGCGCTTCCGCAATGCCGGCGACCCGATCCTCAATGTCGGCCAGCCGGCCGGCGCCGACGACCGGCTCGCTGCCGACACCCTCGGCGTCGTCGGCGCGCTCAACCGCACGCGTCTGGCCGCCGACGGCGATCCGGAGATCGCCACCCGGATCGCCAGCTACGAGATGGCCCACCGCCTCCAAACCTCGGCACCGGAATTGATGGATCTCTCCCAGGAGACTCCCGAGACGCTCGCCCTCTACGGCTGCACACCGGCCGAGGCGAGCTTCGCCCGGGCCTGTCTCCTCGCCCGCCGGCTCGTCGAGCGCGGCGTGCGGTTCGTGACGATCTATCACGAAGGCTGGGACGGCCACTCCGACGTCGCCGGCAATGTCCGGGGCAACTGCGAGAAGACCGATCGGGCCTCGGCGGCACTGGTCACCGATCTCCGCCGCCGCGGCATGCTCGATTCGACGCTCGTCGTCTGGGGGGGGGAGTTCGGCCGGACGCCGATGGTCGAAGCGAGTGCCGTCCTCGGCCGCTCGAAGGGGCGCGACCACCATCCCAACGCCTTCACGATGTGGCTTGCCGGAGGGGGCATCCGCCCCGGCATCACGCACGGGGCAACCGACGAGCTCGGCTTCCATGTTGCCAGCGACGAGGTCCACGTCCATGACCTCCAGGCGACGGTCCTCCACTGCCTGGGACTCGACCACGAGCGGCTCACGTTCCGGCACGCCGGGCGCGACTTCCGCCTCACCGATGTGCATGGCCGCGTGGTGAACGCTATCCTGTCGTGACTTGCCGCCCGCCCGTTTTGGCGTTGCGGTGTCTCGAACAGGGGGGCTTTCCATGCGACGGTTGCTATCGGCTTGCTGCGTTCTGATCCTCTTGGGTCTGATCTTCTTGGCGCTGCCGGCGAAGGCTGCCGACCCGTGGCTCGAAGTCGCCGGTGGCGACGGGCCCGGGAAGGGGAAGAAGGTCGTCCTGGTCAGCGGCGACGAGGAGTATCGCAGCGAAGAGGCTCTCCCGCAGCTGGCGAAGATCCTCGCCCGCCACCATGGCTTCGATTGCACCGTCGTGTTCGCGATCGATCCGGCCACCGGCCAGATCAACCCCAACACCAACGATAACATTCCCGGCCTCGAGAAGCTCGAATCTGCCGACTTGATGGTGATCGCCACACGGTTTCGCAACCTTCCCGACGAGCAGATGAAGCACGTCGACACGTTTCTGAAGGCGGGCAAGCCGGTGGTGGCGATGCGGACGGCAACCCACGCTTTCAACATCCCCGAGGGGCGGGCCTACCGCCGCTGGAGTTGGGATAACGGCGGCGAGGGCTTCGCGCAGGGCTTTGGCCGGCAGGTGCTCGGAGAGACCTGGATCAGCCATCACGGCGGCCACGGCAGCGAGAGTACGCGTGGGCTTATGGCCCCTGACGCCAAGGACCACCCGATCCTCCGCGGCATCAAGGATGGCGACATCTGGGGGCCGACCGACGTCTACGGCGTCCGCCTCCCGCTCCCCGGTGATTCCAAGCCGCTCGTCCTCGGGGCGGTGCTGGCCGGCATGAAGCCCGATTCGCCGCCGGTGACGGGGGAGAAGAACGAGCCGATGATGCCGGTGGCCTGGACGAAGAGCTATTCCGTCGACGGGGGGCCCAAGGGGCGTTCCTTCACGACGACGATGGGGGCCGCCACCGACATGACCGCCGAGGGGACGAGGCGGATGCTCGTCAACGCCTGCTACTGGGCGGCGGGCCTCGAGGCGAAGATCCCGGAGATGTCGAAGGTCGACATCGTCGGCACCTTCGAGCCGACGCCGTTCGGCTTCAACGGCGCGAAGAAGGGGCTCACTCCCGCCGATTACCGCTAGGAGGTTTTCCATGGCCAATCACACCCACGATCCGCACGCCCTCAGCCACCTGACCGCGTCGGCCCGCTATCACGACTACCGCTACGCCTCCAATCCCCTCGTCGAGGGTGCCACCGGCGAGGTGCCACTGACCCGGTTCGACGCCGAGCTTCACGAGCGGGGCGGCTCGCGCGTGCTGCCGCTCGACAATTCGGCCGTGCTGGGGTGCGCCGGCCCGGCCACGAGCCCGGGCCTGTGCGCGAGCTTCGTCTGCGTTCGGGCCGGTGAGGCGGTGATCACCGATGCCAACGCCACCAGCCACCTGTTCTTCGCGATGCGCGGGAGCGGAGCGAGCAGCGCCGTCGAGCGGGACTCAGGCACGCCCGTGATCCCGTGGAAGGCCGGGGATCTGTTCATCCTCCCGGCCCGCAGTCGCATGCTCCACGAGGCGAGCGAGGACGCAGCCCTCTATTGGGTGAACGACGAGCCGCTCCTCCGCTACCTCGGAGCCGAGGCGACGCAGCAGCAGTTCACGCCGACGCTCTACGCCAGAGAAGCGATCCTCGAGGCTCTCGACGGCGTCCTCCGCGATCCCTCGAGTGCCACGGCCAACCGGCTCAGCGTTCTCCTCGGCAACCGGCTCTTTCCCCACACGATGACCGTCACGCACGTCATCTGGGCGATGTTCGGCCTGCTGCCGGTGGGCGCCCTCCAAGCTCCTCATCGCCACCAATCGGTGGCCCTCGACCTCGTCGTCGACGCCCGCCCGGGCTGCTACACGATGGTCGGGCGGACGCTCGACCGCGACGGCAGCATCAAGGATGGCATCCGGGTCGATTGGAAGCCCCACTCGGCCTTCGTGACGCCGCCAGGATTGTGGCACTCCCACCACAACGAGTCGGGCCAGCCGGCCCACATCCTCCCGATCCAGGATGCCGGGCTCCACACCTTCCTGCGGACGCTCAACATCCTCTTCACACGGCGTACGAAGGACGGCGGCCACGACGTCATCGATCGGGCCGGCTGAGGGCTGCTGCGGCGGGGGCGGGGATCTCACTCCCGCCGTGATACGAAGCCCAAAACAGCGGGGGATGGTGGCCATGGTGGCCACCATCCCCCGGAAGCGTTTCATGCCGGCTGATCAGAGCTGTCCGTTCACGGGACAACGTTCAGGCCGCGGGCACCAGCCGTGTTGTAGGTCTTGGTGACATTGGCCCCGAAGGCGGTCTTGATCACCGAGGAGCCGGTGCAGGTGCCGGTGGCGAAGACGCCGTTGGTCGCGTAGGCCACTGAGTTGAACTGCCCGCTCCCGGTGCCACCGATCGTCGCCCCGGTGGCCGAGACGATCGAGATCCCGGAGGTAGCCTGGCTGACCGCGTTGCCCTGCACGATCGTCCCGGTCGAAACCCCGGTGATGTAGATGCCGGCGGTCGTCGAGGCGTTGCCGGTGAGGACGTTCCCTTGGCCGGCGAGGCCGAAGGTGATGCCGGTGCCGGCGAGGTAGGCCCCCTGGACGTTGCCGATGAACGTCGAGCCGGTGATGACCGTCGAGGCGAGCGCCCCGGTGGCCCGCAGGCCGATGGCGCTGTTGCTGACGCTGATCGCCGAGACCGTCGTCCCGGCAGCATCGGTGAGATTCAGGCCGGCCCCACCGAAGTTTTGGAACGTCACGCCGCTCACGGCACTCCCCTTGGCCGTGCTGCTGAACGCCAGGCCGTTAACACCCGCGCCGGCGGCACTGCCGTTGAGCGTCAGATTGCCCTTGCCGACCACCGACAGCGGCACGGCCACCGTGGGGAGGGCCGAGGTGAGGTTGATCGTTGCCGGGGCGTTGTACGTGATCTGCGCCGGGGCCTTGAGGGAGTTGATCGACTGGAGCGTGTCGCGGAGCGAGCCCGCGCCCGAGTTGGCGGAGCTCGTCAGCGTCCATTGGATCTTCTTGCCGGTGGGGACGGTGACGCCGCCCGGGGCGACCATCGTGCCACCGTTGGCCATCACGATCCCGCCCGTGACGCCGGAGAAGTTGACCGTGCTCGGCGTCTGGAGCGTCGGCGCCGGCGTCCCGGCGGGGCCGATGTTGACGTTGCCACCATTGAGGGTGCTGATCGCGATCTGCCCCTGGGTCGAAACCTGGGCGATCTTGAGGAGGCCGTTGTTGACCACCGTCAGGGGAGCCCCGGCTGCCGAGAGATTCGCCGACAGGGTGCCGAGGGAGTTGCCGGCGTTGCCGAGCGTCACACCGCCGAGGGTCGTCGCGACGTCGAACGACGACGTCGTCGCCGCCTGGGTCTGGGTGATGGCCCCACCGGCGCGGAGCGTGAAGGCCCCGGCGGCGATCGTCGACAGGCTGACCGCGTTCTTGTCGGTGTACGAAGCCGGCTGGGTGCCTGAGGTGATCTGCAGCGAGCCGACGTCGTTGCCGGCGTTGGTGAGCGTGACCGCTCCGGCGACCGTCGCGACGGCGATACCGGAGGCAGTGATCGGGGCGGTCTGGGTGACAGCCCCCACCGTGGCAAGGGTGAACTGTCCGGCGGTCACCCCGGCGATCGCGATGTCGTTCTTGTCGACGATCGTCACGTTCCGGGTGCCGTTGCTCACCTTCAGCGAGGTGAAGTCGTTGCCATTGTTGGCCAGGGTGATCGCCCCGGCTGTGTTCGTGATCGTGGTCGGCCCGGTGACGACGATCGGCCCGGTCTGCGTCATCTCGCCAGCGGTGCTGAGCGTCAGGTCGCCGGCCTTCATGCCGCCGATGATGACGCCGTTCTTGTCGGTGAAGTTGACCACCCGCGGGCCATTGTCGATCGTCAGCGTGCCGACGTCGTTGTTGGCATTGAAGAGGATCATGTTGCCGAAGTTCTTCGTCGTCGACGTGGCCGTGAGGCTCGTGGCGACGATCGCTCCGGTCTGGGTGAGGTGATCACCGACGCTGAGGACGACCGCCCCGCCGGTGATGCCGGCGATCGAGAGGTCGTCGACGTCGGTCAGGGTCACCGCCCGGGTGCCGTTGGTGACCGAGGCGGTGTCGAAGTCGTTCTTGGCGTTGGCCAGTGCGATGGCGCCGCCCGTCGAGGTCGCGGTGAGCGTCTTGGCGGAGAGGACACCAGGCAGCGTGATCGCCGCCCCGGAAGAGAGCGTCAGCGTTTCGCCCGAGAGGGGATCGGTCGTGCCGCCGGTGATCGCACCGGCTGCCGTCACGCTCGTCGTGCCGCCGAGGACCGGGGCGTTCTCGGCCGAGCCCGTGCCAACGAAGGTCACCGCGCCGGTGAGGGCCGTCAACTGGATCGACTGCTTCGTGCCGGTGGTGACCAGCGGCCCGTTGACCGTGATCGAGTCAGCCGTGATCTTGATCGTGCCGGTCGAGGCGAAGTTGCCGAATGTCACCGCCTGGCCGGGCTTGTTGATCGTCAGGTTGCCGTCGACGGCGATCGTGTCGGGGACGTTGGCGGGATTGTAGGTCGGCGTCGTGAGGGTGTTGTAGGAGAGCACCTGGGCGCTGATCACCGACGGCGGGACGAGTACGAACGTGCCATTGGTGGCGTCGAGGGTGACGAGGTTCGTGGCGGTCAGGTTGCCAACCACATTGACGTCGCCGGCGACGCTCGAGAGGACGATGTTCGAGTTCGTCCCGGAGGCGGTGATCGGCCCGGCGGCGAACGTCCCGAAGTTCGTGTAGACGAAGTCCTTGAGGGCCGTACCGGTCACGGTGTCGACGTCGTTGAGCTGGTTGGTGAGCTTCACCCCGCCGGTTGTGGAGACGGCGTTCAGCGTGCTGCCGGTGAGCGGTGCGGTTTGCGTGATGTCGCCCACCGCAGTGATGGCGAGCTTCCCGCCGTCGAGACCGGCCAGGACGAGGTCGCCGGCCGAGTCGTTGTAGGTGATGTCCGCCGTGCCGTTGCTCGCCTTGAAGGTGTTGGCGGTGTTTCCGGCGTTGGTGAGCGCGATCGGGCCGTTGCCGGCGCCGTTGACGACCAAGTCGGTGGCATGGATGTAGCCCGACTGGAACAGGCCACCCGCGACGGTGAGCGTCACCGGCCCGCCGTCGATGAACGCGACGTTGAGGTCGCCGACCGTGTCCTTGATCGACACCGGGGCGACGAGGCCGTTGGCGATGGCGACAGAGCCGAGTTCATTGTCCTGGGTGTCGAGCGTGATCGGGTCGACGCCCGTCCCCTGGACGGTGAGGTTCGCCGCCGCGATCGGGGCCGACTGCGTGACCGCCCCGGCGGCCTTGATCCAGAGGAGGCCGGCGTTCGACTTCGTGAGCACGAGGCCGCCGCTGGCATCCTGGAACACGACCGACCCGCCGGGATTGACCGCCCCGAACGAATCGACCTTGTTCGTCTGCGTGTCGAGCGTGATCGGCGAGCCATTGCCGGTGACGGTGAGGGCCGTGGCGTTGATGAAGCCCGACTGCGTCAGCGGGCCGCCGGCGACGATGTTCACCGGGCCACCCTGGATGAAGGCGATGTCGAGCGCGCCCTCGGCGTCCTTGATCCCGACGCCGCCGCTGCCGTTGCTGGCGGCGAAGGTGCCGATCGCATTCGGCTGCGTGTCGAGCGAGATCGCGTCCTTGAAGTTGCCCTGGACAGTGAGCCGGGGAGCGCGGATGGCCCCCGACTGCGTGACCGGGCCGGCAGCCGTGATCACCATGCTCCCGACGTCGCTTGTGAGCATGTCGAGGGAGCCGCTGGTGTCTTTGACGACGACGCTGCCGGGGCCGTTGGCGCTGGCCGGGTTGGTCGCCCCGAAGGCCCCGAGCGTGTTGGCCTGGGAGTCGAGGACGATCGCCGCACCGTTGCCGGTGACGGCAAGCGACGCGGCGTTGATGACGCCGGTCTGCGTGATCCCGCCGTTGGCAGAGATGCCGACCGTGCCGCCGGTGATCGAGGTGATCGAGAGGGCCTGATCGTTGCCGAAGTAGATCGAGCCCGGTGCGGAGGCCGTGACGGTGGCAACGTGGAGCTCGATCGGATCATCGACAGCGCCGATCGAGCCGGTCTGCGAGGTGATGACGAGATTCTTCGCTGTCACGTCGAGCTTCGTATCGCCGTCGGTGATCGACTGATTGGCCGTGACGGTCACCAGCCCGTTGAGGACGTTGGTGACCACGCTGCCGAGTTGGACTCCGCCGCCGGTGCTGGTGAGGGTGATGCCCATCTTGCTGGTCGTGGCCTGGACGTCGGTGGCGCTGATCGTCCCACCGGCCGTGACCTTCACATTCCCGGCGGTCGACAGCACCGACTGGAAGCCCGTCGGTCCGGTCGGCTCCCCGAGGGTGATCGAGTCGAGTTCCGCGATCGTGATGTCGCCATTGGCCTGGGCGCCGAGCGTACCGATGGCCGTCCGCAGGCTGATGATCCCGTCCGCCTTCGAAACGGCACTCACGCGGGCCGTCGTGGCGAGAACGTTCGGGGCCGTGCCGGTCGGATCGGAAGAGAGCACGTCACCGGTGGCGGTCAGCGTCACGACCCCCTTCGGGGCCGAGACGGTGTCGACGAAGATCGAGTTGGTGGCGGTGGTGCCGAGCGGCGTGAGCGTTGTGAGCGTGACGTTGTTGGCACTCGACGACACGCTCTTGGCCGTCATCGCCGAGCTGGTGGTGATGCGGACGTTGTTGGCAGCCGCCACGTTTTGGAGCGTGAGCGGCAGAGTCCCGATGTTGTCGATGTCGATCGTCGAGGCAATCGCCGATGCCGAGAGCGACGTGACCTGGGTGTCGAGATCGACCCGTCCGGACTTGCTCGACAGATTCGCCGACGCGGCGATCACTTCGGCCCCATTGCCGACGACGGCTTCGGTGAGGTTCGATCCGGCGGCGAGCGTCACCGATCCGTTCGGACCGGCATCGGCCACATAGACCGACATCGCGCCGCCGGCGTTGACCGTGATCGAGCCATTGTTCGCCGACAGGCTCGTCGTCGGAGTGCCGACGACGAGATCGTCAGACTCGTTGATCGTGATCGCGGCACCGGCCCCGTTGACGCGGCCGGAGACAGTCTCCACCTTCGTGGTGACGGTCGCCCCATTGAGCGCCGAGATGGCGAGATTCTTGGTTGTCACGAGGCCCGCTGGGGCTCCGATGATGGAGCCAGCGTCGGCCTGGAGCGTCACCGCCGCGGGGGCGGTGACTGGGGAATTGATGATCAGATCGGAGCCAGTGGCGACGAGGCTGACGGTCTCGGTGCGGGTCGAATTGAAGTCACCGGCGGTGATCGGGCCGTTCACCGTGAGCTTCTGGGCCGTGACGAAGACCGAGCCGTCTTTCGTGACCGCCTTGTCGAGCGTCAGGTCGCTCGAGGGGCGGTTGATCGTCAGATCACCGGCGCCGGTGAGCGTGATGCCGGCGATCGAGAACTGCGCCAGGAGCGCGTCGAGCGGCTGCTCGAGGGCCGTCCAA
>Ga0208249_1000504_pt1 | contig 12958 bp, 9 predicted proteins | sample CryBogmetaGMA1M_FD_184546 | JGI IMG/M metagenome (GOLD analysis project Ga0208249, IMG submission 184546) | Freshwater microbial communities from Crystal Bog, Wisconsin, USA - MA1M (SPAdes) | ecosystem: Environmental > Aquatic > Freshwater > Lake | place: Crystal Bog, Wisconsin, USA | collected...
TCCCCGCTGCGATCGTCGTCGAGGCGGCGACGATCGCAGCGGGGATGGCGCCGGGGCTGTGGCGGGCCCGCCGCAAGGGGCATGGGTTTTTCCGATTCCGCGATTGCGACCGCGAGCTTGCCAGCCGGCTCGTCGAGGAACTCGAGGCCCGCGTCATCGTGCCCCCCGGCAGCTTCCAGGCGAGCGATCTCGATCCAAAAGCCGTCGAAGCGGCGGGTTTGTGTGCCGAGGCCGCCGGTGTGTCGGCGGCGATCACCATCGAACAGAAGCATTTCGAGCAGGCGGTGCCTGCGGCCGGGAGCGGGCTGGTCGTCACCAATCCCCCCTACGGTGAGCGGCTCGCGCTGCCCCGCGCCGGGGCCCTCTTCCGCCGCATCGGCGACTGGCTCGTGCGGGCCTGCGGCGGATGGCACGCGGCCATTCTCGCCCCCGATACACCGGTGGCCGGCTATCTCGGGCTTCGCCCTACTCACCGCGTCTATCTCCCCAACGGCCCGATCGCCTGCCGTCTCCTCGAAGTCGAGATCCGCGAGCGCCAGCACCTGCCGCCGGAGACCGAGCGGCCTCCGGCTCAGGCTCCGGCTCCGCCTGCCCCGGACGCACGGCATGCCCCGGACGCACCGGACGACGGCCTCCACGACTCAGACCTCCCACCGCCCCCCGCTCCGCCGTCTTTCCGGCCGGCTGGGGCAGCCGCGGGCCCGCTGCGAAGCGGCGGCAGGCCCGTCGAGGACCAAATCGGCGACTTTCGTCGGCGACTCTCCAAACGCTTCAAGCATCTTTCCAAATGGGCGCGGCGGATCGGCACCGATGCCTTCCGGATCTACGACCGTGACATCCCCGAGGTGCCGCTGGTCATCGATTGGTATGCCGGCTGGCTCCATGCCGCCGAGTATGAACGCCCCCACGACCGGACCGAGATCGAGCATGAAGTCTGGCTCGACCGGATGATCGAGGCGGCCGCCGCGGAACTCGGGGTTTCCCACGACCGCACCTTCCTGAAAATCCGCCGTCGGCAGCGCGAGGGGGGGCAGTATGAGAAGGTCGATGGCCGCGAGGCGCTCCTCCAGGTGAAGGAGGGGGGGCTGTTGTTCGAGGTCAATCTCTCCGATTACCTCGACACCGGGCTGTTCCTCGATCACCGCGTCACGCGCGGAATGGTCAGAGACGAAGCGGCCGGGAAGCGGATGCTCAACCTCTTTTCTTACACCGGGAGTTTTTCGGTGTACGCGGCGGCTGGTGGCGCGACCGACACGGTGAGCGTCGACCTCTCCAACACCTACCTCGATTGGACGCGCACGAATCTCGCCATCAACGGCTTCAAGGATGCCGGTCGCCACCGGATCGTGCGCGACGATGCCCGCGCTTTCCTCGAACACCGGGCCCGTCGCGGCGAGCCCCCGTTCGACCTCGTCGTCGTCGATCCCCCCACCTTCTCCCGCTCGGCCCGGAGTGAGGCGCCGTGGGATGTGGAGCACGATCATGCCGAGCTCCTCGCCCTGGTGGCCCGCAATCTCACCCCAGGCGGTACTGTTTACTTCTCCACGAACTTCCGCCGCTTCCATCTGGCGGAGGCCACGCTTGCGGCTGATTTCACCTTCCGCGAGATCACCAACCGCACGATCCCCGAGGATTTTCGCAATGAGCGGATCCACCGGGCCTGGCGGATGGTGCGGCAATAAAGGCCTGGAAGCAGCCCATTCGGGGGAGGGGATTGGCGGGAGGCCCGTTGCGGCCGGAAAACGTCGGTTCTACATTCGTCGCATGACTCCATCTTCCCGGTCCGGTCGCCGACTCCTTCTCCGCCTCGCCGGACTGCTGCCGCTGCTTGCCGGCAGCCTCGGCTCGTTCGGTTGCCGCCCGGCCGATCCGAATCTGGTCAAGATCGTCAGCAGCCTGCCACGGACCGGGTCGGCGAAGCACCAGTCCGACACGCTCGTCCGCGGGATCCGCATGGCGATCGACGAGGCGGGGGGGAAGGTGGGCCGGTTCCGCATCGAGTACCTCGATCTCGATGACTCGACCGCCGCCGCCGGGCAGTGGACGAGCGAGGCCGAGGCAGCCAACGCCCGTCGCGCCCTCCAGGATCCGGATGTCTGTGCCTACATCGGCACGTTCAACTCGGGGGCGGCGAAGGTGTCGATGCCGATCCTCAATCTCGGCGATCTGCTCATGGTGTCGCCGGCCAATACCGCGGTCGGGCTGACGAAGCCAGGGCTCGGCGTGCCCGGAGAGCCGGAGGTCTACCGACCCACCGGCCGGCGGAACTACGCCCGCGTCGTGCCCGCCGACGACCTCCAAGGGCCGATGGCGGCGGACTGGGCGTTCCGACGGAACGTCAAGCAGGTCTATATCCTCGACGACAACGAGGTCTATGGAAAAGGGATCGCCGACCTCTTCGACGAGCGCTGCCGGGAACTCGGCATCGAGGTCCTCGGGCACGATTCGATCGATGCCAAGGCGCAGGAGTTCAAGTCGTTGATGGCGAGCATCAAGGCGAAGAAGCCAGATCTCATCTACTTCGGTGGTACGACGCAGAGCAAGGGCGGGCAACTCGCCAAGGACATGGCCGCGGCCGGCATCAACGCGGATCTCATGGTGCCCGACGGCTGCATGGAGCAGGTGTTCATCGATTCGGCCGGGGCGTCGAACCTCGAAGGACGCTGCTTCGTCACCTTCGGCGGGCTGCCGCCGGAGAAGCTCACCGGCAAGGGGGGCGAGTTCGTCGAGCGCTACCGGGCAAAGTACGGGGAGCTCCCCGAGGCCTACGCCGTCTACGGCTACGAGGCCGCCCGGGTGGCGATCCAGGCGATCGCCACCGCCGACAGCAAGGACCGCCGTGCGATCAGCGACGCGGCTCTGGCGATCCGCGACTTCGACGGCGCCCTGGGCCACTGGGGCTTCGACGAGAATGGCGACACGACCCTCCGCACTCTCACCGTGAACGTCGTGAAGGGGGGGCGATTCGAGTTCAAGGAGGTTCTCGACGAGGCCGATCTCGTCGCCAATCCGTCCGGGGCTGTCCCTCCTCCAGCCGATGCACCGTCAGGCGGGCCCCCCTGACCACCGGTTCGATCCTTTTCCGGAAATCCATCCGCGTGTCCGTTCAGTTCCTCCTCCAACAGTGCCTCATCGGCCTCACCAACGGCGCGCTCATCGCGCTCGTGGCGCTGGGGTACACGATGGTCTACGGGATCATCGGCCTGATCAATTTCGCCCACGGCGATCTGATCATGCTCGGGGCCTGTCTGGCGCTGTCGCTCGTCGGGGCCCTCGGCATGACTGCGGCCGGGCCGGCCACCACCTGGGTGGGAATCGGGGGGCTCGTGCTCCTCTGCGGGCTGTTCTGCGGGCTGCTCAACGTGGCGGTCGATCGGATCGTCTACAAGCCGCTCCGCAACGCGCCAAAGCTCGCCCCGCTGGTGTCGGCGATCGGTGTGTCGTTCATCTTCATGAACGTCGGGCTGTTCTGGCTCGGGCCGGCCGACAAGTCGTTCCCCGAACTCCTCCCCTCGACCAACCTCCTCCACAACGATGCCCTCCAGTTCACCTGGAAGGATCTCCTCGTCGTCCTCATCGTCGGGCCGCTGATGGTGGCCCTCTCGGTGCTCGTGAAGGGGACGAAGCTCGGCAAGGCGATGCGGGCGGTGTCGCAGGATCCGACGGCCGCGGCCCTCGTCGGCGTCGATGTCGATCGGGTGATCGCCGCCACCTTCTTCATCGGTGGCTTCCTCGGCGGGGCGGCGAGCGTGATCTACGGGCTCTACATCAACACCATCGGCTTCCAGATGGGGTTCCAAAACGGCCTCTATGCCTTCACTGCCGCGGTGCTCGGCGGCATCGGCAGCATCCCCGGCGCCGTCCTCGGCGGGCTCGTCATCGGCCTGGTGCGGGCGCTGGCCAGTGCCTACGTCGGCGAGCGTTGGACCGGGGCGATCGTGTTCGCGATCCTGATCGTGATTCTCGTCTTCCGTCCCGAGGGCCTCCTCGGCCGCCGCGTGAAGGAGAAGGTGTAGACCCCGTGGCCACCAACCGATCCACTCGAACATCCACCCCACCGGCTCCCTCAGCCGGCCTCTGGGGTTTCCTCGCGCAGCGTTGGGAATTGGTCACGCTCGCTGTGCTGGCGATCGCGCCGCTGGTGATCCCCGCCCTCGGCGGCGCTCTCGGCGGGCAGGTGACGAATCTCTTCATCTACTGCATCCTCGCCCTGGCCCTCAACGTGATGGTCGGCTACACCGGGCTCGTCCACCTCGGCATCGCGTCGTTCTTCGGGATCGGGGCCTACTGTGTCGCGATCCTCACCGTGCCGATGTACCCGTTTCAGATCGGGTTCCTCGCCGCTGCGGTGATCGCCGTCCTCGTCTCCGCCGGTACCGGGCTGGCCCTCGGTGCCCCAACGCTCCGGCTCCGTGGCGACTATCTGGCGATCGTGACGCTCGGCTTCGGGGAGGTGGTGAAGGTCACGTTGCGGAATCTCGAGCAGATCACCGGTGGCATGAAGGGGCTCAATCCCGTTCCGCCCCCCGGCGCCGGGGTGACCCTCGGGGGGATCGATCTGGGAAAGGAGTTCGCCATCGATCCTCGCTGGTTTTACTACCTCGCGCTCCTCTCGCTTGCCGGGGTCGTGCTCGCCATGCGGCGACTCGAGAATTCACGCCTCGGCCGGGCTCTCGTCGCCGTCCGCGAGGACGAACTCGCCGCCCAGGCGATGGGAATCTCCGCGACGAAGGTCAAGCTCTCGGCGTTCGCAATGTCGTCGGCCGTCGCGGGGCTGGCCGGCTGCCTCTATGCGGCGAGCCTGTCGACCACCGCCGATCCCAATGCCTATGACTTCAACCGCTCGATCATGGTCCTCTGTGCCGTGATCCTCGGGGGCCTCGGAAGCATTCCCGGCACGCTTCTCGGCGTGGCGATCCTCGTCGGCTTCGACACGGTGCTCGCGCCGTGGGCCGATTCCTGGATCCAGCAGATGAACATCAACCCGAAGGGCTTGAGCTACCTCTCCTTCAGCGGCTGGCGGCTGGCGATCTTCGGCGTAGCGCTGGTGCTCGTGATGCGGTACCGGCCGGAGGGGCTGATCCCGTCGCGGCGACTGGCGGCCGAACTCCATGAGGGGGGAGCAGGATCATGAACGAGAATGCCGGTCGTGCCGGAACTCCCCTCCTTCACGTCGATCGGGTCACGGTGCGCTTCGGCGGGCTCGTGGCCGTGTCGGAGCTCGATCTCGACGTCCCCGAGGGGAGCATCATCTCCCTCATCGGCCCCAACGGCGCCGGCAAGACAACCGCCTTCAATTGTGTCAGCGGCATCTATGCGCCGTCTTCGGGATCGGTGCGATTCCGGGGGAAGCGGCTCGAGCGGGCCTTCACGCCGGGGACGATCCTTCGGGCGCTCGCCGTCGGGCTTCTCACCGGCCTGCTGTTCGCCGCCGCGGCCGTCGATGTCGATCGGCTGTGGATGGCGGTCGTGAAGCGAGGGATGATCACCGGCGAGCGGTTCACGATGTCGGGGGCGATGGAGCGTCTCCGTGGCTACTTCCGCTCCGAGCTGGCCATCGACCAGATGGCGGGGAAATGGCGCGTGGTGAGCGCTGACGGGAGTGATGTCCTGGCGATCAAACGCGACCTGGGCGAAGCGAAGCTCGTGCGCGACGCCCTCCAGGCGAAGGTCACCGCCCGGCGTACGGGCCCGGGCACCGTCCCCGATGCCACCGATCTGAACCAGCAAGACCTCGGCGCGGCCCCGTTGGTCGTGCTCCCTCCGGTCAAGGAAGAAGTGCTCGACCGACTCGCCGCTGGCAAGAGCCGCATCCGCTGGCGGGGCTGGCTGGGCCTGGTCTCGGGGATGCTCCTCGGCATCGCCGGCACGCTCGCCGTTTGGCAGCGCGGTCGTCGCTCGCCGCACGTTGTCGCGCGGGCTGGCATCTCCCGCACCTTCCAGAACATCCGCCTCTTTTCCAGCATGAGCGTCCTCGAGAACGTCCTTGTCGGACTCGACCGCACGATCCCCGGTGGCGTGTTCGCGATGCTCCTTCGCACCCCGAAAAATCGCCGGGACGAGGCGGAGGCCGGTCGCCAGGCGCGGGCGGCCCTCGACTTCGTCGGGCTCTCGGGCGACGCCAATCGGATCGCGGGCGAGCTCCCCTACGGCGATCAACGCCGACTGGAGATCGCCAGGGCGCTGGCTACCGGGGCGAAGCTGATACTCCTCGACGAGCCTGCTGCAGGGATGAATCCGAGCGAGGCGGGCGACTTGGCCGGGCTCGTCGAGCGGATCCGCGACCGGGGCGTCACCGTGCTCCTCATCGAACATCACATGAATGTCGTGATGCGGGTCAGCGACCGGATCGCCGTGCTCGACCATGGCACGAAGATCGCCGAGGGCACGCCGTCCGAGGTGCGTCGTGACGAAAAAGTGATCGAGGCCTACCTCGGCGGCGAGGGCTGACAACGTTCCCGTGGCCGGAGTGGGGCAGGGGGGAGAAGGCGATGCCGATCCTGGAAGTGAAGGAGCTCGAGGCGGGATACGGCCCGATTCGGGCGCTCGATGGCGTGTCGATCGAGGTCGCCGAGGGGGAGGCCGTGGCGATCATCGGCGCCAATGGCGCCGGGAAGACGACGCTCCTCATGGCAATCTCCGGAGTCGTGCCCGCGCGCCGCGGGACGATTTCGTTCGAGGGCCGACCGATCGTCGGGCTCCCCACCCATGCGATCGCCAAGCTCGGCATCGGCCATGCCCCGGAAGGACGACGGATCTTCCCCCGGCTGTCGGTGCGCGAGAATCTCCAACTCGGCGGCTTCACGCAGACTGATCGGGCGACGGTGGCCCGTGACATTGAGGAGGCCTGCACCCTGTTTCCCGTCCTCGGCACGCGGATGGGCCAGATGGGGGGGACACTCTCCGGCGGCGAGCAACAGATGCTGGCGCTCGCCCGGGCCCTCATCGGCCGGCCGAAGCTCCTCCTCCTCGACGAGCCGTCGCTGGGGCTTGCCCCGCTGATCGTGCAGAAGATCTTCGAGGTCATCGGCAGCCTCGCGAAGCGCGGGATCGCTGTCGTGCTCGTTGAACAGAATGCCCGTGCAGCGCTCAAACTTGCCGACCGGGGCTACGTTCTCGAGACTGGCCGGATCACCCTCTCCGGGCCCGGCAAGGAACTCGCCGGTGACCGGCGCGTTCGCGAGGCCTACCTCGGCGAAGGCTGATCGGCACTTGGTTCGGCCGTCATGCGTACCACTCCCGCGGCAGTACGGCCCGCCGTTTCCGGGGCACGTTGTCGCAGTCGAGCGGATGGGGGAAATCGGTCCGCGGTCGTGTCGACAGGCAGCGATCCCTTCGCAGGAAGGTCACCTCGAGGAGCGGCGGTACCGGAAATCCCCCGACCCTGACGATCCCAGCGTAGTTGTTGGGATGGAGATGGACCGGGAGAAAATCGAGGCGCAGCTTCTCCACAGCCTCGCCAATGCGGCGGCAAACGAACGGCTGGCCGAGCGCGTCGAGGTGATGAAACTCGACGACGAGGATCCGGAATCGGCGGAGCAGGGAACGCTCGGCGTTGTCGATGACGCCGTACTCGCCTCCCTCGATGTCCATCTGGAGGAGCAGGTCGCCGGTCTCGGCGGGGGCGTGGCGACCCACCCAACTCTGAAGGGTCGTCGTCCCCTCGCCGTCGAAGGTGCCGAGGAAGACCGGCTCGAAGCTCAGGGGCACACACCCGGAGGGTGGGGCGGCAACGGAGCGATCGGCGAGGTGGGAGCCGATGCCACGGAGGGCCAGGGCGTTCTCGAAGGTCGCCTGCCGGTCGACACCGGGGGAGAAACAGGCGGAGATACGATCGAGGTCATCGGGGAGGAGATAGCCGCCGTCCCCATCGGCACCGATCCGAATCAGCCCTCGACCTGCATCGACAGGCCGGAAGAGATCGACAACCCGGCGCAGGTCGGCCAGCGGCGTGCGCTTGGAAGCGAAATAACCGATCCGCGAGGCGGCTGCGGCGACGAGATTGCGGATCGGGCTTCCCATCGGCCCTCTTGTAGCAGGGTGCGCCCCGATCGCGGAGAGCGACTTCCCGGATCGGTCCGCGGACGCCGCCGGATGTGTTCAGGCCGGCTTTCCCGCCACGAGATCGAGGATTGCGTCCCCGAAATCGGCCAATCGCTTCTCGCCGATCCCCTTCACCCGCAGCAGGGCCGCGGGGCTCGTCGGCTTGTCGCGGGCGATCGCGCGGAGCGCCTTGTCGTCGAGGATCGTCCAGGCCGGCTTACCGCGGGCCTCGGCGACCCGCCGCCGCCAGGAACGGAGCCGCTCGAAGAGATCGCGGTCGACGCCCTGCCAGTCGTCGGCGTCGGCCTTCGAGGCCTTCGCCCTGCCCGATCGCGGTTCGAGAAGCACCACCGGCCGCTGCCCCCGCATCACCTCCCAGGAGAGGGTGTTGAGCAACACCACCGGACGGTCTCCGGGGCTGCGGTCGAGGAGGCCCTGATCGAGGAGCTGGTGGACGAAGTTCTCGGCGGTTCGCTGGTCGATCGAGGCGAGCAATCCGAACGTCGACAGCCGGTCGTGGCCGTGGCGGATGATCCCGTCGGTCTTCGCCCCGCGGAGGACCTCGCAGACATGCCGGACCCCGAACCGCTCTCCCACCCGGGCCACGCAGGAGATCAGCTTCTGAGCCATCACGGTCGAATCGGGGAGGCTCTCCGTCTCGCCGAGGCAAACGTCGCATGCGCCGCAGGGCTCGGCGCCGTAGGCTTGGCCGAAATACTCGGAGAGCGCTGCATGCCGGCAGCGCGCGGCCTGGGCATACCGGCGCATCGCGTGGAGGTGTTCGAGTTGCCCGGCGATCAGTCGTTCCTGCTCGTCAGGATCGAGATCCGATTCGCCGGCGCTCTTCCGCACGAGCGATTCCCAACTAAAGACGTCGGCGGAGGAGTAGAGGAGGACGCACTCGGCTGCCAGGCCGTCGCGGCCGGCCCGTCCCGTCTCCTGCTGGTAGGCCTCGAGGCTCTTGGGGAGCGAGGTGTGGAGGACGAGGCGGACGTCGGAGCGGTCGATCCCCATGCCGAAGGCGACGGTCGCGACGACGACGTCGATCGTCTCGCGGGCGAAGGCTTCCTGGGTGCGGCGCCGCTTGGTCGGGTCGAGTCCGGCGTGGTAGGGCTTGGCGAGGATCCCCTCGGCGGCGAGCCGGGCGGCGAGTTGCTCGGTCTCCTTCCGCGAGATGCAGTAGACGATCGAGGCTTCGCCACGGTGGCGGCCGAGCGTCGTCAGCGTCTGCGTGATCCGGTCGGTGCGGGGGACGACGCGGTAGCAGAGATTCGGCCGGTCGAATGTCCCGAGGAGCACCCGCGGCGAGCGGAGATGGAGTTGGGCGGCGATGTCGGCCCGGACGCGCGGCGTGGCGGTGGCGGTGAAGGCGTGAACGCTCGCTGCGGGGAAGCGGTCGCGGAGGAGGGCCAGTTGCCGGTATTCGGGGCGGAAGTCGTGGCCCCACTGGCTGATGCAGTGGGCCTCGTCGATCGCGAACCGCTTCACGCCGACGCGGGCGAGGAGGTCGAGGAGGCCGCTGTTGACGAGCCGCTCCGGCGCCGTGAACAGGAGCCGCAGTTCGCCGGCGGCGAGCCGGTCGCGGACGTTCGTCCGTTCCTCCTGGGACATCTGCGAGTGGAGCGCGGCCGCGGGGTAGCCGATCGCCTCGAGGGCGTCGACTTGATCCTTCATCAGCGCCACCAGTGGCGAGACGACGACGTCGGTGGTCTCACCGACCAGCGGCGGTAACTGGTAGCAGAGGCTCTTTCCCCCGCCGGTGGGCATGATGACGACCGAGTCGTGGCCGTCGAGAGCCGCCGCGATCGCCTCCGCCTGGAGCGGGCGAAGTTGATCGAAGCCCCACCAGCGTGCGAGCACCGCGGAGATGCGCGGGTCGGTCGGCACAGGTTCGCATGCCGACGGACCGGGCGGATCGGAGGGTAGGGGGGCAGTCTGCCCTGGCACGTTGGTACCTGACGACGTCGATGGGATCGGATGATAGCAGATCAACGGCGGCAGCCATGGTGGAGCCGCTGGCGGCCCTGCCGAACGCTGCTTCTCCGGGGCTGTGGTAGCCTTCCGCTCCTGTCGGTATAACGCGTGGAGCTCACAGAGAGGATCGCTGGCCCGCCAAGGTTCTCGAGCGGGGCCCCGACGCCGGTCGTGGTCTGAAAGCCCTGTCGTGTATCGGTCGACAACGTGGGTGTGCAGCGTGGGACCAAATCTCGAACCGGCCGCCATTGGTGCCGAGATCATCACGCGATTCGAGCGGTCGCGACACTGCGAGACCATGTCGCTCCGTGAGGCATGCGTGCTGTCGGAGGAACTCGCCCGCCGATTAGCGGATGTCGAGCCCCGACCGGACATTGTGCTGGGGATTGCCAATGGCGGGCTCCTCGTGGCCGATATCGTGGCCACATCGCTGTCGCTGCCCCTCGAATCGATGAAAATCCAGCGTCAGGGGAGTGGCGTGAAGAAGGCTTTGACCAAGGTGCCTGGGGCGAGGCGCCTCCTCGCGTGGCTCTACGATCACACCATCCTTCGGCGACCGATGGCTTGGCTCCTGCTGCGATCAGAGAGGCTGAAGCCACCGACAGAGTCTCCGCAATCGGGGAAGGGAGTCTTCCACGGAAAGGTCGTCGCGCTGGTGGACGATTGCATCGAGAGTGGCCAAACAGTCGCTGTTGCCCGGGATATGATGATGCGGGCCGGGGCGAAGGACGTGATCGTGGCGTGCCTTTCCTGGACGCCGTTGGCGGTCGATCTTCCGCAGCGGAAACTCGTGGCAGGTGTCACGCCGGACGTCCACATCAGCCCCACCGTTCACACCTACCCATGGTCGACCAGCAGTCCACACTGGAGCGAATTCCTCCGCGAATTGAAGCGGCGGGGGCATGTGATGCTATGACAGCGCTCGAGCGGGACTGCCGCGGCGTGGAAACGGTTGTCCTCGACATTGACGGAGTCCTCGTCCTCGAGACTGCGGCGGCGGGTTCGTCGGAAGAGGTTCTCGTCCTTCACGATGGCCTCGAGTCGAGGTTGGAGCAGATCGGGGCCGAGGTTGTTTTCCTCACCCACCGTTCCCGTCCGGAAGCCGAGGCCATCCTCGGTGCTGCTGGATTGGGCCGACGATGGTTGGCTCGTTGTCTCTGTGCCAACGACATCCTCTCGTCCGCGGTGCTGTCCGGGCAGTGGCTGCGTTTGGCATGCCATGGACTGCGGAAGAGTCTCGCTTTGCCCAAGCTTCGGAGTCGGTTCGGTGTCCGTCCGGCGCAATGCTTGTTCGTGGATGACCGGCTCGACAACGTGCTCGACATGTGTCGGGGTGGCATTGGTGTCGGGGCTGTCGCTCCATCCGGAGTCGATGCGGTTGGAGACGTGACGACATTCGACTTCGACGACATCGCCGAGATTGTCCGGACCTACCAACCGGCAGTCGCGGGGGAGGGGAGCGTGCTGCACTTGCGTCCGCAGGAGATCCGCATCGAAAGCCAACACCGTACCGGGCTTGTGACAGGTCACACCGCGCGGAATAGCTTCAACATCGCCCGCCGATCGGTGGCCATGGTCCGCCAGGGGTTCCGTCGGCGTTCGTGATCGAGCGGCCCCCCGCAAACGCAGAATGGCCCGCGGGTTGGCCGCAACCGTTGGATGCCCCGGCCCGGAGATTTGGGAAGCCATGCTTTGGATCGCGTGGAAAATGCTGATCGGGAACCGTGCCAAGTATCTCGGCATCGTGTTCGGCGTCGCCTTCGCTGCGCTCCTCATCGCCCAACAGTCCTCGATTTTCTGCGGACTGATGGCTCTGACGGTGAGTCAGATCCTCGATGTCGAGGGGGCGGGCGTGTGGGTGATGGACCCGAAAGTGAAATATGTTGATGACGTCAAGCCGATGGCCGACACCCACCTCTACCGGGTGCGGGGAGTGCCCGGCGTCGACTGGGCCGTCCGGCTCTACAAGGGGATCGCCCGGGGCAGGCTCGAAGGGGGCTCCTACGAGCAGGTGATCCTCCTCGGCCTCGACGACGCCACGTTCATCGGCGCTCCCCTGAACATGATCGAGGGGAGCATCAACGACCTCCGTGCCCCCGACGCGGTGATCATGGACATCGTCGGATACAGAAAGCTCTGGCCGGGCGAACCTTTCAAGCGCGGGCGGATCATCGAGATGAACGACCGGCGGGCGGTGATCGTCGGCCTCGCCCGGGCCCGCAAGACCTTCCAGAGCTTTCCGGTGGTCTACACGCGATACTCCCAGGCTGTTCGGTTTGCGCCGCCGGAGCGCAAGGTGCTGTCGTTTGTCCTCGCCGAACCGGCCCCCGGCGTGGCCGCGGCGGAGTTGGCTGGGCGGATCAGCGCCCAGACCGGGCTCCAGGCCCTCTCGCGCGACGAATTCCTCGCCAAGACAATCCGCTACTATCTGCTCAACACCGGGATCCCGATCAATTTCGGCATCACGGTGGGGCTCGGTTTCCTCGTCGGCACCGCCATCGCGGGGCAGACTTTCTACCTGTTCATTGTGGAGAATCTCCGTCAGTTCGGGGCCCTCAAGGCGATGGGCACCGGGAACGGGACGATCCTGCTCATGGTCCTCGCCCAGGCCCTCCATGTCGGGCTCGTCGGGCTCGGCGTCGGCGTCGGCCTCGCAGCACTGTTCGGATGGAGTACGCGATCGTTTTCCAAGCTCTCGTTTTACATGCCCTGGCAGGTGCTTGTGATCACGGGCGTGGCGGTCTTTCTGATCGTGCTCCTGGCGAGCCTCCTGTCGATCCGCCGGGTGTTCATCGTCGACCCGGCGATCGTCTTCCGTGGCTGATCGATCTCCCATACCCGCCGCTTTTCCCTCCCGATGCCTCCCCCCGCCTCACCACCGTCGCCCGCTGTCCACGTCCGCGGCGTGACCAGGGATTTCGGCAGCGGGCGACGGTGGTGA
>Ga0208249_1000506_pt1 | contig 12942 bp, 15 predicted proteins | sample CryBogmetaGMA1M_FD_184546 | JGI IMG/M metagenome (GOLD analysis project Ga0208249, IMG submission 184546) | Freshwater microbial communities from Crystal Bog, Wisconsin, USA - MA1M (SPAdes) | ecosystem: Environmental > Aquatic > Freshwater > Lake | place: Crystal Bog, Wisconsin, USA | collected...
GGTATCGGATTAAATAAATCCCATTTCATTATTGTCCTGTAGTAATTGTAGCTCCTGACTCAGCTTCATACTTCTTTTTTAATTCTTCGATTTGCGTTCTCATTGATTCGTTCATCAACTTTTGCATGGCATTTTGTTGTGCCTTGATATGTTGGTTTCTTGCTTCAATTTTTTTTCTGTGTTCTTTTGAACCACCTCTAACTCTTGATTTTGCCATTAATTTTAATTTTTTGGTCTGTTAGTTTCAAACCATTCTATAATTGAGTTTATGGCCCAAACGGAACCAGATGCCAACATTCCATCAAAGAACCAAGATACGAATGATGTAACACCTAATAATTCATGTACAGGTGAATATAAGAAAATTCCGAAGAAAAATCCAACCCACACAGGAGTACACATCATACAAGATAACATTCCTTTAAGAAACTTATAAAAGTCTGTGAAGAAACCAATTCCATGGTCTGCCTCGTTGAATATGTAATTTCTTGGTGTATTAAAAATACTACCGTAAACAAGGATGTTGCTTAACCCGTAAGCCATTATCATCCATAATAATAATTGTGTCATATGTTTTTATTTATAAAGTGTGTCGTCTAAATTGGAACCTTTCAGAAACGCAGCCTTTCGGTCTTGTTGAAACTTCTGAATATCCTCAATCGTTTTTTCGTATTCCCTAATTTGTTTATCTTTCTCGATATTATCCTGTTTAAGTTTTTGAACTGTGTTTTGGAGAGCCTCAAGTTTTGGTTTCCAATTTCCATCAGATTCCTTTTCTATAATTATCTCCTTAACCACTTCTACTGGTACCTCAACTATTTTTTCAATAATAACCTCTCTGATTTCAGGTTCAGGTTTGTCGTAAATATTGTCATTATTTGAGACAAAAACTTCCTTAATCACCTCTTTAATAACCTCTCTATCAACGTATTCTATAACTTTTATTTCAGTAGGAGGACTCGGGATTTCCTTGATGACTTCAATAATTCTATCAACAGGGACCTCAACTCTTTTTTCAACTTCTACATACTCAATCTTCACAACTTCCTTTTCTTCAACCACAGGAACCTCAACATACTTGATGACTTCCTTAATAACCTCTTTTTCTTTTACCTCTTGTCCCGCATTTAGTAAACCATATCTTTCAATGTTAAATCCAGTTGCAAAGGATTTCTTAACAACTTCACTGATGAGTAAATCATTTAGATTACAATAAGACAACAAGTCTTTGTGTTCAGTGTTTGTTAGATTTAACTTAACTTCCATATTAATAATTAATCAACTTTTCGCTTCCTTCCGTTAATGCTTCAAATGAGTTAATATAAAAAGAAAGAAAAGGTTTAGGATTAGGTAAATCCACAAAATTATATTCGTCTTTTTCAATTTCATATACGCCATAGCCATGTTTTCTGACTGTTTCTCCAAAGTTTTGTTGGATGGTTGAACCAATCATGTATGCCTTCTTTTTACCAGGGATATCAAATACTTGTCTCTTATGGATATCACCACACAATACAAGGTCACAACCTTTGAATTTACTCACATCAAAACCATCTTCAAACTTATACCCAATGTCTGTGTATAGCCCTTGGATTGGTCCGTGGAATAAACCTATGTTTATGTTCTTTGACTTCTGAATATCGGGAGGAATATTATGTTCGTATAACGAATAAACACACCAGTTAATATTATCGTCTTCATATACACCTCTATCTTTAAGATAAGTGATGTTATCGTTTTTCAACGAATCAATTATTGGAGTTAATGCATCAAGTCTTGATGTATTATTTTCCAAGAAGTCGTGGTTACCAATAATAACGATTGTCTTAGTAATGCTAGCACATTCGGTTAATACCCAAGCAACGAACTCCACCAACTCAGGTGTCATTTGGTTTTTGGAATGGACTAAGTCACCTGTGAATACTATTCTATCAGGTTGTAATGTCTTCCATTCCTTCAATGCGGATTCAAGGATTCCACGGTATAAATCGTGGTCCTTGAATAATCTGATATGTAAATCTGAAAAGTGTACTAATCTTTTAATCATTGTCTGTCATTAATGAGAATCCAAGTATCATAAAAATTGAACCAACAGCCCAATTTTCAAACACTATGAATTGTGAAATACCTGTACCAATAAGGATATAAGGTCCGAACTTTCTCCAAAGTTTTGTAAATTTATTCTTCACTGATTATTGGGTTTTGTTGTTCTTCAAATGGATTTTGTCCTTTATTTATGTGTCCACATTCGTCACATTTATAAATTGGAAATGGTACTGTTGTATCTTCAGGTGCTCCTTGTAATCTTGAAACAAATTTCAAGTAAATCACCTCTCTGAAGTATACCGAATCACACTTATCGCATTTAACTGTAGGACATTCCCTTAAATTAACCTTGGGTCGTAAATCTTGCATATTCTTCGTTTTTTAATGTTTTATGTAGGTTGTTTATTGTTTCCTGTAAATTAGAAATATAAGAAAGATTTCTAGTTTGTTCAAGTATTCCGATGTGTTCTGATAATGTTTTGAAATCTAAAGAACCTAATGTTGTCGCAAATTTATCTATAAAATCTTTTGATTTTCTTGTTTTTTTCATATGGACAAAATAAGCTCTGCAATACCAAAAAATAGTTTGAAGTTCATCTTCAGTCCAGCCATTATTCAAAAGAGCAGTATCTGCTACATCTGAATCATTAGCGTTATAAACTAAAACTTCACCTGAAAAAGCACTATTAGTATACTCATGATATAACGCAAATTTGCCATAGTTTGTTTGTCTCTTACCTGTCTTATCAATGATATACGTAAGTAATCCGTTTCTAAGGTATCGTTGAAATGTAGATGTGTCGTTTCTTCCAGCTGTGCACCATTTGGTACCTGCTCCGTATTTTAAAGAACCTCTATGTGTTAAAGGTGATAGTAACAAGTAATCATCAGTCTCATGTAAAACTATTACATGTTCGTCTCGGATGAAAGTTTTTTCATCTTTAATTTCTTCTGCCCGAATTATAGTTTTTCTTAACAGACTAAGGCTAGTATAATCCTTTGCGTAAATGTCTTTGTTATCTATATAAGGTAACAACTCATCAAACTTGTTCACTAAATATATAAGACCATCAGTTGTCGATGGACAATCGTTATAACCTCTATTTGACCAACTTTTTAATAAGTAATCTAAATATTTTTTTGTTGGTGTCTTATCTGCTTCGACAAGTTTATTAAATGTTCTTGCTATGACTCCCTCATATTTGAGTTTTAATTCATCAACTTTTGACATATATTAATTTTTTACGAAAGACAAAGGTAAGTGAAAACTATTACTTAACCAAATATTTTTTGATGTCCATATCTAAAACAGTCTTGATGATGTCTTGAGGGACTCTGTATTCATCAAAGAACGTATCCTCTTTCAAATGTGAGATGATACAACCATAAAGTTTGATGTTCTCATATTTTGTACCCTTTAACATCTTAATCAATAATTTACCATAGAAAGGTAATTGAAGATAGTAATGACCTAACGCATTGTCAGGATATTGTCCAAACGGGTCTTTTAATCTTTTAGTATAATTGTTCTCTTGGAAGTTCTTTGGCTTGTTAGTCTTCCAATCTGTAATCAAAAGACCGAATTCATCACCAGTCTTGTTCAAGGTCAACCATACTTTATCTGGTTGTCCTGTATATCCCAAATCAGGGTCGCCTAACACCATCTCTGTATCAAGTAATTCCACCTTTCTGTTTTCCATTAACTCAAGGTATCGTTTACCCGCAAAAATCATATTATCACTCTTCATTAACTGAGTAAGGTCACAATCAAATATAGGTTGTCTAACCTCCTTATATCCACCATATTTTTCTATAAGACTCTTCTCCAACATGTAGTGAACTCTACTACCTAAGTTAGTTGAGTAATCTCCAGCCGCAGCCCACTCTTCAATCAACTCTTGTTGTTTTTGTGGGTCCCCACCAGCTTTGTTGTATGCCGCTTCTTCAGTTGGAAACTCAGTGTAGAATTTTTTTAATACTTTTGATACTGAAGGATAGTCTCTACGACCATTCATGGTGTAGATGTGTTTATCTTCTTCAAATGTTAATCCAAGTGACTCTTGTCTTGCTTTGATTAAATCTCTAATCTCTTTGGCTATGTTACTTAAATTCATAATAGTATTCTTCAATTTGTCCCCTTAAATCACAAATGTCTTTATCTAAAGGTAGTTTAACAATTTTTATTTTATTATATAATTTTCCACCATTCAACTCGTTATAAACTTTTACACCATCTGTCCAAGCATCTCCATCCGTACAAATAATAATGTTTCCCTCAGCCCTTTCGTATAATGTTTGGAAAAGAAGTTTACTCATTTTTTTTCCTAACATCACAATTGAATTCTCAATAAAGAAACCGTCAAACGCACCTTCCACCAAATATACATCTTTTGTCCAATCAATCAGTCCTTCGTTGAATATTATCTCATCCTTAGGTACCGCAGGGTTCTTATATTTCATCTTCTTTGGTGTCCATGCTCTTGCAACATAATAGTTCAATACTCCGTCCTTGTCGAACGAAGGTACGATAATTCTTAATGCAAAATCACCTTTTACAGTATAACCTATCTTATATTTTTCAATCATTTCATCGGTAATACCCCTTGATTGCAAATACTTATAAGCTTCTATATGTGGAATGAACCTTGGGTTGGAGTCTTTGAATGTCATATAACCCTCAGGAAGTCTTAATTTTGGTCGTTTCTTGTCTTCTTGTTTAAGTTCTTCAGGTTTAATTAAGTTGTAGAGTTTCTTTTGGGCCTTAGTTGCATAACCATCAAATAACTTACCTAATGGACCGTGAGTACCGTATGTCTCACTACAAGCCCAACATTTATATACATGTTTTGAATAATTGATTTCAAGGTTACCCTTACCATCACCTTGGTCTAATCCTTTCTCTTCAGCACAAACAGGACAGTCGAAAGATATCTGACCCTTCGACTCATAGTGTTGTTTTGGTGTACCTAATACATCAGTTAACAACTCAACCAATACTTCAACTTCATCTGACATATTACAAATATAGTAAATTATTAGTCAATATCATCAGGGTATATCCCAATAACGTGTTTCCTCCACCATTTTTTTACTGGATGTGACTCATCAAAATTTTTTTCTACTATTATTGCTACGATAATAAATGTTGCCGTTGATAGTAGGCAAAGTAAGTACAAGTAAGCTAATGCTATCATATTATTCCCATTTAATTTTTGTGATATTATAGTATTCATTAACATCAACACCAAAATATTTCATCCTTGTTTTAACTTCAAATAAAATAGATTTTCTTAAAAATCTATTAAGTTTGACTTTTGAAATTCTATATTTATCTAATACTGAGGTGGTATACCATGTTTTTTTCTCAATTCCCACTCTAACAAAGATTTTTCCTTCAAAGGTAGCATCTACTTCTTCGGCCCAAGTGTATTTTCTATAATTTTTGATTTTGATAACACCATCTAAGTGCTCTGTATGTATAGGTATTTCACCCCACTTTTTGAGTGATTCTTTAATTCCTGTGGAAACTTCGTCTTTGATTACATATCTTGCCATAGAAGACAAAGATACGCAGAATAAATTAAACTACCAAATTTCTTTAATCTTCATATAACCAAGGGCCGCACAATATGCATCGGTTTGGTCGTAGTTTTCTTTCTTGAGTGTATTATTTTTGGTATATTGCCAGGTAATCTGAGGTTCTCTTTTAGCAACTAATTCCCATATTATAACTTTTTTATCTATGTCTTTAGGGAACCCTCCGAATAAGACATGTTTACCTTTGTCGTTCTGTTGAACTAAGTGTGGAAAGGCAAATTTTCTTGAGTTGTAAGTGGATACAAATTCGGGTACTACACCTAAAACATCATAGACTTCTTTACAAACTAATGTATTGAATCTCATCAATGTTCCTACAGTGTAGACGTTGTTTGAATTAAGTAATGGTTCTTCGATAACCACACTTGTAATTCCCATGTTGACGTAGTCTTCTAATTTTTTTCTAAAAATACCACTCTTAAGGATTAATTCCTCAATCTTGTTTTCAACTTTGGGTTTGGGGATTGGAGATATGTGAGTTAACTCTAATAAGTTTTTACTTTCAATATCAAATAGTGCCCATCCGATTGTTTTCGTTGACACATCTAAACCTAATACTTTTGGAGAATCTTTACCTATTGTTTTTGCCATGATTAAAAATCTAATTTAACTACATATTGCTGAATACCTTGTCTCAATTCTGGCGATTGTAGTTTAGATATAACCATAAGGTCTTTGTTCTGATTGTAAAGACCAATTTCCGTAACATAAGATGTTGTACCTGAAACCCATGTTGGATTTGATGTGTTGGTAAATTGATTCCTACCGAGGTTAATAAGATACTTCATCTCATAAATTGTCGCAGATATATCAGTAGTTAAATTACCATAAAAATAATATTCATCACCAAAATTCAATGTGTCAGGTTGACCATTCATTGGTATGTCGATGTAATTATTCAGTTGGTAGATTGTTGCTCCTGTTGCAGGATAATAATCATCTTGATTGATTTGGAATGTAACTCCTGTTAAGGAAGCTGTTGTGATGAATCCATTACTTAAAGTCATTGCTGATGTAACATCAATCTCTCTCCAAGCTGTTGCAGATGGTCTTGTATCACCTGTAACAAGCTGACACAATAACTTCATCGAAGTTGCTGTGAATCCCGTCATACCTGATTGAGATAAGAACGGAAACTCAGCCCCAAACCTAACCGCCACGTTTTCCGTGTTCGCAGTTACGGAGTCAGCAGCTTTAATAACAGAATAATAATTACAATGTAAAGATGATGTTGCACCTGACACAGTATCAAATCTATAAGTAACCCATAATCTTTGAGATGGGTCAGTCATAATACCTTCTTGTGTTGAACCATTTGGATAACAAATATTTGGTGTTATCAAAGAAAGTTTTGGTGCTGGTAAGGTCCAGTTTCTGTTTGATTTGTTAGATAATGCCGCAATTACTTCTTCATCATCAATAACCACAATCTCTTGGTCTGGAAATACCTTTCCAATTCTATTTAAGTTGGCATTACTATCAGGATTCAAATCCCATAAATGATAATATCTAATACCAGGGTCATTCATATCCAAGTTTTTTGTTGACTTGATATAATAGGGAGTACATAAATCGTAACCTGGTGGGTCAATCCAAAATGTTTCACCTATAGTAGAACCTGTTGATTTGTGCCACATCAATGTAGGTATATTAAGTTTGAAGTGTCTTGCCAAACCTATATTATCATTTGGATTTTGTGGGTCAAATGGAACAGTTGAAAACTTCTCACCATATACATTATCAATGTTTTGATTTGTATAGTGAATAATTGCTATCGCCTTTTGATTCTTTGGTGTAACTATAATTTTTTCATCAAAAGAGTTATAATAAAAAACTTTACTTGTATCTGTTTGACCACTTGGCTCTTGATATCCAAGATATTCTTTAGTTCCGATGTAAGTTACTGAATTATACATATCATACCCTTGATATGAACTTGTGAATACGCCTGCGGGATTTTCAGACCAAGGAATATTCATATTCCATATTGGTGTATCCAAACGTTGTGCAACATTACAAGGAGACTCAAAATTCAACACATCATTAGACCAATAAGGTGCTGGTGTATTGAAATCATATAATTGAGTCATACCTGATGGGTAGATATAAGCTCTAGCATAATAGGTACCTGTATTAAGTAATGGGTATGATGGGACTGCTCTATCTAATGTAAGTGTAAAAGTTGTACCAGTAACTCCTGTAGTAGGAGTCATTGACTGAATCTTATAAGTTAAAATTTGGTTAGTTTCAAAAGTACCACATCCACCATTACCATCAAGAACTAATGTAACAAAATCATTAACTTGTGGAGTTCCTGTGCAAGTTGGCGAACAAACTGAATAATCATAATCAACTGTAATTGATGTTTGACCTGTCAATGTTGACATATCAACCCAATAGTTTGAAGTGATTGTATAGGCTGAAGATGTTTGAATTTGAGTGTTTCCTGTTGTGAAAAATCCTTTCGGTCCCGCTGAATTATAAACCTCTTGAACGATACTGTCCATATAAGGAATACCATATGTATTACCCGCTCCTCCTTGAACATAATACGGATATTTTACGTTTTGTTTGTTTGATTCAGGTGAGCCAGTATCATTTTGAGCATTAAATGCTGGCATCAAAATATTATTATTTACTTGATTGTAATTGGTAACAGCGGAGTAATTAACTTCACTATCTCCTATTTGAAAATAAGCGATATTAAAGTTACCTTGGGAAATATATCGTCTTCCAACATCTGTAACTCTTGTGTTAATTAACCCTGAGGTATTTTTTAATATATATGCCATCTAATAATAAATATTTAATTCCTTTTTTTATTTAAGTTTGAGAACAACAAGTTAATGTCGTAGTTGTTACAGTTGAAACCATTACGTCCGATTTTGCATTGTTTTTGTATAGATATAAACTTGGAAATCCTTTACTATCGTTATTACAAATTGTTCTTAAGTATTGTCCGCCAGTGTTATATTGTGTTACTGTTTCCATACCAGTTACACAATCATAATATGAAAGGAAAACAACATAGTTCAACAAAGAATCAGAATTATTTGAGGCATCAATCAAATCCTCGGGTGCGATATCTGCGGTATAAGAATAACAGTCACATGGAAGCGGAGCTGGTGGTGGAGTTACGTTTTGTTGGTATGATACTGTTATATCAATAGTATCCACTGTGTCGTTAGCAATTGCCGCACAACAATTACACCCATTTATTAAAGGATTAGTAATATGTCCGCTAATTTTTCCTTCCAATACCGTAACACAACTATTTGTACTTATTTGTCCGTTAGTTATTGCTAATGCCGACGAACTTGTAACCAATATTGTTGAAGTACTACTTAAAGTTATACTGTATGATTTTGTATCTGTTGTTGTTGATTGAGTTTCAGGGCTACAATTTGGTCTTGATGTTGAAACGTTTGTTGATTGTGGATTTGTTGGTAATACATTTACACCATTTTGTAAAACTGTGACCTCACTAGTTATTGTACCACTACCTGGTCCATTTACAATTTTAACTAAAGAGAAATCCAAATTAGCTTGTACTGTTACTCCTTCAGGTATTACTGGTGTTGAAATTATGGTGTAATGACTGATTCCAGAATTATTATTTGGTGATGGGTTTGTTTGTGTATCAACCAAATTAAAGGATAATTGGTATGTAGCTGGTGCTTGGTTATATCCAATTGTCACGACATTTGATAATGTTGCACCTGAAGAATCTCTAACCAATGTAGTGTATGTGTTCGGACATAAATTGAAGAAGAAGTTACTTGTTTGCCATGTTAATCCATTATTTATTGAATATAAGTATGGTGATGTACCATAAGATGCAGCAATCGTTATTGAACCATCACAATTTTGCGTTCCATTACATGTACTATTTTGATAAGTAACTTGAGCCTGTAAAGGTACTTTTTTAGGACAATCACCTTCAGTCATTGTAACTGTATAAGTTATACTTCCCCCAACTACTTGCCATAAGGCTGTTGGGATATTAGATGTTGTTGTACTAACGAATATTCCTCCTCCATCGGAAATAAATGGTGTCTTCATATCTTGTTCAACAATTTCCCAAACAAGATTATTCCAAATAATATTATATGTTCCGTTTGTCCAAGTGGTTTTTCCATTGAACATACCATTACATGTGAATTGTAATGGACCATATGATGTTCCATTACTAATTGCAACAAAACATAATTTAGGACATGTGCCCGAAGGTGTAACCGTTGGAGTTGCTGTTACTGTTGGCGTTGGAGTTGCTGATGGTGCAAAAATACCACAAACTGTTGTTGCGGTATAATCACGATAATAATCAATAACCGTACATTGGTAAGTTCCTCCTGAAATTCCTGATAATGTTTGACTTCTTTGTCCATTATTCCAATAAAAAGAATATGGACTTGTTCCACCAGTTACATTTAACGATAAAACACCATCATTTGAACTTGGTGAAGATGGATATGCAATTACATTACAAGTAACACCTAAATCAAATAATGTGAATACCTGACAATCATTTTGAGGTTGATATACAGGTAAATTACTTGATGTTGGAGTAATTGATGGAGTTAATGTAGGAGTTGCTGAAGGTGTGATTGAAGGTGTTGGTGTAAATGCTGGTGTCGATGTTGTTGTTGATGTAGGTGTTGGAGTTGGTGTTATACAATTTGCAGCATAATTGACATATAACTTAGTAACACCATTTGTGGCTTTTGAATAATCGAGTGTGATAGGTAAACCATCTTGTGTTCCTTGAACAAAATTTCCACAACAATCGGTATAATAATAACTTCCTGTAGTAATACCTTCGCCACAATTAAGTTGTGTTGTTGTAGGTGTTGGATTTGGTGTTCTAGTAATTGTAGGCGTGTTAGTTGGTGTAGAAGTATTAGTTGGAGTTGGTGTTACTGTACTAGAAGGTTGTGGTGTATTAGTTGTTGTAGGAGTCGGTGTTGGTGTATGGCTAGGAGTTGTTGTTGGTGTTGGAGCTACACAATATTGATAGCTAACGCAATTACCACTACAAGTAGAATAAACATACCCTGAAGGACAAGTATATCCTGAAGATGTATAGTTTCCGTTTATGTCTTGAACAAGAGTAAATTGTGTAACATTACCCGTTGTAAATATAATATTCAAATCAGACATTGATGTTGCTCCTGTTAATTGAGCCAACGTATTGTCGTAAATTTCACAACCAAACCCTGCAGGATTTGTAGGACCTCCTGGGTCATTCAATCCATATAATTCTAATGTATGATTTCCAGCACCAATTTCAACAGGATATACATGCCAATAAGTAAACGCACTTAAAGATAATGAATAAGGTGCTGGTGGAGTTTTTGTATTTAAGATTTGAACACCATCTAAAACAAGTCTAAATTCGTTATCCGCAGCTATACCAACATAATAAGTTTTTGTACCAATAAATCCAGATAAACATTTTGAAAATCCTAACCAAGTGTTAATTGGAGTTGCATTTAACGCATTGGTATCCCAAATTGCCGTTCTATTTAGAGGACCTTGACTTGAAGATAGTCCAGGATTAGCCCAAATATTGTTTGTTGTAACAATACCATAAGTTGACCCTGTACCACAAACTGAAAATCCTGGTTGATAAAATACAGTGCCGTATCTTGAATATTGTAAGTATGATGTTCTTACTGCAGGTAATGGCGATGTAGGCGCAGTTGCCCCAACAACAACTTCTCTAAAACAAGAGTTGTTATCATAAGGGTACCAAGTATATGCTGGATTACAATCTGAACAGTTATATGCCATTTATGATTTTCTTATATCCTATAAGTATAGGTTTTAATGATATTTTGTATAGATTTATCATATCAAACTAACACTGTACAAAGTTTACTATCTCACCAACAACATTAATTTGTACCGCATAAAAGTTACTTCCCCAACCCATCTTAATCCATCTATTTGCACCGTTAAACGGATTATATAAAATAATACCAACTTTAGTTTGATAAACTACAGCACCATTAACAGGAACTGAGTTCGCTTGACTAATGTAAGTGTAATAGTTATTAACCGTAATAGTTTCATTACAAGTGTTGGCTGAAGTTGGAGAAATTGTTTGACCAATTGCGTGTGTGGCAATTGCTGGTGTTAATGATGGTGTTGGTGTAAATGTTGGTGTAACTGTAGGTGTTGCAGACTGTGTTGGAGTTATTGTAGGTGTTACTGATTCAGTTGGTGTTTGTGTAATTGTTTGAGTTGGTGTTATTGTTGGTGTTGGCGTATGACTGGATGTAGGCGTAGGTGTTATTAATATAATGTTTCCATCAATACATCCTTGAGTATCAATAATTTTAACAACAAAATCTACAGTATCGTAAGGGTCTGGTACATTAAATACGAATGGAAATGTTGAAACAGTTGCAACATATACACAACTTGCACTATACGAATCACAATAGTAAATGTTTACTGGTGTGTTAGCCGTTACTGATGTTATGGTTACTTGTTGACTCATTGTACTATTGTTACTCCTGAAATTATACAATTATTATTATCAATCACTTTTAACATATATGATGGTGAAGTATTGTATGGTGATGGTATGTCAAATATGTATGGAGTTGAACTTATTGTTGTAATATAAAAACAAGCCGAACCATTGGGTTGGCAAACAAACACATCGTAGGGTGATTGTCCTGTTATACTATCTATTGTTACTTGAATTGCCATTATCTTAAATATTTTAACAAGCTACCGAACTATATGTTACGTTAGGATTATCGGTGCCTGAAACACAACTTCCACATATGGTTGCTCCTTGAGGGAAATATTGTCCTTGTCCGTTACATACATCACTTTGTCCACTATTTGTTCCTGCCTGAACAAGAACATAGAATGATGCTGTGCTATTCCAAATAAATAGGATTCAAACACGGTGTTCCACTATTACCATTTTGATAATAAACTGTAACATTTACTAATGTATCCACACTAACATTATTATCCAAATAAACCGATGCACCCATATTATCATCAATCGTTCCACCATAACATGATTGAGTAAATCCTCCAACTGAAGTTATTTTTGAGGGTTGTAACGTTTGACAGCTTGTACAATCAGAATATGTTGTTGTAGGTGCGGAAGAGAAATAATCTCCTGTGAATGTAATTGGAGTTGTGTTTTCAGGTGCAATATAGTTAGAATCATATCTACCCAAATAAATCCAACAGTTACCACTAGCATCTTTAAAAGTTTCATTTATAGTAACCATGAATGTTAATGGTAATGTTTGTATTACTGTTATTATA
>Ga0208249_1000509_pt1 | contig 12916 bp, 9 predicted proteins | sample CryBogmetaGMA1M_FD_184546 | JGI IMG/M metagenome (GOLD analysis project Ga0208249, IMG submission 184546) | Freshwater microbial communities from Crystal Bog, Wisconsin, USA - MA1M (SPAdes) | ecosystem: Environmental > Aquatic > Freshwater > Lake | place: Crystal Bog, Wisconsin, USA | collected...
TGCTCGGATTCGTCCTTCTGCGATCCACGACGGGCCAGCAGGTCCTCGAGTCGGCGGCGAAATGGGTCGATACGGTGCTTGCCTGCTCCGACGCGGGCGCGAGGTTCGTGTTCGGCGACAAACTCGCCGATCCGGCGGGGCCCACGGGCTTTGTGTTCGCCTTCCGCGTGCTACCCACGATCGTGTTCGTGGCGGCGCTCTTCGCGGTGCTCTACCACCTCGGCATCATGCAGGTGGTGGTGCGGGCGTTTGCCTGGGTGACAGCGAAGATCCTCGGGTCGAGCGGCGCTGAGACGCTCAACGCCGCCGCCTCGATCTTTCTCGGCCAGACGGAGGCACCGCTCGTCATCCGCCCCTACCTGCCGCGGCTCACGCGGTCCGAACTCGCCGTGGTGATGGTCAGCGGCATGGGGCTTGTGTCGGGGGGTATCCTTGGGGCGTACAAGGCCGCGGGCTGTGATCTCCGCGACCTGCTCACCGCGATCCTGATGAGTTTTCCGGCCACGATTTTCCTCACGAAGATGTTCGTGCCGGAGATGGGTGATCCAGAGACACTCGGCACGCTCAAAGTCTCGAACGAGCGAATCGACTCCAACGTTCTCGACGCGGCGGCCCGCGGTACCCGCGAGGGAATGATGCTCGCCGCGAACGTGGGCGCGGTCCTGATCTCGTTCATCGCGCTAGTGGCACTCACGAACCTCGCGCTTGGCTGGGTCGGCGGCCTGTTTGGCCATCCCGACCTGTCGCTCCAGTGGCTGCTCTCGCTCGTGTTCGCGCCGTTCGCGTGGCTGATCGGTGTACCGTCGCAGGACTGCCAGACGATCGGCGGCCTGCTCGGCACGCGGACGGTGCTCAACGAGATGATCGCCTACTTCGATCTCGGGAAGTTGAAGGACACCCTCACGCCCAAGGCCTTTTCCCTGGCGACGATCGCGATGTGCAGCTTTGCCAACATCTCGAGCATCGGTATCCAGCTTGGCGGCATCGGCGCCCTGATTCCGGAGCGGCGGGGCGATCTCGCCCAGTTGGGCCTCAAGATGCTCGTGATCAGTACGCTGGCCAACGCCCTCTCGGCCGCGATTGCCGGCGTGATCATGCCCTGACGGGCGTCAGCCGATGAACAGGGTCGAGATCCAGTAGAGGCCGCCGGAGAGGGCCATCGCCACTGGCAGCGTGAGGATCCAGGCGGCGGCGATCTCGCGGACCGTCTCGGGCTGAATGCCCGACTTGTTGGCCCACATCGTGCCAGCCACGCCGCTGGAGAGCACGTGGGTGGTGCTGACCGGCATGCCGAGCGAGTCGGCCATGGCGATCGTCGAGGCGGCCACCAGTTCAGCCGCACCTCCCTGGGCATAGGTGAGGTGCGTCTTGCCGATCTTCTCGCCGACGGTGACCACGATCCGTTCCCAGCCAAACATCGTGCCGATCCCGAGGCACAGGGCCACGCCCATCACCACCCACTCCGGGATGTATTCCACCGGCTTGGCGAGATCGCCGGCGAGGCCCTTGAGCACCTTGCGGCGGTCGTCGGAGAGCTTGTCGCCGAACTCGTGCAGCAGGGTGCGGACTGCGGCGCCGAGTTCGACGAGTTGGGTGCGGAGCGCCCAGCGGTCGTCGGCCGACATCCCGGAAAAGCTCTCCCGGCCGGCGAGGCTTTCCCGCACCTCCCGCGCCAGCGGCAGCGGGTCGAGCGTGGCCAGCACGATGTCGCTGCTTGGGAAGGGATCGAGCACGTCGTCCACCAGGTCAGACTCGTTGACGGCCGCAGCGGCCACGCCGTCGGCACGGGCGATCCTCTCGACGCGGGCGGTGGCGATGTGCCGCTCCTTGAGGGCCGCCATCATCGTCGCCAGCTGCGGCTCGGTGAGCTGCTCCTCCAGTTTCTGGGCCGCGGCCGCCGTGGCGGCGATCCCCTGCGGCGACGTGCTCATGTTGAGCGCATAGGCGGCAGGCACGATGCCGATCAACACGAGCATGATCAGGCCCATCCCCTTCTGGCCGTCGTTGGAGCCGTGGGCAAAGCTCACGCCGGTGCAGGTTCCCACGAGCAGCGCCCGGATCCACCACGGCGGCGGCTGGTCACCGTGTGGAGGCTCGTAGAGCTCCTTGGCAGGGATGAGCCGCTTGGCGACGAGCAGCAGGGCCGCCGCCAGGCCGAAGCCGATTACCGGGGAGATCAAGAGTGCCAGTCCCACCTCCGATGCCTTGTGCCAGTTGATTCCCTTGAAGACGGAGCCCTGTTCCATCCAGGCGTTCATCATGCCCACCCCCATGATCGACCCGATCAGCGAGTGGGAGCTCGAGGCGGGCAGGCCCCGATACCAGGTGGCGAAGTTCCAGATGATCGCGGCGCCCAGCAGTGAAAGCACCATCGCCAGCCCGCGGCCGGTCTTGATGTTGACCAGCAGGTCGACGGGGAGCAGGTGGACGATGCTGAAGGCGACGCCGATGCCCCCGGCGTGGACACCGATAAAGTTCCAGAGTCCCGACCAGATGACGGCTGGCGTCGGCTTCAGGCTCTTGGTGTAGATGACCGTCGCCACCGCGTTGGCGGTGTCGTGGAATCCGTTGATGCACTCGAAGCCGAAGGCGATCGCAAGCGCCACGAGGAGGAGCAGCGTCTGCGGGATCGACAGCGACGACAGGGACTCGAAGATCTCCACGGTCCATCGCTCCAGGGGGTGCCCCGCCGAACCACCGGCCGCAGGCCAACGTCACCCTACGGGCCAAGGGGGGCACGAACAACCGTTTTGGCGTGTTTGAATGCAATTCTCACAATTCGATTGAACCACCCGGAGGAGAGAAGCGTAGATTCAACCCGGAGGAGGACTGCGCATGGCACGTGGAGACCGCCTGGAAGTCGAGCACCGGATTATCGGCTCGACCGTCACCTACCTGCATCACGGCGTCGATCTCGGCGACGGCACGGTCGTGCACGCGCGGCCGCACGACTTCCGCAATCCGTTCGGCGGCGGCCGCGTGGTGCGGACGACCCTGGCCGAGTTCGCCGAGGGCCGCGGTGTCCGCCTGCGGAACGAGCCGGCGGCGGTGTTTGCTCCCGACGAGATCGCCGATCGGGCGCTGGCCCACGTCGGCCGCGACGGCTACGACCCCGTGATCGACAACTGCGAGCATTTTGCCACCTGGTGTGCGACCGGTAGCCGGACGAGCCGGCAGGTCGACATCGTGATGGGACGGGTTGCCGCTGGCGTGTCGCGGGTCGCGGCCGCGATGTCGGCGCGGGCCGCGGTTGGCACCGCCGAGCGGGTTGCCATTCGCACGGCGCTCGGCACGACCGTCCGCGTCGGCCTCAAGACGATGCTGCCAGCCGCGATCGTCGGCGAGGCGGCGGCGCTCGCCGCCGAGTGGACCGCTCATCAGCGCGGGGCCAGCGAGCAGCAGAGCCGCAAGGCGGGTGAGGCCGCGGGCCTGACGGCCACGAGCCTCGCCTTCGCCGCCGGCGGTGCGGCGGCGGGGCCGGCTGGCGTGTTGGCTGGCGCAGTGGCCGGCGCCACCATGTGGCTTGCCGGTTCGGCCACGGCTGCGGCGGCCACCGGCGCGGCCCGGCATATGACGAAGCGGCTCGCACGTGGCTAGGGCGTCAGCTTCCGGTACTAACGGCGCGCCGCTCAGGGCCGACGTCGCGCTGCTCACCGAGCGCCGCTACGCCGCCGATTCGGCGGCCGCCGACGACTGGTATCTCGGCAACATCCTCCGCGACGACGACCTGCTCATCGGGGCCCTCGCGAGGCAGGGCCTGACGGCGGTCCGCGTCGATTGGGCCCGCAACGACGTCGACTGGTCGGCGTTTCGCACGGCGGTGTTTCGCACCACCTGGGACTACTTCGACCGCTTCGCCGAGTTCATGGCATGGCTCGAGCGGGTGGAGCCGCTGACGCGGCTGTGCAACTCAGCCGCGATCGTTCGCTGGAACCTCGACAAGCACTATCTCCGCGACCTCGCCGCCCGGGGCGTGCCGGTCGTGCCGTCGCGGTTTCTGGAACGCGGCCAGCCGGCGTCGCTCGCCGACCTACTCGGTGAGACGGGCTGGTCGGAGGCAGTCATCAAGCCGTGCGTGTCGGGAGCGGCCCGGCATACCTACCGGGTGAATCGTGCAACGGCCGCCGCGGTGCAGCAGGTGCTCGACCCGCTGCTCGCTTGCGAGTCGTTTCTGCTGCAGCCGTTCGTCGCCGACGTCGTGACCACCGGCGAGGACACGCTTGTCGCGATTGCCGGCCGCGTGACGCATGGCCTGCGGAAAAATGCTAAGGCGGGCGACTTCCGGGTGCAGGACGACCACGGCGGCACCGTTCACCCCCTCGAGCCGTCTGTCGAGCAGGTGGCGTTTGCCGAGCGGGCGCTGGCGGCCTGCGACGAGGTGCCTGCCTATGGCCGCGTCGACCTGGTCCGCCTCGACGACGGCAGCCTCGCCGTGATGGAACTCGAACTCGTCGAGCCGGAGCTCTGGCTGCGGCTCCATCCGCCCGCGGCGGACGCGATGGCCGCGGCCATCGCAGCCACGGTCGCCGAACAATCCCCCTGACCCTGCCGATGAATCTTGACCCGCGGGCCCGCCAGACGGAAGATTGACTAGTGACTGGTTAAAACGGTCGGTAGGAGGTGTGCCATGGCGACGGTTTCGGCGTTCGACGCGAAGACCCGATTTGGTGAACTGTTGAGGCGGGTCGCTCGCGGTGAGGAGGTCATCATCACCCGGCACGATAGGCCAGTGGCCCGAATCGTCCCCGAAGGCGTGTCGGGCGGATCGCGCGGTCGGCAGGCGGCCGTCGCGCTTGCGGACTTGCAGAAGGCGATTGGGCGGCGTGCGAAGCGGAAGGCCCTGACGGACTCCGACGTCCGTTCTGCGATCGAGTCGGGCCGTCGGTAATCCACGGATATGACACGATTCGTCGTAGACGCATCGATCGCGATCGCCTGGGTTCATCCCGACCAGGCGACGGCCGCAACGCAGGCGATGCTCGCGTCCGTCGCCACGGGGGCCATCCTCGAAGTGCCTTCGCTATGGCACCTCGAAGTCGCCAACGCGCTGCTGGTGCTCAGGCGGCGAGGCAAGATTACAGACCGAGAGCGGAAGCTCGCCCTGGATCGTCTTGGGGCGTTGCCGTGCGCAATCGACGGTGACACTGCGGCCGTGGCCTTTGGTTCGGTGTCGGAAGTCGCCACACGATACGATCTCTCGGTCTACGACGCCGCATACGTCGAGTTGGCACAGCGGAAAGCACTGCCGCTTGCGAGCAAGGACCAGCCACTTCTCAAGGCCGCGCGAAGGGCCAAGGTGACGGTCTGGTTGGCCTGATCGAGCTTCGGATCGGCTCGACGGCGTGGCATCAGGGCGCTGAGGCGATCTCGCTGCCCGACCGGCTCACCATGGCCTGGAGCAGGCCCGCCGAAATGTCCTCGTCCATGGCGCGAACACTGCCGTCGCCGGCCAGAACCTGGAACACGTTGCCGCCCAGCCGCGACCGCGGCTTGAGGGAAGTTTCCAGGGGCGACTGCCCGAGCCCCGCACCAAACCCCGTGTAGCGACCGACGTCGCTCACGTAGGGCCAGGAGTAGCGCGGCGGAGTCCACGTAGCGCCGTCATCGGTCGTGTAGTCGTTGCACTCGGCAACCAACAGCGTGTGCGACAGGCCGTCGGTGACCTCGCGCAGCCGCGTCGGCTTCTGCCGGACGGAAGTCGTGTAGGTGCCCTTGTCCTCGAGCCAGCCCAATCCCTCGGGCACCAGCACGCCATTGAAGGCCGTCGGTGTCGGGGCCGAGCCGTAGAACCACCCATCCATCCGCCGTGCCGGATTGGGCTGCGCCGGCCCTGGGCCGAGGAGGGCCGCAAAGTCGACGCCGCCAGGCATTCGCGAACACGAGTTGTAGACCCGGATCGTGGCGGCCACGATGCTGTCTTCCTGCGTTTCCGGCGGGCACGCTAGGCAGTAGGCGTCGTACATCGCCGCCAACGCACCCTCCTCAATGTAGGGCAGGATGGCGATGGCCCACGACTGCGGCCGGATGTAGTCGATGCCATCGACCGGCCTGTCGTCGAGATGCGACGTGGTCCCTGGCCGCGGCCTGCCCGCGGCAAAGGGAAATGCTCCTTTCGCATCGGCGTAGCACGAGAGGGCGATGCCGACCTGCCGTAGGTTGCTTTGGCACTGAGCGCGAGCGGCCGCCTGCCGGGCCTGCTGCACGGCCGGCAGCACAAGCCCGATGAGGGTGGCGATGATCGCGATCACCACCAGCAGTTCCACGAGGGTAAAGCCAGCGAGCGGAACGCACCGTAGCCGCAACGAATCGCCGTCCGGCCGGTTGGTCGGAACTGCTTCGGTGGGGACGGCGTGTTTCATCACGGGAAACCCATCATCGAGACCGCGTGGAGTGTTCAGCGACGCGCGGCCTAGAACTTACGGACCTGTGTCTGCGGCTTGTTGTCGAGACCAATCGACGAGAAAGCGACCTCGCGGCCAGCCTGCCAGGCGGCAACCACCGGCTTCGCCTGCCCACCGAGCATACTCTGGTAGGTTGCGGCGATCTGCACGGCGCCGCGCCGCGTTCCGAAGGGCCGGAACTCCGCGATCGGCGTGGCGGGCATGTCCTCGTTGCTGCTCATATCCATGGCCACCATGCTGCCCATGGTCCCCATGCTGCCGTGGCTCGATGGGCTGATATCGGCCATGTTCCAGACCTTCACAACGCCGGCTTGCTGGCCCGACTCCGCGGAGGTGATCAGGTTGGGCAGGTAGCTCGGCGTTGACGATGGCGCCACATATCCGGCCGCCACCTGCACACCCCCCATGTCGTCCGGGTTTCCGGCCACGAAGGTGAAGCACTTCTCCGGATTCGCCACACCATTGACGATGTCGCGGCCGTCGAGGGCCGTGACGATCGGCTCCCGGCCCCGGCGGGCCGAGACGATGATGTCGTCGTAGTTGTCGCCGTTGACATCGGCAACCGACACGTTCACGCCATTCGGGAACGTGCCCGGAAGGACGTTCCTAAACGTACGAATCACATTTCCCTGGGGGTCGAAGAGGCGGACGACCGCAGGGCCACTCGCGCGAGAGCCGGCCACAATCCGCACTACACCATTGGGGCTCACGCCGCCTACGGCGAGGCTCACGCCGCCCGTCTTGCGGAGATTGCCCGTGAACGCCTTGAACGCGGCTGTGGGGGTGGTTGAACCGTTCTCGTAGACCTTCACTCGCGTGGCCTTGGCCCCGGTGCCAAAGGCCATCGTCTCCTTGGTGACGTTGGTCTTGAGGTATGCGTTGATCTCATCGGCTGTGGTGGGAAGCGGGCTCGGCAGTTCAGCGGGAGTGGTCTTGGTGCCGAGGCCGGACGCGGTCACCACCGGGCCCCTGTAGTTAGGAAATGCCTGAATGGTCGCCACCTCATTGCCTTGCCCGTTGAGGACCAGCGTCGATGGGGCATCGGTACCTAGGCCCAGTCGCAGGCCCTCGGTGGCACCGAACTGGTACACCGGCGACATCATCCCCTCGTCCTCGTGCTCGAGGATGTGGCAGTGGAAGACGTACTTGCCCGGGAAGTCAAACACCCGGAAGCGAATGGTCACGCTGCCGAAGGCCGGCACCATGATCACGTCGAGCGGCGAGACGTAGTTGGCGGCATTGGCATTGGGAAACGTCTTGTCGGGCTCGATCGGGAAGCCGTTGATCTTCGTGACGATGAACACACCCTGGTGGATGTGGAAGGGATGGTTGAGCGGGCCGGCATTGAGGATGGTCCATTCCTCGATCGTGCCGATCTCGAGCTGCGGCATCACCCCTTCGCCAAACTTCTTGCCGTTGACGTAGAAGTTGTCGATATTGACCGTGTCGCCCTCCATCTGAGGCAGCTGCTCCAGTGTGAACGTTCGCTGGACGTCAGGCGTCGCGCTCCAGAGCGGGTCTTCTGGCTGGGCATCAAACACCGGCGCGGCCGTGGTCACCGCATCGCCTTCGACGACGATGGTGGCCAGCACGTAGTAGTAACCCTTGCCGCTCAAGTTCGCCCGCGCTTCTTCGCCACCCCATCCGTCCATGAAGTAGTAGGTGCCCGGGGTCGTGGGGGCGGTCACCGCCAACGACATCCGGTTGCCTGGGCTGAGCACGGTCAGGGCGGAGATGTCGTTCATCCGCAGTTCATCGGCTCCGAGCGTCGTGGTGTACGGGTGGACGAACGCGCTGTTTCCGTCCCGGGCAAGAATCGTGGCCGTCCAAGGGTTTTGCAGGTTTTCGTCGGCGATGACGAAGTTCGTGGCGCCGCGGGCCCCGAACTGCCCCATGTTCCACACCTGCGTCTCGCCGGGGCGGACGTGCATGATCGGATTCATCTGGCCGTTGACTCGTTTCTGCCAGCCTTCCGTGTAGCCATCGCCGTAGTACGAACTGCTGTCAGTGCCCGTCATCATTTTGTACTTGCCATCAGGGGTGATGTTCACCTCCGAGATGGTCATGTTCACCTGCTTGAGTTCGTCCTTGTACTGTGGCCACGGCTCAAGCGCATCGCCGACCATGATCATGCCGGCCAAGCCACCCTCAACCTGCGGCTTGGTCTCCTCGTGCACGTGTGGGTGGTACCAGTTAGGCCCCACGGTGTTTTGGTAGGTCGCGATCGGGATGTTGACGTCCGTGCTCTCGCCTGGCTTCAGATGGACGTAGACATTATCTCCCTGGGACTTGTCGGGTGCACGGGATCCGTGGTAGTGGAAGTTGGTGACGAAGGTCGGATCCGATGGATCGTGGCCAACGGCAAGATCGTTTGTAAGGTGCAACTTGAGCGTGTCGCCGCTGTTGATCTGCAGCATCGTGCCCGGAAAGCCAGCCGGGTACGACGTGCCGTAGGCGTCGAACTGGTAGGCCATGGCGTAGGAGTTGTAGTCACGGTCATCATCCGGGAGGCTGCTGTAGACCTCCTGGCCGCCATAGAGGATCGGATTGGAGTTGAAGCCCGCCGTGACCATCTTCACGTTGGCCTCGAGCACGCCGTTTTGGCTCTTGATCACGTCCATGGGCCGCAGGTCTGTCTGCTGCGATTCATATCCCGTGGGGAAAATGACGCTGTCCGCGGCCATCACCGTCCGCTGCTCGAGTTGCTCCAGATCGAACTGACTCCGGGCCCGGCTGCGGGTGCGGGTGCGGCCGGCGTGCGTGCGGGATGATCGGGTCGAACGGAACCAAGTGCGGCGGATCATCAAAGCGGTCTCCGGGGCGTGCTAGGCGGCAGATACTGGAAACACGAGCCCAATGGAAAAAACTAGTTCCAAGGCTCTATTCGTCAGATGGCAGCATATGAACCAGCGTGGGGAACGCAAGTTTTGGGTGTGACGAATGTGCGGATTCGGCCGACTGCGGGGAACTTGGCCGAAAATCACCTGGAAGGGCCGAAAGAGCGTCTTTGGTCGACGTGGCCGTGATCAGCGATTCGACGCAGGGGCGATGGCCGGGAGCGGGGCCGGCACCAGTTCGTCGGGGTCGAGGTCGGGCGGGGCGTGCAGCCAGTCGGCCGACCCACGGCCGAGTTCGTAGCCGTGGTGGTAGAGCGTGTTCATTCGCGGCCGGTCGAAGTTGAGGCCATCGAAATCGAGCGGATAGTCGTCGGGGATGCAGCGGAGGTTGAACTCCACGCCGTAGCGGTTGGCGAGCACGTACATGCGGTAGAGGCTCGCGGCGGCGGTAATCTTGAAGAGTTTTCCGATCGTCGCCTCCGCAATCGCCAGCGTCATGGGCTTGATCGACGCATAGCCGGGGCGGTCGTCGGCGCGGCCGTTGCGGATCACGAACAGCCGGGCTTTGACTTCGCCGCGCGCCAGTCCGGCTCCCTCGAGCGCGTCTTCGACGTCGAGCATGAACCCGCGGAGAAACACCTGCGCCTCCGCGCCGCCATCGGAGTGCATCTCGTAGTAGGTCTTTCCGTCGATGTCGACGTCGAAATAAACCGGCGGAAAGACCACCGGCACCGAGGCGGAGGCGACGAGCACGTCGATGTAGCGGCGGCGGGCGTCGGGGCGGCCGCTGGCGGCGATCGCGCCCATGTCCCAGATCGCAAACTCGTTGGCATCCATGTTCGACGTGCCGATGAACAGCCGATGGCCCGCACGATGCTTCTTGGCCACGGCAGCGAGCACGTTGTCGTCGATCGCTCCTTCCAGCAGCCGCCGCAGGGGCGTGGAATCGAGGGTTCCGTCGGCGAATAGGCTTGTGAGTGTGGACCGCCTGCGGAAGATGTTGTCGTTGGTGATCGTCGTGTAAAACCGCTTCAGCAGCGGGTCGTAGGCGGATCCCAGGAATGCCGGGGTGGCCTGCAGGGCTCCCGTTGAGATGCCGGTGACCACCTTGAAGTCGGGCCGGTCGCCGCGATCGGTCCAGCCGCAGAGCATGCCCGCGCCGAAGGCCCCATACGACCCGCCGCCAGAGAGGGCCAGAAAGTCGTAGTGCAACCGGCCGTCGCTGCCGCGGTCTGCGGAGTCTTCGCTTCGCAAGGCCTCCGTGATCGTCGTCTGCACGCCGGAGGGCGTGAGCGTGTCGACCGTCTCCAGGTCGACCGATCCCCACGGGGTGCCGTAGGCGGCGGCGTCGGGCGGCGGCGTGGGCCGCCGGCTGCCGGCAAGATAGATCGCCGTCAGGCCGGCCGCCACGATGAGCACGGGGATCAGGGCCCCGAGGATCAGCAGAGTAGCGGTGTGTTTCCAACGCATGCCAGGAGGATAGGGCGTGTGAGACCCGGCCGTAAAGCGGTCAGGTCTTCTTCTCGCCACGTGAGCGTCACCGGTAGTCGGTGAGCGATCCGGGATTCCACGAGACTCGCAGCGCGTTGAGCACGGCCACGACGTCGATCGCCTCCTGGAGCAGCGCGCCGGCGGTCGGCGGGAGGAGGCCCGCTGCGGCGAGCCCCATGCCGGCCACGCTCGCCACCATCCCGCCCACGGCGCTCTGCAGGGCGATCGACCGCATCCGCGAGGCGATGTGGAAGAGTTCGTCGACTCGTTCGAGCGAGCAGTCCATGATCACCGCGCCGGCCGCTTCGCTCGTGACGTCGCTTGCTGCGCCCATCGCCACCCCCACGGTCGCCGCGGCGAGGGCCGGGGCGTCGTTGATGCCGTCGCCGACAAACACGACCGGCGCCTGTCGGACCGCCTCCTCCACGATCTTCAGCTTGCCCTCGGGCTGGATGCCTGCGTGCACCTCGGTGATTCCGACCGTGTCGGCGAGCCACTTCACCTCGCTCTCGCGGTCGCCCGAGACGAGCATCACGCGGTCGAGCCGGTGGGCGGGGCCGAGGTGGCGGACGAACGATTGTCCGTCGGCGCGTGGCGCGTCGCGGAACCGCAGGAGCGCCGCCACGCGTCCGTCGATCACCACCACGCACTCGAGTCCGCCGGCGGCGGCGGGGAGCGCGGCGGCACCGGCCGGGTCGGCGGCGGTGAGTTTCTGGCGGCTGGTGATCGCCACCTCGTGTGGCTTCACGCCCACACCCGGCCGCTGCACGAGGCCGGTGAGCCCGCGGCCCGGCTTTTCGGCGAGTTCCTCCACCTGAAGCAGCGTGAGGCCGCGGTCGGCAGCCGCCTGCGAGACAGCCGAGGCGAGCGGATGCTTCGAATAGGCCTCGAGGCTCGCGGCGATGGCCAGCGTGTCGCTCTCCGACAGCGACGAGAGCGGCATCACTTCCGTGAGGTGCGGCGAGCCGTAGGTGAGCGTGCCGGTCTTGTCGAAGATGGCCGTGCGGCAGGTGTCGAGCCGTTCGAGGATCGCCGGGTCGCGGATCACGATGCCCCGCTTCGCTGCCAGCGACACCGCGCCGATGATCGCCACCGGAATCGCGATCAAAAGCGGGCAGGGCGTGGCAACCACGAGCACCGCCAGAAACCGCGTCGCCGACCCGCTGAAGTACCAGGCCGCTGCCGCGATCGCCACGGCCAGCGGCGTGTAGAAGGCCCCGAGCGCGTCGGCCAGCCGCCGTAGCTGCGGCCGCCGCTCCTCGCTCGTTCGCAGCACCTCCATGATCTTCGCGTAGCGGCTGTCGCCGACCACCTTCTCGGTGCGGATCTCGAGCGCGGCCTCGCCATTGATCGAACCCGAGAGCACGGCCGACCCGGGGGCCTTCGCCATCCGGTAGGGCTCGCCGGTGAGATAGGCCTCGTCCATCGCGCCGCGGCCGGCCAAGACCTCGCCATCGACCGGGCAGATTTCGTGGGGCAGGACGACGATCACGTCGCCGACGGCGACGTCGCCGAGCGGGATGTCGGTGATGCCCGTGGCCGATTTGCGGTGGGCGAGCGACGGCATCCGCCGGGCGAGGGCCGCAAGCACGTCTCCGGCCCGGCTCACCGCCCGGCTCTCGAGCGCCTCGCCCCCAGAGAGCATGAGCACCACGAGCACGCCGGCGAGGTATTCGCCAAGCAGAATGCTCGTGATGATCGAGATACCGGCGAGCAGGTCGGAGCCGAACGTGCCCGCGAAGAGTTTTCTGAGCAGGTCCCAGACGAGCGGAATCCCGCCGAGCACGAGCATCACGACGAGCGGCAGCTCGGCGAGCGTGAGGCCGCGGCCCGGAAACCACTGCGCGGGATCGAGGGGCCCGAGCGATACCGGCCGCCCGCCGATCCCCGACCAGGTGAGCACCGCCCACGAGGCGAGCGCGAGGAGCGCTCCCACGGCGATCGCCTCGTTGACGGGGATCGCGGGCTTCGTCGCATGGCCGCCGGCCGGTGGTGTCATCGAAACCTTTTCAACTATGCATGCGGGCGAAGGGATCACCCTGGTCGAGGATCACAGCCTCGGCGGCGGCGAGTTCGTGGAGCCGCTGGCGAACCGCCTCCTCCGGCATGAAGCCGCAGGCGAGCCGCACGTAGGTGGAGTGGTGCCTCGCCTCCGACTCAAACAGGCTGCGATAGAACGCTGCGAGA
>Ga0208249_1000514_pt1 | contig 12892 bp, 10 predicted proteins | sample CryBogmetaGMA1M_FD_184546 | JGI IMG/M metagenome (GOLD analysis project Ga0208249, IMG submission 184546) | Freshwater microbial communities from Crystal Bog, Wisconsin, USA - MA1M (SPAdes) | ecosystem: Environmental > Aquatic > Freshwater > Lake | place: Crystal Bog, Wisconsin, USA | collected...
GAGCCAGTTCTTCGCCCTCAACATGCTCGTGGCCGGTGGACTCCAGCCGTCGGACGTCGAGATGGTCTACGTCAACACCGCGTTCGAGGCTGCGGCGGCGTTCAACAGCGACAAGAGCCTCGCCGGCTGTGTGTCGTGGGCGCCCGACATCTACAACCTCGCCGACGCCAAGGGCAACCGGATGCTCGTGACGACGCAGACGGCCAACCGGCTGATCGCCGACGTCTGGTTCGCGCGGGCCGACTTCGCCAAGGACCACCCCGACAAGATCGAGGCGATCGTGCGGGGCATCTTTGACGGCATGGAGGAGCTCAAGAGCGACACCGCCCGCAAGGAGGTGGCCGAACTGATGGCCGACGGGTACACGATCCCAGCATCGGACGCGCTCTCGATGCTCGGCGACGCCCACTCGACCAACTGGGCCGAGAACTACCAGTTCTTCCTCAACCGCAACAACCCGGCCAACTTCGAGCGGATCTGGAAGCAGGCCTACATGCTCTACCGGCGCGTGGGCGCGATCTCCAACAACCCCGTTCCCTTCGACCAGGTGATGGACTTCTCGGTGATTCAGAAGCTCGGCCAGGAGCCGAAGTACGCGAACACGCGCGACGAGTACGTGACCACCGTTTCCCCGAAGACGGTGCAGCAGATCCGCGCCGAGAACGAGGAGATTCTGACCAACACGATCGTGATCCACTTCTTCCCGAACAGCGCCGAGCTGCGGAGAAAGGTGATCCGTCGCATCGACGGCAAGGACGTGGAGGAGCCCTACGACCCGCGGGTCGATCTCGTGCTCGACGAGGCCGGGGCGCTCGCCAAGCAGTTCGGCAACGCGCGGATCGTCGTCGAAGGACATACCGACAGTTCCATGAAGGGGGCCGTGCCCGCCGCCATGGTCCGCGAGCTCTCGCTCGAGCGGGCCCGGTCGGTGAAGGATGCGCTCGTCGAGAAGTTCAAGTTTGACGACAACCGGTTCGCGGTCGACGGCCTCGGCTGGGACCGGCCGGCCGACGACGACCATCCCGACAACCACGCGCTCAACCGGCGCGTGGAGATCAAGGTCTACGCCGCGGAGAAGGAGTGATCGTGACCGTGGGGCCGTCCGCTCCGACGTCCGCCGACGCGCCGGCACTGCCGCTGCGCGGCGAGGCGGCCCCGGCGACGGCGTTGTTCTGGGGCGTTACCAGTATCGCGGCCGTGCTGGCACTGTGGTTCGTGGCGACCGCCGACGGCATGCGGCCGGAGCCTGGACCGGACGGTGTGACCACCGGCCCCGAGACGCGGCTTATCAGCCCGGCCACGCTCCCAAGCCCCGGCGAGACCTTCCGGGCGTTGCCCACCGCCTTCGGCGAACAACGGCTCTTCGTGAACACGCTCGTCACGCTGCGCCGCGTGCTTTTCGGCTTCGGACTGGCGGCCCTGGCTGGTGTGCCTTTAGGGGTGATCGCCGCGAGTTTTCCGGCGGTTCGTGCCTTTGTGGCACCGTTGACGACATTCGGGAGAAATGTCCCGATCGCGGCGCTCATCCCGCTGATGTTCGCGCTGTTTCACGCCACGGGCGACGAGTTTCAGAAGGTGATGTTCCTGTTCGTCGCCAGCGTGGCGTTCGTCGTCAGTGATACGACGGCCGCGGTGCTCGAGGTGCCGGAGCGGTACGTGGACACCGCGCGAACACTTGGCGCCTCGAGACTGCAGATCATTCTTAAGGTGCTCGCCCCCTTGGCGGCACCGGCGATCTTCAACTCCCTGCGGCTCCTCTTCGGTATCGCCTTCGGCTACGTGATGATCGCGGAGACGCGCCGCAGCGGTGACACCATCGGTCTTGGCGGATTGATCAACGTGGCGCAGCGCCGCGGTCATCAGGAGACGATTCTGATCACGCTCGTGGTGATCACGCTCGTCGCCTACGGCATCGACCGGCTGCTCTGGTGGCTGCAGTGCGATCTCTTCCCGCACCGCTACGGCGGCCGCGGGCTGCTGCCGCGGTTCTTTGGCAGGCTCTTGCACGGCACATCCGTCCGCCCGGAGGCCGGCGCATGACCACCACTGATCCCGCCGTCGCCCCGCCTTCAGCCGCCACGGCCGCGTCGGTCGACCGCCCCGCGGCCGTCGCCTTCGACCGCGTCACCAAGATCTATGGGCAGGGCACGCCACGGGAGTACGTCGCCATTTCCGACGTGAGCTTCACGATTCCCGACATCGTCGACCACGGCGAGATTTCTTCGTTCCTCGGGCCGTCGGGCTGTGGGAAGAGCACCGTGCTCCGCCTCGTCGCGGGTCTCGAGCCGCAGCACCCGCCGACCAGCGGCTCGGTCACCGTGCTCGGTCGGCCGGTCGCGGGACCGGGCGCCGACCGCGGCATGGTGTTCCAGGACTACACGAGCTTTGACAACCGCACGGTGCTCGACAACGTCGTCTTCGGCCTGGAGTGCCGGGGCGTGCCGCGCCGCGAACGGGAAGCCGAGGGGCTCGAGTGGATCGCGCGGGTGGGCCTCGATCCCGCGCGGGATGCCCGCAAGTATCCCCACGAGCTTTCCGGCGGCATGCGGCAGCGGGTGGCGATCGCCCGCACGCTCATTCTCCGACCGCGGATCATCCTGATGGACGAGCCCTTCGGTGCGCTCGATCCGGCCACCCGGCTCGACATGCAGGATCTGCTCGTGAGGCTGTGGCGCGAGGTGGAGGCCACCGTGCTCTTCGTGACCCACTCCGTGGAGGAGGCGGTGTATCTCGGGGACCGCGTGTTCGTGATGGCGACGACACCGGGGCGGATCGTCGAAGAGATCCGGCTGCCGGTGGCTTCGGCGCCGGCCCGCGAGACCCAGTCGGAGCCGTGGTTCCACGAGCAGGTGCAGGCGCTCCACGGCCGCATCGAGCAGATCGAGGCGGCGGCCAAGCGTCCGCCCAACGGCCGCAACCACCACGCGTGAGTCCATGTTCGAGCGCTTCGGCGGCTACCTGAGGGCGGCGTTCACGACTCGCTGGAACCTCCTCCTCTTCGGTGGTGGCGTGGCGGCGGCGTTCATCAGCGGGTTTCCGGGAGTGCTGCTCCCGCTCGTTCTCGCCGGCGAGGTCTTCTACCTCGCGAACCTGCTGGCCAACGACCGCTTCCGGGCGGCCGTCGAGGCGCAGGACGCCAAGTCCCGGAGGTCGGTGGAGGCTGCCGGTGCCCGTGAGGCCTACGAACGGATCCGCACGAACCTCCCGCCGCCGCTCCTCAAACGGTTCGACCAGCTCCGCGATCATTGCCTCAAGCTCGTCGCCCTTGCGGGCAACATGCGCGGACCCGACCGGGCCGCCCCCGATTCGTCGGCCCTTGAGTCGCTCGATCGCCTGCTGTGGGGCTACCTGCGGATGATCTGGGGTGCGGCGACGCTCTCCGACTTCCTCGACCACACCGACGCAGACTCGATCCGCGGCCGCATCAGCGAGCTGGAGCAGCGTTTGAAAAAGCTGTCGCCCGACGACGCCGGTTCCGCCGCGATGCGGGCGGCGCTCGAGGACCACCTGAAGACGAGCCGTGAGCGGCTGGCGAACCTCGACGAGGCGCGCCGCAAGCTCGACCTCGTCGCGGCCGAGATCGAGCGGCTCGAGTCGAAGATCGCGGCCCTCGCCGAGGGGTCGGTCGCCAGGCGCGACGTGACCGACATCGCTCAGCGCGTGGATGAGGTGGCCGAGGGCATGCGCAAGACCGACGAGACGATGCGGCAGCTGCAGCTGCCGCCGGAGCTCGAGGATCTCGAGGAGCCGCCGCAGCTGCTCCGCGAGGAGGCGTAGCGACTCGCCGGCGTGCGTTCGCTCGCGAGGCGTTGGGAGGGCATGGTGGCAGCGCGGCTCGGGGCTGCCCGTGCCCCGTCGCCGGACGTTCGGGGGGCTCGGGGCTGCCCATACCGCGTCGCCGGACGTTCGCTGCGGGCTCCGCCCTTCGCTCACTCCGCGCTGGCCGCGCTTCGCCATCCTGGCTGCGCTTGCCAGCGAGGCCGGCTCTCGCGGTACGGGCAGCCCCTCGCAGAGTCAGGGTTGCGGAGGCTGACGGCGTCTTGTCACGATTCAGTGCCCGCCGTGTCGCCGCCAGGATGGCGGCGAGGCAGGCGCGGCGAACCTTGGCTTCGCCCCGCCTGCCCCAAGCGGCTGGCTTTGTGACGGGCATCCGCCCGTCGGAGCGGCAGGATGCCGGTGTTTCGCGTGTCGCCGCCAGGATGGCGGCGAGGCAGGCGCGGCGAACCTTGGCTTCGCCCCGCCTGCCCCAAGCGGCTGGCTTCGTGACGGGCATCCGCCCGTCGGAGCGGCAGGATGCCGGTGTTTCGCGTGTAGTCAGTCCAGCCAGTCGGCCTCGGAGAGCCGTTCGGGCGTGTAGGTGTCGGTCACGTAGCTGATGTCCTTCGAGATCAGCGACTCGACCTCCAGCTTGAAGCCGTTGGTGAGCATCGTCTCGATCTCCTTCTGCCAGGCCTTCTTGCCCGAGAACCACGGATAGGCGGCGATCTGCCTGGCCCGCTTGATGTCGGTGTCGTTGAGCTGGATCTGCACGCTCGGAGAGAGCTTGCACCGCTGGTAGTCGCGGGAGCGGATGCCGAGGAAGCGGGCCTCGGGGATCGCCATGCGCTTCGACTCGTAGGCCAAGTTGATCGAGCCCTGCTTGAGCACCGAGTAGATGTAGTAGCCCCAGGGATCGTTGTCGAGCAGGCAGTAGACGGGGAGCTTCAGTTCGTTGTGGAGCCGGTAGAGCATCCGCCGCACGCCGCGGGGCGGCTGGCCGCCGCCGTGCGTGAGCAGGCAGTTGTGCTTCCGCCAGAACTTGTCCTCGTTGAACCGCCGCCAGACCGTGTCCTTCTCGACGTGCAGGATGAACTTCGCGTCGCACGACTTGAACTTCACCACGTCGCCCTCGACGATCGACGGGATCGAGTAGCCGCCCGAGCCCATCCGGGAGCAGTCGATCTCGTCGCCGGAGTCGATGAGCGTGATCGGGCCCACCATGCCGCCGCGGTTGCTGGCGTAGACGTGCAGTTCCTCGCGGAGGCTCTCGAGCGTCACCTCGAGATCCTCGATGATCGGGTCGCACTCCTCCTGCGTGGCGAACGTCTCCTCGCGGGTGCCCTCGATCGTGTGCTTGAGCAGGTAGTAGAGACCGCGGATGCTCGTGGTCTTCTGCTGGTCGAGCAGTTGCTTGCAGCCGGTCGCCACGAGCAGCGTCTGCATGTAGCTCTTGGCCTGCGAGAGGTTGAAGAGCTGGCGGCGGTTCGTCTGGCCCCCCATCTCGATGATCTTCCGCGCCTTGTTGAAGCGGACGTTCGAGAGGCTCCGGGTCGGGATGTCGAGCCAGGGATCGCGGCGTTTCTCGGCCGCCGCGGCGACCTCGTCGGCGAGGCCACGGATCAGCTTCAGGGTCTTGATGTCGACGGCCGGCAGCGTGGCGGCGGCCTTCGTGGAACGCTTCGACTTCGTGGCCATGTCGGGTAGATTGGGAGTAGGGTTCGCGGGCGGTCGACCGCCCGGAATCCTAACTGCAATCGTCACCGGTCGCACGCATGTCGAAATACACGCTCTCGTACGCGCTGCTGGGCCTCTTGATCACGCTCGGCGTGTACCTGGTCTGCAGGCCGAGCCGCCGCTTCGATCCGGAGTGAGGCGTCGTGCCGGTGGGCCGGCGTCGTGTCAGCAGCGGACGTCGTCGGCCTTGCCCACGACACGGCGGAGGAAGTGGGGCGTGGGCAGCGTGCCGGCCGCCGGGGGCGTCGTCGTCTCGGTGGCCGCGGCCGGGCGAGGCGCGGTGCGGGCGGCATTGAAGAAGCCGGCGATGCGGGCGACCACGGTGCGCTGTTCCGCCGGTTCCAGCTCCGGAAAGATCGGGAGGGCGAGCGTCTGCTCGGCGGCCCGCTCGGTCTCGGGCAGGTCTCCCTTGGCCCAGCCGAGGTGGGTGAAGCACTTCTGGAGGTGGAGCGGGACCGGGTAGTAGATCTCCGTGCCCACGCCGTGCTTGGTGAGGTGCGCCCGCAGGGCGTCTCGGCTGCCGTCGAGCACGCGGATCACGAACTGGTTCCAGACATGGCGGCCGCGGGGCTCGTCGTCGGGCACCGCGACCCGCACCCCGAGGTCGTACTCGGCGAAGAGTTCCCGGTACCGGGCGGCGTTCACCTGGCGGGCGGTGGTCCACGCCTCGAGGTGCGGCAACTTCACGCGGAGCACGGCCGCCTGGATCGAGTCGAGCCGGCTGTTGATGCCGATCACCTCGTGGTAGTAGCGAGGCTCCATGCCGTGCACCCGGAGGAGACGGAGCGACTTGGCCACGTCGTCGCGGGTGGTCGTGAGGAAGCCCCCGTCGCCGGCGCCGCCGAGGTTCTTGGTCGGGTAGAAGCTGAAGCATCCGACGTCGCCGAGCACGCCGGAACAGCGGCCGTGCCACGTCGAGAGGATCGACTGGGCCGCGTCCTCGACGATGGGCAGGCCCGCCCGCGCCGCGATCGGGCCGATCGCGTCCATGTCGGCCGTGCGGCCGAAGAGGTGCACCGGCACGATCGCCCGCGTGCGCGGTCCGATCTTCCGCTCCACGTCGCGGGGGTCGATGAGGTAGGTCGTGGGATCGATGTCGGCGAAGATCGGCAGGGCGCCCAGCCGGGTCACCGCGCTGGCGGTGGCGAAGAACGTGTAGCTGGGCACGATCACCTCGTCGCCGTGGCCCACCCCCAGCGCCATCAGCGCGAGGAGCAGGGCATCGCTGCCCGACGCGCACGAGATCACGTGGGGAACGTCGAGCGCGCGGGCGAGATCGGCCTCGAGATCGGCCACGTCCGGCCCGAGGACGAACCGGCCGGAGTCGCAGACCCGATTGATGGCGTCGCGGATGGGGTCGCGGAGGGCGGCGTTCTGGCGGTCGAGCGCGAGGAGGGGGACGGACGGCAGGAGTTCCTCGGCGGTCGTCTGCGGGGCGGTCGGGACGGATTCAGGGCTGCGGCGAATCATGATGCGTCGAACTCCCTCGGGCCTGCGGTGACTGGTGCGGAAGGCATGGGTGTCGGCGGGACATCCGGCCCGGGCTTCGTAATCGACACGATCGTGCAGGCTGCTCCAGTGGATTCCGTCGCGGCTTCCGCCGGATCCGTCCCGGCATGGGTGCGGTCGCACGCCACGCGAAGTGCGTGGAATAGGGAATCGGGAAATGGCGGGTCAAGGTCAGGAAGACCGCGGCGCGGACGGGGTAATCGCGGGGAGTTGGGGGCTTGGCGAAGGATGCCCTCGCCACGGTCGTTTGACATCGATCGGGCGGCCGTCCTAGATTCGTCGTCGTTCCAGATCCATGGCCCCGCCTTCGCGCACGCGCGGGGGGCCCGGATCCCGGAGGAGAGTTGCGCGGCCGTGTCGCCCGAGCGACGCGATACCGCGAGTCGGATGGGATCCACGGCGATCACTGCTGTCATCGACCTGGGACAGATTGCCCAGCGGCTCGGGCTTCCGGTCGCCGCCGTGCAGTCGACGGTCGAGTTGCTCGACGGGGGCAACACGGTCCCCTTCATCACCCGGTATCGCCGCGACCAGACCGGCGGGCTCGACGAGGAGCAGGTCTGCCGCGTCAAGGAGTCCGTGGGCCGGGCGCGGCAGCTCGCCGACCGCAAGCAGACGATCGTGCGGACGATCCAGGGCCAGGGCAGGCTCACGCCGGAACTCGAGGCGCGGATCGCGGCGGCCGAGAGTCCGAAGGAGCTCGAGGATCTCTACCTCCCCTTCAAGCCGCGGAAACTCTCGCTCGCGGAGGTGGCCCGCCAGCGGAAGCTCGAGCCGCTCGCCCGCGAGATCCTCGCCGCCGATCCCGCGGCGGCCGATCTCGACACGCGGGCCACCGACTTCGTGGACGCCGACGCGCAGGTCGCCGCGGTCGCCGACGTGCTCCTCGGCGTGGGCCACATCATCGCCCACGAGTTCAGCGAGCGGGCCGACGTCCGCCAGCGGCTCCGCGAGATCCTCTACCGCTCCGCGCACCTCCGCAGCCAGAGGGTCGAAACCGCCGGCAAGGCGCTGTCGAAGGACGAGAAGCACTACCGCGACTACTTCGACTATGGCGAGCACGTCCAGCGGGTGCCTCCGCACCGCCTCCTGGCGATCAACCGCGGCGAACGCGCCCGCCTGCTCAAGGTGCGGATCGAGGGGCCTGCCGAGGAGATGCAGGCCGCGGCCGAGCAACTGCTCGTGCCGGCGGGCCACCCGCACGCCGAGTTCCTCCGGGCCTGCACCCGCGACGCCCTCGCCCGCCTGATCCTCCCGAGTCTCGAGCGCGAGGTGCGGCGGGAGATGACCGACGTGTGCGAGTCGCACGCGGTGCAGGTGTTCGCACGCAACCTCCGCAACCTCCTCCTCCAGCCGCCGGTGCCGGGCCGGCGGGTGCTCGCGCTCGACCCGGGCTTCAAGAGCGGCTGCAAGGCCGTCGTCATCGACGAGTGCGGCACGCCGCTCGACCATGCGGTGCTCCACATCGTCGGCAAGCCCGAGAAGCGGGCGGCCGCCGCGCAGAAGATCGTCGAGCTCGTCAAGGGGCACGCCTGCTCCGTGATCGCGATCGGCAACGGCACCGCGGGACGCGAAACCGAGACGCTCGTCGCGGAGCTCGTGGCGGGCGACCTCCACGAACTCGACGTCGGCTACGCGATCGTCAACGAGGCCGGTGCGAGCGTCTACTCCACGAGCGAGTTCGGCCGCGAGGAGTTGCCGAGCCACGAGGCGGCGATCCGCGGCGCGATCTCGATTGGCCGCCGCCTCCAAGACCCGCTCTCGGAACTGGTGAAGATCGAGCCCGCCAACATCGGCGTCGGCCTCTACCAGCACGACGTCAAGGCAAAGCACCTGCACGACTCGCTCGATCAGGTGGTGGAGAGCTGCGTCAACTACGTCGGCGTCGACGTCAACACCGCGAGCCCCGCGCTCCTGCGGCGGGTCTCCGGCTTCAACCAGGCGACCGCCCGGAACTTCCATGAGTGGCGGACGAAGCACGGGCCGTTCACGTCGCGGCAGCAGTTCCTCGAGGTGCCGGGCTTCGGCGAATCGGCCTTCGTGCAGGCGGTCGGCTTCCTCAAGATTTCCGGGGGCGTCAATCCGCTCGATTCCACCTGGATCCATCCCGAGAGCTACCCGATCGCGGAGCGGGTGCTCGAGCGGCTCGGCGGCAGTCCGGCCGACATCGCCGGGCGGCCGCAGGCCGAGGCGCTCGCGGAGCGTGCCGCCGCGGTCGACCTCGCCGCGCTGGCCGCGGAGCTCGGCGTGGGGCGCCTGCTCCTCGCCGACATCCTCGAGCAGCTCGCCCGTCCCGGCCGTGACCCGCGCGAGGATCTCCCCAAGCCCTTCTTCAAGAAGGGCGTGCTCAAGCTCGAGGATCTCGCCGTCGGTATGGAGCTGCTCGGGTCGGTGCTCAACGTGGTCGACTTCGGTGCGTTCGTCGACATCGGCATGCACGACAGCGGCCTCGTGCACATCAGCCAGCTCTCGGCCCAGTTCGTCCGCGATCCCCACGACTTCGTGAGCGTGGGCCAGATCGTGCAGGTCTGGGTGCTCGAACTCGACAAGGCCCGCCGGCGCGTGGCGCTGACGATGATCCCGCCCGCGGAGCGGGAACGACAGGAGCGCATGGAGTCGGCCCGTCGGGAGCAGAAGGCGCGACGGGCGGAACGGCGGGCCGAGGCAACGCCGGCCGGGGCCGGCGAGCCTCCGGCGCAGGCCCCGCGGAGGCCGCCCCGCCCACCACAACAGGAGCAGGGACGTGGACAGCGCCGGGATCGGCCGGCTCGGGAGCCGGCACCGCGAACCTACGTCGCGAGCGTCCCGAAGAAGCCCCCCGCACCGATCACCAAGGAGATGCGCGACGGCAAGGAGCCGCTCCGCACGTTCGGCGACCTCAAGCAGTTTCTGGAGAAGCGATCGGAAGCCGAGGACCCCGCCACGGGCGGCGAGCCGGCCTCCGAGTGACGATCAACGTTCGCGGAACGTGATCCGACCCTTGGTGAGGTCGTAGGGCGAAAGTTCGACCTTCACCTTGTCGCCCGGGACGATGCGGATGAAGTTCTTCCGCATCCGGCCCGCGACGTGCGCGTTGACGATATGGCCGCCCGCGATCTGCACCCGGAAGCGGGTGTTGGCGAGGGCCTGGGTGACGACGCCCTCGACTTCGAGTGCCTGTTCTTTTTCCGCCATGAATGTCCTGGGTGAACGACCTGGGTGTGGGCCAAATGTAGCCCGTCTGCCGCGGGCGGTAAAGCAGACGGCTCAGGAGTCGTCTTCGGCGGTGGGCGCCGATCCCGAGGCCTTCCAGCGGAGATACGCATCGAAGAAGCCGTCGAGATTGCCGTCGAGCACGCTCTGGAAGTTCCCGACGTAGTGGCCCGTCCGCTGGTCCTTCACCCGCTGGTCGGGGTGGAGGAAGTAGTTGCGGATCTGCGACCCGAAGCCCGTTTTCGGCTGCTGCTTGTACCGGGCGAGCTGCTCGGCCTCCCGCTTCTCCTCCTGGAGCCTCGCGATCCGGGCGCGGAGCATCTTGATCGCGGTGGCCCGGTTCTTGTGCTGGCTCCGCTCGCTCTGGCACTGCACCACGATGCCGGTGGGGAAGTGGGTGAGGCGGATGGCGCTCGACGTCTTGTTGACGTGCTGGCCGCCGGCGCCGCTCGCGCGGAAGACATCCTCGCGGATGTCCTCGTCGCGAAGCTCCACCTCCACGTCGTCGTCGGCAATTTCCGGCGACACGTCGACCGCCGCGAAACTCGTCTGCCGCTTCCCTTCCGCATTGAACGGGCTGATGCGGACGAGCCGGTGGATGCCGGTCTCCCCCTTGAGGTAGCCGTAGGCGGACGGGCCGCGGATCGCGACCGTGCCGCTCTGGATGCCCGCCACGGCGTCGTCCTGGCGGTCGAGAATCTCGACGTCGTATTCGTGCTTCGAGGCCCACGCGGAGTACATCCGCAGGAGCATCTCCGCCCAGTCGTTGGCGTCGGTGCCGCCGTCACGGGCGTGGATCGAGACGAGCGCGTCGCAGGAGTCGTACGGCCCCGAGAGGAGCGACGCGAGCTCGAGCGCGTCGACCATCTTCTCGAGCCGGTCGGCCTCGGTGGCGAGTTCGGCCTCGAGGGTGGAATCCTCGCGGGCGAGCTCCTCGAGCGCCTCGAGATCGCTACCCGCGGCGAGCGCCTCTTCCAACGGCTTGAGGACCGAGTTGATCCCCTTGAGCTCGGCGACGGTGGCCTGCGCCTTCTCGGAGTTGTTCCAGAACCCGTCGGCGCTCATCGCCCCTTCGAGGCGGGCGGCCGATTCCCGGCGGCCCTGCCAGTCAAAGGGAGTCCCGCAGCTGGAGCAGTCGGGCCCGGATGGATGCGGATCGATTGAGCAGGGCGGTATCCATGGGCCGAAGTGTACGGCACGGCCGCTCCACGGTGAAGGCGAGGCCGGCCAGGCCGCGTCACGTCCGTTCGATGCGGTTTCCCGGCAGCCGGCGGACGATCCGCCGCATCTCGAGGACGCCGATCGTGGAGAGCACCTGCGACGCGGCGAGCCCCGTCGCAGCGACGACCACGTCGATGTCGATCGCCCCCCGGTCGCCGTCGGAGTCGATGGTGTCGAGCACCCGCCGTTCGACGTCGCCGAGGTGGAGCTCCGCGGGTGACTTCACCGCGCGGCCGTCGGGCGTGGTGACGGTTCCGAACAGGGGGCCGAGTTCCTCGAGGATGTCGTCGACGGTCTCGACGAGCTTCGCACCGTCGCGGATCAGGCGGTGGCAGCCCCGGGCCGCGCGGCAGTCGATCTGGCCCGGCACGGCGAAGACCTCGCGGCCCTGCTCGCCGGCGAGCCGGGCCGTGATGAGCGCCCCCGAACGCTCGGCCGCTTCGACCACCACGGTGCCGAGCGCCAGGCCCGAGACGATGCGGTTGCGGCGCGGGAACGCGCCGGCGTGCGGACCCGCATGCGGGTCCGCCTCGCTGACGACGGCCCCGCGGGCCATCACATCCGCGGCGAGGTCTGCGTGCTCAGGCGGATAGAGGTTGAGCACACCCGTGCCGAGCACGGCCAGCGTGCGGCCCCCCGCGTCGAGCGCACCGCGGTGCGCGGCCGCGTCGATGCCGCGGGCGAGTCCGCTGACCACCGTGTATCCGGCCCGGGCCAGTCCACCGGCGAGTTGCCACGCGACCCGCTTGCCGTAGGCCGTGGCGTGGCGGGCGCCGACGACCGCCACGGCAAGCGCGTCGCTCGGTTCGAGGGTGCCGCGGACGAAGAGCACGCCCGGCGGGTCGTCGATCCGTGCCAGGAGCGTGGGGTAGCCGGCCGAGCCCTCGACGAGGAGGTCGACGCCCCTTCGGCGGCACTCGACGAGCACCTCCTCGGCCGTGCCGTCGGCGGCGCCTGTGGTCACCGCGGCGGCGAGCCTCCCGCCGATCCCGTCGACGGCGGCGATCGCGGCCGTTTCGGCCGCGAACACGCCCTGCGGCGAGCCAAAGCGGTCGAGGAGGAGTCGCCGCAGCCGGCCACCGATTCCGGGAACGCAACACAGCCGGAGGTGGTCGAGGAGCTCGGCGTCGAGGGTGGCTGGCATGGCGAGGGATTCCGAAGACGCCCGGCGTGCGCGGCGGCCACGGGGCGTGAACTGTACAAATGTTCTCTCCGTCAGTTGTACGTGCCGTGGCCGCCCGGTGTCAATGTTTTCGCGGTGCAGCGGGCGTGAGTTCGCTGCTGTCAGTCGCCGGGAAGGCGACCCATGCGACTGAGGCGACCCTTGGCGTCGCCTCCGGTCGCCGAGCGAAAACCGGCCATGGATGGCGGTTTTCGCGGCGCAGCGGGTGTGAGTTCGCTGCTGCCAGTCGCCGGGAAGGCGACCCATGCGACCGAGGCGACCCTTGGCGTCGCCTCCGGTCGCCGAGCGAAAACC
>Ga0208249_1000516_pt1 | contig 12877 bp, 7 predicted proteins | sample CryBogmetaGMA1M_FD_184546 | JGI IMG/M metagenome (GOLD analysis project Ga0208249, IMG submission 184546) | Freshwater microbial communities from Crystal Bog, Wisconsin, USA - MA1M (SPAdes) | ecosystem: Environmental > Aquatic > Freshwater > Lake | place: Crystal Bog, Wisconsin, USA | collected...
GCCCACCCGCGGCCGGTGCCGCCGCGGGTGGGCCACACCTGGATCACGTATCCCCCGTTCATGCCGCACGAGTTTCTCTACAAGCACCGCCGTCGCTACATCCGCCCCGCGGGGGTGACCGGCATGCGGACCGAAGTGCGGGCGTACTGGTACTGATCCCGAGGAGATCCCGCATCATGCGTGGAGCGGTCGTTTCGAAGTCGGCGCGGTCCGGGCTGGTCGTCGTGGCGCTCGTGTGCGGGTCGATCCGCGGGACGACGGCGGGCGACCATGGTCGATACGCCGGGGTGCCCACGGCGGGCTGCACCGGGGCGGCGTGCGCCCCGGGACCAGCCCGCGGCCACCACGGTCACTGTCGGCACGGCCACGGCTGCCGGGGCTTGTGCCACCACGGCCACTGTGGCCACGGGTGTGGCCACGGCTGCGGACAGGGCTGCTGCCTGTGCGGCCCCGGGGCCTGCAAGTACGACGCCTGGGAGAAGCGATACTTCCTCCGCAGCCAGGGCAAGAGCTGGCACAGCGCCTGGTACGACCCGGCGGAGGGCCGGCCGATCGCGCTGGTCGTGCCCCCCACGGCCGAGTTCGAGACGCAATATTCCTGGGGCGTGCCCAGCTCCCGCGTGATGCCGATCTACCACCAGTTCCGCCGGCCCTATCCGGGGCCGGGCGCCCTGCCGGGCGGCTCGGGCGTCGGCTTCCTGCCGACCCCGAACCAGCCGAGCGACACCGTGCAGTTCGGCGTCAACGCCGTCCGTGGCCCGTGGGGCGCGTACTGACGCTCAACGCGTCGCGTCGAGCCGCTCGCGAGCGAGGGCGGCCCACGGGCTCTCCGGCGCCAGCGCGAGGAACCGGCGAAGGTGGTGGGTCGCGTCGGCGACGAGACCCATCTCGCGGAGCACGCCGGCGAGGTGCCAGTGGGCGTCGGCGTAGGCGGGCTCCTGCCGGAGCACTCCCTCGAGCGCCGCGAGGGCCAGTTCGTGCTCGCCGAGTTCCGCGAGCACGCAGCCGAGGCTCGATCGGGCCTGGATGTGGTCGGGATCGAGTTCGATGACCGCGTAATACCGCTCGCGGGCCGCGGTCAGGTCGCCGGCCCGATAGAGGAGTTCCGCGAGCATGAACATCACGCGTGCCGACGGCCCCTCGGCCTGGAGCACGGCCCGCAAGGCCTCCGCCGCCTCGGCGAACTCGCCGGCGGCCTCGAGGTCGTCGGCGAGGTCCAGGATTTCGGCCGCGTCGCTGCCGGGGGCGGGCAGGTCGGCGGCCGACACGGCCGGAGCCACGGCCACGTCGATCCGCTGGTGGAAGCTGGCGGGCGGTCCGATGCAGACGACGGCGGGCCCGTCGTCCACCGGCGCCTGCTCGGCGAGCGATGCGGCGTAGAAGCCGAGTTGGAGCTGGCGGCCCGCGGCCAGGAGCCGACCGCCGTCGTCGAGGCTCAGCCGTCGGCCGTCGATCCGCACGCGGCCGGCCGCCTCGGCGGCCGCCTTTCCGCCGCCCGGCGCGAGGCCGCCGAGCTTGACGTCGATCTCCCGCAGCGAGAAGCCGCCGGCCAGCAGGCGGGCGAGGTGACGTCCCGCGACGAGCTGCGGGAAGTCGAACCATTCGAGCGACCCCGTGGCGCGGATGGGTTCGAGGAGGCCACCCCGCACCCAATGCCGAACGGCCGCGGGTGGCACGTCGAGGACCGCAGCCATCAGCGCCGCGGAGTAGAGCCGCCGCACACCAGGATGGTCCGCATCGTCGTCGGGCAGGAGGGGCCGGGCTTCGGGTCGCCCCCGCCGGGAGGCGGCCAGCCGAGGCTGCCGCCCCGGCTCAGGCGTCTCGTCCTCCGTGAGCCCGGGTGGCATGCGTGCAAGTCCTGCGGCGATCGCGGGAATGTACCCCGCGCCTCCGCGGTTGCCAAACGAACCTCGTCCACGCGGCACGTCGTGCCGACGGTGATGCTCGAACGCGTCGCGCGGCGGCGACGCGTCGCGATCACGTCGTGTGGTCGGCCGGGATCGGCCGGAGGAATCCCCGGCCCGACGTCTCCGAAGCCGGCACGTCGCGGGTGTCGTGGGCCGGCGCGGCGGGCTCGACGACCGGTCCCGGAGGCGCGATGGTCGGCGCCTTCTCGGACGGCACCGCGGCCGACGGCGCGGCGGTGGCCGGCGTGGGGATGGGCTCGATGCGTTGCAGCGCGCCGACGTCGGACTCGGCGGCGGGCGTCTCCGCGCGGCGGGCCTCGGTGGGGGGCGTGGTGCCGGCATCGCTCCGGGCCGCCGGCGTCGGGTCGGCGTGCTCGAGTTCCGAGGCCTTCCATCCGTCGGCAGCCGGCGCGGGAGCGGTCGTGTCGGCCGGGCGATCGCTGAACGTCTTCACCGGCCCCGCCTGGGGAGCAGGAGTCACCGCGGGCCGGGCCGCGGCGGCGGGCGGGGTCGCCACCGACTCGTACGACGCGATGCTCGGCGCGGCCGGGAGCGCCGGGGCGGCCGTGGTGGCGGCGGCCGATGCGGCCACGGGGATCGGGTTGCCACAGGGGTCGAGCGGCACCTTCATGACCACGGTCCGCGGCGTCCGCACGGTGTAGTTGTAGGGCGTCTTCTTCTCGACGACGCGCGGCACCTGCATCGTGCGCTCTTCGGTGACGTACTTCATCACCTGGACCTGCACGGGCTCGACCTTCTCCTCCGTCACCATCCTGCAGACCTGAAAGGCGACCTGGCGGACCTGCTCCTCGGGCACCATCTTCATGACCTGCACCGGAACCTTGTTGTCGACCCGCTCGACCACCTTGCGGACGGTCTGCACCGGCACCTGCCGGACGGCGGTCTCGGCGACCATCTTCATGGTCTGCACCGGCACCTGCTGCACGACCTGCTCGTCCACGTAACGGACGGTCTGCACCGGCACCTTTTGGGTGACCACGCGGTTGACGTACGTCGTCTCGGGCACCTGCACCGGCGTGTAGGTCGGCTGGTAGACGCGGTTCACCTGGTTCACGACCGTGCCGGGTGTCATGACCCATGCGTAGCCGCCACGCTGCCAGACGGCGAGGCCGGTGGCGGGATCGACCGCCCAGCCGCTCGGGGCGAAGGCCAGCGACGTCGCGCCGGGCGTCATGACGGGGGTCACGGTGTCGACGGCCTGGCTGCCGACCGAGTAGGCCGTCCGCATCTGGGTGACCGGTTCGGTCACCGTGTACGCCTGCTCGCGCTCGCTCGTCTCGTACACCGGCTTGCGGACCGTCTGCACCTGCTGCTGCATGACCGTCTCGTACACGGGCTTCATCACCGTGTACTGCTCCTCGCGGGTCGCCGTCTCGACCACGTCGCGGGAGACGTCGTAGCTGCGGTCCTCGATCACGGTCTCGTACACGGGCTTCATCACCGTGTACCGCTCCTCGCGCGTCTGCGTCTCCCAGACGGGCTTCTGCACCGTGTAGCGACGCTCCTGCGTTTGCGTCTCCCACACGGGCTTCTGCACCGTGTAGGTCTTCGTGTCGTAGACCGTCTCGTACGACGTGCGGTAGGCCGTCACCTGCTGCTCGTCGTAGGTGGTGCGGTAATCGAGGCGGTAGGTCTGCGTGGCGACGGGAGCCGCGACGGCGGCCGCGCCGCAGCCGCACTGCGCGGTGGCGACCCGCAGCGTCGGCGTCTGCGGGGCGAGCACGAGGCCCCCGCAGCACAGCACCCGGAGGGAACGATGGAAGGTCGAACGGTGCGATCGGGCGCCGAACGGCGTCATGATGACTCTCCTGAAAGACCCTTCGAGACTAATCCGGAGTACGCGGGCCACAAGCGGTTCGATGAGGAAAATTTCCGATTTTTTCCCGGAAAAATGGCCACCCGTCCCGCACGAACGGTGTAACCGGTGCATCTTACGGCCGGGGGAAAGGGCGCTCCCCGGACGCCGGAAAGATGGGCGGCCGGCGCCTCCTGGGAGGTTTCCCTACGACATCTTGTCGAGCAGCCGCCGGCTCAGCGGGTCGAGCGCCGCGGCCCGCAGGATGCGGTACCGCATCCCGAACGTGTCGGTGATGAACACGCTGCCGTCGGCCTGCCGGGCGATGTCGTCGGCGTGGGCCACCCTGAAGCGGTGGCCGCCGCGGTCGGTGACGACGGTCCATTCCGCCGGCTCGGTGTCGGACACCGACTCGATCCGCTCGATCACCGGGAGGAACTCCCGCTGGGCCAGTTCGCGGTCGAGGAGGGCTTCGAGCGGCCCCGGCATCGCCGCGAGTGACTCGATCCATGCCAGTTCGCCCCCGTCGGTGGCGACGATGGCCACGGGACCCGTCGGCGCCGTCACCGGGAAGGCCCGCACCACGTCGACGTCGTGATGGCGGCCGCCATGCACGTCGATCAGGTCGAGCCGGCCGTGGTCGTGCCGTTCGAGCCGCCAACCGTCCGGGGACGAGACGCTGACGGTGGCGGGACGATCGGTGGGCTGGCTCATCGGGGGCACCGTCGCGGGGGAGGAATCGCCTGGTTCACGCGGATGCGGCGGCCTCCTCGGCCGCCTTCATCTGCGCATGGTAGAGCCGCGCGTACATTCCGTCGGTGGCGAGGAGTTCGTCGTGCGTGCCGCTCTCCACGATGCGGCCGGCGTCGAGCACGACGAGGCGGTTGGCCCGGCGGAGCGTCGAGAGCCGGTGCGCAATCGCGATCGTCGTGCGCCCGGTGACGAGGCGGTCGATCGCCGCCTGGATCACCGCCTCGGTCTCGGCGTCGACGCTCGACGTGGCCTCGTCGAGGATCAGGATCCGCGGGTCCACGAGGAGCGCCCGCGCGATGGAGAGCCGCTGCCGCTCGCCGCCCGACAGGCCGCTGCCCCGTTCGCCGATGCGGGTGTCGTACGCCAGCGGTTGCGCGAGGATGAAGTCGTGGGCCCCGGCCGCCCGCGCCGCCTCGACGATCCTGGCGCGGGGGGCGTCGGGCCGGCCGTAGGCGATGTTGTCGGCGATGGTGCCGAAGAACAGGAACGGCTCCTGCAGCACGCACCCCAGGTTGCGGTGGTAGTCGGCGATGTCGACGTCGCGCAGATCCACGCCATCGATGCGGATCGAGCCGCTCGAAGGGTCGTAGAACCGGCAGACGAGATTGGCGAGGGTCGACTTGCCGGAGCCGCTCGTGCCGACGAGGCCGATCATCTCGCCGGGCTCGATCGTGAGGTCGATGCCATGCAGGACCTCGCGGGCGCCGTAGCGGAAATGGACGCCCGACACCTCGATCCGCCCCGCGACCCGCCCGAGCGCGACCGCCCGCGGCGATTCCGCGACGGTCGGCTTGCAGTCGAGGATCTCGAAGATGCGCTGGGCGCTCGCCGCGGCCCGCTGCGTCGCCGGCACCATGCGAATCATCGATTCGACGCGACCGTAGAACCGCGAGATGTAGGCGAGGAAGGCGGTCAGGCCACCGACCGTCACGCTCCCGCCGAAGACCAGCCACGCGCCGCACGCCCAGACGACGAGGAGGCCGAGCTCGCTGATCAGGCTGACCACCGGCCCCGTGAACGACCAGACCACGTTGACGCGGTCGTTGGCGTCGAGGACGCGGTCGTTGGCGGCGACGAAGCGGCCCACCTCGCGCGACTCCTGCGCGAACGCCTTGACGACCCGGATGCCCGGGATCGTGTCGGCCAGGACGCTCGTCATGTCGCCCCAGGCCACGCTCGCGCGGGCGAAGCCGCGGCGCAGCCGCTCGCGGACGGCGTAGATGAGCCAGATCACGAACGGGAACGGCACGAGCGTGAGAATCGCGAGCGTGGGATTGAGCCACACGAGCACCGCGGCCGTCAGCGCGAGCAGCATCATGTTCGATGCAAACTCGATCAGGTTCACCGAGAGGAAGATGTTGATCTTGTCGGTGTCGCTGCCGACGCGGGCCATGAGGTCGCCCGTGCGCTTGGCCTGGAAGAAGTCGAGTGAAAGCGACTGCATGTGGGCGTAGGTCCGGGTGCGGAGCCCCGCCGCGATCCGCTCGCTCACCCAGGCGAGCGTCCACGTCTGGGCCCATGACAGCAACCAGGCCGCGAGCGCCGCGGCGAGGAGTCCGCCGAGATACCACCAGACCAGGGAGAACGGGACGTCCTTTCCGTTCTGGCGGGGGATGAGCACGTCGTCGACCAGCGGCATCGTGAGGTAGGGAGGCACGAGCGCGGCGGCGGTGCTCGCCAGCGACAGGGCGCCGCCGAGGATCGCCATGCCCGCGTGCGGCCCCGCGAACGAGATGAGGCGGGCGAGCGCCCGCCACGAGGCGGTGCCGCCACCGCCGTCGTCCGCCAGCCCGCGGGTCGTGGCGGCGGCCGGCTTCTCCTCCTCGTCGTCCGCCTCCGACGGACCGGCAGCGGGCCGGTGTCTCCCGATCTCCGCGGCAATGACCAGGCCGTCGGGGCCCGGCACCCGCGCATCGAAGGCGTCTTCGAGCTGGTGGATCGCGTCTGCCTTCGCCGGCGTGAACAGCCAGCGGGCCACGACGCGGTCGCCGCGGAACAACTCCACCCGTCCCACCGCCGACCGCAACTGCACGTCGAGCCGGGTCTCGGCGTCGATCGGCCACGAACGCGGCCCGCGGCCCGGCGGTTCGGGATCCTCCGCCGACGCCGGGCGGTCCGCGATGATCCGCTTGTTGGTCAGCACGATCCAGCCGTCGCTGAACCGCATCTGGGCGTCGAGGTCGAAGCGTCCGACGGCGAGCACGGTCTCCCCCGGACCCAGGGGAGTCGCGCCGGCCCACGGCAGGCCGGTTCCGGGGCCATGGGCGGTGGAGTCGGGGCCGGCGGGCGACGAGGGGGACATGGGAGGTGGTCGCGGGCCGAGGAGCCGCTGAGATGGGGTGGAAACGACTGAAAAAAGCAGTTTTCAGCCGCACGTGGCGGTTTGGGTGGGGCCTGGGCAAGCCGACGACAGAAACTTGCGTGGCTTTCCGAAGATGCCTAGATTACCGTGATTCCTTGGCTGGGACTTCCCTGTGTCGCTGGCTGGAATCGGCCGCGGAAACTCGCGGGGGGGCGTCCGGGGCATCCACCCGCTCGCCAACGTCCGGCTCGGCTGCGTCTCGACTGTAGAAATTTCCCGCCTGCCCGTGCGACTGCCCACATTTTGCCAAGCCCACCGGTCATATCTGCCATGATCCCTCCCGTGGGGTTTCGCAGTGGGGCGGCTTTTCAGGCCGCATCCGGCGACGGTGTCGGGTTTGCCCGCGTTCGGCACGCGATCTGCAAAGCCCCCCTCTGGTGTCGGTGTCCGGATCGTTCGCAGGATGGCGACGGCAGCGTAAACTCTTTCGGTCGTTCTGCGAAGACGGCCGTGGGTCACCACGGCGGATCCTGGCAGCGACGTGGTGTCGATCGGACTGGTTCCGCTCGGCATCGCGGTTGGAATCATGGTGCCGCGAGGAACGAGTACTGCAAGCGAACGCGCGTCCGTGTGGCGTGCGGCGGTACCATCCGGCCTCGCGGTGTAGGAATCCTTTCGTCCCATGGCCACTTCGGCCGGTTGGTTGTCGGTTCGTTTCTCCCTCCCGTCGTGCCCGAGCCTGCCCGCGAAGATCTGCTTCGCCGGCGGCATCTCTCCAGCGGCCCCCGACTGCCAGCCACCACCCTGACGGCGTCTTCCGTCGGGTTCGTACGGATGTCCGCCTCCGCGGACAGGGCTGCCCGGGCGACGCGCCCGAGCAGCACCGTTGTGACCCGTGCGGCTCCCGTTCCAGCACCATCCGTCGGAGTGTCCGGCGGCTGGCGGGAGCGCACACGACCAGACCCGCGCACGCGTCTGCGCAGGGTCTAACGAGAACCGCGTTCCTCCCATGGAGATTCTTTCGCTCAAGGTCCTGCGCGGCCCGAACCAGTGGGCCTCGTTTCCCTGCCTCGAAGCCTGGGTCGATCTGGGCCGCCTCGAGGATTTCCCGTCGCACACGCTGCCGGGATTCAACGATCGGATCATGGCCTGGCTGCCCACGATGATCGAGCATCGCTGCTCGATCGGCGAGCGCGGCGGGTTCTTCGAGCGGCTTCGCACCGGCACGTGGATGGGCCACGTGCTCGAGCACGTCACCCTCGAACTCCAGACACTCGCCGGTACGCCGGTGGGGTATGGCCGCGCCCGCGAGGCGAAGACGCGGGGCGTCTACAAGGTGGTGATCGAATACAAGGAGGAGAAGTTCGCGATCGAGTGCTTCCACACGGCACACCGCCTGATCATGGCGGCGATCGACGCCACCCCGTTCGACGTCGCCGCCGAGGTGAAGCGGCTTCGCAAGGTGCTCCTCGACGTGCAACTCGGGCCGAGCACGCGATCGATCGTCGAGGCGGCCTCCGCCCGCGGCATCCCGTCGCAGCGGCTCACCGCCGGGTCGCTCGTGCGGCTCGGGCAGGGGGCGCGGCAGCGGCGGATCCTGGCGGCGGAGACCGATCGCACCGGCGCCGTGGCCGAGACGATCGCGCAGGACAAGGAACTCACCCGGACGCTCCTCGCCGAATCGGGGATCCCGGTGCCCGAGGGGCGGCCGGTGAACGACGCGGCCGACGCCTGGGCGGTGGCCGAGGAGATCGGCGGGCCGGTGGTCGTGAAGCCGCGCTACGGCAACCAGGGACGCGGCGTGTCGGTGAACCTCGTAACCCGCGAGGAGGTCGAGCGCGCCTGGATCGTCGCCAGCGAGCAGGACTCGTCGGTGGTGGTCGAGCGGTTCGTGAGCGGCGGCGACTACCGCGTGCTGGTCGTCGGCAGCCGGATGGTGGCCGCGGCGCGGCGCCACCCGCCGATCGTCGTCGGCGACGGCGCGGCGACGGTGCGGCAGCTCGTCGAGCAGGTCAACGAGGATCCGCGGCGGTCGGGTGACCACGCCACGTCGCTCAGCCCGATGGTGCTCGACGAGGTCGCCCTGGGGGTGCTGCGCGAGCAGGGATTGACCGACGAGAGCGTTCCGGAGGCCGGCCGTGCCGTGCTCCTGCGGCGCAACGCGAACCTCAGCACCGGCGGGTCGGCCGAGGACGTCACCGACATCGTCCACCCGGAGGTGGCGGCCCGCGCCGTCGAAGCGGCGCGGATCATCGGTCTCGACGTCGCCGGGATCGACATGGTCATGGACGACGTCACCCGGTCGCTCGAGTCGCAACGCGGCGTGGTGATCGAGGTCAATGCGGCCCCGGGGCTGCGGATGCACCTCGAGCCCACGGCGGGCACGCCGCGCAACGTGGGGGCCGCGATCGTCGACTCCCTGTTCTCGCCGGGCGACGACGGCCGCATCCCCACCGCCGCCGTCACCGGCACCAACGGCAAGACCACGGTCGTGCGGCTCCTCTCGCACCTCGCCACCACCGGCGGCGCCACGGTCGGGACCACGTGCACCGAGGGGGTGTGGATCGGCGGCCGGCAGATCGACGCCGGCGACTGCAGCGGGCCGAAGAGCGCCCGTCGCGTGCTCGCGAACCCGGCGGTGACGACGGCCGTGCTCGAAACCGCCCGCGGCGGCATCATCCGCGAGGGCTGCGGCTTCGACAGCTGCGACGTCGCGGTCGTGACCAACATCGCCTCCGGCGACCACCTCGGGATCGCGGAGATCGACACGCCGGAGCAGATCGCCTGGGTCAAGGGGGCGATCGTGGCGGCGGTCCGGCCGAGCGGCGCGGCGGTGCTCAACGCCGCCGATCCGCTCGTGGTCGGCATGAAGAAGTGGTGCAAGGGCCAGGTGGTCTACTTCGCTCTCGACCCCGCCACGCCCGTGCTCGTCGAGCATCTCGCCCAGGGCGGCCTCGCGGCCACCGTGCGGGACGGCTGGATCGTGCTCTGTGACGGCCCCCGCGAGACCCGGCTGGCGCACCTCGATCGCGTGCCGATCGTGCATCGCGGACTCGTCGAGTTCCAGGTGGAGAACGTGCTGGCGAGCGCCGCCGCGGCGTGGCGGCTCGGCGTGCCACTGGAACTCGTGCGACTGGGGCTCGAGACGTTCTCCAGCGGTGCCTCCGGTTCGCCCGGGCGATTCAACCTCCTCGACCTCGAGGGGGCTTCGATCGTCGTCGACTACGGTCACAACGTGCCGTCGCTCGAGCGGATCTGCGGGTCGATCGCGAAGTTTCCGCATCCGCGGCGGGCGGCCGTCTACTCGGCCGCCGGCGACCGGCGCGACGAGGATCTGTTCGCCCAGGGCCGCCTCCTCGCCGCGACCTTCGACCGGGTCGTCATCTATGAAGACGCCTACATCCGTGGCCGCCAGCCGGGAGAGATCACCCGGCTGATCTCCGAGGGCATCGCCGCGGGGATGCAGGAGGGACGGCCCGTGAAGGTCGAGGCCGGCGGCGACTGGGCGACGAGCGCGGCGCTCGTGCTCGATGCCGTCGGGCCGGGCGACCTCGTCCTGCTCCAGGCCGACACGATCGAGCAGACGATCCCGTGGCTCACGGAGCGGTACGGCGGCCGTCTCAAGGAGGCGGCCTTCGACGAGATCGCGGCGACCCGGGCAGGTGCGCCGGAGGCACCGAAGCCGGGCGAACCGGTCGAGGTGAAGCCCGGGCGGCTCGGCCGCGGCGTGGTGGCCACGCGCGACATTCCGACGGGCGAGACGCTGCTGCGGACCTGGGGACAACAGGTTCCCCAGCGGTCGCGGCACACGATCCAGGTCGACCGTCAGACCCACATCGTGCCGGACGGCGTCGCCGTGCTCGTGAGCCATTCCTGCGACCCGAACTGTGGCGTCGTGATCCGTTCGGGCGTGAAGGAGATCGAGTTTCGGGCCCTCCGGCCGATCACCGCCGGTGAGGAGATCACGATCGACTACGACACCTTCGAGGAGGAGGTCGCGCACCACGGCGGTCCGTGCCGCTGCGGCTCGACGAAGTGCCGCGGGCGGGTGGCGGGCTACCGTCACCTGCCCAACGACGTGAAGGCGCGCTACGGCGCGTTCATCGCGGAGTACCTGCGGATCATCGAGTCCGAGGCCTCGCTGCCGGTCGGGGTGTGACGGTGCGGGCGGTCACTTGAGCCCCGGGCGTCGATCGAGGGCCCCCTTCACGCCGAGCTGTTCGGGGTGCCGGGCGATCTTGTCGGTGAACACGCGGACATCGTCCACGATCGGACGGAGTTCGCGGGTCATCCGGTTGACGTTGGCGGCGGCTTGCGCGAGGTCGTTGTAGACCTGCGGGTCGCGGACGAGCTTGCCGAGGGTGCCCTGCGACTCGTTGAGCGCCCGCGTGAACATCGAGGCCTGCTGCAGCGTCTCGTCGAGGCGGCCGATCGTCTGGTTGATCTGCGCCACCATCCCCTCGCCACGCTCGCCGAGCGGCCGCGTGAGGCCCTCGAGATTGCGGAGGTTGCGGTCGGCCGTGTCGACCGTCTCGCCGATGCCCTTGACCGTGTTGCGGAGATCGGCGATCACGTCGGGCAGGCTGTTGACCGTCTGCTTGAGGTTGGCCCGGGCCTGCGGATCCCCCATCACGTCGTTGATGTTGGACATCGCGAGGTTGAAGGCGTCGAGCGCCGCGTCGGTCTTGCGGACCATCTTCTCGAACCGGTCGTCCTGCCCAAGGAGGAGGCGGTCGAGGTTCGTGGAGAGCTTCTTGACCGATTCGCTGGCTTCGGCGAGCGACTCGAGCGCGCCACCCAGTTTGGGTTCGAGCGTCGCGAACACCTCGAAGGGGTCGCGCGACACGGCCCCGACGAGCATTTCATCCTTCCCCACGCGCTGCCGCGGAGGCTTGATCGTCCCGGGCACGAGTTGGATCTCCGCGTCGCCCAGGAGGGTCGTGGCGATCCGTGGCTGCTCGTCCTTGTAGATCGGCACGTAGGAGTCGATATCGGCGACGACGGTCACGCCTCCCCGCTCGTCAAGCTGCACGCTGGCGACACGGCCCACGAGGATGCCGTTCTTGCGGACGGGCGTGCCGTCGGCGACGCCCCGCGCGTCGCTGAAACTGACCTTGAGGGGATACGTCGCCTGCACGAGCGACGGCAGGTCGCCGAAGAGCACGATGAGGATGCCGGTGATGATGGCGGTGGCCAGCACCACGACGCCCACGCGGAACTGCATCACGCGGTCGTTCATGCTGCATCCTCCCCGCCGGTTTCCTCCCGGACTTCCGCCGGTGTTTCGTCGGCGGCGCGGGCCTGCTCCTCCCGCAGTTCCATCAGCCGGGCGCCGGCGCGGCCCTCGACGAACTGCCGGATGCGCTGATCCTGGCACGCGTCGAGCTCCGCGACCGAGCCGTCGAAGACGATCTGCGGCTCGTCCGGCCGCAGACGCGGCAGCGGGTAGAGCATGACGATTCGGTCCGCGACCTTGCGGGCCGTGTGCATGTCGTGGGTGACGACCACGCTCGTCACGTTCGGCCGCTGTCGCACGCGGAGGATGAGCTCGTTGATGACGTCGGTCATGATCGGGTCGAGGCCGGTCGTCGGCTCGTCGTAGAGGACGAGCTGCGGATCGAGGGCGAGCGCGCGGGCGAGGCCGGCCCGCTTCCGCATCCCTCCGGAGAGCTGCACGGGCTTCTTGACCAGGACGCTGCGGGGCAGGCCGACCTCGTCGACGAGCGACTCGACGATCGAACGGATCTGGTCCTCGGCGATCCGCGTGTGCTCGCGTAGCGGAAAAGCCACGTTGTCGAAGATGGAGAAGCTGTCGAAGAGCGCCGCCCCCTGGAACACGAAGCCGTACCGTGTGCGGAGGTGGGCCAGCGCCCGGTCTCCGAGGCTCGCGAGCGAGCGGCCCTCGAACTGCACGTCGCCGGTGGTGGGTCGGATCAGACCGATCATCGACTTCAGCAGCACTGTCTTGCCGCAGCCGCTCTCTCCGAGGACCACCAGCGTGCGCGCCGGCGCGAGGTCGAGAGAGATGTCGCGAAGCACCTGCTGGCTGCCGAACCGCACCCCGAGTGCGTCGATCCGCAGGAGCGGGCCGGGCTGCTC
>Ga0208249_1000518_pt1 | contig 12809 bp, 5 predicted proteins | sample CryBogmetaGMA1M_FD_184546 | JGI IMG/M metagenome (GOLD analysis project Ga0208249, IMG submission 184546) | Freshwater microbial communities from Crystal Bog, Wisconsin, USA - MA1M (SPAdes) | ecosystem: Environmental > Aquatic > Freshwater > Lake | place: Crystal Bog, Wisconsin, USA | collected...
ACGAGCAGGGCCCTCACGCCCTTGACGAGATCGCGCCCCTTCTCCGTCGGGATCAGGGTCGCCAGCTGCTTCTCGGCGGCCGTCAGCGTGCCCTTGGGGCGCACGAGGAGCATGTCCTCGACGACGAAGGCGCGCACCTCGGTGGGGCCGCGGCCGAGGATCTGCCGGACGAAGCCGGTCATGATCTCGCACACGCCCGCCTCGACGACGCCCTGCGTCCGCGCCGCGGACTGGTCTGCGGCGGTGCCTGCGGCGGAGCCGCTGCCACCGGCGGACCGGTCGATCGACGCCGCCGCGAGGGGTGGCCCGTGAGCGGCGCCATTGCCGGCGAAGCCACCGGTGAACGACTGCGGCCGGCTCATTGGTCTCATCACGACGCCCTCTGTGGTATGCGGCGCGTGATGCGACCGGATCGCGGCGGGACGGCAGGCCGCCCGCTCGGGCACCGGGCCGCCGTCACACCTTCTCCATGTGCCGCACACTGCCACGACACGGCCAACCTTAGAAGCCGCGACGCTATCACAAGGCAATCTCCTGCCATCAAGCAAGCGAGGGGATCCCGAGGCGATTTCCGCCGCCGGAGACGCCCGGGGCGGTTCCCACCACCGGCGCGCGATGCGTGCCCGACACCCCGCCCCGGGCATCCCGGCCGCGTCTGCCGGTGCGGCGGAGTCTGCGGCCTGCGCAAAAGTCATGCGCCTCACAATCGATCCCTCACGCCGACGCGCGCGGCCCACCGATTCCTTCCGGCCGGCGCGGTGGCGACCGCAACACAGCGGCTCGCGGGGCGGGCCAGTCGATCGCCGGCCGGCTGTGACCAGGCGCGTTTCGACCACGCACGACCAAGGCGGAGATGTCCATGCTGCACGTCCGGCACCAGGGATCCAGAGTGGCACGGGCTCTCGTCGCGGCGGCATTCGTCGCCGCGGGCGCGACGCTCCAGGCGCAGGAGCAGGACTTCGTCGGCCGGCGGGGCTCCGTGGGGAGCTTCGAGCGGTTCGATCCGGTGCTCGACGACCAGGTGATGGACGGCGTGATCCCCTCGGGCCAGGACTGGTGGCTCTTCGGCGAGCCGGGAGGCGCGGGCGTCTACGGCTGGCTCGACGGCGGCTTCGTGGGCAACTTCGCGAGCCCCGCGAGCAAGTTCAACGGCCCCTACAACGCCGTCGACCGGGCCAACGAGCCGATGATGAACCAGGCCTACCTGATCGCGGAGCGCACGCTGCCGGGCGACGGCTCGGCCGGCGTCGGGGCCCGGGCCGACCTGCTCTACGGCGAGGACTTCCCGCTCGCGATGTCGCAAGGCTGGGAGGTGAGTCCCGGCGGCGGTGCCAACTGGAACAGCGGCGAGTTCTACGGGCTGGCGATGCCGCAGCTCTACGCGGAAGCCGGCCGGGAGGATCTCTCCGTCAAGCTCGGCCACTTCTACACGATCGTCGGCTACGAGGGCGTGCCGGCCGTCGGCAACTTCTTCTACTTCAAGTCCTACAGCTACATGTTCGCCGGGCCGTTCACCCACTGGGGCGGACTGGCGTCCTGGAAGCCGTCCGACACCGTCGAGATCAACGGCGGGCTCGTCAACGGCTGGAACAGCCTCGCGTCTGGCTACGCCAACGCCAACTTCCTCGGCCGCGCCCGCATCCGCAACGACGACAACTCGCTGGCCACCACGTTCGCGATCATCAGCGGCAACGAGGCCGACGACTTCTCCCCGGTCTTCCAGCCCGCGCCGGTGCTGGCGGCGGCCAACCGCACCCGCTACAGCCTGCTCTTCGAGGTGCGGCCCTCCGACCGCTGGGAATACGTCTTCCACCAGTGGTACGGCGCGCAGGCCAACGGCCTCGAGAACGGCACCACCGCGATCTGGACCGGCATCGACCAATACCTCTACTGGTCGGCGAGCAAGACCTGGAAATGGGGCGCCCGCTTCGAGTGGTTCGACGACATCGACGGCACGCGCGTCGGCCTGAACCGGCCGAGCAACCCCAATCACGTGCCGCTGCCGGGCAACTACTTCTCCCTCACGCTCGGCCCCAACTGGGTGCCCACGGCCAACGTGCTCGTGCGGCCCGCGTTCCGCTGGGACTTCTTCAGCGGCTCGGGCAACGTCAGGCCGTTCAACGACGGCGTCAGCCAGAACCAGACGATGCTCGGCTTCGACGCGATCCAAAAGTTCTGAGCCGGTTCGGGGGGCGTGTCGCCGGCCACAGGGCGGCGCCGATCCGGCCGGGTCGTCGCAGCGACCGGCCGCCCGGGTGGCGTGGCCCGTCCAGCCCCTGCGACGGTCACAATCGGCCGAACGCGCGGCGTTGAAATCCGCGTCGGCGGGGAGGCCGCGCAAGCCCCGGCCGATCGCCCTAACGCGTTGCAAACAAAGCGCTTGCCTGCAGGCAGCGGCTGGCCTACCCCCCCGGCGAGTGACCGGCTGGTTGGCCCCGGGGAGTATCGGCTGACGCCCCAGCCGTCGGCGACCCGATGAAAATGGTATAGTTGCCCAATCGTGCGGATTGAAACGGCCCCAGGAGACACCCCGTCATGGCCTGTTCCGGAAACCTGCTCGAGCGTCGCGGCTTCCTCACCGTGGGAGCGATCGGCGGGCTCGGCCTGTCCCTCGGCGACTTTTTCCGCATGCGCGAGGCCCGTGGCGACGCCGCCCGCCCCCAGGCTCCCACCGCGACCGCCCAGTCGGTCATCTACATCTATCTCCCCGGTGGCTACGCCCACCAGGAGACGTTCGACCCCAAGCCGTTCGCACCGGTCGAGTACCGCGGGCCGCTGGGCAGCATCGACACCGCCCTCCCCGGCGTCCGCTTCGGCGAGGTGCTTCCGAACATCGCCAAGGTCGCCGACAAACTGGCCATCTGCCGGTCGATGACCCACGGCGAGGCCGCCCACGAGCGGGGCACGCACAACATGTTCACCGGCTACCGCCCCAGCCCGGCGCTGCAGTATCCGAGCATGGGATCGGTCGTGTCGCACGAGTTCGGGCCGCGGGAAAACCTGCCCCCCTACGTCTGCATCCCGCAGCAGCCCAACGAGTTCGCCGGGTCGGGCTATCTCAGTTCCGCCTACTCGGGCTTCAGCATCGGTTCCGACCCCGCCAATCCGTCGTTCAAGGTCCGCGACCTGAACCTGCCGGAGGGCATCGACACCGTCCGCTTCGACAAGCGGCGGCGGATGCTCGACGCCGTCAACGACCACTTCCGCCAGAAGGAAAAGAGCGATTCGCTCGACGCGCTCGACACCTTCTACCAGCGGGCCTACAGCCTGATCAGCTCGGCCAAGGCGCAGGAGGCCTTCGACCTCTCGAAGGAGCCCGACGCGATCAAGGATGAATACGGCCGCAACCAGGCGGGCATGCGGATGCTGCTCGCGCGGCGGCTCGTGGAGTCGGGCGTGCGGTTCGTCACGCTCACCTACGGCGGCTGGGATCACCACGACAACATCAGCCAGAACATGAAGAACCAGGCCCCGGCGCTCGACCAGGGTTTCGCCTCGCTGATCCGCGACCTCGACCGGCGCGGGATGCTCGCCACCACGCTCGTCTGCGTGGGCACCGAGTTCGGACGCACGCCCAAGATCAATGCCACCAGCGGCCGCGACCACTGGCCGAAGGTGTACAGCATCGTGATGGCGGGCGGCGGCATCAAAGCCGGCATCGTCCACGGGTCGAGCAATGCCACGGCGAGCGAGCCGGAGGACGACCCGCTGACCGTCGAGGATTGGGCCTCGACGATCTACAACCGGCTTGGCATCAACGCCGAGAAGGAGTTGATGGCGCCCGGTGCCCGGCCGATCGAGATCGTCGACGGCGGCAAGATCCGCAAGCAACTGCTGGCGTAGTCCGCTCCCGCGCGACGTCGCTCACCATCCCTCGGAGGGTTCGATGCGCATGAACCTTTGCCTGTGCCCCCCGCGTTCCCATGCCGGCCGCGGAGGCCGGCGAGGACCGGCGCCGAGGCCCACTCTGCCGGCCTGCCGGCGCGCGAGTTCCCGGCAAGGCCGTTGCGGGGGCCGCCTCGCCGTCGCGGCGACGCTCGCGGTCGCATCCATCCTCGGCACCGCGGGCGTCGCGACCGCGTCGTTCCCGCAGCTGTCGCTCATCCTGCCCCGGGGCGTGCAGCAGGGGGGCGACCGGGAGTTCACCTTCTCGGGCCAACGGCTCGGCGACGCCGTGGAGGTGATGTTCTTCGATGATGCCGGCTTCGAGGTGAAGTCGCTCACTCCCGTGGATGACAAGAGCTTCAAGGCCGTCATCCATGTGCCGGCGAACTGCCCTCCCGGCGAGCACATGGTGCAGGTGCGGGCGAAGTCGGGCATCACCGAATACCGGTCGTTCTGGGTGGGCATCCTCCCCGTGCTCGACGAGAAGGAGCCCAACGGGCTCCCCGAACAGGCGCAGGCGGTGCCGCTGGGCACCACCGTGCACGGCGTCTGCACGAACGAGGATCTCGACATCTACGCGATCGACGCGAAGCAGGGGCAGCGGATCGGCGTCGAGGTGGAGGGGCTGCGGCTCGGCAGCCACCGCTTCGACCCCCACATCTCCATCCTCGACGAGAAGCGGTTCGAACTGGCGTCGGCCGACGATTCGCCGGCCACCCTGCAGGACGGCATCCTCAGCGTGGTCGCGCCCGCCGACGGCCGGTATTACGTGCAGATCCGCGAGACGTCCTACGCGGGCGACAACGCCTCGCGGTATCGCCTGCACATCGGCGGCTTTCCCCGGCCCACGGCGGTCTATCCCGCGGGCGGCCGCGCCGGCGAGAAGCTGAAGGTGACGTTTCTCGGCGACGCCTCGGGGCCGATGGACCGCGAGATCGACGTGCCCGCCGCGGGCGCCGCCGGTGCCGCGGGCGCCCCTGGCGGCGACCTCGTGCGGCTGTTCGCCACCGACCCTGGTGGCACGTCGCCTTCCGGCCTCCCGTTCCGCGTGTCGAGCCTCGCCAACGCGCTCGAGCAGGAGCCCAACAACAACGTGAAGTCGGCCACGTCGGCCGAGTCGTCAATGGCCTTCAACGGCATCATCGCCGAGCCGGGTGACGTCGACTGCTTCCGCTTCGGGGCGAAGAAGGGGCAGTCGTTCGACGTGGAGTGCCATTCCCGCCGGCTGCGTTCCGGGCTCGACCCGGTCGTGAACGTGCTCAACGCGTCGGGCGGCCGCATCGCCGGCAACGACGATTCGAAGGGCCCCGATTCCGTCCTCCGTTTCGACGCGCCCGCGGACGGCGAGTATGTGATCGAGATCAAGGACCACCTCGGCCGCGGCCGGCCCGACTTCACCTACCGGGTCGAGATGTCCCCGGTGAAGCCGGCGCTCTCGCTCTCCATTCCGCGGATCGACCGCTACTCGCAGACCCGGCAGACCGTGTTCGTGCCCAAGGGCAATCGCTACGGCGTGCTCGTCAACGTCACGCGGCGCAACTTCGACGGCGACCTCGTGCTCGACACGAGCCAGATACCGCCGGGCATCACGATGACGGCCCCCACCATCAAGGCCGGTCAGACGCAGGTGCCGGTGGTGTTCGAGGCGGCGGCCGACGCGGCCCTCGCCGGCAAACTCGTCACGTTCGAGGCCCGTCAGGTGACCGCCGAGGACCCCGAGGGGAAGAACGGCGTCCGCGGCCACTTCGAGAACAACGCCGACTTCGTGCTCGGCGATCCGAACCAGTCGGTCCACTACTCGGGCCACGTCGAGAAGCTCGCGATGGCGGTCGTCGACGCCGTTCCCTTCCAGGTCGAGCTCGTGCAGCCGAAGGCTCCGCTGCTGCGCCGCGGCCGCATGGAGCTCAAGGTGGTCGTGAAGCGGGCCGAGGGCTTCACCCAGCCGATCACGGTCGAGCTGCCCTTCCGTCCGGGCGGCGTGGGCACCACGCCCTCGATCAAGATCGAGGGCGACAAAACCGAGGGCGTCTACCAGATCAACGCCGACGCGAAAGCGGCGGTGGGCACGTGGCCGATCTTCGTGCTGGCGAACGCCGACGTCGGCGGCACCGCCTGGGTGGCGTCGCCGCTGGCCACGCTCGAGATCGCCGAGCCCTTCACCGAGGCCACGCTGGCCCGGGCGTCGTGCGAGCAGGGCAAGCAGGCCCAGATCGTCTGCAAGCTCAACCAGCTGCGGCCGTTCGAGGGCGAGGCGACCGCCCGCCTCCAGGCGCTGCCCACCGAGGCCACCGCTCCGGAGCTCAAGTTCACCAAGGACACGAAGGAGCTCGTCTTCGACGTGTCGACCAACGACAAGAGCCCCGTCGGCAACCACAAGTCGGTGTTCGTGGAGATCCTGACGCCCGTCGCCGGCGAGTCGGCACAGATGTCGGGAGGCGGCACCGAACTGCAGATCGCCGCCGCGGCCCCCACGCCGGCGGCCGGCCCGGCGAAGCCCGCTCAGGCGCCCGCCGCCGCCCCGGCCCAGGCGACCAATGCCAAGCCGCTTTCCAGGCTCGAGAAACTGCGTCAGCAAAATCAGGTCGGCGGGACCGGCAAGTAGCCGCCGTCCCGCGGGCCCGGTTCGGACAGTCCGCCACATTCGCCTTCCGCCGTTCCCCTCGGCACACCCCTCTCGCCCCGTGAAGTCCGCCCCATGAACATGCGCCGTCCACTCGTCGCCCTGCGTTCGCCCATCGTCAGTGCCGCGCTCGCGGTGGCCGCCGGCACCGCCGTTCTCGGGGGGCATGCCGCCGCCGACACGCCGGCGGCGAACGCCGTGGCCGCCGCACCGGCGCCGCCGGCCGCGGTCACTGCGGCCGCGGTCACTGCTGCTCCGGTTGCTCCGGCTCCGGTTGCTCCGGCCGCGGTTGCTCCGGCGGCGGCTCCAGCCCCGGCGGTCGTGTCGGCCGCGGCGATCGAGCGCGTGCTCGTGTTCCCGGCGAGCGTCCATCTCTCCTCGGCGCGTGACCGGCAGTCGCTCGTGGTGCAGGCCGTGCAGACCGACGGCATCACGCGCGACGTCACCGCCGACGCGACGATCGCCATCGTCCACCCCGACAAGCTGCGGCTCGACGGCCGCACGCTCCACCCGTTGGCCGACGGCGACACCGCCCTCGCGGTGACGTTCGCCGACCGCAAGGTGGACGTGCCCGTGCACGTGGAACGGGCCGCCGACGACCCCGATCTCAGCTTCCGCCTCGACGTGATGCCCGTCTTCATGCGCAACGGATGCAACATGGGCAGCTGCCACGGCGCCGCCCGCGGCAAGGACGGCTTCCGGCTCTCGCTCTTCGGCTTCGATCCCGAGGCCGACCACCATCGGCTGACGCGGGAGATCAGCGGCCGCCGGATCAACCGCGCCCTCCCCGAGGAGAGCCTGCTGCTCACGAAGGCCGTCAACGCCGTGCCCCACACCGGCGGCGGCCGGATCAAGGTGGGCGACGAGGGCTACCTCACGCTCAAGCGCTGGCTCGAGGGGGGCGCGAAGAACGACGCCGGTCCGGTGCCGGCCGTGGTGGCGGTCGAGCTCTACCCGCCCGAGGCGGTGCTCGACGGCCCCGGGGCCACGCAGCAACTCACCGTCCGCGCGAAGTACGCCGACGGCACCGACCGTGACGTGACGTCGCTGGCGGTGTTCAGCTCGAACAACGACAACGCCGCCAAGGTCGGTCCCGACGGCCGGGTGACCGGGGGCAGCCGCGGCGAGGCGTTCGTGATGGCGCGGTTCGACACGCACACGGTCGGCGCCGACTTCATCACGCTGCCCAAGGGCTTCTCCTTCGCCTGGGCCAATCCGCCGGCCGCCAACGCCATCGACGAGCTCGTCAACGCGAAGTTGCGGAAGCTGCGGATCAATCCGTCGGCGGTCTGCACCGACGAGGAGTTTCTCCGCCGCGTGAGCATCGACATCTGCGGCGTGCTGCCCACGTCCGACGAATACCGCTCCTTCATCGCGAACCCCGACCCCGAGAAGCGGGCCCGCGTCGTCGACCAGCTCCTCGAGCGGAAGGAGTTCGTGGACATGTGGGTGATGAAGTGGTCGGAGCTGCTGATGATCCGCACCGTGCCCAATCAGGTCAGCTACAAGGCCATGCTGCTCTACTACAGCTGGCTGCAGCAGCGGATCGAGGACAACACGCCGATCGACGCCCTCGTGCGCGAACTGCTCGGCGCCAAGGGAGGCACCTTCTCGAGCCCCGCGACCAACTACTTCCAGCACGAGCGCGACACCCTGAAGACGGCCGAGAACGTGGCCCAGGTCTTCATGGGCATGCGGATCCAGTGCGCCCAGTGCCACAACCATCCGTTCGACCGCTGGACGATGGACGACTACTACGGCTTCGCCAACTTCTTCGCCCAGATCGGCCGCAAGACCGGCGAGGATCCCCGCGAGACGATCGTCTTCAATTCCGGCGGCGGCGACGTGAAGCATCCCGTGGGCGGCCGCGTGGTGCCGCCGAAGTTCCTCGGCGGCGCCGCGCCCGACACCGCCGGCAAGGATCGCCGCGAGGTGCTCGCGGCGTGGCTGGCGTCGCCTGAGAATCCCTACTTCGCAAGGAACCTCGTCAACATCGTCTGGGCCCACTTCTTCGGGTCGGGCATCATCGACGAGGTGGACGACGTCCGCGTGAGCAACCCGGCCGTCAATCAGCCGCTGCTCGAGGCCCTCGCCGGCCGCTTCACCGAGTCGAAGTACGACCTCAAGAAGCTCGTCCGCGACATCTGCAACTCGCAGACCTACCAGCGGTCAACGCTCGCCAACGACACCAACCGCGACGACCTGCGCAACTTCTCCCACGCACAGCTGCGGCGGGTGCGGTCGGAGGTGCTGCTCGACATGGTGACGGCGGTGACGAACACGCAGAACAAGTTCACCGGCCTCCCGCTCGGCGCCCGCGCCGTGCAGATCGCCGACGGCAACACGACCAATTACTTCCTCACCACCTTCGGCCGGGCGACCCGCGGCACCGCCTGCTCGTGCGAGGTGAAGATGGAGCCGAACCTGTCGCAGGCGCTCCATCTCCTCAACGGCGACACGCTCCAGCAGAAGATCCGGGGCGGCGGGGTGGTGAAGAAGCTCGTCGACCAGAAGACCCCGCCTGACAAGATCATCGAGGAGTTCTACCTCCGCTCGCTCACCCGCCACCCCACGGACAAGGAGCGGGCGACGCTGGACGAGATCCTCAAGGACGCCCCCAATCAGCAGGAGGCACTCGAGGACGCGTTCTGGGCGATCCTCAACTCGCGCGAGTTCGTCTTCAACCACTGATGCACCATTGACGCCCCCATGAACACGTTGCTTCGCACGTCGACGTCACCGTCACGTTTTCCCACTCCCGCCGGCCCGGTCGCGATGGGCGGCCGCCTGCGGCAGTGCCTACGCGGGCTGGCCGCGCTCGCGGTGGGTTCAGCCGCGGCCGTGTCCGCCGTCGCCGCCGAGAAGATCACCTACCAGGATCACGCGCTCCCCCTGCTGCGGCAGCGGTGCGGCGCCTGCCACAACGCCGACAAGAAGATCGGCGGCCTCGACGTCACCACCTACTCCGGCATCATGGCGGGCGGCGGTTCGGGCGACGTCGTCGCCTCGGGCAACGCGGCGGGCAGCTACCTGTTCCGCGTCGCCAACCACGACGATGAGCCGAAGATGCCCCCCGACGCGCCGCCGATCCCGGAGGCCGAGCGGCAGGTGCTCAGGGCGTGGATCGACGGTGGCCTGCTCGAGACGAAGGGCAGCGTCGCCGTGGTGGCGGCGAAGAAGGTCGAGGTGGCGATGACCGGCTCGGCGGCGGAGCGCCCCGCCGTGCAGCCGCTGCCGGCCCACCTGCCCCTCGAGCCCGCCGTACGGACCGCAGCGCTCGACGCCTGCTCGTCGATCGCCACGAGTCCCTGGGCGCCGTTGGCAGCAGTCTGCGGTCAGAAGCAGGTGCTGCTCTACCGCACCGATTCGCTCGACCTCGCCGGCGTGCTCCCCTTCCCCGAAGGCCGCCCGCACGTCGTCAAGTTCAGCCGCGGCGGTGGTCTCGTGCTGGCGGGCGGAGGCATCGGTGCCGCGAAGGGCCGCGTCGTCGTGTGGAATCTGCGCACCGGCCGCCGGATCCGCGACCTCGGCGACGAGCAGGACGTCGTCCTCGCCGCCGACGTGAGCGCCGACCAGCGGCTCGTCGCCCTCGGCGGTCCGCAGCGGGTGGTGCGGATCTTCTCGCTCGAGACGGGCAGCCAGTTGCACGACCTCACGAAGCACACCGACTGGATCCAGTCGATCTCGTTCAGTCCCGACGGCGTGCTGCTCGCGTCGACGGATCGCAGTGGCGGCGTGATCGTGTGGGAATCGGCCACCGGTCGCGACTATCTCACGCTCACCGGCCACCCGTCGAGCGTGACGACCGTCGCGTGGCGGGACGACGCGAACATGCTCGCCACCGGCTGCGAGGACGGCCAGATCCGGCTGTTCGAGCTCGAGAACGGCAATCTGGTCAAAAACTGGGCGGCGCACGGCGGCGGCGTGGCGTCGATCGAGTTCACCCGTGACGGCCGCATCGTGTCGGTGGGCCGCGACAAGGTGCCGAAGCTCTGGAAGGGCGACGGCTCGCAGGAGCGGGCCTTCGAGGCCACCGGCGACATCGGCCTGTCGGCGTCGTTCTGCGACGAGTCGGGCAGATTCCTCGCCGGTGACTGGACCGGGGAGATCCGGGTGCTCAACGCGGCCGACGGCGCCCGCCTCGGCACCCTCGACGCGAATCCCGTCACCATCGCCGACCGCATCACCGCCGCGGAGCGCTCGGTGAACGAGCGTCGCCCGCAGGTCGAGGCCGCCGACAAGGCGGTGGCTGCCGCCACCGCCAGGACGACGGCGATGACCCAGCAACGCGACGCCATGGCTGCCGCGAAGCAGGCGGCGGAGGCCCGGCACGCCGAACGTCAGAAGCTCTGCGACGCCCTCTCGGCCGCCGCGGATGCGGCGGCGAAGGCCCGCGTCGCCGCCGAAGCGGCCGCGGCGGCGATCGCCCGCGACGTCGCGGCGGCCGCCGGCGAGGCCAAGACGGCCGCCGATGCCGTCGCCGCGGCCGGCGACGATGCAACGCGGAAGCAGGCGGCCGAGGCGGCTCAGGCAGCGGCCGAGGCGAAGAAGGTCGGCATCGACGCGCGCCACCTCCTTGCGAAGAACGAGTTCGAGCGCAAGGTCGCGATGCTCGCCGACGCCCAGGGGCAGCTCGGCACGGCCACCACCCAGCGGGAGCAGGGGAAGGCCGAGGCGGAGGCCGCCGCCACGCAGCTGGCACAGGCGGAGGCCGCGCTCGCCGCCGCCAGGCAGGAGGAGCAGCCCGCGGCGGCGCAGGCGGCGGAACTCAAGAACCAGCTCGCGCAGGCCGCCGCGGCGGTCGAGCGGTGGCGCGGGGAGGCGACGTTTCAGACCCGCTACGCGCAGCTCGCGGCGGCCCTCGCCACCCGCGAGGACGCCATCCGCACGGCGGAGGTGGATCTCGCGGAGGCGGAGGCGAAGCGCCAGGCCGACGAGCAGGCCCGGCAGTCGCAGATCTCGAAGCAGGAGGACTACAAGAAGCGGATCGCCGCGCTCGCCGCGACGATCGACACGTTCGAGCGGGAGGTGAAGGATCTTCTCGCCAGGATCGAAAAGCGGGGAGGCGAACTGCAGGCCGGTCAAAAGGCGATCGAACAGACGCTCCAGGCGATCGCGGCGCTGCAGGAATCGGCGAAGAGCCTGCAGAAGGGCCTCGCCACCACGCCGAACGACAAGGACCTCCAGTCCGCACAGGCGGCGCTGTCCGGCAGCACCCAGGCCAAGCAGGGGCAGCTGAAGCAGCAGCAGGAGACGCTGGCGACGCTCAACGGCGAGAAGGCGGCCTGGGAGAAATCGGTGACGGACAAGCGGGCCTCGATCGAGCAGCACAAGACGGAGATCGCGGCCGCGACCACCGCCATCGGCGAGGCGACGAAGCTCATCGAGGCGGCGGCGAAGGCGGTCGAGGAGTCGGGGCGCGTCGTCGAGCAGAAGCGCGGCATCGTGGCGGAGCGGCAGAAGGAGGCCGGCACCGCGGCCGCGGAGCTCGACGCCTTGCAGGGCGTCGCCGCAAAGTGAGTCCGCCCGGCAGGGGACCGGGTGCGGCGAGCCGCCCGTGGAAAAAGTCCTCCGGACGTTCTTCCACGGATGAAAACGTCCGGGTTTCGCGCGAGCCGCGCTCCGGCAGGCTCTTTCTCCACAGCCTGCTAGAGCGTGTTCAGCGCACGTGGAGCGTCGCCCCGGGAACCTGGAGAGGCGAGGCGAAGGGGGGTCGGCGAGCGCTTCCCGAAGCGGAGGCCGCCGCGGCCGGAGCAAGGAGACTTTTGCCGCCCCCCGAGCCGGTGCTACACCAAAGTCGAATGCGCTCTAGCCGGCACGCCGGCCCGACGACAGGGTCGAGGGACGATCGGCGACCGACGAGAGACCGGCATCGCTCGGCAGCGACGCGGCCGTGGTCGGAGCGTCGGCGGCCGGTGCAGGAAGCGCGGCGCGTGCCGACGGTGACGCCGCCGCCGTGCCCGCCGCACTCGGACGGTCGGTGACGGCATCGCCTCTGTCTGCAGCACGCGTCTCCGCTCCTGTCGTCTGACCGGCGGCGGACGATCGCGGTTCGTGGGTGGCCTGACGATCCGGCGATCCCTGGGCCATGACACCGGCCGCTGCATAGACCACCGCCCCGGCATCTGCGTCGGCGGAAACGCTCGAGACGGCAGGCGGCGACGCGTCGCGGTGATCGACCACCACCGGATCGACCACCACCGGATCGACCACCACCGGATCGACCACCACCGGATCGACCACCACCGGATCGACCACCACAGGATCGACCACCACCGGATCGACCACCACCGGATCGACCACC